>Ga0114129_10000404_pt1 | contig 50669 bp, 51 predicted proteins | sample RhiMetdeltSRZDD1_FD_80071 | JGI IMG/M metagenome (GOLD analysis project Ga0114129, IMG submission 80071) | Populus rhizosphere microbial communities from Tennessee, USA - Rhizosphere MetaG P. deltoides SRZDD1 (version 2) (version 2) | ecosystem: Host-associated > Plants > Roots > Rhizosphere >...
CCGCGCGGCCGCCTGGGCGCCGAAGACTTGGGCCGTGAGGTTGAGGCGCACCATGGCCTCCCACCCCGCCTCGGTGACGTCGAGCCACTCCGTCGCGCTGCCCGGCTCCGACGTGAACCCGCCGGCATTGTTGACCCAGACGTCGATCCGCCCGAGATGTGCTATCTCGGCTGGCAAGAGTCGCTCGCGCAACTTGCGAAACTGGTCGAGCCCGAGATTCCGGGGTAACGAAATGAGGCCTAACCCCTTAATGCAGCCGACCGGCCAGAAGCGGCTGGCGGCTGATTGAGAACGTTGGGCAACGACGAGGTCCGATTGAAGTCCACAGTTGACACGCCGCTCCGCCCCGAGCGCGTGTGGCACGCGATGCACGATGGCCGGGCCTGATCGGGGGTTCAAGTTCTCGCTCGCGGGGAAGGCGTGCGTGGTCACCGGCGCGAGCCGCGGCCTCGGCCGGGCGATCGCGCTCGCCTTCGCCGACCGGGGGGCCGACGTGGCGCTGGGCGCCCGCAGCCGTGGCGACCTGGACGCCGTGGCCCGCGAGGTGGAGGCCAAGGGGCGGCGGGCGATCGTCCAGCCGACCGACGTCACCGACCTCGGCCAGATCCGGGCGCTGGCCGACACTGCGGCGGCACGGCTCGGCCGGATCGACGTCTGGGTCAACAACGCGGGGGGCTTCACGGAGGAGCCCGGCAGCACGACCGAGTGGCTCGACGTCACCGAGGCGGGATGGGAAGCGATGGTGCGGCTGAACCTCACCGCCCAGGTCTTCGGCGCCCAGACGGCCGCGCGGGTGATGCGCGAGCGGGGAACGGGCGGCTCCATCATCTTTCTCTCGTCGATCGACAGCCTGTACGCGGCACCCGGGGGCGAGGGCATCTACGGGGCGTGCAAGGCCGCGCTGAACAACATCGTCCAGACCATGGCGGTCGAGCTCGGCCAGTACCGGATCCGCGTCAACGCCATCGCCCCGGCCGTGGTGGAGACCCCGCTGACGGCGCCGTGGCTCGCGACGGAGGCGGACCGGCAGAAGCGGTCGGCGTTCTATCCCCTGCGCCGCGTGGGCCAGCCCGAGGATGTCGCGGCGGCCGCGGTCTACTTCGCGGCCGACGAGGCGGAGTGGGTGTCGGGCGCCGTCCTCCTCGTGTCCGGCGGGGCCGTCATGACGAGCGACCCCTACCGTTACCTGATGCGAGTCAACCGGGCCGACGGCTGACCAAGTGGGGCACGGGCCCTCGTCGATGGCAGCGCCCTACGTCTCGGCCACCGAGCAGCTGGTCGTCGAGGTCTACGTCCGGAACCTCGATCGCGCGCTGGACTTCTACCGGAGCCTGGGATTCGAGACCGTGGGTCGAAAAGGGAGCTTCGCCGCCGTGGCGTGGGAGGGACACCGGCTCTTCCTCGACGAGCAGCCCGACGTCGAGCCGCCGCCGGCGCCCCAGGCCAACGTCCGCGTGATGGTGCCCGACGTGGACGCCTGGTGGCGGCGCGCCACCGGCATCGGGGCGCGGGTCCTCGCCCCCATCGCGGATCGCGATTACGGCCTCCGTGACTTCACGATCGCAGACCCCGATGGGTTCGGCATCCGGTTCGCGACGCGCGTCGAGGGCGCACAGGAGGCACTGTCATGACCCAGCCGGTCGACCTCGTCGTCATCGGCGCCGGCATCGCCGGCGCGAGCACGGCCTGCTTCGCCGCCCGCGCCGGCCGCAGGGTCGTCGTGGTCGACCGCGGCCTCCCGACAGGCGGTGCCACGGGTCGGACCGCGGGCTACATCCGCTGTCACTACGCCAATCCGCCCGAGGCGCACTTCGCCGTGGAGAGCTGGCGGATGCACCGGCGGTGGAGCGCGGAGGTCGGGGGCGAGAACGGCTACCGCCGGAACGGTTTCCTGTTTATCGTGCCTCCGATTCTGGTCCCGACGCTCGAGAAGAACGTGGCGCTCATGCAGGCGATGGGCGTGCCCACGGACGTCCTGGATGCCGCCGGGGTGAAGCGCATCCTCCCGTTCGTCGAGACGGACGGCATCGGCGCGGCCGCGTGGGAGCCCGACAGCGGCCACGCCGATCCCTCCGATTGCGTCGCGAGCCTCCTCGCGGGTGTCCGCGAGCGCGGCGGCCGCGTCCTGACCGACGCGGGACCGGCGCACGTCGTGACCGAGGGTGTGCGTGTCTCCGGCATCCGCCTGGGCGCCGACCGGATCGCGGCCGCGGCGGTCGTCCTGGCGGCCGGCGCCGGCAGCCGCGAGCTCGCGGCCGAGGTCGGCGTCGACCTGCCCGTGTTCCCGATGCCGATCGGCGCCGGGCTCCTCCACGGCCTGCCCGGGCTCGACCGCGTGCCGTGCACGATCGACCACGCCGCCGAGCAGTGGTACCGGGGCGAGATCGGCGATGCCCTCCTGATCGGCGCCGGGTACGAGGATTCCATCGGCTTCCGGGGAGAGCCCTTTCATGGCAAGGCCGAGTTCGCCCCGCCGACGCTCGACGAGCTCGTCTCGGCGGCGACGCGGCTGATGCCTCGGATCCCGGCGCTCGAGCGCGCCTCGCCCGGTCGGACCTGGGTCGGCCTCGACTCAAGAACTCCGGACGGCCACGCCCTCGCCGGTCCGGTGCCCGGCGTCCCCGGCCTGTTCGTCCTCACGGGCGGCAACGGCAAGGGCTTCAAGTTCGGCCCGTCCATGGGGCGGGCCCTCGCCGACGTTATCCGCGGCGCGGACTTTGCAGCGAGTCCGCTCGCCCCATTCGCGGTCGACCGCGACGCGCGCGGCCAGGTGATCCGGGGCGAGCACGAGTACGAGTGGGGCTCCTTCGCCTGACCCGGCGGTGCCGCGCATCGTCCTCGTCCAGGGCGACATCACGGAGCAGGCGGTAGACGCCCTCGTTAACGCTGCCAACGCCACGCTCATGGGCGGCGGTGGCGTCGACGGTGCGATTCACCGGAAGGGCGGTCCGGCCATTCTCGAGGCCTGTCGGCGTCTCCGCGTCGAGCGCTACCCGGACGGCTTGCCCACGGGCCAGGCAGTGGCCACGCCGGCTGGACGCCTTCCCGCTCGCTGGGTGATCCACACGGTCGGGCCCGTCTTCTCGTCGCGGGAGGATCGTTCGGCGCTCCTCCGAAGCTGCCACGTCGAATCCTTGCGGGTCGCCGACGCGCTCGGCTGCGCGACCATCGCCTTTCCCGCTATCTCGACCGGCGTTTACGGCTACCCGCTCGATCTCGCCGCTCCCCTCGCGATCGCCGCGGTCGAGGCCGCCGTGACACGGGTCTCCGAGGTCCACTTCGTCCTGTTCGATCGTCCCGTGTACGTCGCCTTCGAGCGGGCGCTTGCCGGGCGGCCCCGGTAGCGCCAGGCTCCACGGCCGGGAATTTTGCCAGTCTTCTTGACGCTCGCCGAACTTGACACCGTCAGAGCGGGACCCCTATCGTGGACTCGGAGTCTCTTCCCATGATGCGATGTCTTCAGTGCGATCGCGACTACCCCGAGAGCCAGCGGTTCTGTCACCAATGCGGGGAGCCGCTCCATTCGCGAGGCGCTCCCGCTCTCGTCGCGGCGGCACGGCCCGTGGCTCGAGGAGGTTCCGAGGCGATTCGCCGACGCTCCCCGGCCCTTTCCAGACGCCGGACCCCGCAGCGATCTTCGTCGTTCCTCTTCGCGGCCCTCGTCGTGCTGGGCGCCGGAGCGGGACTGGCGCTCGTCTGGCGTCAAGCGTGGATGCCCTCGCTGCCGCGTGTCACCGTGACCCTGTCTGGTCCCAAGGACCAGGGTCAATCGGACAAGGCCAGTCCGTCCCAGGCTCAGGCAACGGCGCCCGCGCCACCGCAGACCGAGTCGGCGGTGCCGACCACGGCGTCGACGCCAGCCCCCGAGCCGGCCCCAACGGCAGACCCCGTACCGTCGTCAGCACGCGAGCCTGAGTCGGCGCCCTCAGCCGCACCCCTGCCGGCGCCGGCCCGCGCGCCCGAGACGGCCCCGGCGATCAGTCCCTCGGCGCCCTCGAAGCGACCGCCAGAGCCGGCTCCCGGCAGAGTCGCAAGCCGGTCGGATCCGCCGCCTGCCGCCACGGACCGCACCCCGCCCCCTGGCGCCGCATTGAGCCGGTCCGCGCCCCCGAGACTCCTCAGCGCTCGAACGGACCCCGGCATCCCCCTGCCCACGGCGGGAGCGCGCGTGATCTCGCTCGTGCCCGTCGGCGCAGCCACGAGAGCGCGGGGACAGCTCCTGTGGGAGCCGATCGGGGGAGGCGTCCTCGTCGTCTCGGGCCTCCCGCAACCCCCGGTCGGGCGGACGTACCAGCTCTGGCTCGGTAGCATCAACCTGGGGAACCGCGTCTCGGCGGGGTTGCTGGCGGTGGATGCACAGGGGGCGGGCACACTCCGGGTCGCCCCGCCTCGCGCGACGTGGTCACCCGACATCTTCGGTGTCACGATGGAGCGCCAGGGAGGCGCGCGGGAGCCCTCGGACGATCTCGTGCTCGTTGGGGAGTTGGCCAGCCTGAGTGCCGCCGCACCCTCCTCGGCGGCACAGCCTCGGGAGGGAACGACGAGCGGATCCTCAGTTTCCGGAGCCGACCCCCTGTCGTCGTCCCCGCCTGCCCCGTCCGTCACCGCGTCCGTGCCACCGCCCGCGGCCTCGCGGGGCCCTGATGGGCAGCTCGTTCGGGTGTTCTCGGTGCCCGCCGAACGGACCTGGACCGTGACCCAGTCGGTCCTCCGCAGCCTCGGGTGGGACATCGACCGGGCGGATCAGATGACGGGCATCATCCGGACTGAGCCTCGCAACGTGACCTTCAGGGACTTCGTGCTCTTCGCCAAGGGCACGCGGCACGCCCTGGACGTCGTGGTCCGCTCCGTCTCGGACAGCGAGACGTCGATCTCGGTGAGGCGCGAGGTCTTCCAGGAGCAGCGCATCTTCTGGACGAAGGAACGCCAGGTCCTGGCGACGCCGGAGTCGGCGGTCGAGCAGACCATCCTGGACGCGATCGAGCGCCTGCTCTGAGTTTTCCGGCTCGAGGGCCGGGAGCGAGGAGCGAAGCCCGGGACCGACGGTGAGCCCGCCGCCGCGCGGCCCCCTCCCGACCGTGGACGTCATCGCGGAGATGCCCGACGGCGGCGTCGTTCTCGTGCGGCGGAAGCACCCACCGCCCGGCTGGGCTCTGCCTGGCGGGTTCGTCGAGGCCGGCGAAAGCGCGGCGGCCGCCGCCCGACGCGAGTTACGGGAGGAGACGGGGCTCGACGTCGAGCTGGTCGAGCTCTTCCACGTCTACTCGGACCCCGCCCGAGACCCGCGCGGGCCGACGCTCGGCGTCGTCTTCATCGGCCGGGCCAGGGGCATTCCGACCGGCGCCGACGACGCGGCGGAAGCCCGGGCCTTCCCGCTCGACGGGTTACCCGCGCCGCTCGCGTTCGACCACGCGCTGATCCTCGCCGACTACCGCCGCTACCGGCGCGAGGGTCTGCGTCCGCCGCCCGACCGCTGAGGCGGAGTCAGACTTTGACTTCTAGCAATCGGGCTGGCCCGCCGGCGAACTGTTTAGAAGTCAAAGTCTGACCCCTAGGCGGGATTGAGCTCCCGCCAGATCCGCCCGTCCCATGCCTCGACGACGACGTGGTCGCCGTCGCGGCCCCGGAGATACGGGTAGCCGAGCGGGACCTTGCCGTAGGGGGTGTCGAGCACGTAGGTGGGGATCGCGAAGCCGCTCGTCCGGCCCCGGAGCTCCCGGAAGATCTCGACCCCACGTTCCACGGGCACCCGGAAGTGGGCCGTGCCCTCCAGGAGCTGCGCCTGGTAGCAGTAGTACGGGCGGACGCGCATCTGGACCAGCCCCTCGCAGAGCGCCTTCATCGTCGCCACGTCGTCGTTGATCCCGCCGAGGAGCACGCTCTGGTTGCCGACCGGAATGCCCGCTCGGAGCAGACGGTCGCACCCCTCGGCCGCCTCGGGGGTGAGCTCCTTCGGATGGTTGAAGTGCGTGTTCACCCAGATCGGGTGGTAGCGCTCGAGCATCCGACAGAGCGCGTCGGTGACCCGGAACGGGAGTGTCACGGGCAGCCGCGTCCCGAGCCGGACGATCTCGACGTGGGGAATGCGTCGGAGCTCGGCGATGAGCCACTCGAGCTTCTCGTCGGAGAAGACGAGGGGGTCCCCGCCCGTGAGGAGCACGTCGCGGATCTCGGGCGTCCGGCGGATCCAGTCGAGCCCGACCTCGAGCTCGCGTTTCTTCATGATCCACTCTTCGTCGCCGACCATCCGCTTCCGCAGGCAGAACCGGCAGTAGAGCGCGCACTCGTTGTTCACGCAAAAGGCGATCCGGTCGGGGTAGACGCGGATCACGTTCTTCACCGGGGAGTGAGCGACCTCGTCGAGCGGGTCCGCCACGCCGACCGGGTCGTCGAGCTCCGCCGTCCGGGGCACCACCTGCTTCCGGATCGGGCAGGCCGGGTCATCGGGGTCCATGAGGGACGCGTAGTACGGCGTGATGACGAAGCGAAAGCGCTCGGCGAGCGCGTCGATCGCCCGGCGCTCGTCCTCGGTCGGCTTGACGTAGCGCTCGAGCTCCTGGGCGCTGCGGACGCGCTCCTGCATCTGCCACACCCAGTCGCGCCACTTCGCATCGGGGATCCCTGGCGGTCGGGGCATGCCACGGAGGCTAACAATCGCAACGCGGCGTGTCAAATCCGAGGCGCCTCGGGACGCCCCACCGTGGCCCGCGCGATCGCGCAGGCTAGGCGCCAGGCTCAGCGGGCTGCCGCGTGGAGCGGACGCGGGTCTCCACGTCGCTTACCCGCCCGTCCACGAGCTCGATCGCGATCTCGTGGTGCTCCTCGTCCCAGCGGCTCACGGTCGCGAGCCACCCCACGCGGAGTCGCCGGTGGGGCACACGCCGGGTAGCCGAGTAGAGGAGCGTCCGACGTCCCTCCGATCCGAGCCGCGCGCGCTCCTCGCTGGGAGGTCCACACCACCGGATCACCTCGGCCCGCGTCGTCTCACCGAGGACGATGCGCGACAGCGCATCCTCGGGTACGGCGCCACCGCTCGATGGCCGACCGCGATCGCGTCTCTCGACGTGGAACCAACGCCGGGAGAGCCGGGCGATCTCGCGCGTGAACATGAACGCTCCCATGAGGTTACCCAGCACGAGGGCCAGGAGCGAGACGAGGATCGGCCGCCACGCCACGCGCCCCGTGAAGTAGCTGAACCGCACGGTCAGCACCTGGGGCGCGAGACCCTCCCCCGCGCCGAGGGCGAGCGCTACGGTCTCGGCGCCGGCCCGCACGCGGCTGGGGCGGCGCGTGGCGCCGGAGGGACTGATCTCCTCGATGCGCAGGTGGTCGGCGTCGGCGAACTCGGCGCCCAGGATGGAAAAGTCCCGGGCGAGGCGTATCACGCGGTCCCGCTGGTCGAGCAGGATCGAGTACAACGCGACGGATCCCGCGCTCCCGGCGCTGAGGCTCAGGACGTGGCGGCGCCCCCAGAAGAGCTCGTCGAGCCACGTCGCCGCCCTCGGCGTGATGAGGTCCTTGAGCGTTGTCGAGAGGCTCAGCAAGCCATTGGGGTCGACCAGGCGGGGCGTCCACACGATCTTGACGAGCGTCCCGACCCCCGACTGCACGGGGTTGGTCCCGACCTTGTAGAAGGTGACGAACGGAGCCGATTCGGGTAGAGGATCGCTCGGCGCCGGCGTCCCGAGCTTCGCTCGGTCCCGGACGGCGAGGGCGAGCCGTCCCTCGCCGACCACCGCGAACCCCCGCTCCTCCACGTACCTGCGGAGGTCGGGGTCGGCCGCTCCTCGCGCCGACCCGCCGGCGACTTCGGCGGGCCACAGGAGAAGCAGGTCCTGCTGCATGTCCTCGACGCGGGCATTCGGCGGGAGCGTCAGGCCAAAGGAGACCCGTACCGCGACCGGACCCAAGTCGGGCTGGACGCCGGCGACGATGAGGAGGGGCCCGATGGCGAACTCCGGGTGCGGCCGGCTCGCGAGGAATACCTGGGCCCGGCCCACACACGGGATGGCGCTCAGGGCCAGCGCCAGGACCCCACCGACGAGAAGGCGACGCGCTGACCCGTTCATCTGAGGCTGGCCTCGGCTCAACCTAGGGGACGAGGCCAGGAGGCGTCAAGGCGCGAGGCGGCCGGCGGACGGATCCGGGCCGCGCCCCCCGCGGCCTGTAGACGAGCGGACGCCGCCGGGTAGAATCACCCCGGGACTCCCGATGACCGACAACGCGGGCCACGAGCGGCAGGACCAGCGCCCGGGCCGCCCGCCTCCGTGACGTCGCCCGGCGAGCGCCCTCACCGTCCGCTCCGCGCCCTGGAATGCATGTGCGGGGCGGCCGGTTTCTTTGCCCTCCTGAACGCGGCCGCGAAGTCCCTGGCCGGGGACCTCCCCATGGTCGAGCTCCTCTGGGCCAGGACCGCGGGGCACCTCGCCTTCGTGGTGGCCGCCTTCGACCCGCGATACGGGCGCCGCCTCTTCCACACCCGGCACCCGGCCTTCCAGCTCGCGCGGTCGCTGCTCCTCCTCGGCTCGACCGCCTTCGACTTCGCGGCGCTCCGCTTCATCGGCCTCGCGACCGCCGCGACGATCAACTTCACGGCGCCGTGCGTCGTGGCGCTCCTGTCGGCGCCCATGCTCGGCGAGCGGGTCGGCGGCCGCCGCTGGCTCGCCATCGGCGTAGGCTTCGCGGACGTGCTGGTCGTGGTCCGCCCCGGGAGCGACGTCGCGCGGCTGGCCTCCCTGCTGTCGCTCGGCACGGCCGTATGCTACGCCGGCTACCAGGTACTGACCCGGCGGGTCGTGGGGACCGATCCGCCGGAGACCACGGTGGGCTACAGCGCGCTGGTCGGCACGGCGGTGGCCACCTTGCTCGTGCCCTTCTCCTGGGTCACGCCCAGCTCGTGGATACAGCTCGGGCTCCTCCTGAGCATGGGCCTCACCGGAGGTCTCGGCCACTATCTCGTAGCACGTGCCTACATGTGGGCGCCCGCATCCGTCGTCTCGCCGTTCAACTACGTCCAGCTCCTCGGCGCGGCGTCGACTGGTTACCTGATCTTCGGCGACGTGCCCGGCCCCGAGCTCTGGCTCGGCGCCCTGCTGATCGTCGCGAGCGGGCTGTCCATCGCCTACGCGGAGACGCGCCGGCCAGCCACCGGTTGAGGGCCTTGGCCGGCTGCCTTATGCTCGCGTCGTGATGCCACCGCTCGCGTTCGGGCTGACGCTCCCGAACCGGGGCATCATGCTCGGGCTCACGACCCCCGCCCAGCTGCTTGAGCTCGCCGACCGCGCGGAGGCCTCCGGTGTCTTCGACTCCGCCTGGGTGGGCGATTCTCTCTTCGCCAAGCCCCGGCTCGACGCGCTCACCCTGCTCGCCGCCATCGCCGGCCGGACGCGCCGCCTCCGGCTGGGCCCGGCCTGTCTGGCCAGCTTTCCCCTGCGCAACCCGCTCGTCTTCGCCTACGAGTGGGCGAGCCTCGATCGGATCGCCGAGGGCCGCACGGTCCTGATCGTCTGCGCTGGAGGGGGGAGCGCCGGCGACTGGGACGCGGAGGCGCGGGCGGTGGGCGTGCCGGTCGCCGAGCGACAGCGGCGCCTCGAGGAGCACGTCACGATCCTCCGCCGGCTCTGGAGCGAGGAGCGCGTGACGCATCGGGGCCAGTTCTTCCAGTTCGAGAACGTGACGCTCGAGCCGAAGCCCTTCCAGCAGCCCTGCCCCATCTGGCTCGCCAACAATCCCTGGACGATCCACCCCGAGCCGGCGCGGATCGAGCGCGCCCTCCGCCGGGTCGCGCGGTTCGCGGACGGCTGGCAGACGCACAGCCTGCGGCCGGAGGTCTTCGCCGAGTACTGGGACACGATCCGGCGCTATACCCGGGAGGAAGGGCGGGATCCCGACCGGCTAGGAAACTGCCTCTACCACAACATCAACGTGAACGAGGACCGGGAGGCCGCGCTCGCGGAGACGAAGCGCTTCCTCGACCTCTACTACTCGATCGACTACTCCCGCCCCCGCATCGAGGCCTGGACCGCGCTCGGCAGCCCCGAGGAGTGCGTGGAGAGCCTGCGGCGGTTCCGTGGCACGGGCATGGAGCGGATCACGCTGCGCCTGTCATCCTGGGACCAGGTCGGCCAGCTCGAGCGTGTGATCCACGAGGTCCTGCCCTACGTGAACCGCTGAGCCGAGCCAGGTCGGCGACCGCCCCGCCGGCCCGGACACACCACCAGCCCGAGGAGGCTGGCGGCCTACGTCGCCTGGCGCTTCGTAAACGCTCGGTAGAGAGCCAGGAGCACGATGGTCCCCAGGATCGACATGATCCAGCCCGCAGAGTAGTTGGCGCCGCCCCAGAAGGCACGGCCGAGGACCGTCCCCAGCAGGGACCCAACGAGCCCGATGAGTGCCGTGACGATGATCCCACCGGGGTCCTTGCCCGGGAAGATCAGCTTGGCGAGGGCACCGACAATGAGACCGAAGAGCGCCTGACCCAAGAGGTGAATCATGGTCCCTCCTCTCGCGGCGGCTGCCGCGTCTCCGGAAGGCAGCATAGGCCGATCCTGGGCTCACTGTCCAGGAATGCGGGAACGCGGGATCGGGGGCCGGCCATAGCCCGCCTGCCCTCAGGGTGAGGGCCCGACCGCGCTCTCCGGAACGAAGCGGTCGAGGCGGTAACGAGCCCAGTCCGGCATCACGCCGGTCTCGCCTCTCGTGACCAGGTCCGCAACGATGGCGCCGACCGCCGGTGAGATCTGGACCCCGACACCGCCGCCTCCGAGAGCCTGGTAAAGCCCCTCGACTCCGGGGGTTGACCCCGCGATCGGCCGCGTGTCGGGCGTGAGCGGGTACAGCCCTGCCCACCCACCGGTTACGCGGAAGTCCCCGGCTCCCCGGTAGCGGGCGGCGAGGGCCTCGGCGACGCGCTCCGCGTAGTCCCAGTCGACCGCCTGGCGGAATGCGTCCGGGTCCTGTGGGCGCTCGGTCTCCCCGTGCACCTCCCAGTGGAGGCCGGCGACGACCCGGTTCGGCGTGTCGTCCCGGAAGTAGAGACCCTCTCGCTCGACACCGGGCACGTAGTCGATCACCATCGGAACGGGGATCGCGAGGGGCCGGGGCGGCTCGAACTGGACGAGCTGGCGGCGGTAGCCGTCGACGGGCAGCGTCAGCCCAAGCGCGCCGCCCAGCCGGCGAGCCCAGGCGCCGCTCGCATTGACCACCGTGTCGCATTCGATCGTCTCGCCGCCGCACTCCACGCCGGTGACGCGGTCGCCCCGGAGCCGGAGACCCGTCGCGCGCCGGCCCTGGAGGACGCGGCCACCGGCGGCCCGGCCGAGGCCGGCGAGCAGCTCGCAGTAGCGCACGGCGTCGACGTAGCCGTCCGACGGGCCCCAGAGCGCGCCCGCCAGGTCGTCCACGCGCAGGGCGGGCACGATCCGCGCGATCTCACTGGGTTCGATCACGCGCGCGTCGCCGAGGCCGTGCGCGCGCTGGAGGGCCACGCTCTCGTGGAAGCCAGCCACGTCCGTCGCCGAGTGGCCGAGCCGGAGATAGCCGTGATGGACGAACGGAAGCGCGTGCTCGCGCTCGAGCCACTGGAACACGCGGATCGACCACGCGCAGAGGGCGACCTGGTCCGGGGCGAGGTACTGCGTCTCCACGACCGCGGCGGAGCGCCCCGTCGAGCCGGACCCGAGCGTCGCCTGCTCGAGGAGCAGGACATCGGGGACGCCCCGGGTGGTCAGATGATAGAAGCAACTCGTCCCGAACGCGCCCCCACCGATCACGACGACTTGCGCTCGCATCGCCTGCGCCTCCTCCTCAGCCTCGCGTCCCGCGCGGGTCGAGCCAGTCCCGGAGGGCGTCGCCCAGGAAGTTGAAACCGATCACCACCGTGAAGATCGCGAGCCCCGGAAAGGTGGAGACCCACCACTGATCGATGAGGACCTGTCCCTCCGACACCATCGCCCCCCACTCCGGGGTCGGCGGCACGACGCCGAGCCCGAGGAAGGAGAGACCCGCGAACGTGATCATGGCGTTGCCGACGTCGAGCGCGAGCAGTGCCACCACAGGTCCGATGGCGTTGGGCACGATGTGGCGGAGCAGCGTCCGTCCCACCCCCTGGCCCAGCGCCCGGGCCGCCTCGACGTACTCCAGGGACCGCTGGACCAGCACCAGGCTTCGAGCCAGGCGCGCGTACTTCGGCCACCACACGATGGCCATCGCCACGATGGTGTTGAGGACGCCCTTGCCGAGGCCCGCCGCGATGGCCATGGCGAGGAGCAGCGGCGGGAACGACAGGAAGAGGTCCGTGACGCGCATCTGGAGCTCCTCCATCTTCGCGCCCGAGTACGCGGCGACGCCGCCGTAGATCGTGCCGAAGGCGGCGGCAAGGAGCACGACGACGAGCCCGGCCGGAAGCGACACGCGCGCGCCGACGAGCACGCGGGAGAGCACGTCGCGGCCGAGCGAGTCCGTCCCGAAGACATGCTCCACCGAGGGCGGCTTCAGGCGCGCGAGCACCTCGACCTCGAGGGGCGGGTGGGGCGCGATGCGCGGGGCGAGAATCGCGACGGCGCCCCAGACGAGGATGATCGCCGCTCCCGCGAGGCCGATGGTCCACGGCCCGCCCCACTGGCGCGCGGAACGGGCCGGCACCGCGATTGTCATCGCCTGCACCGTTGTCACCGCGCGACCCGCGGGTCCACGAACAGGTAGGTGATGTCCACGAGGAGGTTGATCGCCAGGTACATCAGCGCCACCAGGAACGTGACACCCATGATCGCCGGGAAGTCGATGGCGAGCGCGCTCTGGTACGTGTACCGGCCCAGGCCCGGCCAGGAGAAGATCGTCTCGGTGAGGACGGTGCCCGCCAGGAGCTCCGCGTAGGCGAGCCCGGCGAGGGTCAGGATCGGGACGAGCGCGTTCGGGAACGCATGGTGCCGAACGACGCCGCGCTCCGCCACGCCCTTGGCCCGGGCCGTCCGCACATAGTCCTGGCCGAGCGTCTCGAGCATCGCCGCGCGCGTGGTCCTGGTGACAATGCCAATCGTCGCCGCCGCCAGCACCACGGATGGCAGGATCAGATGGGCAAGGGCGCTCCAGACCGTCGCCCAGTCGCCCGCAAGGACTCCGTCGACGACAAACAGCCCGGTGACGTGGGGCGGGACGCCCGCCCCCACGTCGAGCCGGCCCGGAGACGGCGCGATCTCGAGACCGCCGTAGAAGAGGGCAAGGAAGATGAACGCGAGCCAGAAGGTTGGCGCCGACACGCCGATCAGGCAGAGGAAACGGGCCGCGTGGTCGACCCAGCCGTCCCGCCGAACGGCGGCGACGACGCCGAGCGGCACGCCGATCACGATGGTAAGGAACCCGGCGACCGTCGCCAGCTCGATCGTCGCAGGAACGTACTGGCGGATGTCGTCGAGCACCGGGCGCCTGGACGCAATCGACTCGCCGAGATCGCCGTGGGCGAGCCGGGCGAGGAAGATCCCGTACTGCACGTGGAGCGGGCGATCGAGGCCCCACCGCGCCCGGAAGCGAGCGACGGTCTCCGGGTTCCCGGACTGCTTGTCCCCGAGCTGCGCCAGAACGGGATCGGCCGGGACCGTGTGCGCGACGAGGAAGACCACCAGGGTGGCCGCCGCGGCCATCATGGCCGAGGCGACCACCCTGAGGAGGACGTACCGGAAGCCCATCCGCTACACGGCTGGGTCGTGTCGACGGAAGCGTCGTTGCTCCCCGCCACCCTCCCGGCGATCCGGCGAGTTCACGCGGTTCATGACGCCTACTTCGCTGGCTTCACGTCGTACAGGTCGACCTGCCACCCGGCCGCGGTGAGCTGGTAGCCCGTGATCGCCTTGCTCGTCGCCACGCGGAAGACGGGCTGGATCAGGTGGATGTAGTTGGCCTGGTCGATCAGCATCTTCTGGAATTCGCGATAGAGGCCAGCCGCCTTCTTGGGATCGGGCTCCCCGCCCGCCCGGTTGACGAGGTCGACGATGTCCTTCGGCGGCGTCCAGTGGACGCGCTTGGAAACACGACCGATGGAGGGCTGCGCCCAGAGGTAGGGCTCCATGGCGTCCGGGTTCCAGAAGGACAGAACCGACTGGGTCTTCCCCTCCTTGTACGCCGTCCGGAACGTCGCCTGGTCCATCGGATCCAACTCGGCCTTGATCCCCACCCGCGAGAGATCGGACTGGATCTTCTGGGCGATCAAGTCGTACGACGTGCCGCCGATCGCCGCCTTACCGTACGAGAGCTTGAACGAGAACCCGCTGGGCACGCCAGCTTCGGCGAGGAGCTTCTTGGCCTTGGCAAGATCCTGCTGCGGGCCGATCTCCTTCGTCAGGGCCTCGGTGGAGCCGCCCAGGCCGATCGGAATGAAGGTCGCCGGCCGGATGGCGTGGCCTCCCATGAGACCCTTGATGATCCCGTCGTAGTCGATAGCGGCCTGCACCGCCTGTCGCGCCGCCTTCTTCCCGAGCGCCGGGTTCATGTCGGCGCTGTTGGTGAGGGTCATGTAGATATAGTCGAGGCTCGGTGTGGAAACGATCTTCAGGTTCGCGTCCTTCGCCAGAGAGTCGAGCTGATCCGACGACAGGTTCAGCGCGGCGTCGAGGTCGCCCCGGCGAATTGCCAACACCTGGGTCGCACCGTCGGCGATGTGACGCAGCACGACCTTCTCGAACGCGGCCGGGGCGCGCCAGTAGTTCTTGTTGCGCTCGAGCACGACCTCCTGGTTCCGCGTCCAGCCCGTGAGGACGTAGGGCCCCGTCCCGGCCGAATGGGTGTCCAACCAGGTCGTCGCCTTGTCCGTCTTCTCGGCATCCTTGCCGCTCGTGCCACCCTGCGCCATGACCGTCTTGGAGTCGTAGACGGAGAACGTCACGGAGGTGAAGAACGTGAGGAGCGGCTGAGTTTTGTCGGCCATCGAGATCCTCACGGTCTGAGGATCCACGACCTCGATGGGGCCGAGGTTCTCGGTCATGTCGGCGGGCTGGTCCTTTACGTTAGCCAATCGCTCGAAGGAGAACTTCACGTCCTCCGCGGTGAGCGGGTTCCCGCTCGCGAACTTCACGCCCTTGCGGAGCTTGAACTCCCACGCCTTGCCACCGTCCACGAGCTTCCAGCTCTCCGCCAGGAGGGGCTTGAGGGTGACATAGTCACCGGGGGTCAGCGTGATCAGCGTCTCGTAGACGGCGCGTACCGTCGTCGGCGGCGAGTACTCGAACTGCCGGGCGGGGTCGAAGGTCCGCGTGTCGCTGATGTCGACGCCCAGCACGAGCGTCGTCTTTCCGGCCGCGGCTGCCGATGCCGCGCCGAACGGTCCCGCCGCGAGCGCGACCAGCAGCACGATCAGCGTGAAGGAAAGTCTGCGAAGGGTCGACGGCGAGCACATCATCGGGGGTCTCCTCTGCGCGCGGGGTGAATGGTGGGGTGCGTCGGTCAACGAGCGGGAGGTGTCGGTCACGGGGCGACCTCGATCCAGCGTCGCTCCCGCGCCGAGAGGTCGACGGCGTCGACCACGCTCTGGACCGCGGCGCCGTCACGGAAGGTCGGGTAGTCGGTCGTCTCGCCGCGGACCGCTCGGACGAAGGCGACACCCTGATCGTACTTGTAGCCGAGGAGGGGGTCGTCGGCGCGCGGATTGCGCGGCGAGCCTGGGTAGACCGCAAATTCGGGCGGGACCTCGACGGTCGCCCAGTGCTGGCGGCGGGCCATGGCCGGCCCGAGGCTCACCTGCAGCTCGAAGGGGTGAATGAGCTCGTACAGGGCCGCGCCGCCGGTACCGTGTATCTCGACACCCTGGTACTGGGGCCGGCCGGTCCCGCCCCGCCCTGCCACTCCGCGGCTGACATCGAACGTCCCGATGACCCCGCTGGCGAACTCAGCGACCCACGCGCATGCCTCGGGGGTCTCCACGCGGCCGCGACCCCCGCCGGGGATCGCGCGCTCGGCGACGTAAGTGCGGTTCACCGCGCTGACCGAGACGATCTCACCGAGGAGATAGCGCGCGGCGTCGATCATGTGGGAGCCCATGTCGGCGATCACGCCGGCGCCCCCGCGCGCCCTCTGATGTCGCCAGCCGAAGGGTAGCTGCGGATCGAGCTGGCCGTCGTTGAAGTAGGACATGCGCCAGTGCCGGATCTCGCCGAAGTGCCCCTCGTCGACGAGGCGCTTCAGGTACCGCAGCGCAGCCGCGAACCGGAACGTGAACGCGACCATGTGGACCCGGCCCGGGGTCCGGTCGGCGGCGTCCGCCAGGGCACGGGCCTCCTGATAGGTCAGGGCGAGCGGCTTTTCGCATAGGACGTGCTTGCCGGCGGCGAGCGCCGCGCCGGCCACCGGCCCGTTGAGGTCGCTCGGCGGGCAGACGACGACGGCGTCGAGCTCGGGATCCCCGACAAGCGCTTCCCAGGTGTCGTGCACCCGAGGAATATCCCACTGCTGAGCGAAGGCTTTCGCCTTCACCGCGTCACGGGAGGCGACGGCCGCCACCTCGCAGAGGTCCGGGCACAGACGGAGGCTCGGGAGGTGGACGAAACCCGCGATGCGGCCCGTTCCGATCAGGCCGACTCGGATCCGACGCCCGGTCATCTGCCGCGTCTCCCACCGACGGGCGCATCGTCTTCGCGCTCCCGCGACCCGTCGCCCGCCGCAGGAGAAAGGGACGAAGAAGGCTAGCATGCTTTCCCCGGCTGCAGAAGGCGGGTACAATCGCGGCGTCCGACGCACTCATACCGCAGCAGCCCGATCGGGCACCAGCAAGGAGGGGGCATGGCCGACTACGTGGCGTACTTCAACGGGGAGTTCCTGCCGTTCAGCCAGGTGAAGATCGATCCCCTGGATCGCGGCTTCCTGGTGGGCGACTGCGTCTTCGACGTCGCGCGGACGTTCAACGGCAAGAGCTTCCGGATGCGCGAGCACGTCGACCGCCTGTACCGGTCGCTGAGGTACGTGCGCATCGACCCGGGCCTGACGCCGGACGAGCTGGAGCGGATCAGCGAGGAGGTCATCTCGCGCAACGAGCACGTCCGCGCCGACGTCGGCGACTACCAGCTCTGGCAGTTCGTCACGCGCGGCCGCGGCCGCTGGGCGCACAAGGCCGGTCCCCCGGCCGTGGGGATCTGCACCCGCCAGATGGGCTTCGTCCGCTACGCCGACCTCTACGACACGGGGGCCCACGGTGTCGTCGTGCGAACCCGCAGCTTCAACCCGGACGCGCTCGACCCGAAGGTGAAGAACTTCAGCCGGATGAACTTCAACCTGGCCGAGCTCGAGGCCTCGGACGTTGACCCGGAGGGCTGGCCTATCCTGCTGGACAGCCGGGGTAACCTCACGGAGGGGGTGGGGTACAACCTCTTCCTCGTCTCGGGCGGTGTGATCAAGACAGCGGGCGACCGGAGCGTGCTGCAAGGCGTCTCGCGCGGCACCGTGTTTGACCTGGCGAAGGAGCTGGGCATCACCGTCTCCGAGGAGGACCTCCAGCCCTACGATCTCTACACGGCCGACGAGGCGTTCTTCACCAGCACGAGCCCGTGCGTCCTGCCGGTGACCCGCGTCGACCGGCGCCCGATCGGCGACGGCAAGCCCGGCCCGACGGGGCGCCGGCTGCTCCAGGCCTGGAGCGAGACCGTGGGCGTCGACATCGTTGCCCAGGCGAAGTACTACGCGCAGAAGGAGACCCTGGAGTCCCAGAAGGGCTCCTGAACCACGGACCTCCAGCCTCCCGCGACCCACGCAATCGACCGCGAATGACGGGCGGGGGGGGCCCCTCGTGAATCCCGCGGCCGCCGCTAGGTTGAGCCTTGGCGGCGGTCCGGAAAGTCCGGCCGGGCGCCCGGCTCGAGCGGGCCCATCAGGATGTTCTCCGGGTACTCGCTCAGGATTCGGCGACGCATCCGGACGTTCGCCTCGAAGTCCGCTGACGGAACCGGCTCGAGCGCGAAGTGCCCGAAAGCGTCACGGCCCCGCACCAGTTGCCCCGAACCTCGTCCCACTGACTGGCGCGCCGCCGCCGGCGTGAAGTCGTGGAGGATCGCGAAGCGTGCGCTCGTCGAGCGGTTGGGCGCGGAGCCGTGGACCACGTTGGCGCTGAAGATGGCGACCTCGCCGGCCCGGAGCTCCATGGCCACGGCGTGGCTCGGGTCGACCTCGCGCAGCCGCGCCACGCGGCGATGCGCCTGCCCCGGATTCTCCACGAGGTCGAAGGCCTGCACGCGGTCGTGGGTCCGCGGGATCACCGCCAGGCAGCCGTTCTCTACCGTCGCGTCGGAGATCGCCACGTAGACGATCGCGGGTGCGGGCTGGACGACGATACGCGCCGAGTCCTGGTGCCAGCCGTAGTGGGTGCCCGATCCTGGCTCCTTGATCCGGAAGACGGAGTCCGTCAGGAGGAGGTCGTCGCCCAGCAGGTCGGCGACGGCGTCGAGCAGCCGCGGATGCGTCGCGTTGGCGTAGACCCAGTCGAACAGGAGGTTGCACTTGATGTCGAAGGCCCACTCCCGGTCGGCCGGATGCCCGGCCTGGAACCGCTCGGCGGTCTCCCGGAATCGCTCGCACTCGGCCGTGGTGAACACCGGGATGCCGGCGACGAAGCCCTCGTCGCGGTACTGCTCGATCTGCCCGTAGGCGAGCGCCACGCCGGGCCCCTCCCGATGCCTACGCAGCGCGCGCCGGCACAAGGCCCTCCAGGAGTCGCCCGTAACCGTGCAGCGGCCGCCCGTAGCCGATGAGCGACAGCGCCTCCCAGACTTGCGCCTGGTTGCTCGTGACGACGAGTCTCCCGGTCGCGGCCTCCAGCGCGGCGATGGCCGCGTGCCCCTGGAGTCCGGTGCAGGAGATGAACACGGCCTCGGCGCTCGGCACCGCGACCGAACGGCCGGCGGCGACGATCGCCTCCGGCGGGACGCTGGCGATCTCCGGCTCGGTCCGGAGGTGGAAGCTGCCGAAGTCGACGATCTCGAGCCCGGAATCGGTCAGGAACGCGCGGATCGCCTCGTTCACCTCGTCGACGTACGGCGTCAGCACGGCAATCCGCCGCGTGCCGAGGCGCCGGAACGCCGCCACGGCGGCCGTGATCGGCGTCGTGAACGGGACGCCGGGCTTGGCGCCGCCGATGGCGCGAGCCACCGCGTCCACGCCGGCGGCCACCGTGCCCGACGTGCAGGAGAAGGCCACCACGTCGATCCGCCCCCCGGGCAGCAAGAGCGCCGTCGCTCGGGCGAGATCGTCGACCATGCGGGAGAGGGTCGCCATCACCACCGGGTTCTCGAACGCCACCCGGCTCGCGACGACCGATACCGGATGGCCCGCGAGCATCTCGGCGAAGGCCGCCTCGCTCACCTGGTCCGTGGCCGGCACGACCAGGCCGATGCGCGGCCTCTCCGGCGGTCCCGACTTCGCCAGTGGTCCGATCGGAAAGTCGCGGACGATCATCGTCTCCTCCTCTACACGACCGTGCGGCCGCCGTCGACCGGGAGCGCGACGCCGGTGATGAAGCCCGCATCGTCCGAGGCCAGGAAGAGCATCGCCTTGGCCACGTCCTCGGGCGTCCCTGGCCGGCCGAGCGGACAGACTTCCTTCCACGCCGCGATCGACGCCCCCATGTCGTACATCCCGCGCGTCATGGGCGTGTCGATGAAGCCCGGGCAGACGCAGTTCACGCGGATGCCGTGGCGCGCGCCCTCGACCGCCGCCATCTGCGTGAGCTGCAGGATGCCGGCCTTCGACGCCGCGTAGGCGCCGTGTCCCTCCTTCGCGCGGATGGCGGCACGCGAGGCGATGTGGACGATCGCGCCCCCGCCCTGCTCCCGGAGCGCGCGGAGCGCCGCCCGGGTGAGGATGAATGCGCCGGTCAGGTTCACGCCGAGGACCTCCTCCCATTCCTTCTCGGAGGTGTCCTCGAGCGGTGCCACGCGGAGGATGCCCGCGCAGTTCACCACCACGTCGAGACGCCCGAAGTTCCGCCGCGCCAGTGCGACGGCGGCGTCCACGTCCTCGGCGCGCGTCACGTCACACCCGCACGCCTCCGCCCGGCCGCCCCCGGCCCGGACGAGCGCCGCGGTCTCCTCGGCAGCCACGCGGTTGACATCGGCGACCACGACGGCCCCGCCCCGCTCCGCGAGGATCCGCGCGGTCGCCCGGCCGATGCCCGACCCGGCGCCCGTGATCAGTCCGACCCGTCCCGCGAAGGTCATCGGACTTCCCCCATGGTCTTCTCGATGGCCCCGCGGACCATCGCCACGACGTCGTCGATCTCGGTCTCCGTGATCACGAACGGCGGCGCGAGGGTCACCACGTCCCCGCGCGTCCGCAGGATCAGGCCCGCGGCCTGGGCGTGACGCGTGATCCGCGCGCCGACCCGGAGGCCCGGGTCGAACGGCGTTCTCGTCTGGCGGTCGGCCACGAGCTCGACCGCCGCCATGAGGCCAAGCCCGCGCACCTCGCCGACGCAGTCCAGGTCCTCGAGAGTCTGCAGCCGCTCGAGCAGGCAGCGGCCGAGCCGCCCGACGCGCGGGACGAGCTGCTCGCGCTCGAGGACGTCCAGCGTGCGGAGCGCCACCGCACAGCAGACCGGGTGTCCGGCGTAGGTCGAGGAGTGCATCCAGCGCTCCGACGCCGGTGCCTCGTGAATCGCGCGGGCGATCGCCTCGCTCACCATCATCCCGCCGAGCGGCAGGTACGCGCTGGTGACACCCTTGGCGAAGGTGAAGATGTCCGGCCGCACGCCCCAGTGCGTGAGCCCGAACCACTCCCCCGTCCGGCCGAACCCCGTGATGATCTCGTCGGCGATCAGGAGCACGTCGTGGCGGTCCAGGATCTCCCGCACCCGAGGGAAGTAGTCGTCGGCCGGCACGATGACGCCGCCCGCGCCCTGCACGGGCTCCGCGAGGAACGCGGCCACCGTGTCCGGCCCCTCCCGGACGATCGTCTCCTCCAGCACGCGGGCCGCGGCCGCCCCGGGCCCCTCGCCGGGCCGGGCGAAGTCGCAGCGGTACGGGTAGTGCGAGCGGACGTGGATGAACTCCGAAAGCCGCGGTTGGAACATCCGCGCGTAGTCGGGAATGCCGGTCGCGCTCATGCCCGCGATGGTCGCGCCGTGGAACCCGTGCTCGAGCGAGATGATCTTGATCTTCGACGGCCGGCCCCGGCGCCGCCAGAAGTAGCGCGCCGTCTTGAACGCGGCCTCGTTCGCATCGACACCGCTCGTCGCGAGGAAGGTCGCCCGGAGCCCGGGATAGGCCAGGGTCTCGAGGCGTGCGGCCAGCTCGAGGGCCGGTCCGTTCGCGTAACCGCTGTACGTGTTGGCGAAGGCGAGCCGCCGCATCTGGTCGGCTGCGGCCTCGACCAGCTCCTCGCGCCCGTGCCCGAGGTTGACGTTCCAGAGGCCGGCCAGCCCGTCGATGTACGAGCGTCCCTCCGCATCCTCGAGGTGGATGCCCTGGCCGCGTACGAGAACGGTGAGACGGCCCTTGTCCGCGGGATCGGTCATGGGGTGGAGATAGTGCTCGTCGAGCGCGGCGTAGGTCGAGGTCATCGCCGGCTCCTCGGTGGAAGGTGACGGCGAGGCAGAGGCCGCCGGGAATCCATGAACCGAATCGTGGCCGCGCGGCGCGAGCGTGTCAAGGTGCGACCTCCGGGGCCGGTCGTGGCCGCGTCGACGCGACCAGCTGCCTTGACAGTCCCGGGCCGGTGGCTATACTGACCCAGCTTTCGGGCGCCTGATGCAGCGTTATCTCGTCGAGCGAACCGTTCAGCTGGTCCTCGTCCTGTTCTTCCTCTCCATCATCGTCTTCACGATCGTGCGGCTCATCCCCGGAGACCCCGCGGCGGTCATGCTCGGCACCGAGGCGACGCCGCAGGTGATGGCCCAGATCCGGCGCGAGATGGGCCTGGACCAGCCCATCGTCGTGCAGTACGTTCGCTGGCTCCGGGCCGTGGCGGCCGGAAATTTCGGGACGTCCTGGGTCTCCAAGCAGCCGGCGCTGGCGCTGATTCTCGGCGCGCTGCCGGTGACGCTCCAGCTCGTGGCGAGCGCGTTCGTCGTCGCGCTCCTCATCGCGTTCCCGGCCGGCATCGTCGCCGCGCTCAGGCCGCGCTCGTGGATCGACCACGGGTCGACAACCTTCGCCCTCCTCGGTATTTCCCTCCCGAGCTTCTGGCTGGGCATCATGCTCGTCCTCCTCTTCTCGCTCGAGCTCCGGTGGCTGCCGCCCTCGGGATACCTTCCGCTCAGGACCGATCCCGTCGGCGCCCTCTGGACGAGCATCCTGCCCGCGGTCACCCTCGGGGTCGCGCTCGCCGCGCCTCTGACTCGCTTCCTTCGCTCGGGCATGCTCGATGTCCTGGCGCTCGACTACGTCCGGACCGCCCGCGCCAAGGGCCTGTCCGAGCGAGCGGTCGTCACCCGGCACGCGCTGAAGAACGCCTTGCTGTCGGTCGTCACCGTGCTGGGCCTCCAGCTCGGTGCCCTCATCGGCGGCAGCATCGTGATCGAGCAGGTCTTCGGCTGGCCGGGGCTGGGTCGCCTCTCGCTGGCCGCGATCCAGCAGCGTGACTACGGTGTGGTCCAGGGCGTGGTGCTCTTCGTCGCCACCGCCTTCGTGCTGGTCAACTTCGCGGTCGACCTTCTGTACCTCTACCTCGACCCGCGGATCCGTTATGGGCCGTCGAGCTGACGGCCGATCCGATGGCGATCCTTCGGGGACTGCTCGCCAACCGCACTGCGGCGTTCGGCTTCGGGCTGACCGCGCTCCTCGCGATCCTGGCGGTGTTCGCGCCGTGGGTGGCGCCGTACCGGCCCGACGAGATCCATCCCATCGACAGCCTCCTGCCCCCATCCAGCCGCTACTGGCTCGGCACCGACGACCTCGGGCGCGACATCCTGAGCCGGATCGTGTACGGGGCGCGCGCGTCGCTCATGGTCGGCTCGATCGCGGTCGGAATCGCGGCGTCGGTGGGCATCCCGCTGGGCCTGGTGGCCGGCTACGTCGGCGGGCGGCTCGACGGCTTCGTCATGCGGCTCATGGATGCGCTGCTGGCCTTCCCGGCAATCCTGTTAGCCATCGCACTGATGGCCGTCCTGGGGCCCTCGCTCCAGAATGCCATGGTGGCGATCGGCATCGTGTTCATCCCGGCCTTCGCCCGCATCACGCGCGCCAACACCCTATCCCTCCGCGAGAAGGAGTTCGTCGAGGCCGCGCGAGCGCTGGGAGCGGGCAGCGTCTACATCGCGGCCGGTGTCATCCTGCCGAACTGCCTGTCGCCGCTGATCGTCCAGGGCTCGCTCGCCGTGGCCAACGCGATCCTCGTCGAGGCGGCGCTCTCGTTCCTCGGGCTGGGCGTCCAGCCGCCGGATCCCTCCTGGGGCTCGATGCTCGCCTTCGGACGGAACCTGCTCAGCCAGGCGCCCTGGTACGCGACCTTCGCCGGCCTCTCGATCTTCGTCACCGTGCTCGGCCTCAACTTCCTGGGCGACGGGCTTCGCGAAGCCCTCGACCCTCGGCTCCGGACGGCGGAACGCGGCGCATGAGCCACGTCGCCACGCGCCCCATCGGTTCGGCGTCACACCGCGCATAGAGGAGGACCATCCCATGAACGACACGCAGCGCATCCTCGACATGCTCGAAGCGAACGGCACTCCGCTCAGCCGCCGCGACCTGCTTCGCCTCGCGGGGGAGAGCGGCATCGCCCTGGCCGGCCTCGCGTTCCTCGCCGGCACCCAGCCGGAGTCGGCGGCGGCCCAGGCAGGCGGGACCATGCGCATCGACATGTCGACCGACATCCAGCAGCTGGATCCCCACCTGGTCACGGCGTGGAACGACTACTGCCCGTGGGAATCGATGTTCTCCGCGCTGACCGCGCTGGATCGCGACTTCCAGCCGGTGCCCGACCTCGCCCAGTCCTGGACTCAGCCCGACCCGAAGACCTACGTGTTCCAGCTGCGCAAGGGCGTGCTGTTCCACAACGGGCGGGAGATGAAGGCCGCCGACGTCAAGTTCTCCCTCGAGCGGATCCAGGGTCTCGGCGGACGGAGCAAGTGGTTCACGCTCATCCTGGATCTGGACCGCGTCGAGGTCGTCGACGACTACCGCGTGCGGCTCCTCCTCAAGCAGCCGTCGGCGCCGTTCCTGGCCAACCTCGCGTTCGCGACGATCGTGGCCCAGGAGAACGTCGAGAAGATCGGGCTCGAGCCGATCGGGACCGGGCCGTTCCGCTTTGTGGAGCGCGTGCCGAACTCCCACCTGCTCGTCCGGCGCTGGGACAAGTTCTACGTGCCCGGGCAGCCCAAGGTAGACGAGATCCGGTGGGTACCGGTGGGCGAGCCGGCGACCCGGATCGCCAACATCAAGACCGGGACCGCGCACATCTCCAGCGAGGTGCAGCACTGGTTCCTGGCGGACCTCCGCGCCACGCCAGGCATCACGCTCCACGAGCCGAAGGCCTCCTCGGCCTACGCGGTCATCCTCCTGAAGCACGCCCCGCCGCTCGACAACAAGAAGGTCCGGCAGGCGCTGGCCATGCTGGTCGACCGCGAGGCCCTCAACCGGTCGGTCTTCTACGGCGTCGGTACCACCGTCCAGGGCTGCAATCCCTTCCCGGTCGGCCACTGGGCGCACGCGGACGTCGACTGCCCGAAGTACGATCCCGACGGCGCCAAGCGGCTCCTGGCCGAGGCCGGGCACGGGCAGGGGCTCGAGCTCGAGTGGAAGGTGATGAACTTCCCCCAGCCCATCAAGATCGCCGAGGTGTGCAAGGAGACGTTCCGGCGCGGTGGCGTCAACGTCAAGCTGACCCAGCTCGAGTTCGCCACGTGGATTCAGCAGGTCTACCGCGACAAGCAGTTCCAGCTCGGGCAGACGACGTTCCTGCGCGAGGCGGACCCGGACGGCCTGGTGGTCAGCGCCCTCTTCACCGGCGGCCAGAACAACCCGGGCGGCTACAGTACCAAGGACATGGACGCGCTCCTGACGCAGGGCCGTGCCGAGCTCAACGTCGAGAAGCGCAAGGCGATCTACAAGCGGATTTCGGAGATCGTCGCCGACGAGACTCCCTGGATTCGCGTGCAGCCGAACCCGTTCATCTGGGCGACGACGAGCAAGGTCGGCGGGTTCTACATCAACAGCCAGTCGCGGCCGTTCGTCGCGCTCCGCGAGATGACGGTCCAGAAGTAGCATGACTCCGACGCTCCGCGCCGGCGTGGGCCGCGCCGTCATCACCCCGCCCTTCGGCATCGCCCACGCCGGCTGGGGCGTCCAGACGCACCAGCGGGCCGAGGGGGTCGACATGGACCTCCTCGCCACCGTGCTCGTGCTCGCCAACGGGCCCGTCGAGGCCGCGCTCGTCGACGTCGACTTCTGCGTCGTCGGGCGCGACCTCGCCGATCCCATCCGTCAGGCGGTCGCCGACCTCTGCGGCATCCCGTTCGCCCACGTCCGGCTGTCCTACACGCACACGCACTCGGGCCCGATGCTGGGCCCGAGCTGGATGACCGAGGGCGAAGAGCTCATCGGTCCCTACGTCGCTAGCTTGCCCGGGCGAATCGCGGGCGCCGCCTGGGACGCCAAGCGACGCCTCCAGCCGGTCCGGGTGGCGGCGGGGTCCGGCTCTTCCGACATCGTCGTCAACCGGCGACTGAAGCTCCCGACCGGCCGGGTCGTCGCCGGCCGCAACTGGGACGGCTTCGCCGACCGCGAGGTGAAGGTCGTACGGATCGACGACCTCCACGAGCGCCCGGTCGCCGTGATCGTCCACTACGGCTGCCATCCGACGATCATGGGCCCGCCGAACCGCCTGATCACTCCCGACTATCCCGGCGTGGTCCGCCAGGTAGTCGAGCGCGCGACAGGGGCGACGTGCCTCTTCCTCCAGGGGGCCGCCGGGAACGTTCACGCGATCGTCGACTACGTGGGAGATGTCGCGGTCTATCACCGGCTCGGTGCGATCCTCGGGCACGAGGCGGCGCGGCTCGCCCTGCGCCTTCAGACCGTGCCGCGGCGGGAACGGCTCCTCAGGGTCATGGAGTCTGGGGCGCCGCTCGGGATCTACTCAGACGAGCCGGCGGGCGAGCCGGACGGGACCCTGCGCGTGGCGACGCAGGCCGTGCGGCTGCCCGTGAGGGAGTACCCGCCGGTCGCCGAAGCCGTCGCGGACGCCCGGAACCGCGCCGCGGAGCTTGCCGCGATCCGGGGCAAGGTCAATGAGGAGGAGTTATGCGTCGCCGTCGGCCTGGCGCGGCGATCGGGTATGTTCGCCGACAAGGCCCGGCAGTACGCGGGACTCCTCGAGGTGGAGACCGTGCTTCACGGCCTCCGCCTCGGCGACGTGGCGCTCGTCGGCTTCGCCGGGGAGCCCTTCAGCGAGCTGGGCGCCCAGGTGAAGGCGCGCTCTCCCTTCCCCCACACGCTCTTCTCCGGCTACACGAACGATTACCTCGGCTACCTGCCGACGGCCGACGCCTATCCGGACCGGGGCTACGAGGTCGACACCTCCCCGTTCCGGCCCGGCGCGGGCGAGCAAGTCGTCGAGGCGAGCTTGGCGCTCCTCGCGGCGCTCCACGCATAGCGCGGACACCCGCGAGGCGCTGCCGGATCACTCGTCCTGGAGGCACGCCAGCTCACGCGCGATGCTGGCGCGGGCGGAACGGACGTGGCGCGGGCCGTAGTGCTCGAGGAGGCCCTGGCAGAGGAAGGGCACCGCGATCGTCACGTCAGCGAAGACCATGACGTTGTCGCCGTCCACGGTCTCCTTGCCCCACGAGATGGCCTCGGTGTTGACGCCCGCTCCGCCTAGCCCACCGTAGACCGGGTTGTCCGTCGTGATCTGGATCGCTGCGACGTGCGGGCAAGCCTCCGCGCCCCGCAGCGTCGACACGCTCGTCGCCGTGATCTGGATGAAGTCCTTCGGGACTCCGCCGCCCAGGAAGATCGCGCTCGTCCCCGGGCCGGGCGCCATGTAGCGGTTCATCATAGCCAGCGCGATCTCGTAGTCGCGGAAGAAGTCGACGACCGGCCCCTTCCGCCGGGCCGCACGGTACCCCTCGGCCAGCGGACCGTCCGGCGCCGCCGGCACGAAGAGCGGCACGCCGTGGCGCGCGCACGTGGCCGCGAGACCGCCGCCAAGCCCTTGCGTGTCGAGCCACGCGCCCAGCTCCCGCATGAACCCGACGCCGCTGATCGCCGGCCGGGGCCAGGCGTTCGCGAGGTGCTCGAAGAACCCGCTCGTGAAGTCCTCCATCGCATCGTACTCGGCGGTGCTGACAATGTGATCGTAGAAGCGATAGAACCCCTGGCGCCGCAGCGTCTCGTCGTCAGCGCGGTCGGCATCGACCTGGAGGAGCCTCACCCCTCGCTGCTCCAGGAGGTCTTCCGTGGCATTCGCCGACGTGGACACCACGAGGTCGACGTAGCCGCGCTCGACGAGCCAGACGATCAGGGGCCAGAGCCCCGCGCTCGCCATCGAGCCAGCGAGACCGATCGCGATCAACCCGCCGCCGTCGATCATCCGCTTCCAGGCGGCGAAGGCCTCGCCGAGCCGCCGACCCTGGAAGGCCGACGCGCGCATGCGCTCGAGAAGCTGGCTCACCGTGCCGGCCGCAGCGCCGTCCACCAGGCGGAGCGGCTCCCGCACCGGCCAGTCGCGCGCCTGGGCCGGGCTGCGTGACGGTGGCGCCGGCTGGGGCCGTCCTTCGCCGTCCCCGTCCGCCTCGTGACCCCCGTGCCGAAGGGGCCGCGGGCGCGGCACAGGCTCGCCCAGCCCAGCTGTTCTCCGCCGACGACGCATTGGGGCTCCTCTCGCCCGGCTGGCGGGCCCTCGCTACACTCGCACCGTGGCAACCGACCCCGCAACCGCCTTCGACGCGATGGCCGCATCGTACGACGAGCTCGAGCCCTGGTACGAGCACCTCTACGCGGTCCTCCACGCCCTCGTGCGGGCCGAGCTCGCCCCTGCGCCCGGATCCCGTCACCCGCGGGCGCTGGACGCCGGATGCGGGACGGGCTTCCAGACGGCCATCCTGCTGGAGCTCGGCTACGGGACGCTCGGGGTGGACCTCTCGCCAGCTCTCCTTCGCGTGGCGCGGGCCCGATGCCCGGGCGCGCGCCTGGTGCAGGGCGACGTCGAGGTGCTCCCCTGGCGGGACGAGGCCGTCGACCTGGTGGTCTCGTGCGGCAGCACGCTGTCGTTCGTGCCGCGCCCGGACCGGGCGATCGCCGAGATCGCCCGGGTGCTCCGGCCGGGCGGCCGGGTCTTGCTGGAGGTCGAGCACCGCTGGAGTCTCGATCTCGTGTGGCGGGTCGCGTCAAGCGCCATGGGCGACCCCCTCGGGTTCGAGGTCACGCCTCGCGAGGCCTGGCGGGCCTTCGGGCGGCCGATCCGCGAGGGCGTCTGGATGGATTACCCGGGCTACCCGCGGTTGCGACTCTTCACGCGGCCCGAGCTCGACCGCCTGCTCGCCGAGGCGGGCCTCACCACCGTGCGCGCGTGGGGGCTGCACTCCGTGACCAACGTGATCCCGTCCACGGTGCTCCATCGCGCAAGGCTGGGCCGAGCGGCCGGAGCGCTCTACCGCCGGCTTCGGGCACTGGACGCGGCCCTCGCGAGGACGCGCGCGGGCCGGGCCCTCGCCAACAGTCTCGTCGTTCTCGCCGCGAAGCGGGACCGCTGAGCGCCAGGAGCGGAAAGGGGCCGCGGCCCCGGGCAGACGCCGGGGAGGCACCGGGCCCGCCGACAAACGAACTCGCCGTTCACACCGCCGTGCCGTTCCGGATCACGGGATCGAGCCTGTGCCCGTCCCCTTTCGCGTCGACCCGCGTCAGGGCACGAGATACCGGCTGACGGCCGGCTCGTCCCACGCGAGCCCGAGTCCCGGCCGGGCCGGCGGCCGGAGCGTACCGTCGACCGGCCGGAGCGGCTCGGCGAGGACGGGCGCGGCCACGTCGAGGTACTCGATCCAGTGGCACGTCGGCGTGACCGCGAGGAGGTGTGCGCTCGCCTCGATGAAGAGGTGGCTCGAGCACGGCACGCCGGCCGTGTGGGCCAGGGCGGCGGCGCGCTGCCAGCCTGTCACCCCGCCGATCTGCTGGACGTCCGGCATGACCAGGTCGGCGGCCTTCGTCCGGAGCGCCTCCTCCATCTCGAAGACCCCGGAGAAGTTCTCGCCGATCTGGACCGGGGTCGCGAGCGCCGCGGCCACCTCCGCCGAGCCCCGGAGGTCCTCCGCGCGCACCGGCTCCTCGATCCAGGCCACGCCCTCGCCGTCGAGCACGCGCCCGCGCCGGAGCGCCTCCACGACCGTGAGGGACTGATTGAAGTCCACCATCAGGACGACGTCGTCGGGCAGCACCCGGCGCGCGGCCCGTACCGCCGCGAGGTCCTGCTCGACCGACGGCCAGCCGATCTTGATCTTGAATCCCCGGAAGCCCGCGGCGACGGTCTTCGCGGCCTCGTCGGCCGCCTCGCCGGGCGGGAGCATCCCCAGGCTGTTGTACGCCGGGATGGGTCTGGACTCACCCCCGAGGAGGGTCGCCAATGGGACACCGGCGGCCACGGCGAGCACATCCCAGGCGGCCATGTCGATCCCGGCCACGGCCATGCTCTGGAGACCTCGCACTCCGAAGAGCGTGAGGCGCCCGCGCAGGGCGCGATCGAGCTCGACGGGCGTGACGGGCTGCCCCTTGACCGTCTCGCCGAGGCCGAGCACGAGATCGCGGAGCGGGCGGAGGGCGAAGGGTTGATAGGCGAAGAGGTAGGCGTGCCCGACCGGGCCCTCCTCGGTGTAGAGGTCGATCAGCACGAGCAGCGCCTGGGTCACCGAGCCCGAGGCCGTGCGGACGGGCGAGGCCAGGGGGCCGACGACCGCCCGGGCCTGGACGTCGCGGATGCGGAGCCGCATGGGAGCGTTCACCGTGGGTCTCCTCCGGAAGGGTGGTGATCACTATCCGTTTGGCGGGGCGCTTGTCAAGGTCTGGGGGCTCGGCCCGAGACACTCTCCCGGCCTTCCAACCGAGGCACTACCCCGCCGGCGAGGTGCGCTTGCGCGACCCGCGCGGCCTCGTTACCCTTGCGCGGGGATTCGCACAGGGAGGCGCGCATGGACCTCGGGCTCAGGGGCAGAGCAGCACTCGTCACCGGAGCGAGCCGCGGGATCGGACGTGGCATCGCCATGGAGCTGGCGCGCGAAGGGTGTCGGCTCGCGCTCTGCGCGCGCGGCAAGGACGCGCTCGACTCGGCGGCGGCCGAGGCGCGGGCGCTGGGCGTCGAGGCGATCGCCGTTGCCGCCGACGTCACGACGGCGGATGGCGTCCGGCATGCCGTCGAGGCCGCCCTCGCCGCCTTCGGGGCGATCGACGTTCTGGTCAACAACGTCGGCGGCTCGACGGGTAGCTCGTTCCTGGAGACGAGCGAGGAAGACTGGCAGCGCGCCATCGACCTGAACCTCCTCCCCGCCGTCCGCGCGAGCCGCCTGGTCGTTCCCTCGATGCGCGCCCGCGGGCGCGGCGCGATCGTCAACATCGTGTCGATCTATGGCCGCGAGTGGGGTGGAAGCTACGCGCAGCGGCCGACCTACATCGCGGCCAAGGCGGCCGAGATCGGGATGTCGAAGGCGCTCGCGATGGAGCTCGCTCCGCTCGGCATCCGCGTCAACGCCGTCGCGCCGGGCTCGATCATCTTTCCGGGCGGCGGCTGGGAGCGCCGGATCCGCGAGGACCCGGACGGGATCGCGGCGTTCCTCAGGGCCGACCTGCCGCTCGGACGCTTCGGCCGGCCGGAAGAGGTGGGCCGCGTCGTGGCCTTCCTCGCCTCGGACGCGGCCAGCCTCGTCCTCGGCGCCTGCCTGAACGTCGACGGCGGGCAGTCCCGCGCGCTGTTCTAGGGGTCAGCGCTCGTACGACTCGGCGCGAGCGGCCGAGGAGAGCGGGGTCAGGTAGCGGAGCGGGTCCGGCGTCACCTTCGCACGGAGCTGCGCAAGCGACTCCGCCCCGCCGTAGCTCACGGCCGAGCGGAGGTGCCCGCGGATCCGTCGGAGGATGTCCACCACCGAGCCGCGGTACGGCACCTGCATCTCCTGGCCCTCGGCCGGCACCTCGAGGGCGGTCTCGACCGCGTCGGGCTCCTCGTCGTCGTAGAGGGCGCGGAAGACGGCCTGCGGCGAGGTCATCCCGCGGTAGATCTTCCGCTTCTCGCCCGTGCCCGGGTCCTCGATGAGCTGGCCGGGCGCCTCGTCCGTCCCCGAGAGCAAGCTGCCCAGCATCACGACCGAGGCGCCGGCGACGAGGGCCAGGAACACGTCCTTGTCCTCGCGCACGCCGCCGTCCGCGATGATCGGCACCGCGTCCTCGACCGCGCACCAGGCCTCGCGGATCGCCTGGAGCTGGGGCACCCCCGCCCCGGTCTCGAGCCGCGTCCGGCACCCCCGCCCGGGCCCGACGCCGACCTTGATCGCGTCCGCTCCCAGGTCCCGGAGGAAGGCGGCGCCCTCGGCGGTGGCCACGTTCCCGCACACGAGGTTCACGCCCGAGAAGCGGCCCCGGATCGACTCCACCGCGCGCCGCATCACCTCGGAGTGCGCGTGCGCGATGTCGATCAAGAGGGCGTCCGCCCCGGCTCCCAGCAGCTCGGCGGCCCGCTCCAGGAAGTCGCCGCGGGCGCCGATCGCCGCCCCGACCAGGAGGCGCCCGCGCGCGTCCTTGCTCGAGTACGGCCGGTGGCGCGCCGCGAGAATATCCTTCTTCGTGATGAGACCGCGGATGCGCCGGTCGCCGTCGACGAGCGGCAGCTTCTCCACCCGGCGGGCGAACATGCGCCGCTCCGCCTCCTCGATCGAGATGTCTGGTGGGCCCGTCACCAGCCGGCCGATCGGAGTCATGAACTCCTCGACCGGGTGGTCGTCCTGGGCCGCGCTCCACGGCCAGTCCCGGTTCGAGAGGAGCCCCGCAAGGATGCCGCTACCCGGCGTTTCCTCGATCAGGAGGCCCGTGACGTTGTGCCGCCGTGCGAGCTCCCGCGCCTCGCGAACACTGCTCCCGCGCGCCAGGCAGAAGGGCCGGTCGACGACGTGGCCCTGCGTCCGCTTGACCCGCGCCACCTCGGCCGCCTGCGCCGCGATCGGCAGCCCCCGGTGCACGAAGCCGAGCCCGCCCTCCAGCGCCATCGCCACCGCCATCCGCGCGTCGGTCACGCTGTCCATGTTGGCGGAGACCACGGGAAGGTCGAGGGCCAAACCCGGCGTCAGGTGGGTCCGGACCGAGACCTCGCGCCGCGAGGCGAGCGGGCTGGCCTGGGGGCGAAACAGAAAGTCGTCGTACGTGCGGCCGACGAACTCGGGCTCGACCGTCCGGCCCATGACTGCCTCCGTCAGGAAACTCGATGGAGAATTCAGCAGCGGGCCGACAACGCGGGGCCGCCGCTCCTCAGAGAGGGCTCCCTAGGCTATCATGCCGCCGTGCGCCCGCCCGAGGTCGACCAAGTCGTCGCGGAGCTCCCGGATCTCGTCAACGCCGACGCCGGCCTCGTCCGGCGAGGCCAGCGGCTCACCACCACGTTCCTCCTGGCCGTGGACGACGCGGAGTACCTCATCCACGTGGCCGCCGGTCGCCTGGCTGCGGTGGAGCGCGGTCCCTTCCTCCTACGCTCGTGGAGCTTCGCGGTCCGGGCATCCGCCGACGCGTGGAGGCGCTTCTGGCAGCCCCTTCCCGAGCCGGGCTATCACGACCTCTTCGCGATGAAGAAGCTGGGCGTGGCCCGGATCGAGGGCGACCTCTGGCCGCTGATGACGTACCTGCGCTACGTGAAGGACGTCCTCGCCGCGCCTCGGCGCGCGGGGGCGTCGGGCTGATGGCCGTGATCGAGCCGATCGTGGGGCGTTACCTTCATCTCACCCTCGACGGCCGGCCCCACCGCGTCTACTTCGAGGACGCGGGCCAAGGCTGGCCGCTCGTCTGTCTCCACACCGCCGGGGCGGATGGGCGCCAGTTCCGACACCTCATGACCGACTCGGCCGTCACGCGGCACTGGCGCATCCTCACGTTCGACATGCCGCGGCACGGCAAGTCCCTGCCACCGGCGGGCTGGCAAGACGAGGAGTACCGGCTCGGCACGGCGGCCTACGTCGAGCTGATCCTCACCTTCTGCGATGCGCTCGGGCTCGACCGCCCGGTCGTCCTCGGCTGCTCGATCGGCGGGAAGATCGTGCTCGAGCTGGCGCTCCGGGCCCCCGAGCGCTTCCGCGCCCTGATCGGCCTCGAGGCATCCGCCTACCAGAAGCCGTGGTACGACGACACCTCGTGGCTCCACCGCCCCGACGTCCACGGCGGCGAGCTGTGCAGCGCGCTGATGTCGGGTCTCATCGCGCCCCAGGCTCCCGACGAGGCCCGGTGGGAAACGCTCTGGATGTACGCTCAGGGCGGACCGGGGGTCTTCCGCGGCGACCTCCACTTCTACCGGGCCGAGGGGGATCTCCGTGACCGGGTCGACCGCATCGACACGGCGCGGTGTCCCCTCTATCTCCTGACGGGGGAGTACGACTTCTCATGCACGCCCGACGACACCCGGGCGACCGCGGCCCAGATCCCGGGCGCGCGCCTCACGATCATGCGGGAGCTCGGACACTTCCCGATGAGCGAGGACCCCACGCGCTTCCGCACGTACCTCCTGCCGGTCCTGGACGAGATCCGCGCGACCGGCGGCGAGTAGCGCGGCTGTGCGCGCCGACACCTGCCGCCGTCTGGTCCGCCTGCTGGCGACGGCCGGTCTCGTCGCCGCGGGCCCGCTGGTCGCCCAGCCTCAGGTAGAGCTGCTGCCGCCCGAGATCCTGGCCAAGCTCGGTCCCGCGAACGAGCGTCCCCTGGCGCTCGCGCCCGACGGCGAGGCGCTTCGTTTCCGGAATGGAACGGAGCGGTGGGAGGAGGCGATGCCGCCGGGTATCATCGACGTCGACCGGGACGGGACGAAGGACTACATCGTCCTGATCCTCGCTGACGCGGATTCGGGACGGCGGGCGCTCCTGGCCCGGGTCTGGGGCGACACCCCGGACGCCTTCGGCCCCACGGTCTTCTACGTCATCATCGAGGACAACGACGAGGTCTCGGAGTGGGCGGGGAGCCCCCGCCTCGACCCGCCCGCGCGCCCGAAGCCGTGACGACCCTGCCGGCCGGTATCGGCGTCGCCGCCGATATCGGACGTCGCGCTCACATGGAAGACCGCTGGGCGGTGCAGGTCAGCCCCGACGGGCTGTTCGCCGCCGTCTACGACGGCCACGGCGGCGCGCGCGTCGCGGAGCGCGCCGCCGCCGACCTCCATCTCTCGGTGCTCCGTGCCCGACAGGCCGGCCTCGAGCCCGCCGATGCGCTTCGTCGCGCGTTCGCCGAGATGGAGACCGCGACGGCCGACGAGGAGTGCGGCTCGACCGTCGCCGCCCTCCTGCTCACCGGCATGGCGGTGACCACCGCGCACGTGGGCGACAGCCGCGTCGTGCGAGTCGGCGAGGCGGCTGCGGAGAGTCTGACGCGCGATCACCGGATCGAGGCCGCCGAGGAGCGGGCGCGCGTCCTCCGGATGGGTGCCCGACTCGATCCCCCCTACGTCCTCCGGGGAGACCGCGGGCTTATGATGACCCGGAGTCTCGGCGACCGCTGGTTCCGGCCCGTCGGCGTGATCCCGGAGCCCGAGGTCGGCCGCCACGCGCTCGGGGCCGACGACGTGGCGCTGGTGGCCGCCACCGACGGCCTGTGGGACGTCCTGGGCGTCGAGGACGCCGCTCGCGTCGTGCGTCGGGCCGCCACCGCCCAGACCGCCGCCGACGCGCTGATCGACGCCGCGCTCGCCGCGGACGCCCACGACAACGTCACGGCCCTCGTGGTCCGTCTGTCGGACCTTGCCTCGGTATCGTTGCATAGGCGACGCTGAGGATGGCGTCCGCCGGTCCAACTACCAGACCTCGCTGGAAGCTGCCATGACCGCTCCACGGCCCGTCCTCGCGATCGTCCTGGTCGTCGGTCTGCTCGCCGCGCCGCTCGTCACGGAGGCACAGCCGGCGGCGAAGGTTCCCCGTATCGGGGTCCTTCTTGGGGGATCGCGGGGCGACACCCCGCAAGTTGCGGAGGCGTTCCGGCAAGGTCTCCGAAGCCTCGGGTATGTCGAGCGTCGGAACATTACCATCGAGTACCGCTTCGCGGAGGGGAGGCTCGATCGCTTTCCCGACCGCGCGGCCGAGCTGGTTCGCCTCAAGGTCGATGTGATCCTTGCGCCGGGCACGGCGGCGGCCCAAGCGGCCCGCAAAGCCACCGCCACGATCCCCATCGTGCTTGTGACGGCAGGCAACCCAGTCGGAGACGGGCTCATCGAGAGCTTCGCGCGGCCCGGCGGGAACGTGACCGGGTTGACCATGTCCGTGGACCAGGAGCTTGGCGGGAAGCTCCTGGAGCTACTCAAGGAGGCCGTCCCCGCGGTCTCCCGGGTGGCGATCCTCTGGAATCCTCTGACCGCACCCTACGTGGTCATGCTGAAGGAGATCGAGACCGCAGCCCGGGCGCTGGGGCTCACGCTTCAGCCCGTGAGCGCGCGGCGGCCCGACGAGATCGACGGCGCGTTCGCGGCGATGTCCCGAGCGCGCGTCGATGGGCTCATCGCTCTTGCGGACCCGGTGCTCTTGTCGGCCCGGGTGCGGATCGCAGACTTGGCGACGAAGGGCCATCTCGCGACGATATGTGGGCTTCGTGAGCATACCGAGGCGGGCGGTCTCATGAGCTACGGGCCGAGCCTACCCAACCTGTTCCGACGGGCCGCTGGGTAGGTGGACCGCATCCTCAAGGCGGCGAAGCCGGCCGACCTCCCCGTCGAGCGGCCGTCGAAGTTCGATCTGGTCGTCAACCTGAAGACCGCCAAGGCCCGGGCCTCACCATCCCGCCGGCGGTGCTGGCGCGGGCGGACGAGATCATCGAGTAGCAGCGTCGGCAACCGCTGGCTCCGGTCGGGCGCCGTTCTCCCCAAAGTGTCGTCGCGTGGACGGCTCTGAAGGCGGCGACCGCGAGGCGATTCGATACTCAGGCCTCGCCGCGGCGCTTGTACTCCTCGTAGAGCGTCCAGGTCGCATCGTTGAACGGGTAGTAGCGACCCGGGGATCCCGGGCGGCGCTCGAGCTCCTTCTTGATCACTTGCTCCACGGCCTCGCGCTCGGCCGCGACCTTGAGGACGTCGTCCGCCAGGGTCGCCGGCACGACCACGACGCCGTCGTCATCGCCGACGACGACGTCGCCTGGGCGCACGGCGATGCCGCCGCACGCGATCACCTCGTTCACGCCCCACGGCCAGTGCACGGCCGGTCCCTGCTTGGCGGTCGTCGAGTGGCAGTACACCGGGAAGCCGTAGGTGCGGAGGCTCTCGCTGTCGCGCACGGAGCCGTCCGTGACGAGCCCGGCCGTCTGGCGCTGGAACAACCTCAAGAACTTGATATCGCCGCCGATCGACTCCCAGGGCCCGACCGAAGACGCCACCAGCACCTCGTACGGGCCACACAGCTCGAAGGCGACGTATTCCGGTGACGCCTCGCCCTTGGGCTTGTCCGCCGCGACGTCCGGGCGGTGGGGCACGAAGCGGAGGGTGACCGCGCGGCCGACCATCTTCCGGCCGGGGAAGAGCGGCCGGGCGCCGTGGATCATCGCCTGGGGCCACTGCTTGACCCACAGCGCGTCGATCAGGGTCTGGGTTGGGATCCGGCCGAGCTGCTCGAGCGTGTAGTCGGGAACGATGGGAATCTCGGTCATCGGATGACCTCCGTGTGTTGGGAAACGGGGCTCAGCGGAGCGCGAGCGCCGCCAGGAGCCGCCACCAGGCCTGGGCGCTGCCGACCAGGGTCCGGTAGGTGCGGTGGCCGGCCACGACCTCGGTCAGCGCCTCCCCGGCGAGCTGGCCGAGGCGCGGCACGAGGCGGCGGGCGAGGCCCGGCCGGCGGTAGAGCACCCACGCGAGGCCCCGTGCGATCCGGAGGTCACCGAGGATGTCTCCCCGGAGCGACGTAAGGTACGCGCGGACGGCCGCGCGTGGCTCGAGCCGGGCACGGAGCAGCGACTCGGCCGCGAGACGCCCACTTCGGATCGCGAGGGAGATCCCCTCGCCCGTGAGGGGATCCGCGAGGCCGGCGGCGTCGCCGACGAGGAGGACGCGACCGCGCGCGGCATCCCGCCGGGGTCGCACGGGAATGGGCGCCCCCCGGACGCGCAGGACCCTCCCGTCGCCGAGCCCGACGACGTGGAGGTAGCGCGCGAGCTCGTCACGGAGCCGTCGCCGTGCCGCACCCGGCGTGAAGACACCGACGCCAACCGAGAGATGGTCGGCCTTCGGGAAGACCCAGCCGTAGCCGCCGGCCGGGACACCGAGGTCGAACCTGGCCCGGTCGGTGAAGCGTGCGAGGAGGCGGGGCGGCATCTCCACCTCGGCCTCGAGCGCGGGCACCGAGGCCAGCGGCTCGGTCCAGCCCGCCGCGCGGGCGGTCGGACCGGTGGCGCCGTCGGCCGCGACCAGGAACCGCGCGCGCAGCGGCCCGTGGCTCGTCTCGACCTCGACGTGGTCCGGCGTGAGCCGGACGCGTTCGAGCGTGCACGGCGCCCGGAGCGCGGCGCCCGCGTCGCGGGCGGCCTCGGCCATCGCGAGGTCGAGCGGCGCGCGCATCGCCATGTGGACGAGCGGCGCCTCCCGCTCGACGGTCACGGCGATCCCTGCGTCCACGAAGCGAGACTCGACCCGCCCGAGGCGCCGCTCGACAGGGACCGCCACGCCGCACGGCAGCGACTCGAGCGCGCGGGTGACGACGCCGCCACCGCACGTCTTGTCCCGGGGGAGCGGCGCCCGGTCGATGAGGGCCACCCCGACCCCCGCCCGGGCAAGGACGAGCGCCGCCGTCGCGCCAGCCGGCCCGGCGCCCACGACCACGACGTCCACGGCGGCCCCGCCGGGGAGCGCCCGGAGTGTGTCGACCGGCGAGGTGGGCGTCAGCGCCCCTTCCACTCCGCGCGCCGCTTCTCGAGGAACGCCCGGACGCCCTCCTGGAAGTCCTCGCTCAGGTAGCAGGAGAGCAGGAGGTCCTCCGCGTCGCGCACGGTGAACGCCGCCAGAATGCGGCGTGTCGCCTCCTTGGCCGCGGCGAGGGTCAGCGGCGCGAACGTCGCGATCTGGGCCGCCAGCTCGCGAACGCGCCGCTCGAGCGCGTCGGCGGGGTGCACCTCGTCGACCAGCCCGAGGGCCTTCGCCTCCGGGGCGTCGACGAGGCGGGCGGTCAGCATGAGCTCCCGCGCCCGGATGGGTCCCACGGTGGCGGCGAGCAGCGACATGCTCGACGGCGCCGGGCAGTTCCCGAGGGTCCGCGCCACCGGCGCCCCGAAGCGCGCGTGCACCGCGGCGAGTCGGAGGTCGCAGGCGAGCGACATGAAGAGGCCGCCCCCCACCGCGTCCCCCTGCACCATCGCGATCGTGGGCTTGGCCATGCCGTGGATCCGCCGCAGGACCCGCCCGATCCGCGCCTCGTAGGCCAGCGCGTGCTCGCGCGTGCGGAACTCGAGGAACTGGCGGATGTCGGTGCCGCTGACGAATGACTTGTCGCCCGCCCCGCGGAGCACGACCACCCGGACCTCGGCGTCGGCGTCGAGGCCCTCCATGTGGTCGTGGAGCGCCTCGTACATCTCGAAGGTCATCGCGTTCCGCGCCTCGGGCCGGTTGAACGTGAGGACCGCGACGCGCCCCTCGCGCTCCAGCAGGATCTCGCCCGCCACGCCCGTCGTCATCGTCGACTCGCCTCCCCGCCGAGTGCGCCCTCCACCAGGGCGCGACCCGACGCTCGATCATACCGCGAGTCCGCGGCGTGATCTCCCGACGCCCGTCGCGACCTGTGGTACAAGAGAGCCCCGTGAATCAAAGCCGCCGGAACGTCCTCCTGCTCGCGCTCTGTCAAGCCGCCTTCATGAGCACCGCGGCGCTGATGGCGACCATCGGGACCCTCGCCGGACACGTCCTCGCCGCCGACAAGGCGCTCGCCACCCTGCCGGCCACCGCGCTCACCGTCGGCACGGCGCTCGGCACGATCCCCGCCTCGCTCATCATGCGCCGCATGGGACGCCGGCTCGGCTTCATCGTCGGGGGCGGGCTCACGATGGCCGGCGGCCTGGTCGGGGCGTGGGCCGTCGTCGCCCAGAGCTTCTGGCTGCTCTCGGCCGGCGGTTTCCTGATGGGCATCTCGTCGGCGTTCGCGCAGCTCTACCGCTTCGCCGCCGCCGAGGCCGTCACGCCCGAGCGTCGGGGCCGCGCGATCTCGCTCGTCCTGGCCGGCGGCCTTCTGGCCGGGTTCATCGGACCTCAGCTGGCGGGGTCGACCGCGGACCTCCTGGGCACGCGGTTTGTGGCGTCGTTCCTGTGCATCCCGATGCTCGCCCTGGTGAGCATGGGGCTCATGCTCGGGCTCCGCCTGCCGGAGGCCGCCGAGTCGCGCATCGTGGGCACGACACGCCCCGTCGCCGCGATCGTCCGGCAGCCGCGGTTCCTGGTGGCCGTCGCCAGCGAGCTGGCGGGCTACGGCGTGATGAACCTGCTCATGACCGGGACGCCGCTGGCGATGGTCGCCCACCACGGCCACGGCCTGCGCGACGCCGCCTTCGTGATCCAGTGGCACCTCGTCGGCATGTTTCTACCAGGGTTCTTCACGGGCCCGATCATCCAACGGTTCGGCGAGTCCGCCACGATCGCGGTCGGGATCGCGGTCAACCTCGCGAGCCTGGCCGTGGGCTTCGCGGGAGTGACGGTGTGGCACTTCTGGCTGAGTCTCCTGCTGGTGGGAGTCGGCTGGAATCTCATGTTCGTCGGCGGCTCGACCCTGGTGACCAAGACGTACGCGTCTCGCGAGCGGACGAAGGCCCAGGCCGCGAACGATTTCCTGATCTGGGCGACGGTGGCGGGGACCTCGCTCTCGTCCGGGCAGCTCCTCCACCGGCGTGGCTGGACGGCGATCCTCGTGACTGCAGGCCCCCTGCTGGGCCTGGCGGCCGCGGGGCTGCTGGCCCTTTCCATCAGCGCGAGGACAGGCTCCTCGCCACCGCGCGACGCCTGAGGATCGCGCCGTGCAGGGAGTGAAGCGGATCTCCTACCTTCGCCCGTTGATCCGGTAGTCCCAGGGCGCCTGGGGCGCCTCGTCCGCCCACAGGCCGCGGCGGCTTGCGCGGGCCTCTTCCTCCAGGCGGGCCAGCCGGCCGTCTCGCGAGTACTTCCGGAACCACCACGCGTAGCCAGCCCGCACCAGCTCCTGATTCAGGCTCCGGCCATCCGGGAGGACGACCTCCCCGAGCAGCCGCCCGTTCCGGTCGCGCCCGGCGGTCCGCACGGTGACCGTGCGGTCGAACGCGAGATCGGCCGTGAACCGCTTGGCGCGGTCCCCGTAGGCCTGGCGCTTCTCGGGCGCATCCACACCCACGAGTCGCACGGTCTCCTGGTGGTTGGCGTGGAGCACCCTGAGCGTGTCGCCGTCCGTCACACCGACCACCCGAGCCGTGAACTCCTCCGCGGCCGCGGACCCCGCGAGGAAGGCCGAGACGGCGAGCCACGGCACCACCTGGCCGAGGATCCGACCTCTGGCTCGCCGCCGTGTCTCCACGGCTGCAGTGTATGCGTTCGCATACGCGGTGTCACCATTCGTCGACGGACCAGGGGCGCGCGCAAAGGTTCACCCGGAAACGGCCGTCCGGTCTCGGGACGACGGGCTCAGGAGGTGGAGGGCCGTCGCCCCCACGCGAGGCACGCATCGCGGAGCCCGGACTGAGTACGCAGGCGACGCGTGACGGCGGCCGCCGACATATCGACCTTGGTCGCGAGGCGGCGTGTGGCGGTGAGGTCGCTCTGTTCGCTCGTTTCACGCAGGCGTTGACTGACAGCGCTGGGAGACATGCCGCGTGGCGTCACCGGTCGAGCTCTTGCAGGCGCCGGATATCGGCTATGTCTTGGTCGCGGGCAGCCCAGGCCTTCATGTCGATCAATCCCCGCCGTGACACGACCCAGACGTCCCCGCGCTCCGTGGGAACGCGCTCCCGTGAAGCCCAGACAGGCTCGAGATTCTCGTTGACGAGGAGAAGGTCGAGCGTGAGCATCTCCGCCGCCTCTACCTTGCTGCTGCGCCTCACCTCCAGGCCATCGCTGAACCGCATGGGCAGGGCCTGCACGCTGAATCCCCTCGCGCTCGCCACCCGCAGCGCCGCCTCTACGTCTTCGCGGCGGACAAGGAGGTCGATGTCCGTCGTCGCGCGGGGGACGCCGTGGACCGCCAGGGCGAGCGCCCCTGCCACGGCATACGGGACTCCGTGGCGCTCGAGTTCGGCCAGGAGCGCCGTCGTCTCCTCGAAGAGGTTGAGCGCCATCGCCGCCTCGTTCCGCCGGTATCCTACCACCCCCGGCGGGATGTGCCTGGTCGGGGCCGGTCCGCTCCAGTGTCGGTCGGAGGCCGCGGCCAGCCCCGTGGGCGCCATACGCGCCCGGTGGACTAGAGCGACACGGATGTCCGAAGGCGGGGCAGGACCTCGGCCGCGAAGCGCTCCATGACCCCGAGCTGCTCCGCCCGCGGCGCGTCGATGACGAAGTGGTTGATCCCGGCCTCCCGGTACGTCTCGATGAAATCGACACAGGCCTGGGGTGAGACCCAAGGGTCGGCCGGCAGCCGCCGCTCGCCGCGCGCCAGGCCGGCCGCCCAGCCGCCGGCCCGCTCGTCGGCCCAGGACTCGTTCGGCGTCTGGGTAGCCCACCCGTAGAGCGAGCGGATGAGCGTTGCCGGATCGCGCCCGATGATCTGGCAGTGCTCGTCGAGAATGCGGTTCCGCTCGCGGATCTCCGCCGGCGTCCCGAACGAGTTCCAGGCGTCGCCCAGCTCGGCGATGATCCGGAGCATCCGGGGACCGTGTCCGGCGAGCATGAGCGGCGGGCGCGGTTGCTGGATCGGTCGGGGCAGGCAGACCGCGTCGCGAAGCCGGTAGTGGCGTCCCTCGTACGTCGTCCGCTCCTGGCGGAGGAGCCGATCGACGACCTCGACCGCTTCCCGGAAGCGCGCGACGCGCTCCCCGGGCGGGGGAAAGTCGATCCCGAAGGCGTCGTGCTCCAGCACGAACCAGCCGGCGCCCAGGCCCACGTCGAGCCGGCCGCCGCTCATGTGGTCGAGCGTTATCGCCTGCTTCGCGAGGACCGGGGGGTGGCGGAACGTGTTGCAACTCACCAGTACGCCGATCCGAACGCGGCGCGTGTGAACGGCGAGCCCGGCGAGGACGCTCCAGGCCTCGAGATACGGCCCGTCGGGCCGGCTCGGCTGGTTGAGGTGATCGAAATCCCAGATGCTGTCGAAGCCGAGCGCCTCGATCAGACGCCAGCGGTCGACGAGGGTCGTCCACGGCAGGTTTTGGTCCACGCCGATCCCGATGTGGAGTCGTGTCACGCCCACGCTGGTCCTCCGGTATGGCGGTCTCCGGCGCGGCCGACCGTCAGCTCGGCTCGCGCCGGTGGCGCTCGGAGCGGGCGAGCAGCCGGGTGAGGAAGGCCCGCGCCCGCGGCGTCTCGGGGTTCGAAAAGATCCGATCCGGTGGCCCTTCCTCGACCACGGCACCGTGATCCATGACGATGACGCGGTCGGCGACGTCCTCGGCAAAGGCCATCTCGTGCGTGACCACCATCATCGTCATGCCGTCGTCGGCCAGTTGTCGCATCACGTCCAGCACCTCGCCGACCAGCTCGGGGTCCAGGGAGGACGTCGGCTCGTCGAAGAGCATGACCTTGGGACGCATGGCCAGGGCGCGGGCAATGGCCACCCGCTGCTGCTGCCCCCCGGAGAGGCGCGCGGGGTACTCGGTCACCTTCTCAGAGAGTCCCACGCGCTCGAGGAGGTCGCGAGCCAGGCTCTCAGCCTCGGCCCGCGAGAGCCCCAGGACCCGGATCGGACCGAGGGTCAGGTTGTCGAGCACGGTCTTGTGGGGGAACAGGTTGAAGTGCTGGAACACCATGCCGACCTCGGCGCGGACGCGTGCCATGGGGGTCGCCGGATCGCCCACGACCATGCCGTCGACGACCACGCGCCCGCCGGACACCTCCTCAAGGCCGTTCACGCACCGGAGGAGCGTGCTCTTTCCCGAACCGCTCGGTCCGATCAGGACCAGCCGTTCGCGCCAGCCCACACCGAGCGTCACGTCGTCAAGAACCTTGAGGGCACCGAAGAACTTGGTGACGCCCTCCAGGCTCACGATCCGATCCGCTGGCCCGCTCGACGTGGTCATGGGTCGCACCGCTCCCGTCTCAGAGGCGCGCCTGGGCCAGGCCGCTCCGTCGCATCCGCGCGTCCACGAGGCGCACGAGCTGCGAAAGGGGGAAGCACAGGACGAAGTAGATGACGGCGACGGCGATGAGGATTTCGAACGGTTGGAGGGTCCGGTCCATGATGCTCTTCCCCATGCGAGTCAGCTCGAGGAGCCCGAGCACGTAGGCCAGCGAGGTGTCCTTCAGGAGTCCAATGAAGAAGCCGATCATGGCGGGCACCACGACGGGCAGCGCCTGGGGGAACACGATGCTGCCGAGGACGTAAGCGCGGGGCAGGCCGATCGCGAGGCCGGCCTCCGTCTGCCCTCGCGGCACCGCCGCCATGCCGCCCCGGAAGATCTCGGACAGGTACGCGCCGGCGTTGATCGAGAGCCCGACAACCGCGGCGGGGAACGGATCGAGAGGAAGCCCGACCGCGCTCAGGCCCAGGTAGACGAGGAGGAGCTGGACCAGGAGAGGGGAGCCGCGCACGACATCCACCGCCGTCTTGAGAACGAGGTCGGCATCTCGCCCCCCGATGAGGCGGCCGAAGGCGACGACAAGCCCCAGGGCGGTCCCGCCGAGGAAGGCGGCGAGGGCGAGCGCGATGGTGGTGACCGTCCCCTTCGCGAGGAGGCCAGCGTTGTCGCGGACGAGGGCCAGGTCCACGCCGCTACCGGTATCCGCGGTCGAGCCGCGTGCCGAGACGCCGCATCAAGACGGCCAGAAGGTAGGTCACCGCCACGTAGACGAGCGTCAGCGCGGTGAGGACCTCGACCGTCCGGTACGTTCGCGATTCCACGAAGAGCGCGACTTGGGTCAGTTCCTCCACGCCCACGACGGTGCCCACCGAGCTGGCGAGGACGGTCTGGATGAACTGGTTGGCCAGTGCCGGATGGATGGCGTGGAGCGTCTGGGGCAGGACCACCTCGAGGAGAGTCAGCCGGCGCGAGAGCCCGATCGAGGCAGCCGCGTCGAGCTGCCCCCGGGGGATGGCCTGGAGGCCACCGCGCACGATCTCCGCGATGTAGGCCCCGTTGTTAATCGTCAGGGCGGTGACGAGGGCGCCGAGCGGCGAGAAGCGGACGCCGAGCCGCGGCAGCCCCAGGTAGACGAGGAAGACCTGCACCAGGCCGGGGGTGTTGCGGATCAGCTCGACGTAGCCGGTCGCGACCCACCGGAGTGGCGCGGCCCGCGCCATCCGGGCGAGCGCGGTGAGGAGCCCCACCACGGACCCCCCCAGGCTCGCGCTCACCGAGACGCCCAGGGTGAGCGCCAGCCCGCTGGCGAAGAGGGCGAGGTTGTCGAGGACGACGTCCACGGCTATAGGGTCCGGAGCCGGCGCCGTCCGCCGCCGGTTACCCGCTCGGGGGGCACGCCGCCTAGTAGTTGAACTTCAACGGGAGCGGCTCACCCTTGAGCCACTTCCGGAGGACCTCCTTGCCGCAGCCGCAGGTGGAGACGCCGGAGCCGTAGAAGTCGTCCAGGAAGTAGTTCACCCAGTTGATCCACTTCTGGTCGCCCAGGCGGATCATGATGCCGCTCGGCTCGCGGGTCAGGGCTGGGAGCACACGCAGCTCCTTGTTCTTGTCGGCGGCCTGGTTCACCGTCGAGATGTCGTCGGAGACCGCGTCGGCCTGCTTCTGGAGAACGGCCTGGATCGCCGTGACCGGCTGGTCGAAGCGGAGAATCTTCGCGTTGGGGAAGAGCTTGGTCGCCACCAGGTCCCCTGTCGCGCCCGTCACCGCCGCGATCGTCTTTCCGCTCTTGAGCGCTTCGTAGTCCTTGATCCCCGAGCTCTGGAGCACCGCCATCGTGGTCCCATCAACCACCCAGATGCCCCCGAACGAGATGCTCTTGGCCCGCTCGAGCGTCACGGTCCCGATGGACAGGTCGATCTTGCCGGCCTGGATGAAGGGGATCCGGTTAGGCGCGGTGGTCTCCACGATCTCCAGGGTGACCTTGAGCGCCTTCGCCATCTCGGCGGCGATGTCCGGGACCAATCCGACGATCTGGCCCTTCTCGTCGCGGACGGCCACCGGGAGGTCACCGATCGGGATGCCGAAGCGGAGAGTCTTGGTGGCGATGATGCGGTCCAGGGTGGATTCGCCGCCACCCGCAGCCGGGTCACCCAGCTTCCCCCAGTACTTGAGCACGCCGAGTGTCGCGAGCACCGACAGGACGAGAACGACGAGGTGGGGCACGAGGCGAAGGCGGCCGTTAGCCATGCCGGGGATCCTCCCGCACGGCGCCGCGGCACCATGCGTTCGCACGGTTCCTCCGTCGAGCCTGCACCCTCGCCGGCTCGCGCCCGGAGGCGCGCGCGTCGATCCGCGGGCGCCGCGCGACAGCCGGGAGTCTAGGTCCGGCGCGGGGAGGGTGTCAAGGCACGCGCGGGCACGTGCGGGCGACAGCCGGCTGATGTCCGGTAGTCGATGGCCGGTACCGATGGACGCGCGAGCCATCGAGGTCGGGTATGCTGGGGATGAGCGCGATGCGTCGACCGAAGAGCGGCGGCCCTGCACCGTCTCCGGCGCGAGACGGCGAAGCGCCTGGGATCAGGCGCGCCCGGGCGCTCCCCACTGTCGTCGGGACGGCCGCGCTTATGGCTGCCCTCCTCGCGGCCGTGCCAGCGCCAGCCGTCGAGGTCACCTTCCCGCTGACCGTCGAGTACGATGTCCTGCGCACCGCTCTGCGAAAGCACCTCGGCGCGACGACCGGCGGCGCCCTCGAGCTATGGCGGACGCCCGACGGCTGCGGGACGTTCGTCGTCCGCGATCCCGTCCTCGAGCCCGCCGACAGGCGGCTCCGGATCACCGGGCCCGCCTCGGCGACCGCCGGGCTCCCCCTCCTCGGCTGGTGCCTCGCCTCGATCGCCTGGACCGGCCACGCGGAGATCGTGGCGCGGCCCGAGCTCGGTCATGACTGGCAGCTCCGATTCCGGGACATCGACTTCCGGCTCTACGACGGAGCGCGCCAGCCCGCGACCGTGGCCACGCGGCTCTGGACCGTCATCCGGGACTGGAGCACGGCCGAGCTGGAGAGTTTCAGCTTCGACCTCGGCCCGCCCGTCGAGGAGGTCCGGAACCTGCTCCGATCGTTCAGCACGCCCACCGGAGGCCTGGCCACGGCGCTCCAGACCCTCCGCCCGCGCGAGCTGGCCGTCGAGCCGGACGCCGTCCGGCTCCGGGTCGCCGTCGACCTGCCCCCGGCAGCACCCGCCCCGGCCGCACCCGAGCGGGCGCTATCCCGGGCGGAGATCCAGCAGTGGGAAGCGGTCCTGGACAGCTGGGACGGTTTCCTCGCGTTCCTGGTCAAGGACCTCGCCGGGGGCGCGGACGCTGAGACGCGGACCGAGCTGCTGGACCTCCTCCTGACGGCGCGGCGGGACGTGACCGCGGTGCTCGGGCGAGGGCCCGAGGTGGGCGTCGACCCGGTCCGGCCGCTCTTCCTCCGGTTCTGGGAGCGCCTCCGCACCATCGTCCGGCGCGCAGGCGGCAAGGGCGGCGACGACGTCCACGCCCTCCGCTACGTGGTGTTCCTCGCCGCCGGGGATGCGCTGACCGCGATCGAGGCCGCGGCGCCGGCGGCGGGTCTCGACTTCTCCGCCGACGGCCTCCGCCGACTGGCCCGGACCCTGGCCCCGGGCTACGTGGGGGACCCCCTCGAGTACTCCGATGCGCCCGACGCGAAGCTCCAGGAGCTCTTCCGGTTCAGGGACCCCGACGCCCCCCCGCGCCGGATGCGCCGGAAGCCGGCGGCACCGCGGTCGTGGCTTCCGTCCTGGCTAGCCCCCCGCCCGGCGCAGGCGGACGAGTCGGACGAGTGGCGGGAGCTCTCAGAGCGGCTCGATCGGTGGGTCCCCGCCGCGAACGAGCTCGCCGCGTACCAGGAGATCGTCGACCGCCTCCTGACGCTCGCCGCCGAGCGATCGTTCGACGGGGAGGTCCTCGGCGAGCGCTTCGACGATCTCTTCCGGCACCTGGTGAAGGCCGTCGCCTGGCAGGAGAGCTGCTGGCGCCAGTTCGTCCGCACCCGGAGCGGGGTCGTGCCCATCCAGTCCTCCTCCGGCGACGTCGGGATGATGCAGATCAACGTGCGTGTGTGGCGGGGCTTCTTCAACCCGGTGCGGCTCCGGTGGAGCGCCGGCTACAACGCGGGGGCCGGAACCGAAATCCTATGGCAGCTCCTCGGACGCTATGGGATCCGGGAGGCGCGTGACCGCCTCTCCGACGCGGCCCGCGCCTCGTACTCCGCCTACCACGGGGGCCCGCGGCGCTACCGCCGCTACCGGCTAGAGGACACCCCATCGGAGATGCGGCTCATTGACCAGGCCTTCTGGGAGAAGTTCCAGGCGGTGAGCGCCGGTCGGTCGGGGGACCGCGTCCTCTGCATGCCCGTGAGGCGCCCCTCCTGACCGGGCACGCGGGCGCCACGCAAGCGCACTGGAGGAGCGGGCGGCTCGCCCCCGGCAGCGTCTACACGCTCGCACGTGTAACCGTTACACGCCGAGCACGTCTGGGTGGCCTCCCAAAGACCCCCGTGGGGAGATGAAAAGGCGCGTCGCGACAGGGGTTTATTCGCCAGGCCTCCTATTGGGCACGGCCGTTGCTGCCCTCCGTCACCCAACCACGCGGCGGTCCACGAGGCCGTCGCGCATCGAGGTGACGGCGATGAGCACGACCACGAAGAGCCGCGATGCCCTCGACCGCCGGACCGCGCTCGAGATCGAACGCTTCCTGAGTGCCCGCCAGGTGGTGCTCACCCGCCAGATCCGCCGAGGGTTCGGAGAGCGGGAGGGGTACGCCGGGGAGGACAGCGACCAGGTGGCCTCGGCCAGCCGCACCCTCGACGCGGAGGTGCAGGCGACCCTCGTCGACCGTGCGAGCAGGGAGCTCGTACAGGTCGACGCCGCGCTCGAGCTCCTCCGCGAGCGCCGCTACGGGCTCTGCCGGGACTGCGGGGGCTTCATCGGCCTTGCCCGGCTGCGGAGCCTGCCGTTCGCACAGCGGTGCCGCCCCTGCCAGGAGCGGATGGAGCAGGCGCAGGCCGCCGAGCCGCGGCGCTCGCTCGCCGCGGTAGCCGCCGCCGACCTCGAGTGACGGAACCGTGATCCGCCCACGCCGGGCGGGTCACACCGCTCTGCTGGCGCTCGCCGGGCTCCTACCGTCCGTCGCCTCCGCCCAGACCACCACGGCCCCCCCGGCCCCAGCCGACGGCTGCCGGGTGGTCATCGACTATTCGGACGCGGTCATCGGGGAGTTCCCGGCAGGGTGGCAGCCCCGGGACGAGGCTGCGCGGGCGACGTACCGTACGGTGGCCGAGGCCGGTCTCCGGTTCGTGCGGGCGACCGCGGAGGGCACCGGGTCCCAGATGGGCAAGGAGTTCCCGTGGGATGCGGTGGCCCATCCGATCCTCACCTGGCAGTGGCGGCCCCGCGTCTTCCCCCCCGGCTCCGACGAGCGCGATCCAGCCCGGTACGACAGCGTGCTCGCGGTCTACGCGGTGTTCGGGAGCTCCGCGATTGTCACGCGCGCCGTCAAGTACGTCTGGAGCCGCGTGGTACCGGCCGGGACGACGCTCCCAGGCCGGACCGCCCGCGTGGTCGTGCTCCGCTCCGGTCCCCCGCCCGACGAGGGCTGGGTCACGGAGACCGCGAACGTGCGGGGGGACTACGAGCGGGTGTACGGAGAAGCCCCCGCCCGGGCGCGGGGCGTCGCCATCCTCACCGACGCGGACCAGACGAAGAGCCGCGCCGTCGGCGACTACGGCGTGTTTCGCGTCTGCCCCGACCGGCCCCGGTGACGCGCGGACCACGACCAGTCGCCCGCCCGGTCCCGCCCCGGCGAATCACCTGTGGCAAAGTGGCCCCGTCAGCTCAGCCCCGATGGGCCTTGCACGAGGGCCACCAGACCTCCTAGCCTTTCCGCCGGGAGGGAGGATCGGCGATGGACGTCGGACCCGTCACCCTGCGAGGCCGTCACGTCACGCTCGAGCCCCTCGACGAGGGCCACGCCGCGGGCCTCTTCGACGCGATGCAGGACGAGGAGGTCTGCCGATACCTGGCTTGGCCTCCGCCGACCGCCCTCGACGAGACCCGTACCCTGATCCGCGACGCCCAGGAGCAGATGGCCCGCGGCCAGTGCGTCGCGTTCGCCCAGGTCTGGAACGCAAGCGGGTCTGCGATCGGCTCGACGCGCTTCCTCGACATCAGGCCGAAGGATCGGCAGGTCGAGATCGGGAGCACCTTTCTCGCCCGCGCCTACTGGCGGACCCCGGCGAACACCGAGGCGAAGTACCTGCTCCTCCAACACTGCTTCGAGTCGGCCGGCTGCGTGCGTGTGGCGCTCAAGACGGACGGACGCAACGCGCGGTCCCAGGCGGCCATCGAGCGGCTCGGGGCCGTACGGGAGGGCGTGCTCCGCAAGCACATGAACGTCCGGGGCTATCAGCGCGACACCGTGTACTACTCGATCCTCGACACCGAGTGGCCGGCGGTGAAGGCCCGCCTCGAGGCGCGTCTGGCCGCCAGCGCCTAGACTGGCCACCGTCCGCGCCTCGAAGACCCCCGGATCGGTCTGTTCTAAGGACACTCCCGATGCCAGAACTCATTCGACGAGGGGCGACTCCCGGGAGGCCGGGAAGCGTCGCTATTCGACGATCTGTCTCTTGAGACTCTGGACAAATGCGACCACGTCGCGCTGTTCGGCCTCGGGCACCTGGAACTGCGCCAGGGTCGCGGCGGCATGACCGAGGAACACGTTCCAATCGCTCTCGTTGATGCGCATACCTCGGTGGGTGAGCACCATGTCCCGGCCGCGGTAGTACAGCGGGCCGCCCGCACTCGCGCAGAGGAAGTCGATCAGGAGCTGCTTCTCGCGATTGACGCCGTCTTCTCCGCGGTGCGCCCAGAAGCGACCGAGCTGCGGATCGGCCTGGAGCCGGGGCAGCAGATCATTCACCACCGCCGTGATCGCGTCATAACCACCAAGGCGCTCATAAAGGGTCTTCTTTTCGTCGCTCATCGTCTCCTCCAGTGCGACGCTGTGTCACGCTACTCAATCCTGACCGGATCACCACGGCGGATTATGCCGCCCCGCACTACGGCAGCATACACACCGACGTTGACTTGATTATGTTGGGCCGCTGTGCGCAGGATTCCCGGATCCCTCGAGAGATCCCCCTGTGCGAGAGTGGTCATCACGCAACGCCCGCAAGGACCGGTGATGCTCAGTCGCACCGCCGTCCCGATGGTGAGCGCGTGGCCGACCCAGGCATTCTCCACAAAGCCCTTCTCACCTGAGGCCAGCTGCACCACGATGTTTGGCCGAAACCGCCGGACCTCAAAGCGGCCTTGCGGATACAGCTCCCTCAGGCGTTCG
>Ga0114129_10000406_pt1 | contig 50648 bp, 53 predicted proteins | sample RhiMetdeltSRZDD1_FD_80071 | JGI IMG/M metagenome (GOLD analysis project Ga0114129, IMG submission 80071) | Populus rhizosphere microbial communities from Tennessee, USA - Rhizosphere MetaG P. deltoides SRZDD1 (version 2) (version 2) | ecosystem: Host-associated > Plants > Roots > Rhizosphere >...
AACAAGGACGCCGTCGAGATGGCGGACTTCGACGAAGCCGTCGACCGCGTCGTCGGCGGGCTCGAGCGCCGCTCGCGGCTCATCAGCCCTCGTGAGAAAGAGATCGTCGCGCATCACGAGGCCGGCCACGCCATCGTGGCGGAGCTGCGGCCGCACGCCGACCGCGTGCACAAGATCTCGATCATTCCGCGCGGCGTCGCCGCCCTCGGCTACACGGAACAGCAGCCGACCGAGGATCGCTATCTGCTGACGCGTGCGGAGCTGCTCGACCGCATCGATGTCCTGCTTGGCGGCCGCGTCGCGGAGGAGATCATCTTCGACGATGTCTCGACTGGCGCGGCCAACGATCTGCAGCGCGCGACGGAGCTTGCCCGTCACATGGTGGCGCAGTACAGCATGAGCGAGCGGTTCGGGCTGGCGAGCTTCGAGGAGGTTCGGCAGACGTTCCTCGGCGGCGTTGGCCCCGCCGCGCGTGAGTACAGCGAGGCCACCGCCGAAGCGATCGACGTGGAGATCGCGGCCATCCTCGAGGCGGCCCACCGTCGTGTGCACGAGACGCTGACCGGCCAGCGCGCGGCGCTGGAGGCGGTGGCGAAGCTCCTCATGTACAAAGAAGTCGTCAGCGCCGAGTGGCTGCGGACGGTTCTCCGCGAGCCGCCCGCGCTCGCCTCGCCGAATCTTGCGTGAATCGCCGCCCTCTGTGGCGCAACGGTGATACCACCGGCAACGTCGTCGACCAGAAGATCGTGCGGGTGCCGGGCGCGGTGCCCGCGTTCGACCGCGTCTACTACGAGACCCCGCCGATGCTGGCGGCGAACCGTTATCGCGTGACCATCTGAGCGTACGAGCGGCGAAAGTTCTTCTGAGCCTCAGGGTTCCGTCCGGCCATCGCCGCGTTCGTCGGGAATGGTCGCGGAGGCCACGAAGCCCAAGGCCGCGAACGCGCACAACGATGCGATGCCGACGGCGAGCTGCCAGCCGGAGTCCGCAAGAACGGTGAGCGCGACGCCGGCGACGAGGCAGGCTGAGGCGAATCCTTCGAGCCGGCGACCTCGCGCCACCTCGTGGTGGGGTTCGCGGTGCACGTGTGCGTGGTGCAGCCGCGGAGCCATCAGCGAAGCAAGGTCGCGCCGGGGATGTTCCGCAAGTTGGCTCGTGCCATCTCTAACATCCTCCCGACGCCGCCGCTCAGCACGATCTTCGTGGCCGCCAGCGCGAAGCCGGCCGTCTGCGTTCCGGTGATGTGCGGCGGGATCGAGAGCGCGTTGGGGTCGGTGACGAGATCCACCAGGGCGGGGCCCGGATGGTTGAGCGCATGCTCGAGACCGGCGCGGACGTCCTTCGGGTGCTCGATGCGAACGGCGTGGATGCCGGCCGCCTTGGCGAGAGCCGCGTAATCCACGCTCGCATGATCGGTCTCGAAGTCCGGGAGCCCGGAGACGAGCATCTCGAGTTTCACCATCCCGAGCGATGAGTTGTTGAAGGTCACGATCTTGACCGGCAACCGGTGGAGGGCGACGGTGAGCAGCTCGCCCAGCAGCATGCCGAGACCGCCATCGCCGGACATCGAGATCACCTGGCGCCCCGGATCGGCGAGCTGCGCGCCGATCGCGTGCGGCAGCGCGTTGGCCATCGTGCCATGCAGGAACGAGCCGATCACGCGGCGCCGTCCGTTCGGCGTGATGTAGCGCGCCGCCCACACGTTGCACATGCCGGTGTCGACGGTGAAGACCGCGTCGTCCGCGGCGAGCTCGTCGAGGATGCGGGCGGCGTACTCCGGGTGGATCGGCACGTGGTCCTCGATGCTGCGGGTGTAGGCGTCCACCACGCCCTCGAGCGCGCGCGCATGCCGGCGCAGCATGTCGTCGAGGAACGACCGGTCAGACTTCTGCTTCACCAGCGGCAGCACGGCGCGCAGCGTGGCGCCGACGTCGCCGTGCACGGCCAGGTCGAGCGGCGTCCGGCGTCCCAAGCGGCTCGAATCGTGATCGACCTGGACCGTGCGCCGCTGCGGCAGGAAGCTGTCGTAGGGGAAATCGGTGCCGAGCAGCAGAAGCAGGTCGGCCTCGCGGCTGGCGTCGTAGCAGGCGCCGTAGCCCAGAAGACCGCTCATGCCCACGTCGTAGGGGTTGTCGTACTGCACCCACTCCTTGCCGCGGAGCGAGTGTCCGACCGGGCTGTGCAACCGGCCGGCGAGCGCCATGACCTCCGCGTGCGCTCGTCGGACGCCGGCGCCGCAGAACAGCGTCACCGTGCGCGCAGCGTTGAGACGCTCGGCGAGCTTGTGGACCTCGTGGTCGGCGGGCACGACAGTGCCCTTCACTGTTACGGGCGCGCTGTCCCCGGTCGGACGCTCGGCGGCGCGGTACAGCACGTCGCCCGGCATGACGAGCACCGAGACGCCGCCGCGACCGATCGCGTGCTGGATTGCGACGCGCGCCAGGCGCGGCATCTGGAAGGCCTGGCTCACGAGCTCGCAGTAGTGACTGCACTCGACGAAGAGCCGCTCCGGATGCGTCTCCTGAAAAAACGATGTTCCGATCTGCTCGGTCGGGATGTGCGACGCAATCGCCAGCACCGGCACGCCGTTGCGATGGGCGTCGTACAGCCCCTGGATCAGGTGCGTGTTGCCGGGCCCGCAGCTGCCCGCGCAGACGGCGAGGCGGCCCGTCAGCTGCGCCTCGGCGGCGGCGGCGAAGGCGCCCGCCTCCTCGTTGCGAACGTGGATCCACTCGATACCCTCGGTTCGCCGGATCGCGTCCACGAACGGGTTGAGGCTGTCGCCGACGACGCCGTAGACGCGCGTGACGCCGGCCTGCCGCAGGACGTGGACGAGCTGCTCACCAACCGTCGCCATGGTCTTTCCTCTCTGTTCCTTACAAGTACTGGCCGGTGTTGACGACCTTCTCGACGTTTCGCTCCGGCGCCGCCGGCTGGCCCACCAGTGACTTGACGTACACGATGCGCGCGCCGCTTTTGCCGGCGATCTTGGCCCAGTCGTCGGGGTTCGTCGTGTTGGGCAGATCCTCGTTCTGCTTGAACTCCTCGCGCACGGCGGCCACCAGATCGTCGGCCGTCAGACCCTTGTCGGCCCCGCCGAGGTAGCGTTTGAGGGCGAACGTCTTGGCCCGCCGCACCACGGACTCGATCAGCGCGCCCGAGATGAAATCGCGGAAATAGAAGACGTCCTTGTCGCCGTTGGCGTACGTCACTTCCAGGAATCGATTCTCGTCGCCGGCGCCGTACATCACCGACAGGGCGGACGTGATCATCGCGTCGATGGCGGCCTGGATGCCGCGGTGCTGCCGCGTCTCCGCGGCCGCGACGGGCAGCTCGCTCGTCAGATACTTGCGGAAGATGTCGCCGGCGGCCGCCCGATCCGGCCGGTCGATCTTGATCTTCACGTCGAGCCGGCCGGGCCTCAGGATGGCGGGATCCAGGAGATCCGGACGGTTCGAGGCGCCGATGACGACGACATTGCGCAGACCCTCCACGCCGTCGACCTCGGTGAGAAACTGCGGCACGATCGTCGCTTCCATGTCCGAGGAGATGCCGCTGCCGCGCGTGCGGAAGAGCGCGTCCATCTCGTCGAAGAAGATCACCACCGGCACATCGTCGGCCGCCTTCTCTTTCGCCTTCTGAAAGACCTCGCGGATCTTCCGCTCCGTCTCGCCCACGTACTTGTTGAGCAGCTCCGGCCCCTTGACGTTGAGGAAATAGCCGTGGATGGTCTCGCCGCGCTGCTTCGAGAGCTTCGTCGCGAGGCTGTTGGCCAGGGCCTTGGCGATCAACGTCTTGCCGCAGCCGGGAGGCCCGTAGAGAAGTACGCCCTTCGCCGGCCTGAGCTTGTGTTCTTTGTAGTCGTCGGGGTAGAGGTACGGCAGCTCCACCGCGTCCTCGATGGCCCGAATCTGCGTCGCCAGACCTCCGACGTCCTGATAGCCGACGTCCGGGACCTCTTCGAGCGCGAGATCGTCGACGTCGCTCTTCGGCAGGCGCTCGAGGAGGTATCCCGACTTCGGATCCATCAAGAGAGGATCGCCCGGCTTCAAACGCGCCGAGCGCAAGGGGTCGGCAATGACGCAGATCTTCTCGCCATCGGCGCGGAGCGTGACGACGGCACGCTCGGTGTCGAGGCGCTCCTTGAGCACGACGACGTCGCCCTGGGTCTCGTATCCGGCGACGGCGACGACGTTGAGCGCCTCGTTGAGCACGAGCTCCTGCCCCGGCCGTAACGACGCGGTCTCGATCGCGGGATGCAGCCCGACCCTGACTTTGCGACCCTGCGCGAGCACATTCACAGTGGCGTCGTCGTGGGCGGAGAGGTACACGCCGAAGGTCGAGGGCGGTGCGCTGAGCTTGTCGACCTCCAGGCGCAGTGCCGCGATCTCCTCGCGCGCTTCGTGCAGCGCCAGCAGTAGCTTGTCGTTCTGGGTGAACGCCGGGACGGTCTCGGTTTCGCTGATGTCGAGCATCTTCATGGCCGCACTCCTTCTATCGACTGACGGCCTCTTCAAGGACAACGGCGTCGTCAAACGCCTCGAGCTCGCAGGACACCGGAGGAACGATGCCGCGATGTAGGAAGTCACACATGATCCGGTTGCTCGTAGCCCAGTCGTCGCCCTGGTTGAACACGTGGTAGGCGCACACCTCCTGGTCAGTCAGGGTGGGCTGCGCGCAGGTCACGCAGAGCGCCATCACCGGTCACCACGTCGGCCGATCGATCTGTCCATCGGTACCTCTCCGCCTTGGGGGAATTTGACCGTTGAGATGGCGTGTCCGGTGCACGAGGTTGCCTCTTCGCTGGGCGCTAAATGTTCGACCTCTTGTAACCGCTGCGAGGCCGCCGCCCTCTCAAGGGCATGAAGCGCGTTATCGCCGCGATGATGGTGCTCGGCCTGACGGCACTGGCGACTCCCGCCTTGGCGTACGTGGTCCAGATCACGACGTCGATCGACCTGGCGAAGGTCGGCGACAAAGGGGAGCTGTTCCGCGCCGTGGAATCGGCGGTCGACGACGTCCTCGCGAATGCGATCAGCTTCTCGCCGACCGGGGTGACGCTGGAGAACGTGCGCGTCGTCGGCGATCGCATGTATCTCCTGTTGCTGATCGTCGATGCGGATGGCGAAAACACCCTCAAGGCCATTTCCGCTCAGGGCCTCACCCCCAGCGACTCCGACCGCCCGGACGATTCGTCCGACTAGCGTTCGTTACGGGTCCTCGACGACGATGCAGCTTGGCAACCCGCCGCCGGACATCGCAGTGCAGCGTGTGGGCGGCGGTCTCCCGGAATGCCGGCTGCGGCGGGTGACCGCGTACATCGAGGGCAATCTCAACGCCGAGCTGCGACTGGCGCAGCTCGCGGCCGTCATCCACATGAGCCGGTATCATTTCGCGCGGCTCTTCAAGCAGGCCACCGGCGTGTCTCCGCATCGGTTCGTCCTGCAACGACGGATCCGGGCGGCGGCGACGCTGCTCGGCGATTCGACGCCCTCCATCACAGCGATCGCACGGGCCGTGGGATTCACGACCGCGAGTCACTTTTCGACGACGTTTCGGCGCAGCACGGGCCTGACGCCCACCGAGTATCGGCGTGGTCGAGTCGTCAACACGCCCGCGTCGGGGGATCAGCCATGAGGTTCGTCGCCACGATGCTGCTGCCTGTCGCCCTCGCGCTCACGACGACCGCGGGATGGGGGCAGGAGTCGTTTCGCGTCAGCTGGCAGCCGCGCCCGGGTGCGCTGCCGCCGAGCATCGAGGGGCGCGTGCACAACGACTCGCCGTTCCGGGTGACCGACGTGCGGTTGCACGTGCAAGGGCTCGATGCCCGGCGCCAGATCGTGGGCGCGCGGCTGACCTGGGCGTACGGCGACATCGTGCCCGGCGGCGAGACGTCGTACGTCGTGGAGACGATCCCCGGAGCGGTCGACTATCGCGTCACCGTGGTCTCGTACGACGTCGTGTCCGACGGCCGCGTGGCGCCCGAGCCCGCCACCGAGCTCGCTGACGACATCAACCAATGAAAGGGACGACCTCCATGACATCGCTCGTTCGAGTGACCATCGTGTGCGCTCTCGTCTTCACCACGGCGCTCATCGGGTGCGCGAAGCGCCCGAGCGTGACAACGATCGCCGCGCCGAGCCCCAGTGGCTCATCGGCGGCCCCGGCACCGCTGCCGAGCACGGCCGCGCCGAACAGCTCGGAGGTGATCGTCGTCGAGGAACGACGGGAGATCGTCATCGCCGAGCGACCCGAGCCGGCGAGCTTCACGGAAAACGCCAACGTCAAGCCGGTGTACTTCGACTTCGACCGGTCCGAGATTCGGCCCGAGGACGCGAAGACGCTGGAGATCGACGCGGCCTGGCTCAAGACGAACGACATCCTGATTTTGATCGAAGGGCAGTGCGACGAGCGCGGCACCGAGGCCTACAACCTGGCCCTCGGTGATCGGCGGGCGCGCGCGACGATGAACTACCTCACGGCGCTCGGTATCGCCGCGGACCGGATGAGCACAGTGAGCTATGGCAAGGAGCGCCCCGTCTGCACGGAGCACACCGAAGCGTGCTGGGCGCTCAACCGCCGCGCCCACATCGTGGTGAAGCCTCGTGGGTGAGACGCCGGGACGACGTCGACGCTCGATCCGATTCGGGTTCGCGCTGCTCGCGACGGGGCTCGCCCTCTTCGCCGGGTGTGCAACCCTTCGATCGGCGGAAGTCGTCCCGATCAACGACCCCAGCGCGATTGCGGGAACGTGGATCGGCACGGTCACGCCGGGACGCTGGGGCGTCAGCGACCCGATCGTCGTGACGATCGCGCCCGACGGCCAGCTGACCGCCGAGTGGGATTCGAATACGGCCTGGGGAAGCGTGACGGTCCGCGACGGACAGGCGACGTATCAGATGGGGCCGACGGTATACGAGGGCAGCATACGGCTCTATCGATTCGGCCGGACGCAATCGTTGGTCCTGGATGACGAGGTGCAGCCGTTTACCGCCGAGGTAACGCCCAAGCGCTAGCGTAGGGCGTGGCTGTCACCGAGCGGCGCTGGGCACAACTCGAAACAGCATATGGACCGCAAGTGGCTGGCGCTGGCCGTCGTCGCGTTCGGCACGTTCATGACCTCGCTCGATGCCTCGATCGTCAACATCAGCCTGCCGTCCATCGCCCTGACGTCTCACACGCCACTCGGCGGTGCGATCGAATGGGTCGTGATCGCCTATCTCGTCGTCATCGCAGCCATGCTGCTGACCTTTGGGCGGCTGTCGGACATCGTGGGGCCCAAGCCCGTCTGGCGGTCCGGCCTGGTCATCTTCACTCTCGGTTCGGCGTGGTGCGGGGCCGCCGGCACGCTCGAGCAGCTCATCGTTGCGCGCGCCTTTCAGGCCATCGGCGGCGCCCTGATTTTCGCGCCGAGCTTCGCGATCATCACCGACGCGTTCTCCGCCACCAACCGAGGCCGGGCGCTCGGGCTCAACTCGGTCGTGTTCGCGCTCGGCACGAGTCTGGGACCAACGCTCGGCGGACTGATCACGCAGCATCTCAGCTGGCGCTGGATCTTCTATGTGAACGTGCCCGTCGGCGTGCTGGGCGTGATCGCGTCGCACTACGCGTTGCGCTCGTCGGACACCCACTCCCACGCACGGCCGCGGCTCGATCTGCCTGGCGCGGGGCTGATCGCCGCTGGATTCGCGTGCATGACGCTGGGGCTGTCGTTCAGCCAGGAATGGCACTGGGCCCGGTCGGCGTCGTGGCTTCTGGTCGGCCTCGCAATGCTCGTCGCCGCCGGATTTCTGGAGCGGTATACGCCCGATCCGGTCGTCGACCTTGCCGTGTTCCGACATCGCGTTCTCGGTTCGGCGCTCGCCACCATGACACTGGCCATGGTGGCCCTGTTTGCGGTCACCTTCATCTTGCCGTTCTACTTCGAACAGCTGCGGCGTTTCTCGGTGATGGAGTCGGCACTGCTGTTGACGCCGTTGCCGCTCACGATTGCCGTCGTCGCGCCCCTCAGCGGCGCGATGGCGGATCGCATCGGCTCGCGCTGGCTCGCGTCCGGTGGACTGGCGCTGGCAACGCTGGGGCTTCTTCTCCTGGCACGGCTCGATGAGGCGAGCACGATCTGGGAGATCGTCTCGTGCCTCGTGGTCACCGGCTTCGGCCAGGGGTTGTTTCAATCGCCCAACGCCCGCGCCCTGATGAACGCGGCCCCTGCAGGCGAGCAGGGGCAGGTGTCGAGCCTGTACGCGACCGCGCGCGTCCTCGGCCAGAGCGTGAGCGTCGCCCTCGCGGGAGCCGTGTTCGCCGGCCTCGGCGGCGCATCCGCCGGCCGTGCACTCGCGCTCGCTCATCCCGGTGCCGCCACCGATCTCGGCGGTCTGCATCACGCGTTTCTCGCGGGATTCCACGGAGCGCTCCTGGTATGCGCCGGCATGTCGGCGGTCGGTATGGTGGTCGCGCTCATTCGCGGCGACGAAGGCGCCGAGGTACCCGGTGGTGTGCGCGTCGCGTCATAAACGGTGATTTCTGTAACACCGCAGTCCGCCACGCCATCCCAAGCATGTAGGTCGATGGATTTGCCGCAGGAGGTGGCGAATGGGACAGCTCACACCCGAGGAACGACGGCGCATTTTTCTCAACCGGCAGCTGACGGATCGCGACATGCGGAGACGGATAGCCGAATCGGTGGCGGTGTCCGAGCCCTTGCCCGTCCGCCGGCGCCTGGGTCGGATGCTCGAGCTCACGCTCCTCGCGGCGCTGATGAGCGCGGGCTGGCTCGCCTTTCAGGTCGTCGCGTTCCAGCTGCCGGCATCGCTGTCGGAGCTCCTGCCGCGGCTCTGACCCGCAGATCATGAGGTCGTCATGAAGACGCTGTCGTTCGTCGCCATCGTGCTGAGCCTGGCGGGATGCGCGACCCTGGACGTTGGCAACGTGCCAGCGACCGAGCGTTTGCTCGCCGCCGCGGGATTCCAGAAGAAGCCCGCGGACACTCCGGCAAAGCTCGCGCATCTGGAGAGGCTGCCCTCGCGAAAGATCCTTCGTCGAGAGACCAACGGCCAGACGCACTACGTCTACGCCGACCGCAACGGGTGCCGGTGCCTCTACGCCGGCACCGAGCTGCAGTACGAGAGATATCGAGCGCTCGTGCGGCAGCAGACGATGGCCGACGAGGCGGTCGTGGTGTCAGAAGACGCGGGAGATTTCCGTCTCTGGGGGCCGGGGCCCTGGCCGTGAGCTATCTGAACCGCCGGCGCCGTCGACGAAACCACCGCTCAACATCAACGACACCGCGCGCTTGAGTTGCGACGGCCTGATGCTCGTGTAGGCCTTCGACGCCATTCAAGACCGAGCGGTCCTCGACGAACCGACGCAGCTGATCGTCGAGCCGATTGATCTCCTGCGCAGCGCCGCTCGGGCCGAGACGCCGGCGTGTCAGTCACGAGCGCCACCCAGAACAGCAGCGACGCTAGAAGCGCCCCAGGGTTGTAGCACGCCCGAAGAGTTACACCACGCACAGAACTCGAGCAAGATCCGGACAACTGGCGATGTCACGGATGGCCCGACGACAGCGTCACAAGAGTATCCGTCGAGGAGAGAAATCGGAGCAGACCGCTCGTATGCGCAGACATCGAACGATGGCGCTCGTTCCGCTCGTCATCGCCGCCGCGGCCACCCTGACCGGGTGCGCGACGATCCGACGGTCCGACGCGCGCCACACCGAGCAGCTGTTGGCAGCTGCCGGCTTCGCGGCGCATCCCATCGAAGAGGCCGATGAGTCGGGTCGCGACGCCACGCCGCCGTACCGCCTGGTAAGCCGCGCCAAGGACGGCACGATGGAGTACGCCTATGCCGATCCCGACACCTGCCGTTGCGTCTACGTCGGCGGATCGAAGGAGTACTCCGAGTATCAACGCCTGCTGCTGCAGCGTCAGCTCCAGCAGCAGCTGATCTGGGCGCTCGAGGACAACGAGTGTCGCTCGTGGAGGTGCTGGCCCTCGCGTGATCTCTGGGGCGGTTGGTGACGCGGCGCCTTCGCACTCGTGATAGGTGAAGCGGAGCCGCGGGCGGGAGCTCCCCTCCCGCGGCACTCCCAGCGGCTACTCCGCGGCGCCCTCGACCTCGTTCCACGAGTACACGCCGACGTGATAGGACCGCCTGCGGGTTGCCCGGAAGTGCTCGGCGCCGAGGCTCTCCTGGAGCTGCTCGTCCTGGAGCGACGCCGCGTCCGCGGCGCGGGCTTCCACGCCCGACATCGCCGTGAGCCCCAGGCCGAGCGTCACTGTGCGGCATCACAGGTGATGAACGTGTTGCAGTGTGCGCAGCAAGACAACAGGAACGACAGGATCTGGAGTGCGGCTTCTTGCGCGAATCCTCCGACAGTCAGTTGCGTCTCGCCGTCCCCTCGAGCTTCGCCTGACACGCCGCGCACGTCGTGACTTCGGGCAGGGCACGAAGCCGCTTGAGAGCGATCGGCTCTCCGCATTCCGAGCAGACGCCGTACTCGCCGGTGGAGAGCCGCCCCAGCGCGATGTGGAGGCGTCTGGCGCGCTCGCTCAGCCGCGACACGCCGAGGCGATTCAGCTCCTGGCGCTCGACGCTCTGGGCCACGTCGAGGAAATCGCCTCCGACGAGACTGGTTTCCGGAATCGTGGACTCCGACTGCAGACGCTCGACGATTTCGTTCAGCTCCGCCTCGAGCAACCGCCCGGTCTCGCTGTCTATGTGGTTCATGGCGTTGAGACGTCGCCGCCGCCGATGCCAGTTCACCCGACCTTCGTTGGGTGATCGTATACCTCGGCTCGGCTTCTCTAATTCGGGCTCGTGCCCTGTTGGGGCACAGCGTCAGACCCACGAAGTTAGCTCTTCAGCACCCGTGTTCAGGAGACGCAGGAGGGTTCAGACAAGGTTCACTGCTGAAAATGCTGCGCGGGCGCCTGTCCGATTCTTGCGGAAATACGCCGGTGCGCCGAACCGCACATTCACCGTCGCACGTCCTAAGGACACGTCGAATCCCCGGTGATCCGAGGTGCAGCTTGAACAGGTTGGGAGCGACCGTCATGCTTTTGTTCGGGGCGGCCCAATTCGCTCGCGGAGCCGAACATGTCTGTGTGACGTCGGTTGGGCCGGACAGGTACAAGGTGTCCATCGAGCGCAAGTACCTCAAGACGCAGTACTGTCATGAACAAGCTGACCATACTGCCGCGATCATCGATGGCCGACGCATCACTTTCCTGGACAGCGGCGACGTCTGCAACATCGAGGAGATCGTAAGGGGACACTAGTTTCGCCCACGCGAACTACGCTCCGGCTTCGACACCTTCGGCGAAGTCGCGCAGCGCTTGGTTATGTGCGCGATGCGCGATCTCATGCCCGAGCATCATCATGAGCGCGAGCGGCCATTCGATGATCTCGACGATGGCCATCACGCTGACGCCAACATACCAGGCCAGGCGCGGATGCCGCAGCGGGGCCGCCGCGCGTGAATGCCGTCCCGACATGCGGCGTCCCCGGGCGGCTTTCACGCGTCCGTTGCGGCGTGTTGGTTCGAGCGCGCGCGCCCGGTTCATGTTGCGCCTCCGTGCTCCTCGCTTGGCGGCGTTTCTTCCTCCCGAGCTCATCGAGCCGTCACTGTGAGCCGCGCGTCGATATCCATGGGTTCAACACCGAATCCCGCCTGCCGCCAGCCCTCGAGTCCTCCGCTCAGCGGATGGACGTTCTTATAGCCGTGACGGTTCAGGCGAAGCGCCAATCGAGCGCTCGTCGCCTCTCTCGGCTCGGCGCAGTAGAACACCACCTCGCGGTCTCTCGGGATCAGTGAATGGGGATCATCCAGTGCGTCGGGAGAAATCCAGCGCGCGCCCGGGATGGCGTACGACGCCGTCTCGACGTCCAGCGCCGCCCTCAAATCGACGATCACGAGGTCGTCGCCGGCGTTCAGGCGTCGGTTCAGCTCGACCGGTGTGATACGAGCTTTCCGGACGTGACCGAGGAAGCGTTGCCGGCTCGCATATTTGAAGACGACGTAGGCGATCAACGCCGCGGCGACCGCGATGAGCAGCGGCATGCCAACGCTCGCGGCCCGTGTGACGAGCAGACCGATGACGTCCGCACAGAGATAACCCAGCGTGATCCAGGCCCCAGCCCACAGCAAGCCTCCGGCCGCGGCATAGAGCAGGAAGCGGTCGAGGCGAATCGGGACTGCGCCGGCGAGCCCGGCGGCGAGCGGATTCACGCCCGGCAGAAACTTCGCCATGACGAGATAGCGCAGCCGATGCGCGGCGAATCGCTCCTTGGCATGCCGGATGAGGGAATCGGGGTCCAGCGAGAATCGGCACAGGATGCCGAGCATGCGCGTGCCGTGGGCGCGTCCAAGCGAGTACCACAGGAGGTCGGCACCGACGGCGGCGGCCATCGCCGCGGCGATGGCGAGCGCGAAGTCCATCCGACCGGTACCGGACAGGGCGCCGGCTCCGAGTAACATCGGAACAGCTGGCGCCGGCGCTCCGGCCTGCACGAGAAAGGCCCAGGCGAACACCACCGCGACACCGTATGCCGTCAGGAGATCAGGCGCCGAGGACATCCATCACCCGGCCGCTTCCTTCAACGCGGACTGGATCAACCGTGCCCGTTCGACATCGACGTTCGTCTTCAACACCGTCCCGCCCAGGCCGCGAATCCGGTGGAGGACCACGTCCAGGTCTCCCTCGCTGTCCAGCACGAAGATGGCGGACGTTCCCGGTCGCATCAGCTTTTGCACCTCCCTGACGAAATCGTCACCGATGCCGACGGCCGTCACGCTCATGGCCGTGCCCGCCCCTCCGACCATCGCGCCGATCGCCGCGCCGACGATCGGCACGCCGACAACCAGACCCGCGATGAAGCCCACCGCGGAAGCGCCCAGGATGTTGGACGCAGCCGGGAACCGCTCTCGATCGAGCGTGAACGAGCCATCGGGGTGCTGCACGACCACCGCGACGTCCTCGAGGAGCAAGGACTGTCCGACCCACCCCAGACGGATGACTTCCTCGCGGACCTGATAGGCGCGTTCCATGTCGTCGTACCCGACGGCCCACAAATGCTTGATGCTGTTCATCGTCGAATCCTCGACTCCGTCGTGCGGCGTCCGGTGCTCACCCAGCCATCGGCGCGAGTGCGACCGCAGCCACTGAACGTCTGTCACCCGAAGCGACGCGAGTCACGGCGACGGCGAGCTCGCGGTACAGCGCACGCGCTCCCGCGTCTGTGACGTCGCCTCCGGTCGCGTCGGCACGGCCGCCGATGGACCGTTCGAGCGCGGCCACCGAGCCATGAAGGTCGATGGTTGTCGCCCACGTGTCATCGTCATCGCGGATGCGAGCCGCGAGTCCGTCGAGAACCGTCGCGACGTCGTCGTCGACGCGACGCATCGCCGCACGGACGGCCTCCGGCGGCGTGACGGCCGCCGCGGCGCCGCGGCCGATGGCCAGCAGAATCAGGAACACGCTCTGGGCATCGGCCGTACGCCGCTCGACGGCCTGCGCATCCGCGGCGCCCGCGCCAGCCTCGAACTTCGACGACTCGATGAACCCCTGCACGTCCGTGACCTGCTGCGCGATCAACTGGCGGCGCGCATCGATGTCGGCCGGCGGCTGGGAGGCCACGCGGGCGAAGGCGGCGAGCGAGCGTATGACGTCGGCCAGCCGCGCGTGCATGCGATCCGCCGCCCGGACGGGCCAGAGCACGTGCTCGACGATGCCGAACACGATCAGGCCGAAGGCCACCCCGATCAGGCGGTCCCGGATCACGGTGGCACTCATCGCGGGGCCGAGACTCTGCAGCGTCGCTTTGTAGAAGGCGAGGCCGGTCTGGTATCCGGCGTAGGAGATCCGTGGCGAACCGAAGTTGATCCAGGCCGCCGCCGCGGTGCCGATCGCGAACACGAGCCAGAACCCGCCGAGACCCTCGATGTTCGGAAACGCGTACATGAGCGCGCCCAGGCCCATCGCACCGCCGACGGCGGCGCCGCCGAAGCGGAGCAGCCCCTTCTGATTGCTCGAGCCGATCGTCGACAGCGACACGACGAAGCAGGTGACCACGGAGGTGTAGATGCCCGGATAGTCAAAGCCGATGAACAGCACGTAGCAGATCAGCGACGCGAGCGCGCCTTTGACGGCGAATTGCACGTACTCTGGATTCGTCGTGGCGTCGGGCAGCAGGAGATGCGGCCCGCCCTCTTTCGCCGTCGGGGTCTGAGGCTCGATGCGGGCAACGACCGAGAGCTGCGCGAGTGTGCGCTCCATATCGGCGAGCGGCGGCGGCGTGGACGCACTCGGAGCGACGTCCTCCGCCGGCTGCGGCCACCCACGTTCCGCGAACGCCCGACGAGCGCGCGCGCAACCGTCGGCCACGCGCATGAGCGGCGCACGCAGGGCCCCGCTCGAGGTCGGTGACATCAGCAACCGCAACGCGCTGGCGTCGGTCACCAGGCGATCGACCAGGGTGATCGTCGTCGCGAGCGTCTCGTGCCGCTGGCGGGCACGGGCATTCGTGAGCGACGCGCTTTTGAGCAGCGCGAGGGGCCGTGACATCCCGGCGGTCACGAGGGTCTCGAGAGAGATTCCCGACGGTCCCGGCGCGAGCTCAGTCACGCCGGCCAGCTCCCGCACGGTGCGTTCGACGGCGTGCAGCCTCGCGTCGACCTCACGCTGCAGCAGCGTCAACGGGTCGCCGTGTCCCAGCAGGAGCTGCACCCCGAGGTTGACGGCGAGCCCGAGCGTGACGCACCACCAGATCCACAGCACGAACTCGACGAGAGTTTCCGGCGGCAGGGGTCCGACGTCCGGAAGGATCATCACGAGCGCCGCCGGCAAGCCCAACGCCGACCCGAGCGCGCCGATCACCAGCACGCGCTTGAGCCACAATCCGACGAGGACGAAGCCGACGAAGCAGGCGATCCGCAGCCAGGCGATATCGAGGACGACCTTCCAGGCCAGCAACGCAGCGCCGAGGCCGAGCGTCACGCCGGCCACCGCGAGGATCGAGCCGAGCATCGTCGCGGCGGTGTCCTCCTGGGTGATGAGATACATGACGATCATCACGATCAGCGCATGGGGAATGCGATGCGTGAGGATCGGGATGGTCGCGATCAGGCACGCCAGCGTCAGCCGGAAGGTCGCGCTGCCACGTCCGGGCGTCGGCGCCAGCTCGCGGCGCAGGAAGTCGATGAAGCCGGTTGCCGTCACCGGCTGACGCTCCGGAGCGTGCCGTGCACGGTCGCCACCGCGGAGGCCCCGATGCGGAAGGATTCGTCCGGATCCTCGACCTTGATGCGCACCGGGAAGCGCGCCGCGAGCCGGATCCAGTCGAGCGAGCGTTCGACCCGCGGCAATCCATTCACGCTGGTGCCGTTCTCGGGCAGCACGGCCCACCCGAGGCCGACGACAGTGCCCCGGAAGCGTCGTCCGGGCTGCGACTGTAGGTAAAGATCGACGGAAGCGCCGGCGGGAATGTGGCGCAGCTGCGTCTCCCGGAAGTTTGCCATCACGTACCAGGTGCCGCTGTCGACGAGCGTGAAGACTTCCACCCCGCTCCGCGCGAAGGCGCCCGTCGAGATGTTGAGATTGACGACGCGTCCGGTGAACGGCGCTCGCACACGGGTGTATTCGAGATCGAGCTCGGCGGAGTGCACCGCGGCCTCGGCTGCAGCGATGCGGGCGTTCATGTTCGCCAGCTGTCCGATAGAGTCCTCCGCCTTGGCTCGGTCGCTCTTGGACTGACGGAGCGCGGCTTCGGTGGCGACATGCTGAGCGCGGGTCGCCGTCAGGTTGGCCACGGCGGCGCGCTTTTTGGCGCGCGCTTCGTCGAGCGCGGCGTCGATGGCCAACACGGAGGTCCGCGCCTGCTCGGCGGCCATGGCCGCCGAGACTCGCTTCGTGCGTGCGTCCTCGACCTTGTCCTCTGTGACGAACTTCTCGGGCAACAGCTGCTCGACACGCGCGAGGTAGTCCTCGGCGTACCGCAGGTCGGCTCGTGAGCGAAACAGCGCCGCCTCCGAAGCGGCGCGCTGTGCCTGCAAGCGCGCGATCTCGGCATCGGCGGCGACCGGATCCGTTTCGCGGCGCACGATGTCGGCCGCGGAGGCGTCCAGCTGCGCGCTCGCGCGCGCGACCCCGGCCTCGGCGGTGGAAAGGCCGTTCCGCAGGCCCTCGACTTCCTTGCGCGTCAGCCCAAGGTTCGCCCGGGCGCGAGCGGCGGCGATCTCGTACGGCCGCGAATCGACGACGAACAGGAGATCGCCTTCCCGGACGGACTGGTTGTCCCGGACACGGAGCTCGACGATGTGACCACTCACCTGGGGTGCGATGCCCACGAAATTGGCGCGCACCGTGGCGTCGTCCGTCTGCGGTCGGGTCTCCCACTGCAGCAGGGTGACGACGACGGCGATGGCGGCGCCGGCGACGATCAACGCGCCGAGCGACCGGCCTGCCAAACGGCGTACCCCCGACTCCCCGCGCGCGTCTTGCGGTGTCATGGGGCTACGCCCTGAACAGCGTCACCCAGAGGACGAGGGTGACGAGAATGGCGAGACTCGGGTAGACGAGCGCTCGGGGGCCAAGGTACGGATCCACGCCCACCCGGAGAAAGAGCCAGCGCGCGATCACGGCGACACCGATACCGATCGCCGCGCAGAGCATCCACGACGGAAAGAACGAGCCGACGACGTTGATTTGAGGTCCCACGCGTTCCCCCTATCGATCCGGCGCGGTCCGGACGTCCGAGACTTCGCCCGTGGTGAATGCGAGGGCTGCCGATGCCTCCAGCAGCTGGACCTTCGTGTTGAGCTCGACGAACCGCGCCCGACTCAGTTCGCGGCGCGCGGCGAGGAGATCGGTCAGCGTGCCAAGCCCCACTCGATAGGATCTGAGTGAATCCTCGTAGGATTGCTGCGAGGCGTTCACCAGCGCGGCGGCGACGTCCAGCCGCCGGACGGCGAGCTTGACGTCGGTGTACGCTTTCCAGACTTCGCTGATGGCGCGGTCGCGCGTCGCCGTGATCTCGTCCTGCGCCGTGCGACGCGCCGATTCCGCCAGCTCGACCCGACGCCGACGGGCGCCGCCGTCGAAGACCTCCCATTCCAGGAACAACCCGATGCCATAGCTGGGTTGGGCTGCCCCGAACCAGCCGGTGGATTTCCCGTCGGCGGTGATCCGCGCATTTCCTAAGATTGAGCCGACATCGCCGACCAGCGACAGCGTCGGCCAGTACGCGGCGCGAGCGCGACTGATCTCGGCCTCGGAGGCGCGAAGCGCGGCCACCCGAGCGATGAGGTCGGGGCGCGTCTCGAGCGCGCGATCGATCGTCTTCTCGACGGTGTCTTGAAGCTCTGTCGGCGGAGGTAGCGCCGAAAAATCCGTCAGCTGGATCGGGGTCGTGGGCGGGATGCCGATACTCTCCGCAAGGGTCACCTGGGCATCTCGCTCTTTTTCGAGCACCTCTTCCAGCTCGAAGAAGGCCTGGGCCGCTTGCTGTCGGGCGAGGGCCAGATCCGGACGCGTGGCCAGCCCCGCTTGCAGGCGCCGCTCCGTCGCTTCCTCCACCGTGCGGGCCGCATCGAGCGAGCTCTGGGCAACCGCGATCCGCGCGCGGACGCTGGTGAGGCCGTAGAACGCGCGCTGCACGGCAAAGACGATCTGCTGATGCTTGCGATTGAACCCGAGGTTCGCGGCCAACAGCCGCTCTTTCGCGGCGTCCCGAGCGCTTCCGCGACGACCGAAGTCGAGCAGCAGCCATCGCAGATTGAGGGTGGGAACGACCTGCGCCAGGTCGAAGCGGAAGAAGCCGTCGGAGACGAGGTCCTTCGGGATGGGGACCCCGACACTCTTGTAGCCGCCCAGCGCCGAGATCGCGAGCACCGGAAAGTATTCGCTCTCCACGAGCCCGAGCGCGAGGGCCGCTCGGCGAGCCGACTCCCACGCAACGCGCGTCTCGGGATTCACCCGTTGCGCGAGATCGATCAGCTCCGGCAGCTCGTAGCGCTTGCTCGAATCGATGAGGGGAGCCTCGGTCGATTTGAGGATTCGGGTGTAATCGCGGAGAGCGGGAGCTCGCCAGTACGTGCTCGGCGTCGGCGCGACCTGACGGCTATACCGCTCGGGGATGTCTTTGGCTGGCGGTGGTTCTGGGCGCACTTCCTGCGCGCCGGCGGACTGCACGGCGCACGCGATGAGCAGGGTGCCGATCACCGCGGCCACGCCCGTTGCGCGACACTGAGCGTTGAGTAAGCCGATCACCATAGCCGTTTCCCTCGCTCGTCAGGCGATTTGGCGGCCGTCTCGAGGGCCCGGCGCCCTGACAGGGACTCCGCCAATCGCTTCCGGATGAACAGCCTGGCGCGGTGCACTCGCGTCTTCACCCCGCCGATGCTGAGCCCCAACGCCTCAGCGATTTCGGCACACGACCAGCCCTCGACGTCTCGCATGATCACAGCCGCGCGATAGTGAGCCGGTAATTCCTCGATCGCGGAGGTGACGGCGAGCCGGACTTCGAGACCGCGCATGGGGTCGTTGACGGCGGCGGACCAGTCGACGATCGCCGTGGCGTGGCATCCGTCCCCGTCGAACGCCGGCAGCAGGTCGTCCAGCCTGAGGTCAACGCGCCGACCTTGTCGGCGCCGAACCTTGTTGACGGCTGCGTTGGCGACGATGCGGTAGAGCCACGATCCGAACGCCGACTCGCTGCGAAACGTGTCGATCTTGCGGATTGCGCTCAGGAAGGCATCCTGGACGACTTCCTCGGCGTCCTCGGCATTGGCCGTGATGCCGATGGCCAAACGATAGGCCCGCCCCTGATACGTCGTGACGAGCCGCTCGGCAGCGTCGGCGTCGCGACGCTGGAGCGCTGCCACGAGGTGAGCGTCACGATCGTGTCGTCCGGGATGCATCGGCAATGCGACGCTCATGTCATCGCCCTTCGGTCTCCGCCGCGATCCAGCTGCGCACGTACTCGGGGCAGTTGACGATCTCGGTTCCGGCCTCGACGCGCGCGAGAAATCGCACCGCCCCACGATCGACGAGCGTAATGTCCTTCAGATCGAGAACGATGCGGCCGGCCGCCGCCGTCGCGAGCAGTTCCTGCAGCCTCGCCGCATGCTCGGTGTCGAGCACGCCACTCAGCACGAAGACGGTCGCGCCGGCTAGCACGGACTGATGGATTCTATAAGTCACTGGCGTGCTCCGCTCCTCGGCACTTGGTATAGGTGTCCAGGCGATGCCGCCCACTCGACTTTGTGCTCATTCGCGGCTCTCGCGCCTCGTGCAGACAGCAAGCGGAGGGCCAATCCCAACTGTGCGGTTTTATTGCGGAGAGCTCGCGAGTCACGAGTTTTTCGCGAGGGCTCGCAAAAATCGACGAACGATCGGCTCAGCGTCGCGCGAGCCGGCTGCCGGTGTCAGGCGCGCCGGACATAGCAATCAATCTAAATGCTTGTTCTATTGACGGGTAAGTGTGGGTTCGCGAATTTCTTGCGAACGGCCTGTCGGGCGTAGGCGGCGGTGTCGGTGGCGGCTGAGCCTGACGACGGCGGTGACGATCGCGGCGGTTGACCAGCCGAAGGCGAGTGTGCCGCTCGCCGCTTCCTGGGGCCCGAGCAGGCGCCAGCCCTCCGACATGACGAGGTCGCCGTAGCCGAGGGTGGTGTAGTTGACGGCCGAGTGATAGAAGGCAACGGCGAACGTCTCGAACTCTCCCATCGCCATGAAGGCCGCCGCCCACAACGCCATCTGGACCAGGTGTCCGGTCAACAACGCCACGATCAGCACGAGGGTCGCCACGCCGTTTCGCCAGACATGGAAACCCACGACTCGCCTCGCCATTAGCACGCCGATCGCCTCGACGCCCAACGTCACCGCCACCCCTTGGACCACCAGCGCGCCCAGCATCACGCCAAAGCCGACCAGCATCGGCGTCATCGCGCCATCCCGGCGAGCGGTCGGCGTTCCATGCGGCGCTCAGAGAGCAACATGCCGGCCAACCCTCAACGCTGACGTCTTCGACACGGCGGCGGCTGACGTCACGAATTGCTTACGGGCGTCGCGAAACGCGGGACCGAAGGCGTGCCGATGACTGCCAATCCGTTGGCACGCGCCAGCCCGGTAGCATGCCGGCATTGGCGGCACCTGCCGGTGCGCGTGCGATTCGCGCGTTCTCGACCCATCGCCGTTCGCCTGCAGCACGGCACGTGATTTGCGCCTGAACCGGCGCTCGAAGGACGACATGCAGGGGACAACGTTCGCGCTCGAGATCGGTTGAGACGTGAATCACCGCGAACGTGAATCACCGCGAATCGGTGACGGCTGCGTCCTGCATGAAACCGGGAGTACCCGACGCGGCGTCATAAAGACGTGGTGCGGTGCGTGACCGGCCTGGCGGGAGGGAAGGGGACATGAGCGACACGCTTTCCGTTGTTTACCTGGCGAGGCACGGGGAAACGGCCTGGACCATCTCCCATCAGCACACCGGCGTGACCGATCTGCCGCTGACCACCGAGGGGGAAGCCGAGGCCGCGCGCCTCAAACCGCGCCTCCACGGCTTGACGTTTGCGGCCGTGCTCACGAGCCCCTTGCGCCGCGCGGTCCGAACGTGCGAGCTGGCCGGCTTCGGCACCGCGGCGGACATCGAGCCGGACCTCATGGAGTGGAACTACGGCGCATACGAGGGCCGCACCAGCGCCGAGATCCACGCCGAGCGCCCGGACTGGCAGCTGTTCCGCGACGGGTGCCCGGAAGGCGAGTCGCCGGAGCAGGTCGGCGCGCGCGCCGACCACGTCATTCGCCGAGTGCGGGCCATTCAAGGCAACACGCTGCTGTTCTCGAGCGGACACTTTCTCCGGGTCTTCGCCGCGCGCTGGCTCGGGCTCCCGCCGGGAGCGGGCCGGTACTTCTTCCTCGGGACGGCCAGTCTCAGCGCCGTCGGGTACGAGCACGATCATTCCGATCCCGTCATTCGGCTCTGGAACGAGATGCCACACGAGCGGCGCGTCAGCCCAGCCCCCGCGCGCGTGCGTCGGGAGAGGGTACGACGATGAGTGCCCACACGTCCGTCGCGGACACCATGGCGGCGCTGCGCCGGCAATACGGATGCGGTCCGGTGGACCTCACGGGCAGCGCGGATGCGCTCTACGAACGGCACCTGTTCTTCGACAACGTGAGCGATCCGGCGGCCGCCGGCGCGCGCGAGCGGTACGAGGCCTTCGCCCGGTCCGTCCGTGACGTCCTCTCGCAGCGCTGGGTGCGCACCGAGCAGACCTACGAGCGCGCGAATCCCAAGCGCGTCTACTACCTGTCGATGGAGTTTCTGCTCGGCCGCTCGCTGACCAACAACATCACGAACCTGCTGCTCAGTCCCGTGGTCGACGACGTCGTGAAGCGCGCCTCGCTCGATTGGCTCGGCCTGCTCGAAGAGGAACCGGACGCCGGGCTAGGCAACGGCGGGCTCGGACGTCTGGCCGCGTGCTTCCTCGACTCGATGGCCACGATGCAGCTGCCGGCCATCGGATACGGGCTCCGGTACGAGTACGGCATGTTCCGGCAATCCATCACGAACGGTTGGCAACACGAGCAGCCCGACAACTGGCTTCGGCGCCCCGACCCGTGGGAGATCATTCGCCCGGACGACAAGGTCGAGGTCAAGCTGAACTGCTCGATCGAGCTGCGCGACGGGACGCTCCGTTTGGTCCCTGGACTGCCCTCCACGCTGATCGGCATCCCCTACGATCGCCCCGTCGTCGGCTACGGCGGCAAGACGATCAACACCCTGCGCCTCTGGGCGGCCTCCGCACCCGATTACTTCGACTTCCAGGCTTTCAGTCAGGGCGAGTTCGTGAGCGCGCTGGCCGGGACGCTCGCCGCCAAATCGCTCACTCGCGTCCTCTATCCCGACGACTCGACGGTCCGTGGCCAGCAGCTGCGCTTCGTCCAGGAATACTTTCTCGTCGCCTGCGCGCTGGCCGATCTCGTTCGACGATTCCGCCGGGGCAACTCCGAGTGGAGCCTGCTTCCGGAACGGGCGGCCATCCAGCTCAACGACACGCACCCGGCGATCGCCGTCCCCGAGCTGATGCGGATCCTGCTCGACGAGGCACGCCTCGGCTGGGATCAGGCGTGGGATCTCACGCAGCGGACGCTCGCGTACACCAACCACACGCTGCTTCCCGAGGCGCTCGAAAAATGGCCGCTCCCGTGGTTCGAGGCGCTGCTGCCGCGGCACCTCGAGATCGTCTACGAGATCAACCGCGGCCTCCTCGACGACGTGCGGCGCCGCTTTCCTGGTGACGACGGCCGCGTCGCACGGACGAGCCTCATCGAGGAAGGCCCGGACAAGCACGTGCGCATGGCGAATCTCGCCATCGTCGGCTCGCACAGCACGAACGGCGTGGCGGCGATCCACTCGACGCTGTTGCGCTCGACCACGGTCCGAGACCTGGCCGAGATGTTCCCCGACCGCTTCAACAACAAGACCAATGGCGTCACGCCCCGCCGCTGGCTGCTGCTGGCGAATCCGGCGCTGGCGCGCAGCATCACCGACGCCATCGGCAGCGGCTGGATCACCGACCTCGGTCAGCTCACGAGGCTCACGCGCCTCGCCGACGACCGCGGCCTCCGCGACGAATTTCGCGCCGCCAAGCGGGCCGCGAAGTCGGCGTTCGCGCAGTGGCTGCGAACGACGACGGGCCAGACGGTGGATCCGGACACGATCTTCGACAGCCAGGTCAAGCGCATCCACGAGTACAAGCGTCAGCTGCTCAATGCGCTGCGCGTCGTCGTGCTCTACAACCGCTTGCGGAAGAATCCGGACCTCGCAATGGCGCCGCGGACGTTCCTGTTCGCGGGTAAGGCGGCGGCCGCCTACCATCTGGCGAAGCTCATCATCAAGTTCCTCAACAACCTGGGGGCCACCATCGACGCCGATCCGATCGTGCGCGGGCGGCTCAAGGTCCTGTTCCTGCCCGAATATAACGTGTCACTGGCCGAGCGTCTGATTCCCGCCAGCGACGTCTCGAATCAGATCTCTACCGCGGGGTACGAGGCGAGCGGCACCAGCAACATGAAGTTCATGATGAACGGCGCCTTGACGATCGGCACGCGCGACGGCGCGACGATCGAGATGGCGCAGGAAGCCGGCGAGGAGAACTTCTTCCTGTTCGGGCTCACGGCCGAGCAGGTGGCCGGCAGCCGCGGCTGGTACAACCCGCGCTGGCACTACGACAACCAGCCGGAAGTCCGCGAGGCGCTGGATCTGATCTTCGCCGACCACTTCAGCCCCAACGAACCAGGCGTCTTCGCGGCGCTGGGCGACACCCTGCTCACGCACGGAGATCACTACATGCACCTCGCAGACCTCGCCTCGTATCTCGAGGCCGACGCACGCCTCTGCGCGCGGTACGCGGACGCGGGAGCGTGGGCGCGCGCGGCGATCCTCAACGTCGCCGGCTCCGGGAAGTTCTCGAGCGATCGCACGATCGCGGAGTACGCGGCGGATATCTGGCACGTCAAGCCGTGTCCGGTGTCGTGATGGAGCCGGCGATGGTCCACGACACGAAGGAGGCGGCGGCGATCTCCCCGCTGGCCGGCAAGCCGGCGCCGGCGTCGATGCTGGTCGATCTGGCGCGGCTGGAGCACGAGTACTACGACCGTACGCCGGCGATCGACGATCCGACGCAGCTCGTCAGCTTTGGCACGAGCGGCCATCGCGGCTCACCGTTCCGCGGCTCGTTCACCGAAGCCCATATCGCGGCGATCACGCAGGCCATTTGTGACTACCGACGCGGCCAGCGCATCGACGGCCCGCTGTACATGGGCAAGGACACGCACGCGCTCTCGGAGCCCGCCCAGCGCACGGCGCTCGAAGTCCTGGCGGCCAACGGCGTCGAGACGATCATCCAGCGCGACGGCGGCGTCACGCCGACGCCGGTGATCTCGCGCGCGATCCTGGTCGAAAATCGCGGCCGCAAAGCGCGCCTGGCGGATGGCATCGTCGTCACGCCGTCGCACAATCCTCCGGAGGACGGCGGCTTCAAGTACAACCCGCCCAACGGCGGTCCCGCTGACCTCGACGTGACGCGTTGGGTTCAGCGCCGGGCCAACGTGCTGCTGCGCGAGAGCAACGCCGGTGTCAGGCGGATGCCCTTCGCCAAGGCCATCACGGCGGCGACGACGCACCAGGCCGATCTGGTCCTGCCGTACGTCGAAGATCTCGAGCACATCATCGACATGGAGGCGATCCGCTCCGCCGGTCTTACGCTGGGCGTCGATCCACTCGGCGGGGCCGCCATGCCGTACTGGGAGCCGATCAATTTCATCTACAAGCTCAGCATCGCCGTCGTCAACCCTGTGATCGATCCGGCCTTCTCGTTCATGACCGTGGATCACGACGGCAAGATCCGCATGGATCCCTCGAGCCCGTACGCCATGGCGCGGCTCGTCGCCCTGAAAGATCAGTTCCGCGTCGCCTTCGCCAACGATCCCGATTCGGACCGGCATGGCATCGTGACGAGCTCGGCCGGGCTGATGAACCCGAACCACTATCTCGCGGTGGCGATCCGCTATCTGCTCGGCCATCGTCCGCACTGGCCGCTGAACGCCGCCGTCGGCAAGACGCTGGTGAGCAGCAGTCTCATCGATCGCGTCGTCGAACGGCTCGGCCGGCGGCTCTACGAGGTGCCCGTGGGCTTCAAGTGGTTCGTGCCCGGCCTGTTCGACGGCTCCTGCTGCTTCGGCGGCGAGGAGAGCGCCGGCGCGAGCTTCCTGCGCCACGACGGCACCGTGTGGACCACCGACAAGGACGGCCCGATCATGGATCTGCTGGCGGCCGAGATGACGGCCCGCACCGGCAAGGATCCGGGCGAACATCATCAAGAGCTCGTCGCCGAGTTCGGCGCGTCTCAGTACACACGCGTCGACGCGCCGGCCACACCCGAGCAGAAGGCACGCCTCCAGCAGCTGTCGGCCGAGGCGTTGAAGGCGGAGACGCTCGCCGGCGAGCGGATCACCGCGAAGCTCACGAGTGCCCCGGGCAACAACGCCCCGATCGACGGTCTGAAGATCGTGACGCCGGGCGGGTGGTTTGCGGCTCGGCCGTCGGGCACGGAGGACATCTACAAGATCTACGCAGAGAGCTTCAGAGGGGCGGCGCACCTCCAGGCCCTCGTGAGCGAAGCGCAGGAGCTCGTCGACGCCGCGGTGGAGGGGCGCACGTGAGCGTGCCTCCGTTCCCGCCGGGCTATCGAGCGTCCGGCCTCCTGCTCCACGTCACGTCGCTTCCCTCGCCATACGGGATCGGCGATGTGGGGCCGACCGCCGTGGCGTGGGTCGACCGGCTTCACGACGCGGGGCAGGGTTGGTGGCAAGGGCTGCCACTCGGTCCCACCGGGTACGGCGATTCACCCTATCAGTCGCTCTCCTCGTTCGCCGGCAATGCGCTGCTGATCAGCCCCGACTGGCTGATCGAGGACCAGTTGGTCCGTGCGGCCGACTGTGTGGTCGGCTCGCTTTCGCCCACGACCGTCGACTACGACGCCGTCATGCGTTTCAAGTACCCGCTCCTCGAGACGGCGTGGAAGAACTTCAGCGCCGGCGCGCGCCCCGACCTGCGCGCGGACTTCGAGGACTTCGTCCAGGCGCATGCCCACTGGCTGGACAACTACGCATTGTTCCGAGCGCTGAAGGCGAGATACGACGGCGCCAGCTATCTCGAGTGGCCAGAAGAGCTGATCCGCCGAACGCCGGCCGCGCTCGACCGGGCGCGCCGCGATCTCGCGACTCAGATGGAGCGGGTTCGTTTCGTGCAGTTCATGATGTTCCGGCAGGGCGCCCGCTTGAAGGCCTACGCGCGCGCGAAGGGCGTGCGGTTGATCGGCGACCTGCCGTTCTTCGTCTCGCCGGATTCGAGTGACGTGTGGGCCAACCCAGAGCTGTTCCTGCTCGATGCGAACCACCGGCCGCGGGTCGTCGCCGGGGTGCCGCCGGATTATTTCAGCGCCCAAGGACAGCGATGGGGCAATCCGATCTATGACTGGGAGGCGCTCGCCGCGCGGGGCTATCGCTGGTGCATCGACCGTCTGCGAGCCTTGCTCGTTCACGTCGACGCCATCCGCGTCGATCATTTCCGTGGATTCGCGGCGGCGTGGCACATCCCGGCCGACGCGCCGACGGCACAGTCGGGACGGTGGATGCCGGGCCCCGGCGCGGCGTTTTTCGGTGCCGTCGACAACGCCGTGGGCGGTCTACCGTTCATCGCCGAGGACCTCGGAGTCATCACGCCCGACGTGGGGGCGCTCCGTGACCACTTCCAGATTCCCGGCACCCGAGTGCTGCAATTCGCCTTCGACGGCCATGCCGACAATCCCTATCTGCCCGACAACTACGTCGCCAACACGGTCGTGTATACGGGCACGCACGACAATCCGACGACGCGGGGATGGTACGAGGAGCTGCCCAGCGCCGAGCGCAGCAATCTGTGGCGCTACCTCAAGCGCGCGCCGGGCAGCGGTGAGGACGCCGCGCCGGCGTTGCTCGGTCTGGCGTGGTCTTCGGTCGCCGCGCTCGCGATAGCTCCGCTCCAGGACGTGCTCAATCTGGGCAAGGAGGCGCGAATGAACCAGCCCGGCAGCGCTCACGGCAACTGGTGCTGGCGGGTCACCGACAGCATGCTGTCCCAATCCGCCCTCGATGCGCTGCGAAATCTCACCCGCGCCGCGGCCCGCACCGAGCCCGCGATGGCGGCCACCTCATGACCACCGCTCCCGTCGTCTTCCTCGTCGACGTGGACAATACGCTGCTGGACAACGATCGCATTCAGGACGACCTCAAGCGTCATCTCGAACGCGAGTTCGGCGCCGCATCGCGCGATCGGTACTGGGCGATCCTCGAAGCGCTCTTCGTCGAGCTCGGCTATCGCGACTATCTCGGCGCGCTGCAACGCTATCGGACCGAGCACCCGCACGACGTCCACCTCATGACGATGTCGTCGTACCTGGTCGACTATCCGTTCGCCAATCGCCTCTATCCCGGCGCCCTCGACGTCCTGCAACGGTTCCGCGCCTGGGGGCCGACGGTCATCCTCTCCGACGGGGACGTGGTCTTTCAGCCTCGGAAGGTGGAACGCTCCGGGATTTCCGAGGCGGTGGACGGCCACGTGCTGATCTACATCCACAAGGAAGAAACGCTCGACGACGTCGAGCGACGCTATCCGGCGCAGCACTATGTCCTCGTCGACGACAAACCGCGGATCCTCGCCGCGGTCAAGAACGCATGGGGCGATCGCGTCACCACGATCTTCCCCCGCCAGGGGCAATACGCTCGGGATGCGAAGGATTACCGCGCGGCCGATCTGACGGTCGAGCGGATCGCCGATCTCGTGACCCATGACTTGTCTCAGCTTCTTCCGCTGGAGGTCCTGCGATGAACGCCACGGAAACACTGCACGATCGAGGCCAGAGTCTCTGGCTCGACAACATCACCCGGGAATTGCTCGAGAGCGGCACGCTCGCGCGTTACATCGACGAGCTCGCCGTGACGGGTCTGACGTCCAACCCCACGATCTTCGACCACGCCATCAAGAACAGCTCGCGGTACGACGCGGCTATCCGGAAAAAAGTCAAGGAAGGTAAGTCGGGCGAAGACCTGTTCTTCGAGCTGGCCCTCGAGGATCTGACCCGCGCCGCCGATCTGTTTCGACCGATCTGGGAGCGGACGCGCGGCGTCGATGGCTGGGTGTCGCTCGAGGTCTCGCCGTTGCTGGCACACAACACCGCGACCACATTGGCCGCCGCGAAGACCCTGCACACACGGGCGGGTCGACCGAACCTCCTCATCAAGATTCCCGGCACCAAGGAAGGGCTGCCGGCCATCGAGGAGGCGATCTTCGCCGGCGTGCCGATCAACGTGACGCTCCTCTTTTCGGGCGAGCAATACCTCGCGGCGGCCGACGCGTTCATGCGAGGCATCGAGCGCCGCGTGGCCGCGGGGCTGCCGCCCGAGGTCGGCTCCGTCGCCTCGGTCTTCATCAGTCGGTGGGACGCGGCGGTCAAGGGCCGCGTGCCGGAAGCGCTGCGCAACCAGCTCGGCATCGCGATGGCCAAACGGACGTACAAGGCGTACCGCGCGCTGCTCGACTCTCCGCGCTGGCAGCGGGCCTTCAATGCCGGCGCCCGCCCGCAACGCCTGCTGTGGGCCAGTACCGGCACGAAAGATCCAGCGGCGTCCGACATCCTTTATATACGGGCGCTCGCGGCCCCCTTCACGGTCAACACGATGCCCGAAGGCACCCTCAAGGCGCTCGCCGACCATGGAGCGCTCGGGGGAACGCTGCCCGCTGACGGCGGAGACGGCGAGCAAGTGCTGGCAATGTTCGCCAGCGCAGGCGTCAACGTGGACGCCCTCGCCGCTCAGCTTCAGGACGAAGGCGCGAAGTCGTTCGTCGACTCCTGGCGCGAGCTCATGAACGTGATCGCCTCCAAGAGCTCGGACCTGGCCAAGGCGAGCTGAGGGCTCGGCATGCGCGTGCTCGTCGTCGACGTCGGTGGCACTCACGTGAAGGTCCTCGCCACCGGACAGAAGGAGCCTCGGGAGTTCGCATCGGGGCCGACGCTGACGGCCGAGCAGATGGTCGAAGGAGTCAAGACCGTGGCTGCGGAGTGGCGGTATGACGCGCTGTCGATCGGCTATCCGGGACCGGTGGTCCACGGGCGGCCGCTCGCGGAGCCGCGTCACCTCGGCGGCGGCTGGGTCGGATTCGACTATCGAAGGGCCTTTGGACGTCCGGTCAAAGTCGTCAACGATGCCGCGATGCAGGCGCTCGGCAGTTACCGCGGCGGCAAGATGCTCTTTCTCGGGCTCGGCACCGGTCTCGGCTCTACGATGATCGTCGACGGCATCGTGGAGCCGATGGAGCTCGGTCACCTGCCGTACCGGGACGCCACGTTCGAGGCGTACGTGGGACTGCACGGATTGCAGACGCACGGGCTCGCGCAGTGGCGGCGCGACGTCGAGGACGTCGTCGCTCGTTTGATCGCCGCGCTCGAGCCGGAGGACGTTGTGCTCGGGGGCGGCGACGTTCACCAGCTCGACACATTACCGCCGGGCTGCCGCGCCGGCGACAACGCGAACGCGTTTCACGGGGGGTTTCGTCTCTGGAAGCGACCGCCCGTGCGCGCGACATCACTGAAGGGATGAGCACAATGCTGCCATTGACCGCGCGCCAATCGTGGAAGGCGCTCCAGGTGCACCGAAACGACATCGGCGAGCGGCATCTCCGCGCGCTCTTCGCCGCCGACGCGACGCGCGGCGAACGTCTGATCGCGGAGGCCGTCGGGATCTACCTCGACTACTCCAAGAATCGGATTACGGACGAGACCATCACGCTGCTCTGTCGACTCGCTGAGGAGTCCGGTCTGCGCGAGCGCATCGACGCGATGTTCCGCGGCGACAAGATCAACGTCACGGAAAACCGCGCCGTTCTGCACGTGGCCCTGCGGGCCCCGCGCGGCACGTCGATCGTGGTGGACGGCAAGGACGTGGTGCCGGCGGTCCACGCCGTGCTCGACGCGATGACCAACTTCGCGGATCGCGTGCGGAGCGGCGACTGGAGAGGGCATACCGGCAAACGGATTCGCAATGTCATCAACATCGGGATCGGCGGCTCCGACCTCGGCCCCGTGATGGCCTACGAGGCGCTCCGACACGAAAGCGACCGTGCGATGACCTTTCGCTTCGTCTCGAACGTCGACGGGACCGACCTCGCGGAGGCGACCCGCGACCTGGACCCGGCGGAAACGCTCTTCATCGCGTCGTCGAAGACGTTCACGACGCTGGAGACCATGACCAACGCGGAGAGCGCGCGCCAGTGGCTACTCGCCGGGCTCGGCGGCGACATGAAGGCGGTGGCGAAGCACTTCGTGGCCGTGTCCACGAACGCGCAGAAGGTGTCGGAGTTCGGGATCGACACCGCCAACATGTTCGGCTTCTGGGACTGGGTCGGCGGGCGCTATTCGATGGATTCGGCCATCGGCCTGTCGACGATGCTCGCCATTGGCCCGGACAACTTCCGCGCGCTGTTGGACGGGTTCCACCAGATGGACGAGCATTTCCGCACGGCTCCCTTCGAGCGCAACCTGCCCGTGCTGCTCGGCCTGCTAACCGTGTGGTATACGGATTTCTTCGGGGCGGAGACGGTCGCGATCTTGCCCTACGAGCAGTACCTGAAGCGGTTTCCGGCGTACCTGCAGCAGCTCACGATGGAGAGCAACGGCAAGCACGTCACGCGCGACGGCGCCCAGGTGAGCTATCCGACCGGACCGATCTACTGGGGCGAGCCCGGAACCAACGGGCAGCATTCGTTCTACCAGCTGATCCATCAGGGGACCCGGCTGATTCCGTGTGACTTCATTGCGTTCGCGCACGGCCTGAACCCGCTCGGCCGGCATCACGACATGCTGATGGCCAACGTGTTCGCGCAAACGGAGGCGCTGGCGTTCGGCAAGACGCGCGAGCAGGTCAAGGCGGAAGGCACGCCCGACGGCCTCGTGCCCCATCGGGTCTTTGAGGGCAATCGTCCCTCGAACACGATTCTCGCCGACCGGCTCACGCCCCAAACGCTCGGCAAGCTCGTCGCGCTCTACGAACACAGCGTCTTCACCCAGGGCGTCATCTGGGACGTCGACTCGTTCGACCAGTGGGGCGTCGAGCTCGGCAAGGTGCTGGCCCAGCGGATCATCCCCGAGCTCGAGAGCCGGACCGAGCCGCCGCTCGACCATGACAGCTCGACGAACGCGCTCATCCGGCGCTACCGCATGCGGAAGGAGCACGGGCGATGAGGCAGCAGACGGGCGACGTCAAAGACCAGCTCGCGAAGATGCGGACACAGCCAGGCTTCATCGCCGCGCTGGACCAGAGTGGTGGCAGCACGCCCGGTGCGCTGCGCGCATACGGCATCGCGGACGACGCATGGTCCGGCGAGGCGCAGATGTTCGCGCTCGTGCATGAGATGCGTACGCGCATCATCACGAGCCCCGTCTTCACCGGGGAGCGAATCCTCGGCGCCATCCTGTTCGAGAACACCGTCGACAGGGACATCGAGGGGATGCCCACGGCCGACTATCTCTGGAACAAGAAGCGGATCGTGCCGTTTCTGAAAGTCGACAAAGGACTGGCGCCAGAGAGCCACGGGGTCCAGCTGTTGAAGCCGATGCCCGAGCTGGCGGCGCTGCTCGACAAGGCGAATGCCAAGCACGTCTTTGGGACCAAGATGCGTTCTTTCATCAAGCAGGCCAATGCCGCTGGCATCGAAGACATCGTGACCCAGCAGTTCGAGGTCGCGCGGCAGATCATCGCCGCGGGTCTCGTGCCGATCATCGAGCCGGAAGTCGACATTCACTGCCCGGAAAAGGCCAAGGCCGAAGCGCTTCTCACATCGGCCATCCAGGAGGAGCTCGACACGCTGGCGGCCGGTGAGCTCGTCATGCTGAAACTCACGCTGCCCGAGAAAGACGACCTCTACGCCGACTTCGTTCGCCATCCCAAGGTTGTCAGGGTGGTGGCGCTGTCGGGCGGGTATACGCGCGAAGAAGGCAACCGGCGCTTGCGGCGAAATCACGGCGTCGTGGCGAGCTTCTCGCGCGCGCTCGTGGAGGGGCTCTCGGTCAAGCAATCCGACGCCCAGTACAACGCCCTGCTCGGTGCCGCGATCCAGAGCATCTTCGAGGCCTCCAACACATGAATGCCGAGCGATCGGCGCGTCAAAGGAGTCAGTGATGCAGCTCGGAATGATCGGACTTGGCCGCATGGGCGCGAACATGGTCCATCGCCTGCTCGACGGGGGCCATCGATGCGTCGTCTTCGACAGGTCTCCGAAGGCGGTCCAGGACTTGGTGCGGGCCAACGCGGACGGCGCCTCGTCGATCGCCGATCTCGTGAAGAAGCTGGACACGCCACGGGCCGTCTGGCTGATGGTTCCGGCGGCGGCCGTCGATACGACCATCGATGAGCTCCTGCCGCATCTCACCGCGGGGGACATCGTCATCGACGGCGGCAATTCGTACTACGTGGACGACATCCGACGCGCGCAGGCGCTCGCCCCGAAGCGTATCCACTACGTCGACGTCGGGACCAGCGGCGGCGTGTGGGGCCGCGAGCGCGGGTATTGTCTGATGATCGGCGGCGAGGGCGCGGTGGTGAAGCACCTCGATCCGATCTTCGCGCAGCTGGCTCCCGGCGCCGGCAACATCGCCCGCACGCCGGGACGAGAAACGCTGAGCGGCAGCGCCGAGCGAGGGTATCTCCACTGCGGGCCGAACGGCGCCGGCCATTTCGTCAAGATGATCCATAACGGGATCGAGTACGGGATCATGGCCGCGTACGCCGAGGGGCTGGGGATTCTGCGCGCGGCGAATATCGGCAAGCGCGGCCATGAGGTCGACGCCGAGACGACGCCGCTGCGCGATCCCGCGCACTATCAGTACGACTTCAATCTGCCCGACATCGCCGAGGTCTGGCGTCGCGGCAGCGTCGTGGCCTCATGGCTTCTCGATCTGTCCGCGGCCGCGCTCCTCAAGGACCCGGAGCTGAAGGGCTTCCAGGGGCGTGTGTCCGATTCCGGTGAGGGGCGGTGGACGATCAAGGCGGCTATCGACGAGGCGGTGCCGGTGCCCGTGCTCTCGTCGGCGCTCTATGAGCGATTCAGCTCGCGCGGTGAGGCGGACTTCGGCGACAAGCTGCTGTCGGCGATGCGCTACGAGTTCGGCGGGCATCTCGAAAAGCCGTCGGCGTGATCGGAGTGACAGGATGAGCGACGCACACTCGGACGCATTCGTCTTCTTCGGCGCGACAGGGGACCTCGCGTACAAGAAAATCTTTCCCGCGCTGCAGGGGATGGTCAAGCGCGGCCATCTCGACGTGCCGGTCATCGGCGTGGCCAAGGCGGGCTGGAACCTCGAGCAGCTTCGTGCGCGCGCGAAGGACAGCCTCGAGAAGCACGGCGGGCTCGACCCCGCGGCATTCGCCACGCTGTCCGGCCTGCTGCGCTACGTCGACGGCGATTACCGGGAGGCGGCGACGTTCCAGGCCATTCGCAAGGAGCTCGGCGCCGCGCAGCGTCCGGCATACTACCTCGCGATCCCGCCGACGATGTTCGGGGTCGTCGTGGAACAACTCGCCCGCTCGGGTTGCTCCACCGGCGCTCGCGTCATCGTCGAGAAGCCCTTCGGCCGTGACCTCGCATCGGCGCAGGCCCTCAACCGCACCCTGTTCGGCTGCTTCAACGAGAAGACGATCTTTCGCATCGACCACTACCTCGGCAAGCGTCCCGTGCATCACATGCTCTTCTTTCGCTTCGCCAATGCGTTCCTGGAGCCGTTCTGGAATCGTAATCACGTCGAGAGCGTGCAGATCACCATGGCCGAAGACTTCGGCGTCCAGGGCCGAGGCGCGTTCTACGACGAGACGGGCACCGTGCGCGACGTGGTCCAGAACCATCTCTTCCAGGTCTTGAGCAACCTCGCCATGGAGCCTCCCGTTCGGACCGACAGCGAGTCGATCCGAGACGAGAAGGTGAAGGTTCTCAAGGCGATCCCGGCGCTCACCGCGGACGACATCGTCCGCGGACAGTTTCGCGGCTATCGAGCGGAAAAGGGCGTGGCGCCGGACTCGACGGTGGAGACGTTCGCCGCACTGCGACTCGGTATCGATTCCTGGCGCTGGCAGGGTGTGCCCTTCTACATCAGAGCCGGAAAATGTCTGCCCGTGACCTGCACGGAGGTTGTCGTCCGACTCCGCCGGCCTCCCACGATGTTTCACGACTTCGACCTCGACGCGAACTACTGCCGTCTTCGCATCAGCCCCGACATCACGATCGCGATCGGAGCCAACGTCATTGCGCGAGGGGAGGAGACGCGCAGCGAGACCGCGGAAATGCTGGGCACCAGTCTCCCGCGCCCCGACGAGATGGACGCCTACGAGCGCGTGCTCGGCGATGCCATGCATGGCGACGCCACACTCTTCGCCCGCGAGGATTACGTCGAGGAAGCGTGGCGCATCGTCGACCCCGTGGTGAAGCAAGGCACGCCAGTCTATGAGTACGAGCCCGGCACCTGGGGCCCGAAGGAAGCGGACGCGAGAATCACACCACGGGGCGGCTGGCAGAACCCGACGCCGAGGGTGGCGTGAGAATCGAAGCGCTCGCCGATGCGGACGCGGTGGCGCGGACGGGCGCCGCCTTTACCGCCGGGGAGGCCCGCGCGGCCGTCGCCGCACGCGGGCGTTTCATCATGGCGGTCAGCGGGGGTCGCACCCCGTGGACGATGTTGCGTGCGCTGGCCGCTCAAGATCTGCCCTGGAACGATGTCCATGTCTTCCAGGTGGATGAGCGCGTGGCGCCGGCCGGACACCCTGACCGGAATCTCACGCACTTGCGCGAGAGCCTGCTTGCCCATTGTCCGCTGCGCCCAGAGCAGGTTCACGCGATGCCCGTGGAGTCGGCGGATCTGAACGCGGCGAGCGCCCAGTACGCCGCGACGCTCCAGCAGCTTGCCGGTGCTCCGGCCGTGCTCGATCTCGTTCATCTGGGTCTCGGGCCCGACGGTCACACGGCATCGCTGGTGCCCGGGGATCCGGTGCTCGACGTGACGAACGCCGACGTCGCGGCGACGGGCACCTATCAAGGCCGGCGTCGGATGACCATGACCTATCCGATCCTCGATCGCGCGCGCCGCATCGTGTGGCTCGTGACCGGACGAGAGAAGACCGAGATGCTGGCGCGTTTGTGTGAGACCGATCGATCGATCCCGGCGGGGCGAGTCCGGCAACAGCAGGCCGTCGTGCTCGCCGATGACGAGGCGGCTTCACGGCTGACCCGGGCGCCGTCACGACACTGAGCCGATCTCGCGGAGAGACGACACATGCACGTGGGAATTGCGACCGATCATGGCGGATTTGGTCTGAAGGAAGATCTGATCGCACGGCTCCGTGCAGCCGGACACGACGTCGTGGACTTTGGCGCGGATACGCTGAACCCGGACGACGATTATCCGGACTTCGTGATCCCGCTCGCCCAGGCGGTGGCGACGGGTACGCTCGAGCGCGGAGTGGCCATCTGCGGCAGTGGTGTGGGGGCCTCGATCTGCGCGAACAAGATTGCGGGCGTGCGCGCCGGACTGATCCACGACCATTTTTCTGCGGAACAGGGGGTCGAGGACGACCACATGAACGTCATCTGTATCGGTGGCCGCACCGTGGGACCGAGCGTGGCCTGGGATCTCGTGCAGGCATTCCTGGCTGCCGGGTTCAGTCAGGCCCCGCGACATCTACGGCGGCTCGGTAAGGTGGCACGCCTGGAGCTCGAACCGACGAGGGAAAACCGATGAGTGTCACGAATGCCGTTGCGCCGATGACAGACGCCCAGCTCGACCAGCTGGCGGTCAATACCATTCGCACGCTATCGATCGACGCCGTCGAGCGTGCGAAATCCGGGCACCCCGGCACGCCCATGGCGCTGGCGCCACTCGTCTACACGATTTGGAACCGCGTGATGCGCTTCGATCCCGAGGACCCCATCTGGCCCAATCGTGATCGATTCGTGCTCTCCAACGGCCACGCCTCGATGCTGCTCTGGTCAGTGCTCCATCTGACCGGCACGAAGGCGGTGAACGCCGACTACGAGCGGTTGGGGCAGCCGTCCGTCTCGCTGGACGACATCCGACGCTTTCGGCAGATCGACAGCAAGGCGCCCGGGCACCCCGAGTATCACTGGGTGTCCGGCGTGGAGACGACGACGGGGCCGCTCGGCCAGGGCGCGGCCACGAGCGTTGGAATGGCCATCGCCGAAAAGTGGCTTGCCGAACACTACAACCGACCGGGCTTCGCGATCTTCGACTACAACATCTATGTCGTGTGCGGTGATGGTTGCTTGATGGAGGGCGTGACGTCGGAAGCCGCCTCGCTCGCGGGCCATCTCGGGCTCGACAACCTGTGCTGGGTCTACGACAACAACCACATCACGATCGAGGGCCAGACGAGCCTCGCCTTTACGGAGGACGTCGCGGCGCGATTCCTCGGCTATGGCTGGAATGTCCTTCGCGTGGGTGATGCCAACGACCGCGAGCTAATCGAGCAGGCGCTCGCCCGCTTCCGCGAAACGAAGAGACGTCCCACGCTCATCATCCTCGACAGCCACATCGGCTACGGCTCGCCACACAAGCACGACAGCGCCGCCGCCCATGGCGAGCCGCTCGGTGAGGAAGAAGTCCGCCTCGCCAAGCGCAGCTATGGCTGGCCGGAGGACGCGCAGTTCCTGGTTCCGGAGGGAGTGCGCGAGCACTTCGCCGCCGGCATTGGCGCGCGCGGTGCGGCGGCCCGCAGCCGCTGGACCGCGCTGTTCGCGGCGTACAAGGGAAAATATCCTGACCTCGCAACCGAGATCGAGCAGATGCAACATCGCGATTTGCCAGCTGGCTGGGATCGGGACCTCCCGGTCTTCCCCGCGGATGCGAAGGGCATGGCCGGCCGCGACGCCTCCGGCAAAGTGCTCAACGCGCTTGCCCAGAGCATCCCGTGGTTTCTCGGCGGCTCGGCGGATCTCGCGCCCTCGAACAAGACGACCCTGACGTACAAGGGCGCAGCAAGCTTCCAGGCGGACAACCCGGGCGGCAAGATGCTCCATTTCGGGATCCGCGAGCACGCGATGGCGACGATCGTGAACGGTCTCTCGCTGTCCAAGCTGCGGGCCTTCGGCGCGACGTTCTTCATCTTCAGTGACTATGCGCGGCCGGCCATCCGGCTCTCGGCGCTGATGGAGCTGCCGACAATTTTCGTCTTCACGCACGACGCGATGGGCGACGGGGAGGACGGCCCCACGCATCAGCCGGTCGAGCATCTCGCGGCGCTGCGCGCTATGCCGGGGCTCGTGACGCTGCGCCCGGGCGACGCCAACGAAGTCGTGGAGGCGTACCGCTACGTGATGCAGCTCCGCCACCAGCCGGCCGTGCTCGCGCTGTCGCGACAGCCGTTGCCGACCCTTGATCGGCGCCTGTATGCCCCGGCGGCGGGTGTCGCGCGCGGCGCGTACGTGCTCGCCGATGCGCCCGGCGGCAATCCCGACGTGATTCTCATCGCCTCCGGGAGTGAGCTCAGTCTCGCCGTCGAAGCCCACGGCAAGCTGGTCGCCGAAGGCATCCGCGCGCGCGTCGTATCGATGCCGTCGTGGGAGATCTTCGAGCAGCAGACGCAGGAGTATCGAGACAGCGTGCTGCCACCCGCTGTGAAGGCGCGCGTGGCGGTCGAACAGGCCTCGACGTTCGGGTGGGATCGATACGTCGGGGGCGCCGGCCACGTCATCGGCATGAAGACATTCGGCGCGTCCGCGCCGCTCAAAGCCCTTCAGGAGAAGTTCGGGTTCGAGCCCGCACGCGTGGTTGCGTCGGCCAAGGAGCTCCTGGGCAAGCGGTGACCGACGGCCTCGAGGAAGGAAGCAGCTCACCGCTGGGGGCCACGCCGTCGCCCGATGGTGTCAACTTCAGCGTGTTTTCGCGACACGCGACCGGCGTGCAGCTGCTCCTCTTCGACGCCGTCGACGACACGCGCGCGGCACGCGTCATCCGCCTCGATCCATCGACCAATCGCACGTATTTCTACTGGCACGTCTTCGTGCCGAACGTGCGGCCCGGCCAGGTGTACGCCTATCGGGTCGAGGGCCCGTTCGATCCTGCGAGCGGCCTGCGCTTCGATGCCAGTAAAGTTCTTCTAGATCCCTACGGCCGGGGCGTCGTGGTGCCCGACGCGTACGCCCGCGACGCCGCGCGGAGCCCCGGGGACAACGCCGGAACGGCCATGAAGAACGTCGTGGTTGACGTCTCCGCGTACGACTGGGAGGACGACACGCCGCTGCAGCGACCGTCGTCGCAGACGATCGTGTACGAGATGCACGTGCGCGGCTTCACGCGTGATCCGAGCTCAGGGCTGCCGGAGAAGACACGTGGCACCTTCGCTGGACTCGTCGAAAAGATTCCCTATCTCCAGAGACTGGGGATCACGGCGGTGGAGCTGCTGCCGGTGTTTCAATTCGACCCTCAGGACAGTCCTCCCGGGCTGGTGAACTACTGGGGCTACGCACCCGTGTCGTTCTTCGCGCCGCACCAGGGCTACAGCTCCGCTCGTGATCCGCTCGGCGCCATCGACGAGTTTCGCGACATGGTCAAGGCGCTGCACCGAGCGGGCATCGAAGTCATTCTCGACGTCGTCTTCAACCACACCGCCGAAGGCGATGAACGCGGGCCGACGCTGAGCCTCCGCGGGCTGGACAACACGACGTACTACATGCTCGACGCGGATCGCTCGCGCTACGCGAACTACAGCGGCACCGGCAACACGCTCAATGCCAACCATCCCATCGTCCGGCGGATGATCCTGGACAGCCTTCGTTACTGGGTCGAAGCCATGCACGTCGATGGTTTCCGCTTCGACCTTGCGTCGGTCTTGGGCCGGGACGAGTCGGGCAACGTGATGCCGAACCCGCCGGTGCTGTGGGACATCGAGTCGGATCCGGTGCTGGCGGGGACGAAGCTCATCGCCGAGGCGTGGGATGCGGCCGGCCTCTACCAGGTCGGAGGCTTCGTCGGCGACAGCTGGAAGGAGTGGAACGGACGCTTCCGCGACGACGTCCGCAGTTTCTTTCGCGGTGGCGACGGTTCGGTCGAGCGTGCTGCCGATCGCTTGATCGGCAGTCCGTCCCTCTACGGTCACAAGCAGCGCGAGCCCGAGGCGAGCGTCAACTTCGTCACCTGTCACGACGGTTTCACTCTGAACGATCTCGTCTCGTACGACCGAAAGCACAACGAGGCGAACGGCGAACGCAATCGCGACGGCGCCGACGACAACCGAAGCTGGAACTGCGGCGTGGAAGGTCCGACGGACGATCCTGAGATCGACACATTGCGAACGCGACAGGTGAAGAACCTTGTCACCGTCACGATGCTCTCGGCCGGGATGCCGATGCTGCTCATGGGAGACGAGGTGCGGCGCACGCAGGGTGGCAACAACAACGCGTACTGCCAGGACAACGAGACGACCTGGTTCGACTGGACGCTGCTCGCGAAGCGGGCCGACGTACACCGGTTCGTGAGCCTTCTCAATGCCCGCCGGTTGTTGCGAGCCGTCGAGCCGGAGCGGCAGCGGATCGCGTTGTGCGACCTCATTCGGCTGGCCGACATCACCTGGCACGGCGTCGAGCTCCACCAACCGGACTGGCGCCCTTCGTCGCACAGCCTCGCGTTCACGGCCAAGCTGACGCGGGAGGGCGTGTGCTTTCACGCCATCCTCAATGCGTACTGGGAACCGCTCGAGTTCGAGCTTCCCTCTGTTGCCGACGGGATCCCGAGGCCATGGCGCCGATGGATCGACACCTTCCTCGAATCACCCCACGACATCGTCGACTGGGAGCGCGCGCCGTTGGTCTCCGGTGATCGCTATCGTGTCGAGCCGCGCTCGGTGGTGGTGCTGTTCGCAGAACTCGACGCGATGGCCACCGTGCGGCGTCACGAGCCCTCGGTGACGTAGGTCGTTACTCGACCCGTTCGTATTCTGCGCGGCCGGCCCCGTATCGGGGCTCGGACGGGATCATGGTGAGCACCGTCTTGCCGTCCTCGTCGGCGAGGCTCGCCGTCCCTGTCGTTCGCGACGATCGATATCGCAGGGTGCCGCCCTGGAGGTAGAACATCCCCTCGGTGCTCGCGCCATGCCTGGTCAACGATCGGTAGCTTCCGTCCGGCGAGACGATCATCGTTGCGTGGTCCTGTCCCGCCTCCCTCGTCACGGAGCCCTGCCAACGCCCTGCGAGTTCCTTCACGTCGACGATCTGCGTCTCTCCGGCGACTCCAGCGAGCGGGAACAGTGCCAACACCGCAGCAAGAAGCAGAGCAGGATTCATCCTCACCACTGATCTCCTTCACTCGTACGATGAAGGGTCACGGTGTGCTCGAATGCGACGACGCTGTGCACGTCGGGAGTTCCGCCAGAATGCGATCGCGTTGCACCACTGAAATCGGCTCATGTGCGAGCCAATCACAGAAGCCGCCCGATCGCTCGACCGCCCACTCGGCAACCGCCGAGGTGACACGGAGTGCTTCGCCGAGCTTACGGTCGACGATGAATCCGAACGCCGGGACCAAGACACGCGCGAACGTGGCGGCGCCGGAGTTGGCGATGGACACGTATGCCGTCAGTCGTGGCGTGACCTCGCCATCCTGAAGCTCGAGATCGAGGACGGTGAGCGCGTTTGCTCTGATCGTGCCGAGAACCGGGCTCATCTGCTGACCCTGGGAAAGGAGGACGCGCCGTCGCGGCTCGCGCCGAAGTACTCGAGCAACGAACCGGGCTCCATCACCATCGTCGCCCCAATAACGGTCGTCATCGAGCGCGTGGATCTCATAGCTCCGGATTCTCCTGAAACGAGCTGCGGCGGCGGTCACCTCGGGCGTGTCCACGAACGCCACGTAGAGGTCGAGCGGGACACGCGCCGACGGCCCGTGGATGGTGCGACGGAGCGTGGGATCCATCCAGACACGCTCGACGGCGGTTGAGACGTCAGGGGAAAAAGCCTCCCGCGAGCCGAGGACCGGCGGCCAGGGTGTCCCAGACGCTCCACTGACGCTTGCCGCGAGACACAGCAGAGCTATGGCCGCCGCGATGAATCCTCCAAGCCGCGGGAACTTCATGAGACGCAGACAAGAGCAAGGAAGGGGCCAGACCTAAGCGGCTGGTTTTATGGAGGCGCGAATCTGCTCCGTGAATTCCTCGCGAGGGGTCGCAAAAAATCAGAGGGCGACCTCGCCCACCTGATGGAGTAACGAATCGGATACCCGAAGCATCCCAAGCGCGTGAAGTCCGCGAGCCGAAGATCACGCATGAATCCGTGCTCGGATGCGGGCCGCGCTCATCCCGCCCTGCTCGGCGCGGTCTTCGTGAGCAGCGTCTTGCTGCTCTCGGCCTGCACCGGCACGGGCCGCTTCAGCGCTGCAGCGATCTGCGAAAGGTCCGGCGGCGACTACGTCGGGCACACGTGCGAGCACCACTGGACCCCGGCGGAGCTTGCTGCGCAGCAGTGGTGCGAGACGCACGGGGGCGTGTATCTCCAGGGCGACGGCTGCGAACTCGGGGAAGGCCCATGAAGGCGATGGAAGATGCCGGCCCGGCCCCCCGTAACGCCCGCCGCGTCATGCGCGTTAAAAGTCTCGTGCGGGGCTTGAGCTTCCTGTCTGGTATCGCGACGTTACTCGCCGTGTGCGTCGTTGGCCTTCTGCCTGCGCCGGCGGCCGCGGACGATGTGCGCGGCGTCTTCGACCAGATGAGCCCCAGTGTGGTCGTTGTTCGGGGCCGGGGGCGTGACATCGGCGCCGACGGACGTGGCCTCAGGTACATCACGGAAATCGGGTCCGGCGTCGTCGTCAGCGCGCAGGGCGACGTCATAACGGCCGCTCACGTCGTGCAGGCGATGGACGAGATCATCGTCGAGTTCTCGGATGGGGCGACGGTGAGGGCTCACGTCGTCGGCTCCGAGCCTGCCGCGGATCTCGCGCTGCTTCGTGTGCAGTCGCTCCCCGCATCGTTCAAGGTCGCGCCGCTCGGAGATTCCGACAGCGCCCAAGTGGGTGACCAGGTCCTCGTCGTCGGGGCGCCGTATGGGCTCGGTCGTTCGCTGAGCGTCGGCTGGATCAGCGCTCGGTATCCACCGAACACGGTGTATCGCGCGATGCCACTCGCCGAATTCTTTCAGACGACCACGCCGATCAATCAGGGCAACTCCGGAGGCCCGATGTTCGACCTTGGCGGCCGGGTGATCGGCATCGTCAGCCACAACATCTCAAAATCTGGTGGCAGCGAAGGGCTCGGATTCGTTGTGACGTCGAACTCGGCACGCCGACTGCTGTTCGAGGACAAGACGTTCTGGACCGGCATCGAAGGGCAGCTCGTCACTGGCGAGATCGCGGAAATTCTGAACGTGCCGCAGCGGGCTGGCTATCTGGTGAGAACTGTGGCTCGGGGATCGCCCGCCTGGTTGGCCGGCATCCAAGGCGGTGACCGCGTGGCTCGCCTGAACGGTGAGGACATCGTCGTGCGGGGCGACATCATCCTCGCGGTCGGAGGGGTCGAGTTCGCGCCCGGCGAAGCCGTCGTGCAGAGAATTCGCGAGCGCATGGAGAAGGCAAAATCTGGCGACACGCTGCCGTTGACGATCCTGCGCGCCGGCAAGGTGCTAGAGCTCACAGCGCGCGTGCCGTGACATGAACCCCGGGACGCCATGCGGCGCACAAGCCTGCAAGGAGCTACTCGGCACCCCCTGAGCGAGACGGCTTCGCGATGGCCACCTTGCGGCCCTGGTCGTCGACGGCGACGAGTGTCACAAGCGCCTCCGTGACGTAGCTGCGCTGGTTCGAGCCGAAGCGCTGCGCCCAGACCAAGACCTTGACCATCACCGACGTCGTCCCGATGCGGCGGGTCTCGGTGAAGAAAGACACGAGGTCGCCGACGAACACTGGCTGCTTGAATACGATCTGATCCATCGCGATCGTGACGACGCGCCCAGGGTAGTGGCGGTGAGCTTCGATCGCCGCCGCAATGTCGACGTGTGACAAGATCACCCCGCCGAAGATCGTGCCGAGGGGGTTCGTGTCGCGCGGCATCATCACCACGCGAATCGCCGGCTCGCGGTCCGTGGGGTAGCACTGCGGCTGGTTCTGGTCGTTCATGGTTCCTCCCTCGTCACATAGCCCTGCAACTCGCTCCGTCCCGAACTTCATCACAACGCAGACAAGAGCAAGGAAAGGGCCAGCTCTGACGCGCGTTGTTATTGAGGAGAGGCATGGCGGGAAAACATAAGAAGTACCAGCGGCTGCTCGACTTCTGCACGACGCTGCCGCCGACGCCGACGGCCGTCGCCCATCCATGCGACGACAGCTCACTCGAGGGCGCCGTCGCTGCTGCGAAAATGGGGCTCATCGTACCCACTCTCGTCGGACCGCGGGCGCGTCTCGAAGCCATCGCCAAGGAGTGCGGTCTCGACCTCACCGGGCTATCGATCGAGGAAACCGCGCATAGCCACGAATCGGCGGCGCGGGCCGTGGAGCTCGTCCGCGCAGGCAAGGCCCAGGCGCTGATGAAGGGCAGCCTGCACACCGATGAGCTGATGAGCGAAGTCGTCAAGCGGGACGGTGGGCTTCGGACCGCGCGCCGCGTGAGCCACTGCTTCATCATGGACGTGCCGACCCACGCTGAGCCGCTGATCATCACCGATGCCGCGGTCAACATCGCGCCGACGCTGGAAGAGAAAGTCGACATCATCCAGAACGCGATCGAACTGGCGCACGCGCTGCGCTTCAAGGACGTGCGCGTCGCTGTCCTTTCGGCGGTGGAGACGGTCAACCCGAAGCTCCCGTCGACCATCGAAGCCGCGGCCCTGTGCAAGATGGCGGACCGCAAGCAGATCACCGGCGCGATCCTCGACGGGCCGCTCGCCCTCGACAACGCGATCAGCCTCGAATCGGTCGCGATCAAGCACATCGACTCACCGGTGGCGGGGCGCGCCAACGTGCTGGTGGTGCCGGACCTCGAAGCCGGCAACATGCTCGCGAAGAGCCTGTCCTTTCTCGCGGGCGCCGATGCCGCGGGGATCGTGCTCGGTGCACGCGTGCCGGTCATCCTCACGAGCCGCGCGGATTCGGTGATGACGCGGCTGGCCTCGTGCGCAGTCGCCGTACTGGTAGCGGAGGCGAGGCGCGCAGACGGCACTAACGAGATGCGTATTTAGCCGGTTCTACCGGCATCGCCGGTGGCTGACCGCCGCGAAGACTCGCGAAGACTCGCGACTCCTCGCGACAAATCTGCGAGCTCACTCCCCACGTCGAAGAGAAACGGGCGCTTGGGCCTGGCCGCCATCTTGCTCCACTCCACTCGCGGAGGTCTGCATTGAGACATGACTGGGAGCAGCCCGAGCATGACGACACGGATCGACCGGAATGGCTCGCTCGTGGCGGCGCTCCGCCGGGGTGATGCGACGGCCGCCGAGGATCTGGTGGCCGCCTATGGTCATCGCGCCTGCCGCCTGGCCACGCGAATCACAGGGAACGTGCAGGATGCCGAGGAAGCCGTGCAAGACGCCTTCTTGTCCGTGATCCGGAAGATCGAAACGTTTCGTGGAGACTCCGCGTTCGGCTCGTGGCTCTATCGGATCGTCGTCAACGCGGCCTATCAGCGCTGCAAGAGACGTCGCGGCCGCCGCGCCGATGTCTCGCTCGACAAGCTGCTACCCGCATTCGATGAGCACGGCCGCCACGTCGCGCCGATTGCCGACTGGTCGACGAGCGTCGACGACCCGGCTCGCCAGATGGAGCTTCGGATGGTGCTCACCACCGCCATCGAAGAATTGACCGCGGCGGACCGCGCCGTTGTTCTGCTGCGCGACGTGGAGGGGCTCTCGCACCAGGAAATCGCTGACACGCTCGGCCTCACCGTCGTCAGCGTCGGGCGCCGTGTACATCGCGCGCGGCTGTTTCTGAGAAAGCGGTTGGAAGTGCATCTTTCGATCGAGTCGCCATCTCCGACGGCTCGGCGCTCTTCGTGATCGACCGCCCCGCCGTTGCCTGTTCTTGCGCTTTTTCGATCTGCCGTGTCGGGAACCTCACTCGCACACGCTCTGAATAGTGCATCCCCGGCGATTGCCGGGGCCGGTCGAAACAACCGACCTGAGGGAGGAACAATCATGGCCCGTGTTCAAAAATCGATGGAGGGGGCGATCGGCACGATCACCCTCAATAATCCGGAAAAACACAATGCGCTCAGCGCCGAGCTGATCTCCGACCTGCTGGAGGCGCTCACCGGGTTAGCTGGATCGGGAGCACGCGTGGTCATCCTGCGTGCGCCCAAGGGAGCTAAGGTGTGGTCCGCGGGGCACGACGTGCGGGAGCTGCCGACCAACGGCCGCGACCCGCTGACCTACAACGACCCGCTGCGGCGGGTGGTCCGCGCCATCAAGGAAGCGCCAGTCCCCATCATCGCGATGGTCGAGGGGGGCGTCTGGGGCGGGGCCTGCGAAGTGGTCATGAGCTGCGACATGATCGTCGCGGCTGAGGGGGCGACGTTCGCGATCACGCCGGCGAAGCTCGGCGTGCCGTACGACATCGCCGGCGCGCTGAACTTCATGCGCTCGGTCAGCCTGCCGATCATCAAGGAAATGCTGTGTACCGCCCAGCCGATGCCCGCCGCGCGGGCGCTGCAGGTGGGCATCGTCAACCAGGTGGTCCCGGCCGACCAGCTGGAGGCAGCCACGGCCGCACTGGCTGCGCAAATCACCCGGAACTCGCCGCTGGTGATCGGACTGCTTAAAGAGGAGCTGAACGTCCTCGCCGGGGCGACCCCGCTTAACCCGGAGGGGTTCGAGCGGATCCAGGGACTGCGGCGGAGCATCTACGACAGCGCGGACTACCAGGAGGGCATTCGCTCGTTCTTCGAGCGGCGCGCCCCGCACTTCGCGGGACGTTGACGCCATGCCGACCGGCCAGAGTGAAACAAGGCTGCTCGAAGTCGTGCTCGAGACCGTCGTGCGCTGCACCGAGATCGACGTCAACGGCCACGTGAACAACGCGAAGTACGTCGAGTATCTCGAGTGGGGCCGCGAGGAGTGGTACGACCGCCAGGGTTTCGCTTACGACCGGCTGAAGGACCTGGGCGCGATCACCGTGGTGGTGAACGTGAATCTCAGCTTCCGGCAGCCCTGCCGCCAGGGCGATCCGCTCCGCATCATCACCCGGTCGCAACGCCGCGGGCGCACCAGCTTTGCGCTGACCCAGCGGATCCAGAGGGCCGATGGAACAGTGGTGGCCGACGGGGTCGTGACCCTGGTGACTGTCGATCCCGACACACGGCTCGCCCGACCGCTGCCTGCGGAGTTCGCCCGGCTGTTCCCACCGATGACTGAGCCTGTTTAGAGGGACGGTTACAACATGACGAACGCGAAGACGTACGCGACGCTGACCGCCGACGAGGCGGCGGCACTCATTCCCAACGCGGCGATGGTGGCCGTCGGCGGGTTTACGCCGGCCGGCGCGCCCAAGGCGGTGCCGCGAGCCTTGGCGCGGCGCGCCCGGGAGCTGCACAAGACCGGCACGACATTCCAGGTCAAGCTGCTCAGCGGCGCTTCGACCGGCGCCGCCTGCGACGACGAGCTGGCCGGCGCCGAAGCTGTCAGCTGGCGAGCCCCGTACATGACCTCGGCGCCGATGCGCGCGCTGGCCAATACCGGAAAGCTCGAATTCGTGGACATGCACCTCTCGCACGTGGCGCAGACCGTGATGGAGGGATTCCTCGGACCGATCGACGTCGCGATCGTCGAGGCCACCGAGATCACGCGCGACGGGCGCGTGTACCTCACGACGGGCATCGGCAACGCCCCGACGTTCCTTCACTGCGCGAAGAAGGTGATCGTCGAGCTGAACGCGTACCACTCGCCACGACTGCGGGAGCTGGCCGATATCCTCGTCTTGCCCCCGCCGCCGTACCGCAACCCGCTCGCGATCCGCGACCCGCTCGACCGGATCGGCCGCGCCTACGCCGACGTGGACCCGTCACGAGTGATCGGCATCGTCCACACCAACGAGCCGGACGGCGGGCGGGCGTTCACGGATCCGGACGAGGCGAGTCAGCGGATCGCTGAGCACGTCGCCGAGTTCTTCTTGAGCGAGATGCGCGCCGGGCGAATTCCACCCGGCTTCTTGCCGCTGCAGAGCGGCGTGGGCAACATCTGTAACGCCGTCTTGTCCGGGCTCGCCGCGCACCAGGACTTCCCGCGATTCAAGGTATACACGGAGGTGCTCCAGGACGCGATGCTCGACATGATCGCCTCCGGCGAGGTGATCGGGGCGAGCGCAACCGGGCTGACCCTGACCACAGAGAAACTGAAGTTCCTCTACGACAACTTCGGCGACTTCACCGACCGGATCGTGCTCCGGCCGCAGGAGATCTCGAACAATCCGGGCATCGCCCGGCGCTTGGGCGTGATCGCCACGAACACCGCCCTCGAGGTGGACGTGTTCGGTCACGTCAATTCGACCCACGTCCTCGGCACCCAGGTCATGAACGGCATCGGCGGCAGCGGCGACTTCGAGCGCAACGCATATCTTTCGGTGTTCATGTGTCCGTCCACCGCCAAGGGCGGCCGGATCTCGACGATCGTGCCGATGTGCTCGCACATCGACCACAACGAACACTCGGTCCAGGTCGTCGTGACCGAGCAGGGTCTCGCCGACCTGCGCGGCCTCGCGCCGATGGCGCGTGCCCGGCGGATCATCGATACCTGCGCGCATCCCGCGTATCGGGACGCGCTGCATCGTTACCTGGAGCACGCGCCGATGGGGCATATCCGCCACGATCTGCGGCGCTGCTTCGCCATGCACCTGAATTACATCGAGCACGGCGCCATGCTGCCGGAGCTGGACCTCTCGCAGTTCGAGCCGCCCCGCGTGGTGGCGGCACAAGGAGTGACGACATGAGCGACAAGGAACTAACCCTCGACTTCCCGCCGGTCAGCTACGACCAGTGGAAGGCCAGCGTCCTGGCCGAGCTGAAGGGCGCACCCTTCGAGAAGAAGCTGGTGACTCGCACCCTCGATGGAATTGACATCCAGCCGCTGTACACCGCCGCCGACTGGCCCTCGGACGGTGATTCCTCCGGCTTCCCCGGATTCCTGCCCATGGCCAGGGGAGGCCGGCCTCTAGGCCACGCCGTCGGGGGCTGGGACGTTCGCCAGGAACACGTGCACCCGGAACCGGGCGAGGCGAACAAGACCATCGTGGAGGACCTCGAGCACGGCGTGACCTCGATCCAACTCCGGCTCGACGCCGCCGCCTGCGCCGGCCTCGACGCCGACGCTCGTGAGGCCGCCGGGCTGGCCGGCCGCGACGGTGTGATGGCCTATAGCCTGGGCGATTTCGACTCCGTGTTGAGCGGGGTGCATCTCGACATCGCGCCGACGGCGCTCGACGCCGGAGCCGCCTTCCTGCCGGCCGCGGCGCTCCTGGCGGCGTTGCTTCGGCGACGAAAGCTCGACTCCGCCGCCGTGCGGTGCGCCTTCAACGCTGATCCGCTTGGCGCCCTGATGTCCGAAGGCCACCTGATCGTCCCGCTCGACATCGCGCTGGACCAAATGGCGGATCTCGCCGCCTGGACGGCCGCGAACTATCCGAACGCCACGGCCGTCGAGGTCAACACCGGCGCCTATCACCACGCGGGGGCGACCAGCACCCAGGACCTGGCGTTCGCCGTGGCGACCGGGGTGGAGTATCTCCGCGCCATGACCGCTGCCGGTCTGAACGTCGATACGGCGATCGGGCAGATCGTCTTCAGCGACAGCGTGGGCGGCCGGTTTTTCCAGGGGATTGCCAAGCTCCGCGCCTTGCGGAAGATGTGGGCGAAGGTCGTCACGACCCTCGGCGGCAGTGACACGGCGGCGCGTTCGACCCGCATTCACGTGCGGACGAGCCGGCGCGTCCTGACGCGTCGCGACCCCTGGGTCAACCTGCTGCGCAATACGGTCTGTTGTTTCGCCGGCGCCGTCGGCGGTGCCGACTCGATTACGACCACGCCGCTCGACGCGGCGATCGGCCTGAGCGATCAGTTCAGCCGCCACCTGGCCCGGAACACTCACACCATCCTCCTCGAGGAATCCCACCTGAAGCGAGTCATCGACCATGCAGGCGGCTCGTGGTTCCTGGAGCGCCTGACCGACCAGTTCGCCGAGCGCGCGTGGGCCCTGGTGCAAACGATCGAAGAGCGGGGCGGGATGATCCGCGTCGCGACCGACGGTTGGGTCGCCGAGCAGATCCGAGCCGTCGAGGCAACGCGCGAGCGCGACCTCGCGACTCGCAAGCAGGCCGTGACGGGCATCAGCGAGCACCCCGACGTGCGCGAGCAGCCGGTGGACCGCGCGAAGCCGGACAGCGTTCGGCTCCGCGCCGAAGCGTCAGCCCGACTGGTCGCGTGGCGGCGCGATCACTCCTCTGGTGCGGCGGCGGATGCACTGGCTCGGTCAGCGGCCGAGCCGACACCGGCACCGGCGGCGTTGACCGAGGCGGCCGTCAAGGCCGCGGAGGCCGGCGCGACCCTCGGTCAGATCAGCGCCGCACTGGCATCGACCCCGCACAACGGCTCGCCCGCTCAGGTCGTGCCCCTGGCGATCCACCCCTACGCCGCCGCCTACGAAGAGCTGCGCGACGCGAGCGATCAGTACACGGCCACGGCCGGGAAGCGGCCGTTGGTGTTCCTGGCCAACATGGGCACGCCGGCCGACTTCATAGCCCGCTCGACATACGCGCTGAACTTCTTCCAAGCCGGCGGCTTCGAGTTGAGCAACAACGAGGGGTTCACCGACCCCGGCGCCGCCGCGGCGGCATTTCGCGAGAGCGGCGCCAAAATCGCGGTGATCTGCTCCACCGACAAGAAATACCAGACGTTCGTCGAGGCGACGGCGCCGCAGCTGAAGGCCGCCGGCGCCCGCACGGTGATCCTGGCCGGTAACGCCGGCGCCAACGAGGCCAAGTACCGGGCAGCCGGTGTGGATCGATTCATCTTCGTTCGATGCGATGTCCTGGGCACGCTTCACGAGCTGCTTCAGGAAGAGGGAGTCCTGTCATGAGTAAAGTTCCGAATTTCAAGAGCGTCGCCTGGGAGGGCGGCCCACGATCATCCACCCGCCTGGCTGACTGGCAGGCCGCTGTTGGCAAACTGCTGGAGGAGCTGAGCGCCCCGACGCCGGAGCTGATCACCGTCAAGCCGCTGTACTCGTCGGCCGATCTGGTGGGGCTGGAGCACCTGCACACCATGCCGGGCCTGCCGCCGTTCGTGCGCGGGCCGTACCTGTCGATGTATCCCGGCCGGCCGTGGACCGTGCGGCAGTACGCCGGGTTTTCAACGGCCGAGGAGTCCAACGCGTTCTACCGGCGAAACCTCGCCGCCGGCCAGAAGGGGCTGTCCGTCGCCTTCGATCTGCCCACGCACCGCGGCTATGACTCGGACAATCCGCGCGTCGCGGCCGACGTCGGCATGGCCGGGGTCGCCATCGACAGCATTCTCGACATGCGGATCCTCTTCAAGGACATCCCCCTCGGGGATATCAGCGTGTCGATGACGATGAACGGCGCCGTGCTGCCGATCCTGGCCCTGTACATCATCGCGGCCGAGGAGCAGGGGGTCACGCAGGAGCACCTTGCGGGAACGATTCAGAACGACATCCTCAAGGAGTTCATGACACGCAACACCTATATCTATCCGCCCACGCCGAGCATGCGGATCATCGCGGACATCTTCCGCTACACCAGCCGCCACATGCCGAAGTTCAACAGCATCAGCATCTCCGGCTACCACATGCAGGAGGCCGGCGCCACGGCCGACCTCGAGCTGGGCTACACGATGGCCGACGGCCTCGAGTACATTCGCGCCGGCATCGCCGCCGGGCTGAGCGTCGATGCCTTCGCGCCGCGGCTGTCGTTCTTCTGGGCGATCGGCAAGGACGTGTTCATGGAGATCGCCAAGATGCGCGCGGCCCGGCTGCTGTGGGCCAAGATCGTCAAGCAGTTCGACCCCAAGAAC
>Ga0114129_10000408_pt1 | contig 50625 bp, 42 predicted proteins | sample RhiMetdeltSRZDD1_FD_80071 | JGI IMG/M metagenome (GOLD analysis project Ga0114129, IMG submission 80071) | Populus rhizosphere microbial communities from Tennessee, USA - Rhizosphere MetaG P. deltoides SRZDD1 (version 2) (version 2) | ecosystem: Host-associated > Plants > Roots > Rhizosphere >...
GAGGCTGCGCGCCGCAGCCGCGCAGCGGCGAAGGCGGGGAGCACGTGTCGATTTAAACGAGACCGCTCCTCGAAACGAAGGCTGACGTGAATCTTGAATTCTGATCTTCAGCACCTCATACAGCTTCAGGAGATCGAACTCACGGCGGACCGGGTCCGCCGGCGCATCGAAGCCATTCCGGGAGCGCAAGCCGCGCTCGACGCCCGCATCGCCGAACAGACGGCGCGTGTTGCCGCCATCAAGGAACGGATCGCCGTCAACCAGGCGGCACGCCGCGACCTCGAAAAAGATCTCGCCGCCGTTCAGGCTCGTCTCAGCAAGTACAAAGACCAGCTGATGGAGGTCAAGACCAATAAGGAATATCAGGCGATGCAACACGAGATCAGCGTCGCCGAGCAGAGTGTCCGCGGTCAGGAAGATCGGTTGCTCGAGCGCATGGAAGAGACCGAGATCCTGGGGGCCGAACTGAAGACCGCTGAGGCGGCGCTGAAATCGGAACAGGCCGAGGTCACCAAGGAGCGTCAGAGCCTCGAGTCCGAGCGCACCACGCTCGACGGCGAGCTGGCACGGGCTGCGGTCGAGCGCGGTGAGGTCGCAGCATCGCTCCCGGCCAGCGCGCTCTCGACATTCGAGCAGCTCACCAGGCACCGAAAGGGCCTGGCGCTGTCGGAGGCGCGGGGAGGCCTTTGCTCACAATGTCACGTCCGGCTTCGCCCGCAGGTCTTCAACGAGGTTCGGCGCAACGACAGCCTGATCCAGTGCGAGAACTGCTCTCGCATTCTTTATTTCATTCCGGCAGCCACTGCCGGCGCCCACCAGACACCCTGACCTGACCCGCTCCCGCGTCGCATGATAACCGCCTACATCGACGGCGGCGCCCGCGGCAATCCGGGCCCCGCCGGCTACGGTGTGCACGTCGAGGCACCGGACGGCGAAGTACTGGCCGAACTCCACGGCGGCATCGGAATCGCCACGAACAACGTCGCAGAATACAACGGGCTGCTCGCCGCGCTGGGGTGGGCGATCGATCACGGCCATACCGAGCTCCACATCCGAGCCGATTCCGAGCTGCTGGTAAAACAGATGCGGGGCGAGTACAAGGTGAAGCACCCCGGCCTCCAGCCGCTCTACGTCCGCGCGCGACTGCTCGTGATGGAGCTCTCGAACGTCACTTTCGAGCACGTCCGCCGCGAGCGCAACAAGGACGCCGACCGTTTGTCGAATCTGGGGATGGATGAAGCGGAGCAAGCTTTGCTGCCGTAGTTCGTGGTCCGCGTGGTCCGTGGTCCGCGTGGTCCGGCGAGACACGGACTACGGATCACGAACCACGGCACGCCTTTTTATGATCCCCACCATGCGCCCCGCCTTTTGCCCCTCAGCACGATACGAGTGCATCAATCCAGCATAGGTTTTCGAACACAGGCCGGCGACGAACACCGCATCCTCGGAGAGTCCTGCCGCCATCAGCTGATCGCGATTCGCCTGCCACAGGTCCAGATACGGCCGCCCGCTCGCCCCGTTGGAAAACCAGTTCGCGAGAACCCGCTCGCTGTGTCCGGCAGCGCGGAACGCATCCACCACTTCAGGCCCAACTTCGCCGCAGCAAGGTCCGAGACAGGGCCCAATCGCCGCAATCAGATCGGACGGCTTCGACCGCAGTTTCCTCGTAAGCGCCTTCACACCCTCCACAACGATGCTCTGCATCGTCCCGCGCCATCCGGCGTGAATGGCGGCGACGACGCCCAGGCGCCGGTCGGCAATCAGGACGGGTGCGCAATCCGCGACCCTGACAGCGATCGCCGCAGACAGGTCGTCGCTGATCACGGCATCCGCCTCCGGCATCGTCCAGGCATCGGGCACGCCGCGGCGAGCGAACGCGACAGTTGCGCCGTGAACCTGCCTGATCAGCAGCACCTGCTCGGGCGTGACATCCATCGCGCGGGCGACGGCTGCCCATTCGTCCGGGTTGTCCCGCAGTTGCAGATTGCCAACGGTAAAGAGATGCGGCGCGACCTCCGCCAGCGGATCGCATACGAGCGCGGCGCCCCACGCCGCTTGCGTCCACCGAAAAGCGCGGTTAGGCTGAGGTTCGGTCATGAATATTCTCGGAATCGGACTCGACGCCACCGACATTCCACGCATCGCCGAGGTGCTAGAGCGCTACGGCGACCGCTTCCTTCGTCGCGTCTTCACGGACGATGAGATCGCTTATTGTACGCGGCGCCGAAATCCCGCCCCGCACCTCGCAGGCCGGTTCGCGGCCAAGGAAGCGGCCATGAAAGCTCTGGGAACTGGACACTCGAGGGGCGTCATCTGGAGGGACATCGAGGTCGTTCGTCGCGGCGGACCGCCGCGTCTCATGCTACACGGCGGCGCGGGAGTCCGCGCTGCATCGATGAACGTCCGCCGCTCGCTGCTCACCATTACCCATTCGGACTCGCTCGCGCTCGCGCAGGTCATGTTGATTGGAGACTGATCAGCCGTGGTTCGTTGTTCGTAGTCCGTAGCTCGTCAACTGCTCGGTCCGCGCCTTCACTGGAGAGCCGTCAACCGCGGTTTGCGCTCGCGCTTGACTCGCGTCAGCCGTTGCTGGACCCCGCCGCTCCGGTCCGGCTCTCTAAGCCTCGTCACATCTATCACTTCTAACGGTGGCTCGCTCGGCGCCAGCGCCTGGCGCCCCATTTGCCCTGTTCCCGGCAACGAGCGCATGCAGCGCACGAGGAATAGGGACCGCGCAAGACACGAGAGGAGCGCAGCCGTGACGATCAAGTTCATGCGGAACGACAAAGGGAACCCGCCTGGCAAGCTGGCCGAAGCCGAGTTGCACTTCAGCAGCGGACCGCTGGAAGGCCTGAAGCTGATTGGGTTCGCCGTCTGGGAGCGAAAGACTGGAAACGGCCGGAACGTCACGTTCCCGGCGCGTCAGTACTCGGTGAACGGCGAGCGCCGCAGCTTCGCGCTGCTCAGGCCACAGGGGGACGCTACCGGCCAGGACCGCCTGCGCGACATGATTCTGCGCGCCTACGCCGAACACGAATCCGCCGAAGCAGCGGTCGCATCGTGATCTCGAGGCCAACAACGGCCGAGGAGGCGTCGCGCTAATCGACGACCGGCATGAGCTTGAGGTTTTCTTTCAATCTCTTCGGTGGCAGGGTCCACTCTTCGCGCAGGGCCTTGTCGTACTCGGACTGAAAGAACGAGGCCTTCATGCCGCCGTCGATGATGTCCCAGGGGAGGACCTTGTCTTTCGACCGGTCGCGAAAGATGTAGAAATCGGCGTCAACGCCCGACTCGGCGACTGCGGCGCGCCACTGGCCACCATTGCGCTCCGCTGCCTCGATGGCGCCCGCGACCCGACGATCGCCCAGCGAGAGGAGCGCCTGGTAATAGGAATGTCGTTCCGACTTGATGTTGAAGTAGACGTTGTCGAGCCCCGCGAGCAATTGGCGCAGGCGCTTGCCCTTGCGGTCGGTCACCGCCGGATCCTCCATCGGGATCCACTGGTAAGCGGTGCCCGGCTTGGGGATCAGCGGGTTCACGCTGCCGACGATGCGCCCGAGGTGGCCCCGGGTGCGACCGTGGCGGACCATCGCGTCGCGCATTTGCACCGTCAGGTCGTGTATCGCCACGAGGTCGTCGTCAGTCTCCGTGGGCAACCCGATCATGTAGTACAGCTTCAAGTTGTCCATGCCGCTCGCGAAGATCAGATCGGCGGCGGCGACAATCTCGTCGTTCGTGACCGTCTTGTTGATCACGCGGCGCAGTCGATCCGAGCCGGTCTCGGGCGCGATGGTGATCGAGCGTTCGCCGCTCTGCCGGAGCAACCGCACGATGGGCTCAGTGAGGTCGTCGAGGCGCAGCGAAGCGGGGCTGATCGAATAGCCCATCTCGAGCAGGCTGGTCAGGATCCTCTCGATCTCAGGATGGTCGCAGAGCGCGATCGACACCAGCCCCGCGCGGCTCGAATAGCGGCGCGCCTCTTTCGCAAGCTCGAGGATTCGCTCCGCGGGAAACGCCCGGACCGGCAGGTAGTTGTAGCCGGCCCAGCAGAATCGGCACAGATTCGCGCAGCCGCGAACCACCTCGATCAGGAAGCGCGATCCGAATTCCGTGTCAGGCGTGAAGATCGACGTCGCAGGAGGGTCCAGGCGTTCCGCGCTCCTGACCGCCGCCTTCTTGACCACTGCCGGCGCACCACTGCCAGGCTTCGGCTCGAACGCTGCAATTGTCCCGTCGTCATTGTGGCGGACGTCGTACAGCGAGGGCACGTAGAAACCGCGTCTCCCCGCCAGCTGCGTGTAGACCTCTTCTCGATCGTTCGTCGTGCGCAGAACGTCGGCGAGATCCGGCACGAGGACCTCACCTTCGCCGGCGGCAATCACGTCAGCGAAGGGCGCAAGCGGTTCCGGATTGACGAACGTCACCGCGCCGCCGACCACGACCAGGGCGTGGCGGCTGTTGCGATCGGTCGCCCGAACCGGCACGCCGGCCAGCCGCAGCATCGTGACCACGTTCGTGTAGTCCCATTCGAACGAAACCGAGAAGGCGATGACGTCGAAGTCGGAGATGGGCGTCTGCGACTCGAGCGTCAGGAGCGGCGCGCCCGCGGCGAGCTGCTCGCGCAACTCCTGTTTCGGCGGCAGGAACACGCGTTCACAGACGACGTCCTCGATCTGGTTGAACAGACGGTAGACCGTCTGAAACCCCAGGCTCGACATGCCGACGTAGTAGGTGTTCGGAAACGCCAGCGCCACGCGCAGTCGTCCGCCGTGCGGCTTCTGTACGAAGCCGGTTTCACGGGCAAGGACCTGCCGCGCGCGCTCGCGGTATTGCCAATGCTTCATTGATATGTCGGGTCGACCGAACGGACGTCGAACGGAGGGCGCGGGCCGCCGGATGCGGGTGATGAGCGACTCGCCGCACGCGGCACCTCACGCAATCGTGCGCGGGATCCCGTTGAGAAGACGGCGATCGCGCGTGCCCTGGATTTATTCAGTCTACCACGCGCGCACGAAGGACCCGCCGGCGGCGACCGAGCCGCCGGAGATCGAGGAGGGATAGCCGAACCGCCGGGCGCACCCCGGCCGCAACCATCCGTGGCGCGTGGCTCGCCGTTCGACGAGTCACGATCCACGGACCACGGACTACGGACTACGTGCCGTTATCCTTCGCTTTGACGCCGGAGAAACGCCGGAACATCGAGCGGCGAGACGGGCTCGAACTCCGCGCCTGGCACCGTCGTCGTTTCTTCGACCTCGGGCAACCGTGGTGTCGACGACAACGGCAGGTCGAGCACCGGGCGGCGCGAGAAGCTCATCCGAGCAGCGCCGCCGCCAGCGGCCGCTGCCACGCGCTCCGTCGATTCCTGTTTCCAGGAGGCGTACGAGTGGAGGTCGACCGGTGTCTGCGAGGCGGCCGGCGTCGTCTGCCTGCCCATCGCCGCCGGACGATCGAACCCGGTCGCGATCACGGTGATCTTGACCTTGCCCTTCATCTCGGGCTCGACGACCGCACCGAAGATGATGTTCGCGTCCTCGTGCGCCGCTTCCTGGATGATCGCCGAGGCTTCGCTGACCTCGACGAGCGACAGATCCGGGCCACCCGTGACGTTGATGATCACGCCGCGTGCGCCCTTGACCGACGCGTCCTCGAGCAGCGGGCTCGAGATCGCGGCATTGGCGGCGACCATCGCGCGGCTCTCGCCTTCGGCGAGACCGGTGCCCATGATCGCGAACCCCATGCCGCTCATGATCGTCTTCACGTCGGCAAAGTCGAGGTTGATCATGCCGGGCACGAGGATCAGATCCGAGATGCCCTGGATTGCCTGCCGCAGGACGTCGTCGGCGCTCGAGAACGCGTCGTTGAGTGACGTCGAGCGGGCGATCGTCGCGAGCAGCCGCTCGTTCGGAATCGTGATGACCGTGTCCACCGACTGCCGCAGATCGTCGAGCCCCTTCTCGGCCTGCAGCTGCCGCTTACGGCCTTCGAAGCGGAACGGCTTGGTGACGACGGCGATCGTCAGCGCGCCGAGCTCGCTGGCCAGTCTGGCGATGACCGGCGCCGCGCCGGTGCCGGTGCCGCCGCCCAACCCGGTGGTCACGAACACCATGTCCGCGCCGTCCAGTGCTTCAATCAGCTTTTCGGTGTCTTCGAGCGCCGCCTGCCGCCCGACGTTGGGATCGGCTCCCGCGCCGAGCCCCTTGGTCAGCTTCGCGCCTATCTGCAGCTTGATCGGCGCGGCATTCAGCTTGAGCGCCTGCACGTCGGTGTTGGCGACGATGAACTCGACGCCGTCGAGGCCCTCCGCCACCATGCGATTGACGGCATTGCTGCCGCCGCCACCGACGCCGACGACCTTGATGCGTGCGCCTGCGCGTGCCTCCTCGTCGAGTTTGAGTCGAAGTGCGGACGAGTCGATGTCGCCCAGAGTTCTGTTGCGGGGATCAGCCATTCCCGGACCTCCATGCTCCTGCTGGGAGGAGCGTCTTGCACCCTTGTGACCTGTCAGAAGAATTCTTTGAAGAGCGTCCTGAGACGCCCAGCCACTCGGCCGAACGCGCCGGCGCCAACCGGCCGCGTAGGCTCCAATACCTGGTTTCTGTGCGCGTACATCACGAGCCCAACCGCCGTCGCAAACGACGGGCTGTTCACGTGATCGGCAAGCCCCCCCACACCCGCCGGGCAACCCCGGCGAATCGGAAGGTCGAATATCTGTTCGGCGATTTCCGCCATGCCTTCGAGCATCGCGCCGCCGCCAGTCAGCACGATGCCCGAATTGAGGGACTTCTCGAAGCCGGCGCGGCGGATCTCATCCCAGAGAAGATGAAAAATCTCTTCCGCGCGCGGTTGCAGGATCTCAGACAGAATCCTCCGTGCCATCACCCGCGACTTGCGGCCGCCGACGCTGGCAACATCCATCGTTTCGTCTTCGTCGACCATCGCGGACAGCGCACATCCACAGCGGCGCTTGATCTTCTCCGCGTCAGGAATGGGCGTGCGCAAGCCCACCGCGATGTCGTTGGTGAAGTGATCGCCGCCGACGGCGACCACGCCCGTGTGCCAGATGCTGCCGCGCTCGAAAATCGCGAAATCGGTGGTCCCGCCACCGACGTCCACGAGCGCGACGCCCAGCTCCTTCTCGTCCTGTGTGAGGACCGACTCACTCGCCGCCAACTGCTCGAGCACCGTGTCGAGGACCGCCACACCCGCCCGGTTCACGCAGGCGACGATGTTCTGCGTGGACGAGGCGCTTCCCGTCACGATGTGGACGTTCACCTCGAGCCGCGCGCCGGTCATGCCGACGGGCGCGCCGATCCCATCCTGCTCGTCGACCACGAAGTCCTGTGGCAAGACATGCAGGATTTCGCGCCCGCTCGGCAGCGCCACGGCCTTCGCCGCGTCGATCGCGCGCCGGACGTCTTCGCGCGTGATCTCCCGGTTCTTCCCGGCTACCGCCACCACGCCCCGGCTGTTAAAGGCCTTGACGTGCGCGCCCGATAGTCCGAGATGGACGGAATCGATCTCGACGCCCGCCGTGAGTTCAGCTTCGTCGATCGCTTTCTTGATCGATTCCACGGCCGCTTCGAGATTGACGACCACGCCCCGGCGGATTCCGCGTGAGTCGGCAAGCCCGATTCCGATGATGTCGAGCCCCCCATCGTCAGTCGTCTCGCCGACGATGGCCGTGATCTTCGAGGTCCCGACATCCAGCCCTACGAGGTACCGTTCTTTCCGTGCCACTCGTCCCCCTTCGACAAGCGAGGAAGTTTCTCCAGGTCCACTCCCAACTTCCCGCCTATCGCCCGTCTGCTGCCGCCTTCATCGCAGTTCGCACGCCGCCGCGCGGCCGAACGTACACTCGCTCTTCGAAACGCAGATCCACGTAGTCGATCTCCGGGAACCTCTCGCGAAACGCCGAAGCCACCTCGACGTACGACTGCAGGCGCTCGCGAAAGCGTTCATCCCCGACGTAGAGCTCAGCCGGATCGTCGTCGAGCGTGACGATGGCGTTGCGGACGTCGCCGACATCGATCTGCGAGATTCGCTGCGCCAGCGGGTGGCCGGAGAGTGAATCGATCACCCGAGCCGCGAGCCTCGCCCGCGCCGGATCGATCGCCGCCTTGCCCTTTTTCGGTGAGCGCACCAGCCCGTCGATGATCGGAAGGTCGAACTCCGCGTACTGCGGGCCGAACTCGTCGATGACGACCCCGGTTGGATCGATCAGGAAGAGCTGCCCTCCCAGCCTGCTGATCCCGACCGGCCGCCGCTCCGACACGTAGATCTCGATCGTGGAAGGCAACACCCGCCGGAGGGCGGCGTCGGCAATCCACGGCGAGTCGAGCAATGCCCGCCGAAGCGCCACGAGGTCCGCTGTCAGAATGTTGTGGCCGTAGAGATCGCGCGCGAGCTCCGCGATCTCGCCGTTTGAGAGCCTGACGTTGCCGTGCACATCGATCTTGCTGACCTCGAGCATCCGCGCGTTCAGCACCAGCGAAAAGCCGCGATAGCCGCCGTAGCCGACGACGACGAGCGTGACGAGCACGCGGATGGCCTTCCAGCTGATGCGCGCACGAGGCGCTCGCCGCTTCCCTGGCTTGACCTTCGCGCGGCGGAAGTTCCGTTCGGTCTGCGCCTTGACCTTCACGAGCGCTTCCCTTCCGCCGCAGATTCCGTGTGGCGCGCGCGAACGGCTTCGAGGATCCGGTCGCCGATGCCTCCGATGGATCCGGCGCCCAGCGTGACGATCAGATCTCCCTCGCGGGCGATGGCCGCCACCGCGCCTGGCAACTCCGCGAGCGCCTTGACGACGCGGACCCGGCCGGGTGCGGCAGCGCTGACGGTGTTCGCCAGTGCCTCGATGGTGATGCCCGGAATGGGTGGCTCGCCGGCCGCATAGATGTCGGTCAGCACGATCTCGTCTGCTGCGGACAACGCCCGTCCGAACTCGTTCATCAACTGCTGCGTCCGCGAGTAGCGATGCGGCTGGAACACCAGCACGACACGGCGATTGAGGCCTGCGCGTGCCGCCGCAATGACGGCGGCGATCTCCGTCGGGTGGTGACCGTAGTCGTCGACCACCATGACGCCGTGCAACTCTCCCCTGAGCTGAAAGCGACGTTCCGCACCCTTGAACTCCTCGAGTGCCGCCGCAATCCGTTCGAACGGGATCGCCAGTTCGAGCGCGACGGCAACGGCGGCGAGCGCGTTCTGCATGTTGTGACGGCCCGGCACGCGCAGCCTCAGCGAGCCAAGACGTTTCGGGGCGTGCGACGACACCTGTTGCCAGACAGAGGCGCGCGATCCGAATGCCTCGAGCTGGACATCACGTGCCGATACCTGCGCCGCGCCGTCGGTCGATGTCTCCACGCCGTAAGAAATGACGCGCCTGGTGATCTTCGGCACGATCGCGCGCACCGGCCGATCGTCGACGCAGGCGACAACGGCGCCGTAGAACGGCACCTTGTTGGCGAAGTCGACGAACGCCTGCTGCAGGTTCTCCCAGGTTCCGTAACTCTCCATGTGCTCGTGATCGATGTTCGTGATCACGGCGAATGACGGCGAGAGTTTCAGGAACGACCGATCGCTTTCGTCTGCTTCGGCCACCATGTAGTCGCCGCGACCGAGCCGCGCGTTGCTGCCAAACGCGCTCAGGCGCCCGCCGATCACGGCCGTTGGATCCAGGCCTGCCCGCTCGAGCACGAGCGCGATCATCGACGTGGTCGTCGTCTTGCCGTGCGCGCCCGCGACCGCGATGCCGTAGCGCAGCCGCATCAGCTCGGCGAGCATTTCGGCCCTCGGGATCACGGGCACATGGCGCCGTGCCGCTTCGATGGCCTCGGGGTTGTCAGGGCGGATCGCCGACGACACGACGACGACGTCGGCGTCGCCGACGTTGGCCGCGTCGTGACCGTTCGCGATCCGGACGCCCAGTGTCTTCAGCCGGTCGGTCGTTTCCGAGCTCTTTTCGTCCGATCCGCTCACCTCGTAACCGAGGTTCGCCAGCAGTTCGGCGATGCCGCTCATCCCGATCCCCCCGATCCCCACGAAATGCACCCGCCTGGTGTGCCCCAGCATTGCGATGTCAGCCGGCCGCCCCGGCGAGCTCCAATGCCTTGTCGACGATTCGCCGCGCGGCGTCAGGCCTGGCGAAACGCTGCGCGGCCGCCGACATGCGCTGCAATCGTCCGCCGTCCGCGATCAGCTCCTCGATCCGCTGACCGAGGCGATCGCCGGCCAACGACGACTGCTCGAGCATGTCCGCCGCGCCCGCGGCCACCAGCACCTCTGCGTTCTTCCGCTGGTGGTTGTCAGTTGCCGTCGGCAGCGGCACGAGCAACGACGGTTTTCCTGCCGCGGTCAATTCGGCGAGCGTCGTCGCGCCGGCACGGCAAATTACGAGGTCTGCGGCCTTCATTTCGCGATCCATGGCAAACAGAAACGGTTCCACACGGGCTTCGAGGCCCGCGCGCTGGTAGCCGTCCCTGACTCGCTCCAGATCGCGTTCTCCTGTCTGATGCGTGATTGCCACCCCGCCAGGTTGGGCTGCCAGCCTCGGCGCCGCCTCCACCATGGCCATGTTGATCGCGTGCGCGCCCTGGGAGCCGCCAAAGATCAGGATCCTAGGTGGCCCGATCGGACGTGCGTCGGGCGTCGGGTCAAAGAACTCGCTGCGAACCGGGTTGCCTGTGACAAATCCCCTCCTGCCGAAAAATGCGAGCGTCGAATCGAACGTCACCGCCGCCGCACTGACGACCCGCGCGAGAATCCGGTTCGTCAGGCCGGGCACCGCGTTCTGCTCGAGCAGCAGCGTCGGAATACCGCGCGCTGCGGCTGCCATGACGACGGGCCCGGAGCTGTAGCCGCCAACGCCGATCACCAGATTCGGCCGGCGGCGCGAGATGATGCGCCAGGCATCCGCACCGCTCAGCGGCAGCAATGCCATGCCGCGCAGGAGCGACGCGATCGACTTGCCTTTCAGCCCGGCGCTGCGAAGTACGTCCAGAGGAAACCCTTCTCGCGGGATCACCCGCGACTCGATGCCACGCTCGGTACCTGCGAAGCTGACCTGTGCCTGCGGCTGCCGCCGCAGAATCTCCCGCGCCACCGCGATCCCCGGATAGAGATGCCCGCCGGTTCCACCGCCGGCTACCACGATGCGCGGCGCGGTCATGCCTTCGACGCATTCATCGCCGGCAGCGCCGTCGTCACCACGTGCGTCGAGGAGGCATGCTGAGAGATGTTCAGCAGAATCCCCATCCCGATCAGATTGATGAGCAGCGAGGAGCCACCGGCGCTGACGAAGGGCAGCGGGATGCCTTTCGTCGGCAGCAAGCCGAGGACGACGCTGATGTTGAACAACGCCTGAAACGCCACCATCGTGGTGAGGCCGATTGCGAGGAACGCGCCGAACCGATCGGGCGCGCGCATCGCGGTTCGCAGGCCGCGCCACGTAATCACGCAGAAACACACCAGGATGATCGTGGCCCCGATGAGCCCGAGCTCTTCTGAGATGACCGCGTAGATGAAATCGTTGTGCGGCTCGGGCAGGTAGAAGAGTTTTTGCTTGCCGCCCATCAGCCCGCGGCCGGTGATGCCCCCGGTGGCCACCGCGATCATCGACTGGATCATCTGGAAGCCACTGCCGAGCGGATCGTCCCAGGGATTGAGGAACGCGAAGACGCGCTTGCGGCGGTATTCGGACGTCATCACCAGGACGTAGAACGCCGGCAACGACGCCAGAAACAGTCCGCCCAGGTAGGCGTAGCTCATGCCTGCGGCAAACACCATCACGCAGGCGATCATCAAGATGGTCACCGCCGTCCCGAGATCCGGCTGCAGCAGGATGAGCGCGACGATGCCGCCGACGACAACGCCGATCGGCAGCAGCGAGTAGGACACCTCGTCGATGCGCTCCATGCGACGCTCGAGAAGCGCTGCGGTAAAGATGATGATGACGATTTTCGCGAGCTCCGACGGTTGCACTCCCATCGGACCGACAGCCAGCCACCGCGTTGCGCCCTTCATCCTTGGGCCGAACAACACGGCGATGAGCGCGATGGCCACTATCGCGAGACCCGTCCAGATGACCACCGGCTGCCGGTACTGCCGGTAGTCGATGCGCATGACGATCGGCAGCAGGCACAAACCGATGAGGGCCCAGGTGGCCTGCTTGAACAGGAAGTAGTACGGGTCGTCGAACCGCTCCATGGCGAGTACGGCTGAGGCGCTGTACACCATCACCACGCTGGTGCACACGAGCAGCAGCGTGGCGGTGAACAGAAACTTGTCTGACTTGAGCTTTCGCGCCATACTTCGCGATTCCTGTGGTATTCGGCTTCGCCGTAGCCTTTGGGCCGGTGGTCAGGCGGACCCAACCGGACAACGGCTAAAGGTTCCCGGAACCCCGACCGAAACAACCGGCGTATGAGCCACGGGCACCCGACGCCGTGCAGCGTAAGCAGTCAGCAGTCATCAGCCGATCGTGGGCGAAGACACCACCCTCGCAGACCGGGGCAGCCTGCGTTCCCAGCGGACGGTTCTTCACCGCACCAATCGGACTGATGACTGCTCACTGCTCACGCGTTCCCTTCCACTCTTCCGCCAGCCGCAAAACTTCCTGTTTGAACACGCGACCCCGCTCCGCGTAATCGCGGAACATGTCGAAGCTCGCGCACGCGGGCGCGAGCACGACGGTCTCGCCAGGCGCCGCCATCGCAAACGCCGTTCGCACCGCCGCGCCCATGTCGGCTGCCTCTCGTACGACGCTCGACGATCCCAGCGCTTCCAGAATCTTCGGCAGTGCCTCGCCCAACGCCACGACGGTGGCATGCCTGGCGGTCAGCGGCTCGATCAGATCGCGGAAATCGCCGCCCTTGAACCGCCCGCCCAGAATCACCACCACACCCTCGTCGAAGCTCTCGATCGCTCGGCGCGCCGCCTCGATGTTCGTCGCCTTCGAATCGTTGACGAATCGCACGCCGGCAATCTCGGCGACCGGCTCGAGCGCGTGCTCGAGACCCGTAAACCCCGCGACCGCTCTGGTCATAGACTCCGAGTCGACACCAACAATTGAGGACACCGCGGCGGCCGCGAGCACGTCCGCAACGAGATGGCGGCCGAGCAGCTTCACCGAGGCCAGCGGCACCAGCGGCTCATCACCCGACGCACTGCGCCGCACGATGCGATCGCCGGCGAGAACAACGCCTTCACCGGGCTCGCCGGTCAGCGAGAAGACCATGCGCCGCGCGCGTCCCTGCGCCGCCAGCGCCAGCGTGCCGGGATCGTCGGCGTTGAGCACCGCCCAGTCCGAAGCCGCCTGGTTGACGAAGATTCGCGCCTTGGCGTCGGCGTACTCTTCGATCGTCGCGTGACGATCGAGATGGTCTGGCGAGAAGTTCAGGAGCACCGCAATCCACGGCCGGAACAGCTCGACGCTCTCCAGCTGAAAGCTGCTCGCCTCGACGACATGAATCGTGTCTTCCGTCGACTGATCCACCTGCGCGCTGAGCGCGAGCCCGATGTTTCCGCCGACGAGAACGCGATGGCCCCCGGCCTCGAGCATGCGTCCGGTAAGCGTCGTCGTCGTCGACTTCCCTTTTGTGCCGGTGATCGCGACGATGCGGCCGCGTACCCAGCGCGAGGCCAGCTCGAGCTCGCCAATCACCGGAATGCCGGCGCGCCGCGCCGACTCGATCAGCGGCTGTCTGGGCGGCACGCCGGGGCTGAGCACGATCAGGTCCGCGTCGACGAACGTCGCCGGTTGATGGCCACCCAGTTCGAGCACCACGCCGGCTGCGCGCAGCTGATCGGCTTCGTCAATCTGTTCGCGCACGTCCGTCAGCGTGACGACCGCGCCGCGCCGCACGAGCAGCTCCGCGGCCGCGACACCACTTCGCGCCGCACCCACGACGGTGACGCGTCTGCCGCGGACGGAGAAGGTTGCCTGCTCGCTCATCGCAGCTTCAACGTCGCCAGACTGAACAGCGCAAAGATGATGGCCATGATCACGAACCGGGTGATGACCTTCGGCTCGCTCCATCCGATCAGCTCGAAGTGGTGATGCAGCGGCGCCATCTTGAAGACGCGCTTCCCGGTCGTCTTGAAGGACCCGACCTGGATGATCACGGACCCGGCTTCCATGACGAAAATGCCGCCGACGATCGGCAGCAGCAGCTCCTGCTTGACGAGGAGCGCGACGGTGCCCAGCGCACCGCCGAGGCCCAGCGATCCGACATCACCCATGAAGATTTCAGCGGGGTAGCAGTTGTACCAGAGGAACGCGAGGCTCGCGCCGACCAGCGCGCCGCAGAGAATCGTGAGCTCCGATGCGGCGGCGTTCAGCTTGAGCATCTGCAGGTAGTTGGCGAACACCGCGTGGGTCGACACGTAAGTCAACGCCGTGAACGCGGCCGCCGCAACCGCAAACACGCTGATCGCGAGCCCGTCGAGACCGTCCGTGAGGTTCACCGCGTTGGTCGCGCCGACGAGCACGAGCGTCGCAAACGGCACGTAGGCGACGCCCAGCTCGGGAATCCAGTTCTTGAAGAACGGAAAAATCAACCGGGTGCTGTATAGCTGTTGCGCTTCGAGGAAGAGCAACGACAGCCCGACGCACACGCCGACGACGACCTGCCAGAGCATCTTGTACCGCGGCAGCAGACCGTGATGGGACCGGCGCACGATCTTCAGATAGTCGTCGGCGAAACCGATGGCGCCGAATGCCGTGGTCGAGAGCACCGCGATCCAGATGAACGGGTTCGCCAGGTTGGCCCAGAGCAGCGTCGGAACCAGCGCCGATGTGAGGATCAAGAGACCGCCCATCGTCGGCGTTCCTGCCTTCGTCCGATGCGTCGCCGGGCCTTCCTGGCGAATCACTTGCCCGATCTGGAACTCGCGGAGCTTGCGAATCATCCACGGGCCGAGGATCAGCCCGAGGGCGAGCGCCGTCAGGCTGGCGGCGGCCGTCCTGAACGTGATGTAGCGCGTCACGTTGAGGACCGGCCAGTAGGTGGACAGGTAGTGGAGGTAGTACAGCATCAGGCAAACTCCCGTCTGAGCTGTTCCACCACGTAATCCGTACCGATTCCACGCGACCCCTTGACGAGCACGAGGTCGCCGGGCCGCACGAATTGCAGCGCGAGTTTCGCGGCGTCCTGCTTGGCCGGGACGTGATGCACGCACTCGACCGGCATGCCACCGGCAATCGCGGCGTCCGCGAGCGATCGCGCCGGCTCGCCGCCAACGGCGATCACAATCGACAGGCCCGATTGCGCGGCGGCCGCACCGCACTCCCGGTGCAGGCGGCCAGCATGCGCGCCGAGCTCGAGCATCTCGCCGAGGACCGCGATCTTGCGGGCGCACCCTTCGGCAGCTGCGACGAGCTCGAGCGCGCGCATCAGCGCCGAGGGACTCGAGTTGTACGAATCGTCGATGATCGTGATGCCACCGGGCAGCCGCAGCAGCTCGCCGCGATGGCTGGCTGCGGTCAGTCGGGCAGCGCGCTCCCGGATGGCATCGAGCGGAACACCAAAATGAATGGCCGTCGCTGTGGCTGCCAGGACGTTCGCGAGGTTCCCGCGGCCAAGGAGGGGCGTCTGCAGCTGCACGTTGCCAGCAGGCGTGATCACGTTCGCGACGGTACCGTCGAGCCCCTGCATCCGGACCTCGGTCGCGCGCACATCCGCGGCGTTGTCCACACCGAACGTGAGCACCCGGCCCGGGAAGCGGCTGGCGCGTGCCGTGATGCGGGGATCATCGGCGTTGGCCACGAGTACGTCGGCGGGGCCCGCCTGTTCGAGAACTTCGGCCTTCGCGTCGGCAATCGCATCAGGCGATTCGAAGAACCCCATGTGCGCGTCGCCGACGTTGGTCCACACGCGTACCTCGGGTTCGGCGATGCCGATCAGCGTGCGGATTTCACCAGGATGATTCATGCCGAGCTCGACGACAGCGATCTCCGGCTGCGACCGCAACTCAAGGAGCGAGAGCGGAAGGCCGATATGGTTGTTGAGGTTGCCCTTGTTCCGAAACACGCGATACCTGGCGCTGAGAAACTCCGCGGTGATTTCCTTGGTCGTGGTCTTCCCCGCGCTTCCCGTGATCGCCACCACTTTCGTTCCCGATCGGCGCCGAACGTCGCGCGCGATCGACTGCAAAGCGCGCGTGGTATCGGCAACTCGAACCAGGACTCCCGGCTGCCCACCCTGTTCGCCAATCCGCGCGCCGCGTTCCGCTTCGATCAACGCGCCGATGGCTCCAGCCGTCAGCGCCGCCTGAACGAAGTCGTGCCCGTCGAACCGATCGCCGCGAATCGCGACGAAGAACTGCCCCGGCTGAACGCTCCGGGAATCGATCGATACGCTCTCGATGCGCGTCTCCGGATCCCCTTGAACCACCTGACCGCCAGACGCCTGAGCGATGCCGGCGGCGGTAAGCGTCAGCGCCGACACGCCGCTCTATACCCTCGACCCGGCGCGGCGCCGGGCCAGGGCACCCCTCGCCACCTCGACGTCGTCGAACGGCAGCACGCGATCGCCGATCTCCTGGTACTTCTCGTGCCCCTTGCCGGCCACCACGACGAGATCGCCCGACCGTGCCTCGTGAACTGCCCGCTCGATGGCCGCGCGCCGATCCGCAATCGCGTAGTAAGGCGTCGCCTTCGCGCCTGTCTGACCCTTCATCCGATCCGGCGGCATCACGATGCCGCGCTTGATCTCTTCGATGATCTCGTCGGGATTCTCGGAGCGCGGGTTGTCCGACGTCACGATCACCAGGTCACTCAGCCGTGCCGCCACGGCGCCCATCAGCGGACGCTTCGGGCGATCGCGATCGCCGCCACACCCGAAGACGGTGATCACGCGGCCTCCGGCCAGCGGCCTCGCCGTCTCGAGGAGGTTCTTCAGGGCGTCGTCGGTGTGCGCGTAGTCGACGACGACTCGCACGTCGTCGTGCGCGCCGGATACCACCTGGAAGCGTCCGGGCACGTGCGAGAGCCCGGCGATGCCCTTTTCGATAGCCGCAAACGGCACATCGAGGGCCACTGCAGCAGCCACCGCCGCAAGCACGTTGTACGCGTTGGGCCGGCCGACGAGCGGCGAACGAATCTGCAGGGTCCCGCGTGGCGTGCGAACTTCGAAGGCCAGACCGTCCAGCGAGAACGACAGCGGACCGGGCCGTACGTCGGCGGGCGCTTCGATCGCGTAGGTCACGCTCCTCGGCGCCGCGGCCGCAAACTCGGCCCCGCGGCGATCGTCGACGTTGGCAATGCCGGGCGCCCCCGGCGGCAACAACTCGAAAAGGCGCCGCTTCGCGAGGAAGTAGCCCTCCATGTCGCGATGGAAATCGAGATGGTCGCGCGTGAGGTTGGTGAAGATGCCAGCCGCGAAATGCAGGTAATCGGCCCGCCGCAACACCAGTGCGTGCGAGGAGACTTCCATGATGCAGGCGCCCGATCCCTGGCTGACCATATCGCGCAGCATCCGCTGCAACTCGGGAGCCTCCGGCGTCGTGCGCGCGGCTTCGACTTCACGGTTGCCGATGCGGTGGCCGACGGTGCCGATCCGGCCGCAGCGGGTCCCCGCCGCCTCGAATATCGACTGCAGGAGATAGGAGGTCGTCGTCTTGCCGTTCGTGCCGGTGATCCCGACGAGCGCCAGCTTTTCGCTCGGATCCTTGTAGTACGCCGAGGACAGCGCGGCGAGCGCCAACCGTGCATCCGTCACCGTCAGCCACGGCACGGTGACACCCTCGGGTGCCGGCGACTCCGATACGACGGCCGTGGCGCCACGCGCGATCGCATCACGCGCGAACGTGGCGCCATCGGCATGAACGCCGCGAAGCGCGACGAACAACGATCCGGCCGTCGCCTGGCGTGAGTCGTACATGATCCCGCTCACGGCCTGACCCGCCTCACGCGCCGGCACGCGGTCAACAGTTGCCGGATCGAACGGTGCGCGTCCCGCGACGGTTCGCAGGAGCTCTGCGAGGTTCACTGAGTGGCACCTCCGGTCGTGCCCGCAGGCGGACGACGTCCGAGCTTGAGCACGCACGTGCCGCGTGTGTCCAATGGCTCTCCGGCTGCCGGCGATTGCTCGAGCACGAAACCATCGCCGTTCATGCGAGCGGTCATACCAACCAGCGTCAGGGTCCGCAGCGCTTCTCTCGCGCTCAGGCCACGAAGGTCCGGCATCAGCCCGGCTCGTGCCGGTTCGAGCGCTCTTTCCACGTCGGTGGCCACGACCGGCCTGGCCGACAGCGCGTCCGGATCGGAAGGGTGCCTCGCGATCAGAACGGGAGGCAGCGCGTTGATGCTGGGAGGAATGCCGCGATGCCGGAGCGCGGCATCGGCGATTCGCTGGAAGATTGGCGCCGACACCACGCCGCCGTAGTACCCCTTCGCCCTGGGCGAATCGATCACGACGATGATCGTCAGCTCCGGCTTCCGCGATGGGACGAAACCGACGAACGATGCGTTGTACTCGCTCTGCGAGTACCGCCCGTCGACAATCTTGGCTGCCGTGCCGGTCTTCCCGGCAATCGTGTAGCCTTCGATCTTCGCGGCGGTCGCCGTCCCGCGCTCGACGACCGCTTCCATTACCGCCGTCAATTCCACCGCGGTGCGCTCGGTGATGGTCCGCCTGACCGCCTTCGGCGCGACGTCGGTTCGGCGGCCGTCTTTGACCAGCGCGCGAACGATGTGCGGCTCGAACAACGTGCCGCCGTTGGCCACCGAGCTCACGGCCGCTGCCATCTGCAGCGGGGTCACGCCGACCTGATAGCCCATCGATACCGACGCGAGTGCGCTCGAGTCGAGCGAAGCCGGGTTCCAGACAATCCCCGGGTTCTCACCGCGAAAGTCCGGCGAGGTCGACTGGCCAAAGCCGAAGCGGCTGACGTAACGGGTCAGCCGCTCGGGCCCGAGCTTGAGGCCGACCTTGATCGCGCCAACGTTGCTGGACTTGACGATGACGTCGGTGAACGAGAGCACGCCGTAGCGGTGCACGTCCGAAATCACGCGGCTGCCAAACGTGATGTGGCCGGGCGCGCAGTCGATCTTCTCGTCGAGGTGCATCACGCCTTCCTCGAGAGCCGCCGAGGCGGTGACTACCTTGAACGTGGACCCCGGCTCGTAGAGGTCCTGGACGGCGCGATTGCGCCGGAGTTCTTTTTCGGATCGCCCGAAAGCGTTCGGGTTGAATGTCGGCCAGTTCGCCAGCGCAAGGATCTCGCCCGACGACGGGTCCATGATGATCGCGGAACCGCCGACCGCACGGTTTTCCTGGACGCCCCGGCGCAGCTCGCGCTCGGTGATGTTCTGCAGAAACTGATCGATGGTCAGCTCGAGCGAGGCACCGGACGTGGCCTGACGTTCGACACGGCTCGAAACGGTGCGGCGGTGGGCGTCCTTGTCGACGATGATCTTGCCGGTCAGGCCGCGAATCTGTGAGTCGTAGGTGGATTCGAGTCCCTCCAACCCGACGTTGTCGGTGCCGACGTAGCCCAGCACATGGGAGAGCAACTCGCGATTCGGATAGAACCTGCGGCTTTCCGGAAGCAGACTGACACCCTTGATGTCCAGTTTCCGGATGCGATCCTCTTCAGGCGGCGAGACCTTGCGCGCGATGTAGACGAAGCGCGAATCCTTCCGGAGGTTCTTCGCGATGGCGTGGCGATCGTCGAGCGTCTTGCACTCGTCGAGTGCCTCGCACAACTGCGTTGCGGCAGCTTCCGCGTCTTCGACTTCCGCGGGATCGGCAAACACCGACCCGGCATCGACGCTGAACGCCAGAAGATGGCCGTTACGATCGACGATGTCGCCGCGCTTTGCCGGCGCTTCGATCGTTCGCATCTGCTGGCTGTCGGCGCGCGCCATCATCTGGTCGTAGCGAACGACCTGGAGATAGAGCAGGCGCGCCTCGATGCCGATGGTCCAGACGGCGAACACCGCGGCGGTGACCAGCAGCCTGGACTGGACGGTTGCGCGCCAGTCGGACATCGGCAGGCTCTCCCGCCGCGACTCGTCGGCGCCCCGTCGTCCGTCACCGGCTGAATTCCGGCTGCGGGGGAGCCATCCGAAGCGGAACCACGTCCTGCGCTGTTGGTCTGCCATCGCTCCTCCTGTTGACGCTGACGGCTAGCGTGCCGCGACCACCGACTTGGCAGGCGGCGCTGACGGCGTCACCCGCTCGATCACGATCGCGTTGTCGCGAGCGGGCTCGACCATGCGAAGTTCCTTGATCGCGACTTCCTCGATCCGTCTGGGGGAGCTCAGGGCTTCGATTTCGAGACGGAGGCGGCGGCGGATTTCTTCCTCCGCGGTCTTCTGCTGATGCAACTGCTCCATCACATAGCCGTGATGAATCAGCTCGAAGTGCTGCCAGGCTGAGAACAGCAGGACGACGACCAGCACGGCGCCAATCGCGGCCGAGCGCCAGAGCTGCCGGTGCCGCGCCTCGTCGAGCTCACGGACAATCGGATTGTTCCGGACGTCCTTCTTGATGGCGTACTCGAAGTCGATGCCGTTCATGCCAGCCTCTCGATGGCTCGCAGCTTGGCGCTGCGCGCGCGCGGGTTGCGCGCCACTTCTTCCTCCTGCGCTTCCACCGGCCGCTTGGTCAGCACGCGCACCGACGGCGTGTCGTGCGCGCTCGTGCCCAGATGACTGCGCTCGAGCGACCGGAACGCGTGTTTCACGATTCGGTCTTCGAGCGAATGGAACGAAATGACCGCGAGCCGCGCGCCGGTCATCAGCCGTCTGGCCGCCGTCACGAGAAACGCCTCGAGCCCCTCGAGCTCGCGATTGACGAGGATCCGCAGGGCCTGAAACGTCCGCGTCGCGGGATCGATCCGCTGGTGACCGCGCCGCGGGATTGCCCGGCGCACGATCTGTGCGAGCTGACCCGTGGTCGAAACGGGCGACGTCCGCCTCGCCTCGGCGACGGCCCGGGCGATGCGGCGCGAATAGCGTTCCTCCCCGTATTCGAAAATCACGTTGGCCAGGTCCTCTTCGTCCACATGAGCGATCAAGTCCGCCGCCGTCTCGCCCTGCGACCGATCCATTCGCATGTCGAGCGGCTCGTCGCGGCGGAAGCTGAAGCCACGGCCCTCGCTGTCGAGCTGCATCGAGGAAACGCCGAGATCGGCCAGCGTTCCGTCGACAGCGTCGATGCCTCTGGCGTTCAGTACTTTTTCGAGCTCTCGATAATCCGCGTGCACCAGCTCGACGCGATCACCCACGGCTGCGAGCGCCGAACGCGCAATCGTCAGGGCCTCGGCGTCGCGATCCAGTCCGAGGACCCGCGACGCGCCGCCTTCGATCAGCGCGCGTGTGTGACCGCCGAGCCCGACCGTGCAATCAACAAAAAGCCCACCCCGTGACGGCTGAAGCAGCGCGAGGGTCTCCGCGACCAGGACCGGCTCGTGCTGCGGCGCCATGAATCGTTAGATCCCGAATTCTGCGAGCGCGCGCGCATCGTCGTCGGTGAACGGTTCGCGCTGCATCTTCGAGACGAAACGCTCGTGGTTCCACACGTCCAGTGCGTCGTACTGACCGAACACATCTACGTCACCCGTCATCCCCGCCGAGTCGCGCAGCCGCGAATGGATCACGACGCGTCCCTGGGCGTCGATTTGCGCGGACTGGCCGTAGTAATTGACCCGGTCGAAATACTTCAAGCGGGAGGGGTGCGTGGAAGGGACCTTCGCGAGCCGTTCTTCGAGCGCCAGCCAGACGGGCATCGGGTAGATGCGGACGGAGTCCCCCGTCAGGCTCGTCACGAACAGGTCCGCGCCGTGCTGTTTCTCGATCAAGGCGCGAAAAGCGTTCGGGATCTTGAGCCTTCCCTTATCATCGATTCTGGCGGCGTGATTGCCCCGAAGCACGGTCGTTTACTCCACTTTGCTCCACAAAAATCCACGGCGATAGTAGAGAACGACCCCTCGGATGTCAACCGCAAAATCTAGTAAGTGTTAGGCTTACGTTTTATTTTCGCCCGGCAAAGATTCGGCGAACCCGGGGAAGCGGCGTGCGGCCTCGTGCTACGATGAGAATTTCTGGCTCTGCCCTGAAACCCACCCTGTTGCAACGATGCTGCGTGCTGGCCTGATTGGATTCCCGAGTGTCGGGAAGACCGCCCTGTTTCAACTGATGACGAGCGCCCGCGAGGCACCCCGTCCGGGCAAAGCGGACGCGAACGTCGGCGTCTCGCGAGTGCCCGACGAGCGGCTCGATCGTCTGACGGCTCTATTCAATCCAAGGAAGCGGGTGCCCGCGACGGTCGAATTCGCCGATATCGCAGGCGCCGGCGGGACACGCCCCGGAGCTCAAGCGCTCCTGGACGTCGCCGCGTTTCGCAACGCCGACGCGCTGCTCCACGTCGTCCGGATGTTCCGCGACCCGTCGATTCCGCATCCGGCAGGCTCGGTCGATCCCGCCCGTGATGTTCGAACGATGGAGGACGAGCTCATTCTCGCGGACCTCGGAGTGGTCGAGAAACGGCTCGAACGCCTCGAGCGCGATCTCAAGAAAGGCAACACGACGGAGCTTCGCAAAGAACAGGAAATCCTCCTGCGCTGTCGCGAGGCGCTCGAAGCAGGAAAGCCGCTGCGTGCGCTGACGCTCACCCAGGAGGACGCCAAACGGCTTCGTGGTTTCCAGTTCCTCTCCGCCAAGCCGCTGCTGATCGTGCTCAACCTCGACGAGGAGGACCTGCCCAGGGCAGACGACGCGGTGCGGCTGTCGGGACTCGAATCGTTTCTGTCGGGCGCGGCGACGAAAGCGGTTCCCATCTGCGCCAAGATCGAGCTCGAAATCGCGCAACTGGACGACGCCGATGCCGCCGCGTTCATGGCCGACCTCGGTCTGCGTGAGTCAGGTCTCGATCGTGTCATCAGGGCCAGTTACGACCTGCTGGGGTACATCTCGTTTTTCACCGTCGGCGAAGACGAATGCCGCGCCTGGTCCATACCGCGCGACACGCCGGCGGTCCTCGCGGCCAGCGAGATTCACAGCGACATCTCTCGCGGGTTCATCCGCGCTGAAGTCGTGCGCTATGAGAACCTGCTCGATCGCGGCACGCTGCCCGCGTGCCGCGAGCATGGCGAGCTCCGCCTCGAAGGCAAGGAGTACATCGTCATCGACGGCGACGTGATCAACTTCCGGCACGCGACCTGATATCCTTCGTCCACTCCGACAGGATGGCCGTACAAACTGTGCTCGTCTGCGAGGCGCAGGTCCCCTTCGTCCACGGGGGAGCAGAGATCCACGTACGCGAGCTCGTTCGCGAGCTGTGCACGCGCGGATTCGAGGCGGAACTGGTCAGTGTGCCGTTCAAGTGGTACCCGAAGACCGAGATCCTTCCTCACGCCGCGGCCTGGCGTCTGCTGGATCTGTCGGAGAGCAACGGCAGGCCGGTCGATCTGGTCATCGCCTCGAAGTTCCCGACCTACTTCGTCCGCCACCCGAACAAGGTCGCGTGGCTGATCCACCAGTATCGCGCCGCCTACGAGCTCTGCGACACGCCGTACAGCGACTTCGCGCACACCGAGTCGGACGTCGGCCTCAGGGACCGATTGATCCGGCTCGACACGGAAATGCTCGGGGAGTGTCGCGCGCTCTACACCAACGCCCGGAACACGGCCGCCAGGCTGTTGAAGTTCAATGCACTGACGGCCGTCCCGCTGTATCATCCGCCGAGACTCGCGTCCCGGCTGACCGCAGGTCCCTACGGCGACTACGTCCTGTCAGTAGGCCGCATCGAGTCGGTGAAGCGCGTCGATCTGATCGTGCGCGCCATGGCCCGCATCGATCCGTCGATCCGCCTCGTGGTGGCGGGCGACGGCACGCAGCGAGGGAACGTCGAGCGCGAAGCGCAGGCGCTTGGCGTGAATGGACGCGTGACGTTTCTCGGATCGGTTGGGGACGACGACCTGCTGAAGCTCTACGCGGGCGCGCTCGGGGTCGCGTATCCGCCCTTCGACGAGGACTTCGGGTACGTCACACTCGAATCGTTCCTGGCGCGAAAGCCGGTCGTGACCTGCACCGATTCCGGTGGCCCGAACGAGTTCGTGGTCGATAGCGTCAACGGCTTCAGCTGTGCGCCGGAGCCTGACGCGCTCGCTTCGGCGATCAACGCACTGGCCGCCGATCGCAGACGAGCGGCGGCGCTGGGCGACGCCGGTTACGATGTGGCGCGTCGCATCACCTGGGACGGAGTGATCGAAGCGCTGACAGGAGCATGAACAGACAATACTCAAGATCCAACTCCCAACACCCAACTCCCAAAGAGAGTGCTTGGGAGTTGGAATTTGATGTGATTCATCGTGATTCAGAGTGAATAAGCTCATCATCCAGATCCCGTGCTTGAACGAGGCCCAGACGTTGCCGGCTACGCTGGCCGATCTGCCGAAATCCGTGCCTGGGATCGACGTCATCGAAACGCTCGTCATCGATGATGGCTCCCGCGACGGGACGGCTGACGTCGCGCGCGCCTGTGGCGTGAATCACATCGTCCGGATGCGCCGCAACAAGGGGCTCGCGGCAGCCTTCATCGCCGGGATCGACGCCTCCGTTAAACATGGCGCCGACTTCATCGTCAACACCGACGCCGACAACCAGTACGGCGGTCACGAGATCGCGAAACTGCTGGCGCCGCTGCTGACCGGCGAGGCCGACATCGTCATCGGCGATCGCAACATCGCCGAGGTCTCGCACATGTCGTGGCGCAAGCGTCAGCTCCAGCGGCTTGGCAGCTGGGTCGTCCGCCAGGTGTCCGGTACGACGGTGCCAGACACGACCAGCGGATTCCGCGCGTACACCCGCGAAGCCGCGCTGCGAATGACGATCGTCTCGGAGTTTTCGTACACGCTGGAGTCGATCATCCAGGCGGGCAAGAAGCGGATGGCGATCGCGCACGTGCCCGTGGTGACGAATCCGCGGACCCGCGATTCCCGCCTCTTCGACAACATCTTCTCCTACATCAAACGCTCGGCAGCGACCATCGTGCGCATCTACGCGATGTACGAGCCGCTGAAGGTGTTCACCTACATCGGTGTGGGCGTATTCGCCGGCGGCTTCGCGTTGGGCCTGCGTTTCCTCTACTACTATTACTTCGTCGATCGTGGCGTCGGTCACATCCAGTCGTTGATTCTCGCTGCCGTGCTGATGATCGTCGGGTTCCAGGTGCTGCTCATTGGCCTGCTGGCTGACGTGATTTCGGCCAACCGCAAACTGCTCGAGGATCTCGTGTACCGCGTGCGCTCGATGCAGTTCTCCGGTCATTCGCCGGACGAACAGCCCGACGACGACACACGATCGCCGGCTCTGACGCAGGCGGGCAAGGACCGCTGGGAACGTTAGTGGCGGACGCGTCGGACGTTTCCATCGTCATCCCCGCATACAACGAGGGTGAGGTCATCACCGAGGTCGTCGCGGCTCTGGCTGGCGCCGCGGCCTGGCGGGAGATCATCGTCGTTGACGACGGATCGCGTGACGACACGGCGTCGCAGGCGCAGAAGGCGGGCGCGAGTGTCGTTCGTCATCCCTACAACAAGGGCAACGGGGCAGCCGTCAAGAGCGGAATCAGGCGGGCGACCGGACAGTACGTGCTGATTGTGGACGGCGACGGGCAGCATCGCCCGGAGGACGCGAAGCGCTTGATCGCGCAGCTCGGCGAGTACGACCTGGTGGTCGGCGCCCGGTCGCGCGCCACCCAGGCGACGCAGGCGCGACGATTCGGCAACGGCGCGCTGAACTGGTTTGCGAGCTATCTGACCGGCCGAGAGATTCCGGACCTGACCTCCGGTTTTCGGGCCGCGCGTCGCGAGTACCTCCGGGAGTTCCTGCACCTGCTGCCCAACGGGTTCTCGACGCCGACGACGACTACGCTGACGTTCATCAAGGCGGGATACAACGTGCTCTTCGAGCCGATTGAGGCACGGCAGCGTGTCGGCCACTCGAAGATCCGGTTTGCGCGCGACGGCGCGAAGTTCTTCATGATCATTCTCAAGATCGTGACGCTGTTCAGTCCTCTGCGTGTGTTCCTGCCGCTTTCGGCTTTCGCCTTCAGCGTCGGCGTGCTCTACGGGATCTGGAACGTCATCGTCTACTCACGCATCCCGAACGGATCCGTCCTGTTGATCCTCTTTGCCGTCGTCGTGTTCCTGGTGGGTCTCGTCTCCGAGCAGATCTCCGCCCTCCGGTTCGAAGGGCGTCAGTAGCACGATGACATCCGACCAGACGCGCGCGACGCGATTGATTCTCGTCGCAGTTCTGGTCGGATTCCTGCTGCGTCTCGGCTTCGGGCTTTTCTACTGGACGGGCAAACCGCTGACGCACGACGAGCGCGAGTACCTGGCGCTCGCGGCGAGCCTCGCCGCCGGCCGCGGCTTCACGTACCTCGAACCGAGCGCTGGAACCTCGCAGCAGTTCGGACGCGCGCCCGGTTATCCAATGTTTCTCGCGGCCGTTGGCGCAGGGCAAGTGGATGCCGAGGCGACGCCGACGCGCGTGAAGGTGGCGCAATCGATGGTTGGGGCCGCCGGCGTCTGGCTGATCGGAATAATCGCGTTGCGCGCTGCCGGCCCCCGAGCGGGCGCGCTGGCCGCGGGTCTTGCCGCCATCTATCCACCGCTGGTGTGGTTCCCATCCTACGTGTTGAGCGAAACGTTGTACTCGTTCGTCGCGCTGGCCAGCGCGAGCGTGCTGCAGCTAGCGGTCGACCGGGCGGATGCGCACCGGACGGATCGCGCAGGCGGTGCGTTGTCGCTCGGAGCTGGTCTCCTGACGGGCGCCGCCGTGCTGGTGCGCCCTGCGATGCTGTTCTTCCTGCCCCTTGCGGTTCTGTGGCTGATCTTCCGCCGCATGCCGGTGCTCGCAGTTGCGCTCGTCGCCGGGGCCGTCGCGGTGATCGCGCCGTGGACGGCGCGCAACTATCGCGTCTACGATCGGTTCGTGCTCGTGGCGTCCGAAGGTGGCGTGACATTCTGGACCGGCAACCATCGACTGGCTCGAGGTGAAGGGGACCTCGCCGCAAACCCCGACATCAAGCGGGCGGAACTGGAGTTTCGGCAGGCCCACGCGGGACTTTCCTCCGAGGACCTCGAACCGCTCTACTACAGGGACGCTGTCGGGTACATCGCGGATCATCCCGGTTGGTGGCTTGGGCTCGTGGCACGCAAGTCGTTTTACATGCTGGTGCCACTCGGCCCTTCCTATGCGCTACACTCGTTCAGGTACCGCGCTGCCTCGACTCTTTCGTACCTGATGATCCTTCCGTTTGCCTGGCTGGGTCTCCGGCGTCTGCTGGGGACAGAATCTGTTCCGACGGCCGTTCTGCTCCTCGCGAGTTCGGCTGTTCTCGTCGCGCTCGTATTTTTTCCTCAGGAGCGTTTTCGCGTACCTGTGATCGATCCGACCTTGATCATTTGCGCCGCCGCAAGCGGCCGGTTTTCACGGCCGTGACTGGACCCCCGACGGTCCTCGTCGTCACGCCGACGTACAACGAGCGCGACAACCTGCCGCTGCTCGTGAAGGGCGTCCTCGCGCACGAGGGTTACCGCGTCCTGGTGGTGGACGACGGCTCACCCGACGGAACGGGGCAGGTCGCGGATGAGCTCGCCCGCGCACACCCCGGCCGGGTCGAGGTGCTGCACCGGACCGGAGTGCGAGGTCTCGGACGCTCGTACGTCGATGGACTGAAGCTGGCACTGGAGCGGAAGGATGTCGATCTGATCTGCCAGATGGACGCGGACCTGTCGCACGACCCCGCGTACCTTCCGTCGCTGGCGGCTGCAACCGAAACCTACGACATGGTGATCGGCTCGCGCTATCTCAACGGCGTCAGCGTGGTGAACTGGCCGCTCCGTCGAATATTCCTGAGTACGTTCGCCAATCGCTACATACGCCTCGTCACCAGCCTGACGCCGCACGACTGCACGAGCGGATACCGATGCTGGCGCCGCGAGGCGCTGCAGCGAATGCCGCTGGACCGCATGGTGTCCGACGGATATGCGTTTCTGGTGGAAATGCTGTTCGAAGCCAAACAGCGAGGCTGCCGGATCGGCGAGGCGCCGATAATCTTCGTCGAGCGCCGGCAAGGCCAGTCCAAGGTGTCGACAGCGGTCCTCTTCGAATCGCTGATCACGCCGTGGCGACTGCTCTTTCGGCGATCCTGATATGCGCCACGTCGTCGTCATGGTGACGACCTCGTACCCTCGCTTTCCCGGGGACAGCGTCGGCACCTTCATGGAACCGATCGCGAAGTCAGTGGCCGCGCGAGGGCACGAGGTACACATCGTCGCGCCCTGGCATCCGCTGGTATCGCGGAGCGCGCCCGAGGACGGCGTGACCTTCCACTTCTACAAGTACGCGCCGGTCGAATCGCTCAACGTGTTTGGCTATGCGGCGGCGATGCGTGCCGACGTCAGCCTCCGCGGAGTGGCGTACGCTGCCGCGCCGCTGGCGCTCGCCGCGGGCTGGCGTGCCGCGCGAACGGTCGCAAAGAAACACGGCGCGACGATCATGCACGGACACTGGGTCATTCCAGGTGGCGTGCTCGCGGCGGCAGCGATGCCTGCGCTGCCGCTCGTGGTCAGCCTGCATGGATCCGACGTCTATGTTGCCGAGACTGTGGGACCCGCCCGGCGTGCGGCACGGGCGGTCTTCCGCCGGGCTGGCGTCGTCACGGCATGCAGCAGCGATCTCGGGCGGCGCGCGGTGGCGCTGGGCGCGGATCCGGCACGCATCGTCGTGGTTCCCTACGGGGTCGATGTCGACCGTTTCCGTCCTGATGCCGAGCGGCGCGCGTGCCTCCGTCAACGGTTGGGAGCCACTGAAAGCACCATGGTGATCCTTGCAGCAGGCCGCCTGGTGAAGAAAAAGGGGTTCGAGTACCTCATCGACGCGATGGGCATACTGCGCCAGGATCCGGAGATCGTCATGGTGCTTGCGGGCGATGGCGACCTCCGCGACGAGCTCGAAGCACGGGCGGCCTCCGCCGGCATGGCCGACCGCGTCAGGTTCCTCGGCAACCAGAGTCAGGACGATGTCGCGGGATGGCTGGCAGCGGCCGACATCGTCGTGGTCCCGTCGGTTCGTGACGACAGCGGCAACGTCGACGGGCTTCCCAACGTCGTCATGGAGGCGCTCGCGTCAGGGACGGTCCTCGTCGCGACACCCGCCGGGGGTATCGGGGCGATCGTGCAGGACGACCGAACGGGCGTCATCGTCAGGGAGCGTGACGCGCAGGCGCTCGCCGCCGCCGTCAGCTCGCTGGTATCCGACGCCGGACGGCGGCGCCGCATCGGCGAAGCAGCACGCCAGATGGTAGCGACACGGTTCGGCTGGGGGGAGACGGCACGGCAGATCGAGGGGGCCTACGACCATGCCCTTGCCATCAAGTCCACTGCCAGCTAAGATTTACGGTTCATTGATGCCGCAGCCTGCCGCGCGGAAACCGGGGCTTAGTGTGTTCTTTCCCGCCTATAACGACAGCGGGACGATCGCGAGCCTTGTCATCTCCGCGCTTCAAACGGCCCGCCGCCTGACCGACGATTACGCAGTGCTCATCGTCAACGACGGCAGCGCGGACGGCACCGCCGATATCGCCAACGAGCTGGCGCATACCTATCCTCAGGTCCGGGTGGTCCATCACGAGAAGAATCGAGGGTACGGCGGCGCTTTGCGCAGTGGTTTCGCGGCGGCCACTCAGGACCTGGTGTTCTACACCGATGGGGATGCCCAGTACGATCCATCCGAGATGATGGCGCTGTGGGAGGCCTTCAACGACCGGGTGGATCTCGTGAACGGCTACAAAATCAGTCGATCCGATCCGCTGCACCGGATCGTCATCGGCCGCGTCTACCACCACACCGTGAAGACATTGTTCGGCCTGCGGGTGCGTGATGTCGACTGTGACTTCCGGCTCATGCGGCGTTCCATCTTCGATCGCGTCTCCCTGGAGAAGAACAGCGGCGTGATCTGCCTGGAGATGATGAAGAAGATCCAGGACGCCGGGTTCCGGATCGCCGAGGTGCCGGTGCATCATTACCATCGCGCCTATGGCCGCTCGCAGTTCTTCAACTTCCGCCGCCTCTTCCGCACGGGCGTTGACGTGATGAAGTTGTGGTACGTGCTCGTGGTCCGGCGTGAGCATCTGCGAGATGCGTCGCGCGCCGGCCAACCGGCAACCGCCTCCCCGCGGCCCGGAGATCACGTGTGACCGACGACTATCTCGAGTACTACGCCGGGCGCCGCATCATGGTGACCGGCGGTCTCGGTTTCATCGGGAGCAATCTGGTCAGAAGGCTCGTGGATCTCCGTGCGCACGTGCTCGTCGTCGACTCGCTGTTCCCCGACTACGGCGGCAACCTGTTCAACATTCACGGCATCGAGGAACGGATTACGGTGAACATCGTAGACGTCCGCGACGAAACGTCCATGGACGTGCTCGTGCGCGGCTGCGAGATCATCTTCAACCTCGCAGGGCAGGTCAGCCACATCGACAGCATGCGGGATCCGTACACCGACCTGGAGATCAACTGCCGCGCGCAGCTGTCGATGCTGGAAGCGTGCCGGAAGCACAACCCCACCGTGCGCGTGGTCTTCGCGGGAACGCGACAGGTTTACGGACGGCCCGAAAGGCTGCCCGTTGACGAGAATCATCTCGTCCGCCCCGTAGACATCAACGGCGTCAACAAGGCCGCCGGAGAGTATTACCACCTGCTCTACAACAACGTGTTCGGGGTTCGCGCCTGCTCGCTGCGTCTTACGAATGTCTACGGTCCGCGCCAGCTGATTCGGCACAACCGGCAGGGCTTCATAGGCTGGTTCATCAGGCTTGCGCTCGAGGGCCGCGAGATTCAGGTCTTCGGCGACGGTTCACAACTGCGCGACTTCGTGTATGTCGACGATGCCTCCGATGCGTTCCTGCGCGCCGGCGCGAGCGATCGCTGCAACGGTGAGGTGTTCAATGTGGGAGGCGACGAACCCGTGAGCCACCGCGATCTGGTGAACCGTCTCGTCGCGGCTGCGGGCTCGGGCTCGGTCCGGTATGTCGGGTGGCCGCCCGAGAAGAAAAGGATCGACATCGGGAGCTTCTATTCGGACTCCACTCGCTTTCGACACGCGACCGGATGGCGGCCAACGGTCGACCTCGATGAAGGGTTCGTGCGCACACTCGCATACTACCGCGAGCACATGCCCCGCTACGTCGAGGACCCGTCGCCGGCAGCGGAGATCGTGTCGTGATCCCGTTCCTGAGGCTGACGCCGGGCGAGGATGCGGCGAACGTGCGCGAGGCAATCGCCCGGGTCGTCGAACGCGGATGGTTCGTTCTCGGACCCGAGCTCGAGGGATTCGAGCGCGAGTTTGCTGAGACGTGCGGCGCGCGGTTCTCGGCCGGTGTCGGTAGCGGAACCGATGCGCTGGCGATCGCGCTTCGAAGTCTCGGTATCGGTCCCGGCGACGAAGTCATTACCTCGCCGCTTTCAGCGGCTTACAGCGCGCTGGCCATCATGATGGTTGGCGCGCGGCCCGTATTTGCGGACATCGATCCCGACCGCCTGACTCTCGATCCCCGCGCCGCTGCCGCTGCAGTCACCTCACGAACGGCAGCGATCATGCCGGTTCACCTCTACGGACAGCCGGCCGATATGCGCGCAATCGCGGCCGTCGCTGCACGGCATTCTCTGGCGGTCGTCGAAGACTGCTGCCAGGCGCACCTGGCCACGTGCGACGGTCAGCCTGTTGGGAGCTTCGGGGCGATCGCCGCCTATAGCTTCTACCCGACGAAGAACCTCGGCGCGCTCGGCGATGGCGGGGCGGTGACGAGCGATGACGAGGCGCTCGTGACGCGCGCGAAGCGGCTGCGAAACGGCGGTCAGACCGACCGGTATCATCATCTCGAATTCGGTGTGAATTCGCGCCTGGATGAGGTGCAGGCGGCGATCCTTCGAGCGCGCCTCGCGTTTCTGCCCGCGTGGACCGAGCGGCGCCGTGCACTCGCCCGACTGTATCGGCACACGCTCGCAACCTCGGAGACGTTCAGCGTCCCGCCGGGGTTCGACGCAGGTCACGTCTATCACCTGTTTCCGGTGCGGAGCGTCGCCCGCGAGTTCCTGCGCGCACACCTTCAACAAGCAGGCGTGGAGACTCTCGTTCACTATCCCATTCCAATACCTGAACAGCCGGCGCTGCTGGCAGTCGATCCGGCGGAGTGCCCCATCGCCCGCCGGGTGTGCAACGAGGTTTTCTCGCTGCCCCTTTACCCGTCACTGGCTGACAGCGCCATTGCGGTCGTGACCGACGCCATTCGCACCGGCACCGCACAGCTCGAGGACTCCGCGCCGCCCTGATCAACCCCGCCCGATACGACGAGTGCAACGGTGAAAATCGCGACGTCGTGGGCTACCCGCGCCGTCAATGAAAGCCGGGAAAGAGCGCAAACAGCGAACGATGGACGTATCGCCGCGCAACCGTGATTGGGACGTTCCTATCGGCTCGATTCGCACGTACCACAAACGGAAAGCGACCGGCGTGTCGCCAGGCAGGCTCGCAAAACGTGGCCCAGCATCCGACGCATCGACTGTATGGGTTGCCACGAACTCAATCTTGCTGATGTCTTTTCCGGCCAGCTCTCGCGGCAGGCGTACTCGATACGTGCCCATGCGCTCGGGATTCCGGCTCATGCGCAGTTGCGTGACGGGCCGCCGATTCACGAAGACGGTTACCCGTGGTTGACGATCGAGGTCGGCTGTCTCCGCCGGATCCATTCGAAACGTAACGGCGTAGTCGCGTTGCTCGGGAAACGGCACCCGCATTGCGACAATCGACGACTGCGCGACACGCACGGGTACGCCGTCGTGAATCGGTCGCGACCAGTTACCCTGGAAGATCCAGGTGTCACGATCCCCCGCCGTGATGTTGACGGCGAGACCGTTCAGAAGAACCTCCCGCGCAACCAGAAACGGCAGCGCCGAGTACGCCGCCGCCGCGAGTGCCAGCATCGCTCCAACGACCGCCCCCTCCTTGAGACGGCGCTTTGGCACCAGCGGTCGCCAGTCCCCACCGCGCCGCACGAGGTCTCCCGCAGCCGTCACGGCCGCGAAGATCGAAAAAAAGGCTGCCACGAGATACAGCGGATAGACATGTTGCGTGAAGCGCCATTCCCCGCCGCCCCCGGAGGACCAGGTCAGCGCGTATGGCGCGAGCGATGCGAACAGCACGACGAGCAGCAGCCGGCCGGTGCGAAACCACAGCGCGAGGACGAGGCCGATTGCGGCCATCCAACGCAGGAAGCCGCCGAGGTTATCGGCCCATTCCCGAAAACCACCCCATTTGTTGAAAAACGGCCAGGCCGTGAGCCCCGTGACCGCCGTGTCGAGCGCGAACAACGGCCGCGTCATGATCTTGTCCCGTAAGTAGCCCGCCGCGGTCACCGAGTTATCCTCCGGCAGCCCGTCGGCATGCCGGTAGTAACGCGTGTGATAGTTGACCGCGAAGAACGGATCCCCGGTGGCGATCGCGCAGTTGATGAGGTATGGCGCGACCAGCACCGCGCACACCAGCAGTGCAACACCGCATTTTTTCGCCATCGGCCGGCGCTCGTGCGGTGGCGAATCGATGACGATCCATACCAGAGCGGGCAACACGAACGTCAGGGCCGAGAGCCGCGTCAGCATGGCGGCGGAGGACGCGAGGCCGGCAGCGATCGCCGTTCCCCGGGCAGGACGGCTGTGAAGACGGACGAGGCTCCATGCTGCCAGGGTGACGAACAGCATGAACGTGTCATCGCGCCAACCCCAGATCGACCACCTGATGGCTTCGTACTCGATTGCCAGAGCGGCCGCGGCGGCAAGACCGACGCATCTCGAGACGGCAGCGGCCCCCAGGAGAAATGTCGCCAGGATGGCCAGCGTGCCGCCGGTAGCCGAGGCGAAAGCCACGGCGATGTCGCTGTCATTGGTCACCCAGAGATACGTTCGCGTCAGCGCCAGAAAGATCGGCTCACGAACATGCGCCTGGTAGAAACTCGTCATCTCGCGAGCGAAGCGCAGGTAGTTCTGCGGATCGCCGCCGACGAAAGGCGATGGGTGAGGCCCCCAGGCGATGGTGTCAGGTCGCAGCGCCCGCGCCAGCGGCAGGGAATAGTCCGCCAGTGTTCGGACCCACTGCGGTTGCTTCAGCTGGCTGTAATTGCCGTGGAGCGCTTCGAACCGCAGCAGTCCGCCGTAGATGGTGATGAGTACCGCCAGCGCAGCGGCGAGGATATCGCCGCGTTTCCAGCGCGGCCGGGAGATCTCCGTCGAAACTTTGGATCGTGCGGACCGCATCAGACCGGCCAAACGGTCCTGCGGTACAACCCCGTCAGGAGCGCTGCGGCGGCAGTCAGCGGCAACGCTGCCGCCAGCGTCGCGGCCCAGCGAGGCCACACGCCCAGATAATAAAGATACATCCACCAGAAATCGAGGCTGTGCCCCACTCGATCCGCAAGCGGTGTGCCTTCGGCGGATCCGGGCACCGTGCGTTCGTCCGCTAGAAACGCCCTCAGGTTCGCGGGTGCTGCCTGCAAGGCTGCTCGAGTATTCAGGCGAATCGCCGTCCACTGCCAATCGAACCTGCCGACAGTCCGCCAGGATGGGATGGATCGCTCTGGGGTTCGAATCACCGAACCTCCACGCGCGTGACGATGACGCCCAGTTCACGGTCATCGACGACGCCCAGCACGTCACTGGGTTTCCAGGTCGAAACCTTCAGCCGCAACCGGACCGAGTCATCCAGGTTCGCTGAGCGATTCGCGAGATCCTCCGATACGTCGAACGAGTACGGCCGGAGCTGATCGACCGGCATGGCAGTCCCGAGCACCTGTTCACCCAGCGAGACCTCCACCATCGGTGTGGGCGCAGCCGGAGGACGGCCGCCGTTGCCCATCCAGATCGTGATCCGTCGCGCGGCCGGATCCCTCCACAGGAGCAGCACGTACGAGACGTCTCGCGTCCATCGAAACGCGAGATCGGCGTCCGCTCGAAACTCCTTCGCGTGGAAACGAAGCACGTGGAGATCGTCGTCTGCGCCGATGGTGAGGTCGATCGGAGAGGCCGCGCGCGCTGCGCCGGGTTCGAGGCGATAGAGACCAACGGTGAACTTTTTCAGTCGAACACCGGAGGGGTAGGCGTTCAAAGGCGAATCGTACTCGGGCACCTCGAACCGATCGCTCATGATCTGTTTCGAGTCGATTCGTTTTGTCAGCAGGTCGGTCCCACCTTCACCCAGAAACAGCACAGCCTCGTACCTGTCGCGAGCCCAGGCGAGGAATGCCTCTAAAGCCCGCTTATCCGGCGTCGGGTTGGCGAGCACCAGAACATTACGCGCGTAGACGTAGGCCAGCGGCAAGGCAAGCACATGGACCTCCGACGCGTTCCTCGATTCGGCAATGACGAGGTCGCGCTCGCCGATGCGGGCCGCCAGCTGCTCCAGCCGTGGAATCATGCCCGCATACTCGACGTGATGCCGGATCGGCTCCGACGCCCGGAGGAAAGCAACGGCGAGCGGGACCACCGCAGCGATCGCCAGGGCGGCGCCTGCAATGGGCAGCCATTGGGGACGGCCGTGCGCGTCGTTCGCGCCGAGTCGCTGCGTGAACCTCCCGAGCGTACTAGCGTTCAACAGGGTCACCGCGAGGCCCCCGATGCAGATCATCGCCCCTGGCAGGATTGCCGTCAGAAAGCGTCGTCCGCTCCAGAAGTGCTCGGGAACGATACGGGTCTTGTAGAAGAAGAAGAGGGCGTGGGTGAGGAGTGTCAGAAAGAAGGCCGGATCGCGCCAGAACGATCGTCGGATCAGCACGGCCAGACCGGCAACCGCCGCCGCGAGGCCCCACGGTGTGACGTACCAGCCAAACGTGCGAAACGCCATGGCATCGCCGAGGGCAAGTCGTCCGGCCGGCTGCCTGAAGAAATAGGCATACGCCGCCAAACTCACGACGGCAATCGCCAGGACCGCGGGGGCAGCAGATCGAAAGAAGGCGGCCCACCGCTCCAACTGCGCTGTCCCGCGAAGCGTCAGCAATGCAACGAGCGCAAGCGCGGCGAGCACCCAGCCGCCGTGATCGCGGGTGTAGCCGAAGAAACCCCACGAGTACGCCTGCATCGGGCCCGCCAGGTACCAGAGACCAACGGCGCCGATGGGCACGAGCATGACCAGGAAGCTGCCGCCCACGCGCTCGCGAACGAATGGCGCCATGGCCGAGGCCGTAGCGAATGCCGCGATCGCAAGTACCGCGTCGAACCTGAGAAACAGCTGAAGGCCCAGCAACGCGCCCGCTACGGCACCAAAGAATAACTGTCCCCCGTCGCGGCCGCGGCCGTGAGCCAGCACCGCGGCAAATAGCAGCGACTGCGTCAGCAGCTCGCTGTTGGGATACCGCGCGAACCACACCTGGATCACGTTGACCGCGAGCAGGCCCGCCGCGATGCAGCCTCCGAGACGTCCCACCAGGCGCGAGCCCGCGAAGTACACGGCGAGCAACCCGAGGATCGCGCTGACGCCCACCGCTTGGCGGGCGCCCGAGAGTCCGTTCAGCCCGTAACCGATCGCCACGAAGGCTGGGTAGAGATGAGGGAACTGACCGACAACGCTGCCGTGATTCGGATCGCGGATGAAAAACCCCATGAACCGCAGGCTGTAATACCAGGGTACGTTGTATGACGGGAAAAAGAGATCTCTCAGCGCGGCCGGCACCTCTTCCACCGTCTGGTCACGGATGAACAGGCTTCCCCGTTGCGCAATCTGAATGCCCTCGTTGATATACGTACCTGGATCGAGTCCGCCGGTCACGTACTCGGACGGAGGAAAGTATAGCCAGAGCCCGAGGCAGACGATCGCCAGCGGGACGCCGTCGGTCCAGGACAGCGCGCCTGCAGTGCCGCCGTATCGCAGGCCTCGGCGACATACGATAGCGATCCCGGTAGACAGGACAGCATTGACCGCGAGCAGTCTGGTGAATTGGTAGCGCTCGACTGCAGCGAGCGCAACGACCACACACAGAGACCACGCAATACTCAGCATGACCGCCCAGAAGGCTCGCTCGTCAGCCGCGAGCGCGGCACGCTGTTCGCGCCGGGCGAACGGCAAACGAAAAGTGAGCGCTCCAGGCAGGTACGCGACGAGCAAGCCGGCAAGAAACAGCCTCATCATGCGGTATCGTGTCTGAGAGTGGACTTATCGTAGCAGGACTCGCTCTGCGGCGCCGATCGGTGGGACAATACCCGTCGAGAATGGGGCGCCTGCAGATCGGCAATGATCGCGAACGTGCGCTCGTCGCCGGTGCGGATTTCCTGCTTCGCGCGGCGACCGCCGGCACACGCCCTTTCGCGGGGCGAATCCGACCGCGCAATCCTCGCCGCATCCTTCTGCTGCGGCTCGAACGGATCGGCGATCTCCTCATGGCGTTGCCGGCGATCCGCGACGTGCGACAGCACGCGCCAGATGCAGAAATAGATCTGGTCGTCGGCGCGTGGAACGCTCCACTCGCAGCGACGCTTTCAATCGTCGACCGAGTGCAGTCGCTCAGCGTCACGTGGCTCGCGCGCGAAGGAGAAGGTGCAGGCATCGGCGAGCTGCTGCGCACGGCCTGGGGCTGGCGTCGGCGCCGGTACGATCTCGCGATCAATTTCGAGCCCGACGTGCGCAGCAATCTGCTGCTTGCTGTCTCAGGGGCGTCGTGGAAGGCTGGCTGGTTCAGCGGAGGCGGCGGACCGCTGCTCAACACCGCGCTCGAATTCGACCCGCGGGAGCACACGACGACGAATGCCCAGCGGCTGGTCAGCGCAGTGTTCGGTCGCGACGCGTCGCCGGCCTCGACTAAACCGCTGATCCTTTTGCCTGAGTCGGCGATTCGGGCCGTTGACTCGTTGCTCCCGCGTGGCGCTCGCGGGCCCCTTGTCGGGCTTCACGTCAGTGGAGGCCGTGCCGTCAAGCAATGGGATCCCGCGAGGTTCCGCGAGGTAGCCCGGCGGCTTGTCGTCGAGAGAAACGCGACCATCGTGCTGACCGGCGCACCGGCTGACAGACCGCTGGTCGATATCGTCAAGGCCGGACTGAATCAGTCGAACGTCGTTGATGTGGCAGGCAGGATGGAGCTGACAACGCTTGCCGCCCTCCTGCATCGTTTGAGCGTGTTCATCAGCGGGGACACCGGTCCAATGCATCTCGCACACGCCGTCGGCACGCCCCTCGTGGCCGTCTTCGGTCCTTCGGATCCCGGGCGCTATGCGCCGTCAGGAGCGCTGGATCGGATCGTCCACGCCAATTTGCCGTGCCGCCCCTGCAACCGAATCCGCACGCCACCGCGGCGCTGCACCGGACACACGCCTGAATGCCTGACTGCCATTCCCGTGGACATCGTCGTTCGAGCCGCGACCGACGTGCTCAACGCGCGCGAGGCTGAGATTCCGCGCTCGAGCGCGCGATGAAACCGATGAGTGCAATGGCCCGGCGCGAATCGCAGCGGTCATCGCCCGATGGCTCCGCCTTCCAACCTCGCTCGTCAACGTGGCAGAACGCAGCGTCCCGCCAGCTGAACTGGTGTCTGACGTACCCCGAACGTTATCCCACACAACTTCTCGTTGGTCTCGGTCTCGTGTTCGCCCTGCTGTACGCCGCGAGCCTGGTCCTCATGCCCAAGCCAGACGGACGCATCGTTATGGGGGATGCTGTCCACCACTACGTCCAGCTGCGGTCGGCGGTCTTCGATGGCGACCTGGACTTTCGCAATGAGTATGTCCGGCTCTACCGACTGCAACCCGGCGAGAACGCAGGCCCCAAGTGGCTGTTCGAGCCGACCGTCACTGGCCACGTCAGGAATTACATGCCGGTCGGCCCGGCGGTCGCGTGGGCTCCCGCATTCCTGCTGACCTCGCTGGGAGTCTGGCTGGCACACCTGACAGGCAGCGCGTATCCGCTGGATGGATATGGCCGGTGGTTTCAGGCCGCTGCCGGGTTCACCGGCATCGTCGCGGCGACGTTTGGCAGCTGGCTCGCCTACCTCACTGCCACCGAACTGTTCGGCAAACGCAGCGCGATTTGGGCCACGCTGACGATCTGGCTCGCGTCGAGCGCGGTGTACTACTCGGTGATCTCACCAACTTATTCCCACGCGCTGTCGATGCTGGCGGTCAGCGGGTTCTGGTTCGCGTGGGTCCGCACGCTCGGTCGTCAGACGCTTCTGCGTTATCTCGCACTCGGCGGCCTTGCGGGCGTCAGCGCGTTGATGCGCTGGCAGGATGGCGTGTTGCTGGTCGTCCTGGTGCTGGAGGCGTGCTGGCACTGGCGCACGAGCTCGTTCCGAGGCGTCGCCGGCCGAATCCTGGCGGCTGGTGTGGGTGCGGCGATCGCGTTCATTCCACAGATGATCGTGTGGACCGTTCTGTTTGGACGACCCCTGACGGTGCCGCAGGGAGCAGGCTTCATGCGGTGGAGCGATCCGGCGCTGCTGTCGGTGCTGTTCTCATATAATCATGGGCTCATCAGCTGGACGCCGGTGATCGGCGTCGCGCTCGTGGGCCTGCTTCTTCTGGCCCGGCGGCGATCTCTCGTGGGCCTGGCTGCTTTGATCTTCTTCGCCGCTTCGTGGTTCGTTAACGCCGCGGTCGCGGACTGGTGGGGAGGCGAGGCGTTTGGTGCGCGGCGGTTCCTGGGCTGCTATCCAGTGTTCATTCTAGGGTTCGCCGCGGTGCTGGAGGCAGTCGCGCGCACGACTCGATTCAGCGCGGCGATTGCCGCAGCGTTCATCTCGCACACGTTCCTGCTTCTGCTTCAGTACCAAGCTTTCATGCACGGTCTGCGGAACGTCGTCCCATACCCGGGCGGCTTCACTGAGCTCTGGATCGCGCGTTTTCGCGCCCCGATTGACCTCGCCATCTGGTGGTGGTTGCAACGGGCCAACTGACGATTGCTCGAGCTGCCCGACGCACGCATGGGTAACACACGCATCGAGTTCTTTCAGCGGGCGCCGGCAGATGGGACGCAAATCGACCTGCTGGATCTCGCCGGCGCCTCTGCGCGCGCCTCGGCATGACGGGCGCTGTCTTCACCGTCGTCAGCAGCAGCGGCCGGCGAAATACCCCGCTTTGGCCCTATCTCGATGCCGAAGCCCAGGAACGCGCCACGGTTGACGCGCTGCGTTGGATCAAGGCGCTTCGGAATCTCCGCGTCGACGGCGATACCTTTCGCAACCGGTTCACATATCGCGACGACTCCCTCTGGTGGTTCTCCGAGATCTATCTCCACAAGCAGCGCATCGTCGAGTCGATCTTCAGGACCTCCGCGGCCCTCGAGGCGCTGATCGCCCGGGAACAGCCAATCAGCCTCAGCCTGGACAGCGGCGACATCGTGACACGGCTGCTCGCGCCGCAGATCGCCGCGGCGCACAGGGTGAGCTACGCGGGCGCGCCGCTGTCGACTATTCAGCTTCAGCGACGCATGCTGGGGTTGAGCTCCCGCGCTGCGTGGCTCCACACGTCAGCACTGGCCTCGCGGCTGCGAACGCGCGCGGCGGTCAAGCCGTCGCGCACGGGCGGTATTGCCGCGTTCGTCCATCGCGCGTTCGTGCGCGGCGCCGCCGACGAGGGCAGTGACGAGTCATACATCGGGCCGGTGCTCGCCGCACTCGAACGTGCGGCCGGCAAGGAGTCCGTCTCGTACGTGACGCTTGGCCCAGCCGAGAACTTCAGCGCGCGGCGATGGTGGCGAACGCTCAAGGGATCGACGTCATCACCAGGCGTGACCATCGAGGCGCTGGCACCGCTCGATCGGATCGCGGCGTCGAGGGATGTCTGGCGGAGGCGGTACGCTCACAGAACAGCGCTTCAGAACAGTGCGGACTTGCGCGACGCATCGGTCATCCGAGGGCTCGACTGCTGGCCGCTCATCCGCGAGGAGCTTGCCGGCATCGCCGTGCTGCAGTGGCCATGGTCCGCACGAGCGATGGACGAGGCGGCCGCCGCGCTCGAGGCGCTCGCACCTTCCGTTGCACTCACCTACGCGGAGGCTGGTGGCTGGGGGCGCGCGCTGATGCTCGAGTGCCGCCGGACGGGAATTCCTAGCGCCGGTCTGCAACATGGGTTCATCTACCGTCACTGGCTCAACTACCTGCACGAGGCTGACGAGATGCTGCCTGCGCAGCGAGGCTTCCCCCACCCGAGCCTGACGCTGCTGTTCGACGGCTATGCGGAGAATCACCTCGCCACCCTGGGCCACTTCCCTGCGGACTCGCTGCAGGTCACGGGCAGTCCGCGCCTCGATGCGCTCGTGGCATCTGCGCGATTGCTGACGTCTGAATCGATCGAACGCACGCGCGCAAGCGTGGGTGCGGCGTCGGGGAAACTCGTACTCCTCGTAACCAAGTATCGAGAGTCGCGTGACCTGCTGCCGAGCCTCTTCGATGCGGCAGCGGCAGTTCCCGACCTGCACCTCGCGATCAAGACGCACCCTGCAGAAACGCCCGACGTTTACGCCGTGGAGGTCGCTGGACGCGAGCGCGTGACGGTGCTGCCCGCCTCGGCGCCGCTGGCGCCGCTGATTCTGGCGAGCCAGGCGATCATCACCGTCAACTCCACCGTTGCGCTCGATGCCGCGGTGCTCGGAGTTCCGTCGCTCGTGATTGGCCTGCCGAACAACCTCTCGCCGTTCGTGGATGCGGGTGTGATGGCGGGCGTCGGGCGTGCGGACATCGGGCCTGCGCTGCAGCGAATCCTGTATGATGAGGAGTTTCGCAGGCTGATGGAAGGCGCCCGGAGTGCGTTTCTGCGGCACTATCGGATCGAATCGGATGGCAAGGCCGCTCAACGCTCCGCCGAGGCCATCCTGCGCGTTGCCGCGCCAGCGGCTTGATTGCAACCTGACCATGGGCGCGTTCGGAGAGACTCGATGCGGGTGTTGATCACCGGGGGTGCCGGTTTCGTCGGCTCCCACCTGGCAGACGGGCTGCTGGAACGCGGCGACGAGGTCGCCGTGCTCGATAACCTGTCCACGGGATCGATTGCCAACATCGCCCATCTGAAGTCGCACCCGCGCTTCCGCTACACGATCGACAGCGTCACCAACGAGCCGCTGCTTGCAGAGCTCATCGACAGTTGCGACGTCGTCGTTCACCTGGCCGCAGCGGTGGGCGTCAAGCTGATCGTGGAGTCGCCCGTCCACACGATCGAGACGAACGTGCACGGCACCGAGGTCGTCCTCAAGCACGCGAACAAGAAGAAGAAGCTGGTGATGCTCGCGTCGACGTCGGAGGTCTACGGCAAGAGCGTGGATATCCCGTTTCGCGAGGACGCAGACCTTGTGCTCGGCCCGTCGGAGAAGCATCGATGGGCGTACGCTTGCAGCAAGCTGATCGACGAGTTCCTGGCGCTGGCCTACTGGAAAGAGCGCAAGCTGCCGGTGATCATCCTGCGCCTGTTCAACACCGTCGGACCCCGTCAGACCGGTCAATACGGGATGGTGATTCCGAACTTCGTCAGGCAGGCGCTGGCCGGCCAGCCGATCACCGTCTTCGGCGACGGCACCCAGTCGCGGAGCTTTACGTATGTCGGGGACGTCGTACGGGCTATGGTAGCCTTGATCGACGAGCCACGTGCGGTCGGGCAGGTCTTCAACATCGGCAACGGGCAAGAGATCAGCATTGGCGAGCTTGCCGCCAGAGTAAAGGCACAAACGGGTAGTACGTCCGAGATCGTGTGCATTCCGTACGAGCAGGCCTACGAGATCGGCTTCGAGGACATGCCGAGACGGGTTCCGGATATCACGAAGGTGCGGTCCCTCGTCGGCTACGAGCCGACGGTCGATCTCGATGAAATCCTCGCGCGCGTCGTCGAATACTTCCGGCAGCAATAACGAATGTCTTCATTGAAGATCCGAACACGCGCGCGCCAGACCGTCGAAGGGCTGCTGCGGCGTAACGCCAAGCCGGTGCGCCGGTTGCTGTTGGCCACTGGACGCGACAGGGCGCCGAGCCTTCCCGAGATCGTCCAGATCGAGAGCACCAACATCTGCAACGCGAAATGCGTGTTCTGCCCGCGCGATGAAATGCACCGCCGTCAGGGGGTGATGTCGTTCGATCTGTTCAAGAAGATCGTCGACGAGTGCGCCGAGCTCGGCATCACCCACGTGCGCGTGCACAACTACGGCGAGCCGTTCATCGACCGGCGGCTCGTCGAGAAGGTGCGCTACGCCAAGGGTAAAGGGATCCAGGAAGTCGGGATGATCAGCAACGGGTCGTTGATCACCGAAGAGGTCGCCCGCGGCATGATCGAGGCCGGGCTCGATGCCATCAACATCAGCGTCGATGCAGGCGGGCGCGAGGTTTTCGAGTCGACGCGCATCGGGTTGAAGTACGACAAGGTCATCGACAACGTCGAGCGGCTCGTGCGGCTGCGTACGGAGCTCGGACGACGGCGGCCGAAGCTGATTCTGTCGTTCGTGCGTCAGAACAACTCGGCGGACGAACAGGCGTTCATCGAACACTGGAAAGCGATCGCCGACAAGATTCACATCACCGACCTGCACAACTGGGCGGGGACGCTCAACCGCGAATCGGACGTCAATTATCCCTGCTACCGCCCGTGGCTGACCTTCACCATCCTGTGGGATGGCCGGGTGTCTCTCTGCTGCGCCGACTTCGACGGCCGTACCGTGTTGGGTGATCTGAACTCGTCGACGATTCAGGAAGTCTGGAACGCCGAACCGTATCGCAACGTTCGCCGGATGCACCTGGAGAGCGGTGGGCCGGACATCTGCCGGTCCTGCGACCTCCCTCGCAAGGATTCGCCCCTCTGGGTTACGAAGCTCGCCTGACCGAGTCGTCCCACCGGCCAGGCTGCTCGATCCTGCGTCCTACCAGGCGTATACTAGTTGTCTGCCCCCAGGGAGTTCACATTTATGCAGAAGCTCTTTAGCTGCTTATTGATGGCTACGGCCGTGGTCGCCGGAACGGCCGAGGCGGGCGAGCTGAACCTGACCATCGCCAACGGTCGAGTGACGCTGATTGCGCACGACGTCACCGTGCGTCAGATCCTCGACGAGTGGGCGCGGGTCGGTCAGACCAAGATCGTGAACGGCGACAAGTTGCTCGGAGCACCGCTCACGATTGAGTTGCGCGACGTCCCGGAAGCGACGGCGCTCGAGACGGTGCTTCGCTCGGCGGCGGGCTTCGTGGTCGCGCCGCGCATGGCCGGAAGTATCGGTGCGTCGTTCTACGACCGCATCATGATCCTGCCGACCAGCCGTCCACCAGCTGTTACGGCGGCACCGCCGACACCACAGTTCAACAGACCTCCGCCGCCGCAAACCATGCCGGTTGTGGAGAACGATGACGACCCGGCGCCGGTAGCGCCGCCGCCCGTGGCGAGCCCGGCGGGTCAGCCATTCCCCGGTCCAGCTCCGCAGCCCGGAGCACAACAGCCGGGCACCCAGGGACAACAGCCAGGCACGCAGGGACCGGTCACGACACTGCCGCGGCCGGGAATGCTCCCACCCGTGCCAGCCGGACCGAGCAATCCCTATCAGCCGACCCAGCCGGGCACCAAACCGCCTGGCGGAGGCACGACACAGCAGCCGGGAGCGCGGCCCGGCGGTGGCGGCGGACAATAGCCACCGACATTCTTCGGCACAGGAGGCGCGGCGTTGACCGCGCCTGCCCCTTCGTCCCGGCACCGCTGCGCTACAATCGAACGCCAGCATGAGCACCAGCCCACCCGTAGTGCGCCGCGGCGAATACGCCGCGCGCGGCGACTACCACCGCGTGCTCGATGAAAGCTGGGAATACTACCCCACCTACATCGCGAAGCTCGAAGCCGTTCGTCAATGGCTCGATCGATTGCCGGCTGCCACCACTGTGCTCGATGCGGGGTGCGGTGAAGGGGTCCTCGTCGACGAGTACGCAAGCCGGCTGAACATCCAGGGCCTCGACCTGAACTACACGTCGGAGCGCGTCCGGCACGGCTCTGTGACGGAGCTTCCCTACAAGGACGGCTCGTTCGCGTCTGCACTCTGCCTGGACGTCCTCGAGCATCTGACGTTCGAAGATCAACCGAAGGCGTTTCGCGAATTGCAGCGTGTGCTGCAGCCGGGCGGTGAGCTCCTGGTGTCGGTCCCGAACCTCGCGCACCTGCAATCGCGCGTGCATTTCCTCCTGCAGGGCCGTCTGATTCGGACCGCAGCCGAGCAAAAGCATCCCGGCGATCGACCTGTCGTCGAGTACATCGCGCTCGCTCAGCGGGCGGGGTTCGAACTGGCCGGCCAACGCGGCATTTTTCCAACAGTGCCAATTCTCACGCGCTGGATACGAAGGCATCCGCGTGCGCTGCTCCCTCTCCACCGCGGCCTGACGCGCATGCTGCCGGTTGCCGGCTGGTGCCTGGTGAACCTGCTCACGTTTCGCAAGGTCTGAACAGTTGAGGGGCTGCCCCGCTCGAGGCGAGACGCAGTCGTGGACCGATTGAGTCGAGGGCTACTGACGCTGTCTGCCGTTGGTGGCATCGCGCTTGGTTTGCGTCTCATCGGCCTGCAATTCGGACTGCCTGCCGTCTACAACCCGGATGAAGTGGCGATCATGTCGAGGGCCCTTGCGATCGGCAAGGGATCGCTGAACCCTCACAATTTCCTCTACCCCACTTTCTACTTCTACGTGCTCTTCGCGTGGGTCGGTATCTATCTGGGATGGATGTGGCTCTCCGGGCGCGTCGGGTCGTTCGCGGAGATCCCCAATCTCTATTTCACCGATCCATCAGGCATCTACACCGCCGGCCGCATGCTCGGGGTGCTCTCCGGCACGGCTGGCGTTCTTCTGCTCTATCGTCTCGCGCACACGCTGGCCGGCCAGCGTGCTGCGATCGTCGCGGCGTTGTTCCTCGCGACAGCGCCCCTGCACGTGCGGGACTCGCACTACGTCAAGCACGATGTCTTTGCGACGACCTTGATCATCGTGGCGTATCTCGCGATTTCGCGAGTGTGGCCCGGAAACGCCAAGAGTGATCCGCACAACCGCGACGTCGCCCTCGCTGGTGGCGCGTGCGGGATGGCGTTCTCGACGCATTACTACTGTGTCTTTCTGGCGATTCCGCTCGCATACGCCGTGGTGCTGGCGTACAAGCGCCGCGGGGCCGGCGCGATCGTTCGTCAGCTTGCGGTCGCCGGCGTCTGCATGGCTGCCGCCTTCGTTCTGCTGTCGCCGTTCCTGCTCCTCGAAGCCTCGACCGCCTGGCGGGACATCGTGGCGAACCGTCAGATTGTCGTGGACCGGGGCGTCACCACCGGGGCCTTCGCGCCGGCGCTTCGCTACATCGAAATCCTGGTGACGGACTCGATGGGACTTCCCGCGATCATTCTCGGGCTGTCCGGAGCGACTTGGATGACCGTGACGCAGCCGTCGCGAGCGCTGCTGTTACTGGCCTTTCCCGTGCCGTTCTTCCTGTTCATCGCCAACACGGTTCCTGCGAGCCGGTACCTGAATCCCGTCTTGCCGTTCGTAGCCATCTTCGGGGGCTGGGCGGCGGCCACTCTGGCGTCACGCCTTCGCGTGCCGGCGCCAGCGTTCTGGGTGGCAGTCGTGCTGGCGGTCGTGCCAGGTTCGTTCGATAGTTTTCGCTCGGGCAGGTTCTTCCAGCAGGCGGACACCAGGACCATTGCTGAAGCATTCATCGAAGGCCACATTCCGGACGGTTCGACCATCGCCATCCAGCCCTACTCCGTTCAGCTTGTCCCGTCGCGCGCCGGGCTGGTCGAGGCGCTGACCCGGAACGTCGGCTCAGCTGAGGCGGCTTCGACGAAGTTCCGGCTGCAGCTCGCACAATCCCCGTATCCATCCCCGGCGTACCGGATGATTTATCTGGGAAGCGGCGGCCTTGATGCCGACAAGATCTATGTGCAGTATTCCGAGCTTCAGAACGGTCTGGAACCGCTCAAACGGCTCGGCGTAGCGTACATTGTCGTGAAACGGTACAATACCGAGGATCAGGGTACAGCGCGTTTCCTGAGCGCACTGATTCGAGAGGGACGGCAAATCGCAGCGTTTTCGCCGTATCGCTCCGGCGTCACCGAAGCCGAACAGGCGCTGGTTGAACCCTTCCTGCACAACACCGACAGTACGATCTCGGACGCTCTCGAACGTCCTGGTCCGCTCCTGGAGATCTGGCAAATCGATGGGTCTGGCTCGTAAGCTGCGCAATTCACTCGCGGTGCGCGCGCGCGCATTACCCGCGGCCCGCCATGCCTGGGCACGCTATCGCCGTCTCAAGTACGAGCGCCGGATTCAGCGTTTCCTGACCGAGGGCACCGGGCGAGCCGATCGCCTGCCGGCCGGCGCGGTTTATGAGGCGACGATGCGGTGCAACCTGCACTGCGAGTTCTGCTACGTCGGAGACCTGCTGAACCTCGAGGGTGAATGGCGTCAGGAGTTGTCGCTCGAAGCCCTGGGAACGGCCTTCCCGGCCCGGGACGATTTCCAGGTCAGCCTGACCGGTGGAGAGATCTTCATGCGCAAGGACATCATGTCCGTGCTGGATCTCTTCAGGGAGAAGGGCTACGCCTGCGGCTATCTGACAACGAACGGCACGATCATCTCGGAAGAGCGTGCCGACGCACTGGCCGACCTGGCGTCCACCGGTTTCTTGAAGCACATCAGCGTGTCGATCGACGGTCCAGCCGAACTGCACGACCTTGCGCGCGGATTGAAGGGCACCTTCGAACGCACGTGCGAGGGACTCCGACGGCTACAGGAGGCCGCGCGCCGCAAACACGCCCCGCTTCGCGTCAGCATCAACACGACGGTCGCTCACGAGAGCCTCGACGCGCTGGATCAGATGGTGGATGTCGCCGAGGAGCTTGGCGTCGATGCCATCGGTCTCAACCACCTGATGTTCAGCACGCCCGAGGAGGTCGACGAAACGCTGCGTCTGATCGGAAGCAGTGACGCGTCTGTGATCTCGACGTTCGTCACGGCGGATCCGGGTCTCGACGTCGCGCGTGTTCGCGCGAAGGTGGAGGCGCTGCAGGAGAAATGCCGCCAGCGGAATATCCTGTTCGACTTCCGTCCGAAGGTCCAGCCGCAGTTGATGGAGAACTACTACACGCCCGGAGCGAAACTCGAGGGACGATGCCTCTACCCGTTCCTGCATGCACGGGTGTCGTTTTCGGGAAAGGTCTATTTCTGCCCGTTCATTCGTGTCGAAGTCGGTGACCTCACCCAATCGTCGCTTGAAGAGATTTGGAACGGCGACCGATACGTCGAAATGCGCCGCCGGCTCCTCACGAATGGCATCTTTCCCGTGTGCCGGCGGTGCTGCAAGGTCGAGCTGTCGCCGCGTGCGGTGGCCCAGCCCGTTCAGGCTCCGGCGCGCCGCACGATCCCGCTGACGGTGGTGCGCTAATTATGGTGGTGCGATAAATCGATGCCGCTCGGCCGCAAAACCCTGCTGATCAATCCGCCGCTCATCGGCGGCGTCGCCTTCACGCGACAGGGCCGTTGCCAGGAGCGCGAGGACGTGCTCGGCACGACCAAGCCCCCCTACACGCTCGCGCTGCTGGCGGAACTGCTGCGGCGCGCGAATTGCGAGGTACGGCTGATCGACGCGACGGCGATGCGCTTGACGATGGCGGAGGTGATCGCGAGGCTCGATCGCGAAGGCTTCCAGCCAACGCTCATCCTGTTCCCCAGCACAACGCCAACGCTGGACGCTGACGTCGCGGAACTGTCGGCAATCAAGCAACGATACGGCGCGCCGATGTTTTGCTTCGGCCCGCACGCATCCACGGCGCCCGCACAGTCCATGGCTCGCGTGCCGCAGGTCGATGGCATGTTCGTCGGCGAGCCGGAAGAGGGCGTGCAGCACCTCGCCGCTCTCGACTCGCTCGACAGGCTTGGCGAGATCGCCAGCCTGACGTGGAGACAGGGCGGCGCCGTGATCCCGCACCGCACGCACGGCAACTACGCGGGCTTCCTCAACATGCCGTTTCCTGCATGGGATCTGCTCGACCTGAAGGGCTACTCACTCCCACTCGTCAACAAACCGTACGTCATCATCGAGACCAGCCGCGGATGTCCGTACACCTGCGATTTCTGCGTCGCGCCGATCCACCAGGGCCACAAGTTCCGCGAGCGGAGTGCAAAGACGCTGGTCTCGGAAATCGAGCGCGCCTACCGGGAGCTTGGTATCGAGTTCTTCTACCTGTGGGGGGACACCGTCACCTTGAACGTCAAGTCCTTCACGGCGTTCTGCGATGAGTTGATCGAACGCAAGCTGCCGATTCAATGGTTCGGCAACGCGCGCGCAGACAACCTGACGGACCCGGCATTCGTCCACCGCCTTCGCCGGGCGGGCTGCTGGATGCTCGCGCTCGGCATCGAGTCGGAGTCCGACGAGGTCCGCAAGGACATGGCCAAACGGCTCGAGCGGCAGAAGATCATGAGCGCCTTCGCGAACATGCGGCAGGCAGGGATCAAGTCGTTCGCCTTCTTCATCTTCGGCTACCCGGGCGATACAAAAGAAACGATGGATCGGACCACCGAGTACGCGATCGAGCTGGATCCGGACTTCGCGAATTTCTACCCGGCCGTCCCGTACCCCGGCACCGAGCTTTATGAAAAATGCGTGCGAGGGGGGCTTCTGACGCCGGAGGCGGCGGACAACTGGCAGAAGATGGAGTATTCCTACTACGTATTGAGCGGCAACGGCGTGGACGCGTCGCTCGTGATGTCATCCATCAATCGAGCCCGACGCCGATTCTTCCTGCGGCCCAGCTATGTGGTGAACCATGCCGCCGACCTCGCTCGAATCGTCACCACCAAACAATCAGTGGCGTTGCAGGCGGCGAAGCGGCTGTTCTTCGGAGGTGGCGCTGCGAACGGCGCCTATCAGGACAGCGTAGCGTCCGGTTTTAGGCGGACCACAGAGCCCGGTCCGTCGAGCGAGGCTGCGCCTCGCTAGACCGCATTGTTTTGATAACGCGCGCGGACAGCCTTACTCAAAAACCTGACTCAAAACTCAGAATCGAGTCGGTCAAGGCCTCTAACTGGGAGACGAACGCCGTTACTAATCGTCGCCGCCAAAACCGGGCGGCAGCCAGTTGCCGCTGGATGGCTGACAGGTCCACCCAGGGCCGGGCTGAATCGAGGAACACGCCAGCGTCGGCGGTAACCAGTTCCCATTCGAGCACAACCAGTCAGGAGCCGGCTGTATGGACGTGCAGGAACCCGTCAACGCTACAGGCCCACCAGGCAGCCAGTTGCCATTCGAGCAGATCCAGCCGGGCCCGGGCTGAATGCTCGGGCAGGACGCGTTCCCGCCGCCACCTGCGCCAGGCAACCAGTTGCCGCTCACGCACACCCAATCAGGCGCCGGCTGAATGCTCGGGCACGACGCGTTCCCGCCGCCTCCGGCACCGGGCAGCCAGTTGCCATTCACGCAGACCCAATTGGGCGCAGGCTGAATGCTCGGGCAGGACGCGTTCCCACCGCCGCCTCCGGCACCGGGCAGCCAGTTGCCATTCACGCAGACCCAATTGGGCGCGGGCTGAATGCTCGGGCAGGACGCGTTCCCACCGCCGCCTCCGGCACCGGGCAGCCAGTTGCCATTAACGCA
>Ga0114129_10000409_pt1 | contig 50603 bp, 51 predicted proteins | sample RhiMetdeltSRZDD1_FD_80071 | JGI IMG/M metagenome (GOLD analysis project Ga0114129, IMG submission 80071) | Populus rhizosphere microbial communities from Tennessee, USA - Rhizosphere MetaG P. deltoides SRZDD1 (version 2) (version 2) | ecosystem: Host-associated > Plants > Roots > Rhizosphere >...
AGAAGTACGTGCTGCACACGATTCCGTCGGGAATCCTCCACAACGGCCGGCGATGCGTCATCGGGTGTGGCGTCGTCATCGATCCGGGCTCGCTCATCGAAGAGATGGAGATGCTCGTGCAGCGGGGCGTCACGCTCGACGGCAACCTCTACATCTCGAAGAACGCGCACCTGATCATGCCGTACCATCCGGCGCTCGACCGCGCGTCCGAAGCCAAGCTCGGCAAGCGCCGCATCGGTACCACGGGCAAGGGCGTCGGACCCGCGTACGTCGACAAGGCGGCGCGGGTGGGCATCCGCATGGCCGATCTCCTGGACGAGCGGCTCTTCCGCGAAAAGCTCGAGATCAACCTGGCGCAGAAGAACCGGCTGCTGCGCGACTTCTACGATGCGGAGACATTCGGCGTGGAGGCCATTTTGAACCAGTACCTGCGCTACGCGGGCTGGTTGGCGCCCTACATCACCGACACCCCGCAGCTGCTCAGCAAGTGGATCGACAGCGGCTACTCCGTGCTGTTCGAAGGCGCGCAGGCGACGATGCTCGACATCGATCACGGGACGTATCCGTACATCACCTCGTCGACGACCACCGCCGGCGGCGCCGCCACGGGGACGGGGGTCCCGCCGACGAAGATCCACGGTGTGCTCGGCGTGTCGAAGGCCTACACCACACGCGTCGGCGCCGGGCCGTTCCCCACAGAGATGACCGGCAAGCTCGCCGAGACGATCCGCGCGCGCGGCAAGGAGTACGGCGCGACGACGGGCCGCCCGCGGCGGTGCGGCTGGTTCGACGCCGTCGTGCTGCGCTATGCGACGCGCATCAACGGCTTCGACACGGTGGCGCTGACCAAGCTCGACGTACTCGATCAGACCGAGACGCTGAAGGTGTGCACCGGCTATCGTCTCGGCCGCGACATCGTCACGGACTTTCCGGTAGAAGAAGCAGTGCTGGCGAAGGTGGAGCCGGTCTACGAGGAAATCTCCGGCTGGATGACGTCGACCGCGGGCGCGAAGAACGAGGTCGACCTGCCGGCCAAGGCGCGGCGGTATCTCGAGCGGCTCGAGGAGCTGATCGGCGTGCCGTTCTGCTTGATCTCGACGGGCGCACAGCGCGACGAGACGATCCTGTGCGAGGACTCGCCGCTGCTGCACTGGTATCCGAGCGTCCGCTCGAGCATCGTGTAGCCGACATGACCGGACGGCTCGCCTCATCGCGCTCGGCGGCGCGACGCTTGCACCCGTTGTATCGCATGGCGCGCCGGACGGCCGTCCTCGTGGTGGCGCTGATTCTGGCCCCGCTGGCGACAGCGGTCGCACAGACCGCGCCCGCGGCTCCCACGGCTCCCGGCGCGCCAACCACTCCGGCGGCGGTCGTGACGCCGGGCAATCCCTCGAACCCGGCCGACGTCGCCAACAATCCGCATCCGACGATGCCGTGGTTCGGCCAAGCGACGCCGTACGGACAGTTCGTGCGCTGGCTTTGGCAGCCGCCGCGCGCCGTCGCCGTCGGTGATCGGATCGTCGAACAGCCCGGCTTCTGGGTCGCCGAGACAACGTCGGGGTACTACTATCCCGCGCACTGGGCACTGGCGCAGGAGCCGACCGGCCAGCTGGCGTGGCGCACTGTCGCGCCGCTGTTCTATCCGCGCTGACTCGCGCGCTCCGCGTCTCCCGCGTACACTCTCTCGGCGGAGAGCCGTTAGCTCAGTTGGTAGAGCGCCTGACTTTTAATCAGGGGGTCGATGGTTCGAGTCCATCACGGCTCACCACATCTCGCCGCTAGGACACGCGCTTGTCTTCCCGCCGTTGCTTGAGCGCGTGGCGCATGGCTGCCTCCTCGACCGAGTGCGATTTCGTGAACTCGCCGCTCTCGCGCGCCAGCGCGACGAGGCGCGCGTAGTGGCGGTGCAGCAGACGCACTTCGTCTTCGGTCAGGTCCTCGACGTTGATCAGTCGGTTGGAGGCTCCCTGCAGCGCGGCCACGATCTCGTTCAGCTTGAGATGAATCGCGCGGGCGTCTTTGTTCTGCGCGCGCTGGATGAGGAAGACCATCAGGAAGGTCACGATCGTCGTGCCGGTGTTGATCACGAGCTGCCACGTGTCGGAAAAGCCGAACAGCGGCCCGGTCAGCGCCCACACGATGACGACGCCGAGCGCGACGGCGAACGCCCACGAGGTGCCAACCCAATCCGTGATGGCACGTGAGAACCGCTCGAGGCCACGGCCGATCGCGGAGCGACGCGGGCGGCGTGTGAGGCGAAACAGCCGCGGCCGTCCGTTGGTGCGGGTCTTCGATAGCTCCATTCATGAAAGAAAGTGCAAGCTCGATGCCGCGCGCCTGACACCCGTTCGAACCGCCGTGCTGGACTTTGCTGGCGATTGGAGCTGCGTGATGGCCTGTGCAGACGATTGCAGAGACCCCCGCGATCCTGGACTGAGTGGCATTGCCGTTGCTGGTCACTGCTGCATGCGACCAGCCCGCGTGCGGACCACAACCCTCGCCGACGTCCAGACCGGCGCCGAAACCTGCACGGTGTGCCGCCGGGAGCTGCGCCCCGGCGAGCCGCTGGCGTGGGGTCTGGCACACGAGCGTCTGCACGAGCGCTGCCTCGATGGGCTACGTGCCTCGCGGCTGCGACCGAAGGAGCGCCCGCAGCGTGTCGCGCCCGCGATGCGCAGCGTCCTCTCGCGGCACGACGGTCGCCTCTGCACGGCGTGCCTCGCGATGGAGATCAACGTCAGCTTGCAGCAGGCGCGCGAGGTCGTCGCGCGCCTCGGCACCGGCGAAGGCTTCGCGATGCTGCCCGTGAGCTGCGGACGCTGCGGGCGCGAGACCGACGCGCTCTGCACCATTCCGCACGCCGCCTGACCGCCTCGACGCGGTTGCGCGCGGCTTCGGTCTCTGCCACCATCGCCTCGCCCCGCGCGCGGCGCGGGAGTCCCGCCGTCCAGGAGGCGCCATGCTCTACGAGTACCGCGCGTACTACGTCATGCCGGGCCGCATGCCCGACATCCAGCGCCGCTTCGCCGACATCACGATGAAACTCTTCAAAAAGCACGGCATCAACGTCGTCGGGTTCTGGGAGACGATGATCGGCGAGTCGAATGAGATGGTCTACATCTGCTCCTACGACGACCTCGCGCACCGCGAGCGCGTGTGGAAGGCTTTCATGTCGGATCCGGAGTGGCTGGCCGCGCGCAAGGCGAGCGAGGCGAACGGGCCGCTGGTCGAGCGGGTCGTCAACAAGATCTGGCGGCCGACGTCGTTCTCGCCGATGCAGTAGCGCGTTCCAGAGGGGCGGCACGGCTTTGCCGGGCCGGCCCGAACGTTTGGGGGATTGGGGACCATTTCGGGGCCCCCCATGTCTATATGGCGCCCCCCATATCTATAGAAACCGGCGGTTCGCGTGCTCGTCTGGCGGCTCGAGTCCGAGCGCGACGAGCTTGCCGTCCACGTAGGCCTTGTAGGCGGCGCGGATCTCGGCGTTGCCGACCGACTTGAGACCCCAGCGGATGAACTTCGGCGCGTTCGGCGAGTCCGAGCGGCCGAACATATCCAGCGCGGCCGGATACCACTTGGTGAGCAGGCGCTGCGCGAGGGCGCGTCCGCGCCCGTCGCTGACGATTTCGGCGAGGAATCGATACCCCATCTCGGAGTGGCCGAGCTCGTCGCGCTCGACGGTGTTCGACATCTCCGCCAGCGGCGCGTAGCTCGAGTGACGCCAGTCGCGCGCGTGGAACGCGCCGTTGAGATCGACGAGGAAGTGGAACAGCGCGTCGTCCGCCCACGACTCGCGCGGCAGGTGAAACGTGTAGTGCGCGTACGGCACGTCGCGCAGCGCGAAGTCAGGGTCGAGGCCGACGGCGAGGCGGTGGAACATGATCGCGTGCTTGAGCTCCTCGGCGAGGTACTCGGCCTTGATGAGTCGCGCCTGGGTGCTCGGGTAGTGAGTCTCGGCGACGTCGGCGCACGTCGCCATGAAGCCGAGAAACGACTTGTTGCCCGCGCGCTCGCCCTCGTGTCGCAGCATCTTGATGAGAAGCTCGCGATACTCGGCCGGCAGCGCGTCGCGCTCATCGAAACGCGGCGCCGACGTGGTCGCCGCCGGAAACTGCGGCAGCGGATCGCCCGCGGCGTACGCGCGGCGCCAGAACGGCCAGTCGCCAGCGGACAAGCCTGCCGTCGTCGTCGAGCCTCCGTCGATGGCGGCGGGACGCGCGCCGTGCGACGCCGCCGTGGCGCGCTGATGCCCGCAGGCGCACCCGAGCAGGCCCGCCGCATAGAGGTCGGCCTGGGCGTTCACAAGCGTCTGGGCCATACCGGGCAGCAGCCGATCGCCGACGTTGCCCACGCTGGCGCCGCACGCGGAGCAGCGAAGACGGTAATAGGTACCGTAGGCGGTGGGCTGATCCACGGTGATGCCGGCCATCGCATACGCCTGCCGTACCTCGTCCACGGGGCATACCTTAGCCCCTGGGTCCGCCCGCGTCTACAAAGGTGGAAAAATCGTCTACACTCGGCGCGCGCATGTACGCGGAACATCGAGGGGTTCACTGGCACCGCGTTTGTACGAGTTCCCGCCGCATGAAAACACTCAGCCTGCTCGCTCTCGTTTTGTTCGTCCTGTTGCCGCTGACGGGCTGCGCGTCCCGGACGACCGCTCAGGCTCCTGGTGAGACATTTACCGGCGAAGTCTGGACGTGGGATGAGCGCGAGAACACGGTGACGCTCCGCCGCGGCGGCGAGGAGATCCGCGTGAAGACGACGCCCGACCAGATGCGCGGTCTCGTTCTCCATGACCGTGCCACGATCCGCGGCACGGTCGCGCCGCCGGCCGAGCTCGTGACCACCGTCACGCCGGCTGCGCCGATGAGGCCGGTGCCGCGAGGACCAATGGATCAGCAGACGGTCGCGGGCACCATCACCGCCGTCGATCCGTCGGGTCGTCTGTCGATCAACTCCGACCGCGGTCCGCTGCATGTGTGGGCGGCGGCCGGCGCCAATCAGCGCTTCGCCGTCGGCGACAAGGTGCAGGTAACGATGTCTGCGCAGGCCGTGGACATGGTCCCGGTCTCAGGCGCTGGCGCGTCCGCGGCGCCGGCGGATCCCGCGGCGTCGAGCCCGCCGGGCGACTCCGCCGTCGTCACCGGACGCGTGATCGGAGTGGACCGCGGGCTCCTCGTCATCGAGTCGCCCACGGGTCCGGTCCAGGTCTGGGTCGGCGACGCGCCTCGCTATACCGTGTCGCAGCCCGTGCAGGTTCGCACGCACGTCGCCAAGGCGCAGTAGCGTTTCGTCCCTCTGCCACCGCGCGCCGCGGATTCCTTCGCGGCGCGCGGTCTGTTGTTCGCCGCACGCAGGGTATACTGGCCGTCGCGACCCCGTCGTCTAGCCTGGCCTAGGACGCGACCCTTTCAAGGTCGAGATCGCGGGTTCGAATCCCGCCGGGGTCACCACATAAGCCCGCGAAACCTCGCCGGGCATCAGGCCGTCGTAATTGATGCGACCAACGAACCGATAGCCCCGCCGTTCGGGCTCCGTGCACGGCTCGCACGTGAGCCGGCCGACGAGCAGCTTTCTGAGCACCTGCCGGGTCTGCGCGACGTGCTCGCCGAGGAAGCCTTGTAGATCCGCCACGCGCCCGCGGAGAACTTGCCGAAGCGCGGCGCCGTCCTGGCCGGCGACGTCTGCGCGACGGTGCAGGGTCTCCAGTTCGCGCCGCGGCGCATCGCGGCGCTGGCCCTCGGCCTCGAGGGCTTCGAGCAGTATGTCGGTCGCCTTGCCGCGCTTAGCCGCGTCACGCCGAAAGGCGACCTTGACCACCATCGCTCGCTCGGGTCGCCGCTTGGTAGACGAAGCCTGAGGCCTGCAGAAAAACTTTTCCAGAAAACTTTTTCCACAAAAGTTTTTGCGCGTGGACCGGCAAGTACGAGTGCTACGGTGTTTACTCATGGCGAAAATCATGTGCACGTTGTGTGATGACTCCATCACCGCTGACGAGCTTCGTCAGCACGTAACCGGCAACTACCACAAAGGCTGCCTCGCCAGCATCGAAAGGATGGATCTGCCTCTTGAACGGCTCGACGCCGCAGCGCTGTGTGCGCTATGCGGCGCCGAGCTGTCCAAACACTCGATTGTTGTGAGACCCGTCGGACGCGTCGTGCATCTCGCCTGCTTCTTCGTCCCTCCTGCCGGGCGGAAGTCACTGGGCGCTGCGGCATAGATGCCGCGACACTGAACGACAGAGTCGGAATGGATGCCTGTCCCTCCGGGTCGATTCGGGCCCGTTCGTTCAGCTGTGCACGTCGATCCAGCGGCGCGCCCATAGCGCGCCCGCTTGCTCAGCGAGGGCTGGCGCTACCTTGAACACGTCACGCGGTTGCGGTGTGGTTTGTCCTGCGAGAGCGTGCGGGGGAGGATGACGTCGCAGTTCCAGCGATCGCCGTCAGCTACCGCGTTCGCTTCGATCCTGTAGCCCTTGTAGTCCGGTTCGATCAGCACGAGACGATCATTCGATCACCTGATCCGCGCGGAGCAGCAGCGCCGGCGGGATGGTCAGGCCGAGCGCCTTGGCGGTCTTGCGGTTGATGACGAGCTCGAACTTCGACGGCTGCTCGATGGGCGGGTCGCCGGGCTTCGCGCCCTTCAAGATCTTGTCCACGTGTATGGCGGAGCGCCGGAACAAATCTGGGAAGTCGACTCCGTACGACATGAGGTCTCCGAGTTCCGCGAAATCCCTGATACCGGAGACCACTGGCAGCCGGTTCGACGCCGCCAATTCTGCAAATCGGGCGCGATGCGTCGTGAATAGGGGACTATCGAGCCGCAGCAGCCCGTCGGAGCCGCGCATCGCCTTGGATGCGGTGTCAAAATCATTCGGCCCGCGGACTGGTACCGGCTGAGTCTGTAGGCCTAGTGTGCGCGCTGCCTCCTCCGCGTCCTTGAGCTGTATCGGGTTGGTTGGATTCGACGCGTCCCACAGGACGGCGACCCGCCTGAGCTTTGCCACCGCGCCGTCAAGCTGCTCGTGAGTCTGAACCTCTATCGGCACCAGTGCGCCATTCAGCGCCCTCGCCACGGGCTCCATTTCTGCCCGATACGCTGCGTGCAACGGGAATCCGGAGGCCCTTGGCAACGCCTCCTTGAACAGCTGGGGCCGTCGGGTTTTGGCCCCCGACGCCGGTGATCAAGCCGGCGCCGTGCCCGCGAGGTCATCCTACCGCTACCGTCAGTCGGGAGCGTTTCAGTGGTCGAGCGCTCGCCTGCGAAGCCGGAACCAGTCGGTGGACGAAGGTCCAATACCGGATCGTCCCCAGTGCTGCGTACGATATGGCGATGAGCTCTTCTGTCCGTGACGTCCTAGGCGGGCGTTCCGGCGCATGGTGCTTGGACTGTCTCGTAAGGCATACACGCGACCGCGCTAGTCATGTGATGCGCGAGCTTGAAGCCCTCCCGGCTCACACTGAGGAGGGACGCTGCGGAACGTGCAAGGAAGTCGGGCCGGTGTTCTTGTCGCCCAGGAAGTAATCCGCCGCGGTATCACGTCTCCTTTCCTCGGTGGATGCAGCACGCACACGGCGGCACTGATGACGCGGACGCGGAGCTCGGTCGCTCGGCGTGGGACGCGAAAGCCATCGGACGTGCTCTCTCCCGTCTCACCGTCTCGTAGGAATACGCATTGCACGGGGGAGCCACCTATCAGTAAGCCACCCCACCAGTGGGAGGGGCCGTCGGGGCGTGGACCGCCGGGTTGGGCGCAATATCATTGCGGTGTACGCGGTCGTTCACGCGATCCTTGCCCTGTCGTGTTGCGCAGTTGCTGACGCCGCCACGCCCCACCGCATTTCGACGGCCGATTCAAAGGCCATTGACGCGCTGTTTGCTCCCTACACGGGACGGGACGTCCCCGGCGCGGCGGTGCTCGTCATGCACCAGGGACGCGTCGCCTTTGCGCGCGGTTACGGTTTGGCCGACGTCGAGACGAAACGCCCGGTCACCGACCGAACCAATTTTCGTCTCGCATCGCTGACCAAGGCGTTTACGGCGATTGCGATCCTGCGCCTTGTTCAGGATGGCGCGCTGCGACTCGATGATCACGTCGCAGACTTCCTGCCCGAGTTCCCGGCGTACGGGCGCGCCATACGAATCCGCCATCTCCTCGGCCACACATCCGGGCTGCAGGCTTATCAGGACTTCATTCCAGCGTCCCAGTCCCGGCCGTTGACCGACCGCGACGTCCTCACGCTGTTGCGGCGCACCGACAGCTTGCTGTTTCCGCCGGGCACGGCATTCCGCTACGGCGACTCCGGTTACGCCATCCTCGCCCTCGTCGTGGAGGCGGTCTCCGGCCAACCGTTCGCGCGCTTCCTCGACAAACAGGTTTTCGCGCGAGCGGGAATGAAATCGACGCTCGCCTGGGAGCCGGGGCTGCGCGAGGTACCCAACCGTGCCGTGGGTTATGTCGCGACGGCGACCGGCTTTCGCATATCGGACCAGACCCTGACGAGCGCCGTGCTCGGAGATGGCGGTGTCTATTCGTCGGTGCGCGATCTTGCGGCATGGGACCGAGCGCTCGATGGCCATCGCCTGATTTCGGCCTCGCTCCAGCACCTTGCCTGGGCGCCGACGACCCTCGGCAATGGCGTGCCGACGCGGTACGGCTTCGGCTGGTATCTGGAGCGCGACGGAGCCGAGCCGTACATCTTTCATCGTGGCGAGACCAGCGGCTTCTCCAACTTCATCATCAAGTATCCGCAGCGGCGGCTGACCGTGATCGTGCTGACGAATCGCCACGGCGGTGCACCCGATGACATCGCGACAGCCATCACCAGGCTCGCTTCCTTTCGAAGGGCGACACCGTGAAGCTTGCCGCCCTCATCGTTCTGCTCGCTCTGGCGACACCCTCCGCCGCCGCGGCGCCAGCGCTTGGCCTCGTGACGGGAATGGCGAACGGCACGTATCACCAATTCGGGCTCGATCTCAAACGCCTCGCCAAGGCGGACGGCATCGACGTCAACGTCTATCCATCCCGGGGTTCGATCGACAACCTCGGCGCCCTCTATGGACGGCCCGGCGTTCACATGGGCATTGTGCAGTCCGACGTCCTCGACTTCATTGCTGGTGTGGAGAGCAACCCGGTTCTGGCACTGATCGCGAAGCGGCTGCGAGTCGTGTTCCCGCTCTACACCGAGGACGTGCATCTTGTCGCCCGGCGTGACATCGGCGCCTTCGAACAGCTCGAGGGCAAGCGCGTCGCCATCGGCCCCGAGGGCAGTGGCCCGCATCTGACCGCGCGGCTGATGTTCAAGTTAGCGGATGTGCATCCGGCGGAGCTCCTGGCGTTGGATCACGCGCAGGCCGTGGCCCGGCTCAAGGCTGGGGACATCGACGCGATGGTCTACGTTGCGGCGTCGCCGGTGAATATGTTGAGGGGTTTCACACCGGCCGACGGCGTGGCACTCGTGCCAATTGTCAGCAAGAGCATCCTCGAGGCCTACGACGCCGTCGAGCTTGCCGCGAACACCTATCCCTGGCAGCCCAGCCCCGTGACGACGGTGGCGGTGAAGGCCGTGCTCGTATCCTTCGAGCTCGAGGGCGCCGCGTGCGAACGTCTCGGCCAGTTCGCGCAGCACGTCGTCGCGGGAATGGACCGTCTCGCGAGGGACGGTCACCCGGCATGGCGACGCGTCGATCTGGGTTATGAGCTCAAGGGCTGGGCCCGATCCGAGTGCGTCCGGCAGCCCATCGACTCGACGGGCACCGTGCAGGCCTCGCCGCCGTCGCACGGTCGCTGACTCCGTCACCCCCGAGACTTAACCGGCCGCCCCCGGCGCCAGCGTGCCGGCGCGTAGTGGACGAAGCCCATCAAGCCCGCGCCGCTGAGCAGCGCCAGCGTGACCATGCTGGCCCCTGGGCCAGTGGCCGATGGGCAGCACATCGTGGACCATCTCCAAAGGCACTGATCGAGCGAGAGGAGGCGCGCTCGCGATGAAGCCGATCGCTATGCTGCTTCTCGTCGTCCTCGCCGGTCTCGGGGGTTGCTCCCGCGGTCCGACGTGGGCGCTGTGGGAGACCGCGGACACGTACGAGACGGCCACCTCCACCAGGCCGTCGGCGCAATCGACGAAGAAGCTCGAGGGCCGCCTCGATCGCCTGACGTGCGAGAGTCGGCGCGAGCAAGCCGAGGATCAGGAGCAGGGGCGCGGCGATCTCGCGGTCGATCTGCAGCGCCAGGAGGCGGCGACCGGGATTCGGCAGGTCGCGGAGCCGATCACGGTGAAGCAGTACGTGTGTAAGGTCGAAAACTAGCGGCCGTTTGCGACGACGCGCTCGGCCAACGCGCCGATGAGCGCACCGGCAGTATTGGCCGCGACATCCACGATCGACGAGTAGCGGTAGGTCAGCACGAAGTACTGGACGGACTCCATCGTCAGGCTGAAGAGTCCGGTGACCGCTCCCACGGCAATGCCGAGCGCGGATGGGTTCACGCGCAGCAGACGCCCGATCCGGTGCAGGCCCCAGCCGAGCGGCACGAACAGCAGCACATTGGACACGATGTCGAAAATCGCGCGCCGACTCAGCGTCAGATAGTACTCCGCGAGAAATGCGCCGCGCGGATGCGGCTTGCTCGCCGGCCACACCAGCACCACGATGACGACAATGGCGTAGGCAAGGGTGCCGCAGAGTGCGGGTGTGATTCTCGGTCTCGGCAACGAAGTCCCCCCGCCATCCTATCGTGGCGGTGTCGAAGAAGCTGACACTTGCGCTCGAGCTCACCCGCTCATGCGTGCAGATCAGCGCGTTCTCGTCACGACGGAGAACGTCAGGCGCGGCGGGCTCCCGCGAGCGCGCTTGCGGTTTCATCCGGAGTGCTACCGCGCGTGGGCACGCTTCGCGCCCTGAGGGCGCGATCCGCGTGTAGACTGGCCGCCCCACCATGACGGACGACGCGAACGACGTCGAGGCCGCGCTCGGAGAGCTCCAGACGCCCGAGGCCTCTGCCTGGTGCATCATCTCGGTCTACCGGCCGCATCTGCTTGATCCAGCCACGCGCTGTGTGGCGAAGGACAGCGCCGTGCGCGTCGTCATGGATCGGCGCATCGGCGAGCGGCGCCGGCCGGAGCGCGCGGGGTCCGAGGAGTCGCGCCTGCGCGAGCGGCGCGCATATCGAGTCGACGAGCAGCTCCGCCAACAAGGCTTCGCCATCGTTCCGCGGAGGGCCTGAGCCCGCCACACGCGCCGCGTGCTACGATCACGCGTGCGCGACGCCGACCGACGCTGGGCGTGGATCGTCGTTGCGGCCGCGGCGGTGTTCATTGCGTTGGCGGCCGTCGTTTCGTTCGCCGGCGTGCCGACGTGGGAGCACGCGCTCTACAACGCCGTCACCCGGGCGATTCCTGAGTCGCACGCATTCCGGCGAATCACGCACCTCGGTGGCTCGAACGTCTTGCTGCCGCTCGGCGTGTTCCTCATCGTGCTGCTGCCACGACAGTTCCTCCGTCGCTGGTGGATGTGGATCGTCGTGATGATCGCCGTGGGCACGCTCGAGGGACTGGGCAAGTACGGGGTGGGGCGGCCGCGACCAGTCGGCGTGCGGCCCGGCTTCCCGAGCGGCCACACCGCCGCCGCCGCGACGTTCTACCTGACGGCCTGCTATTTCTTCGGGGGCGTAGTGCGGCAATGGGTCAAGCGGACGTCGTACGTCGTGGCCGCGCTGCTCGTCGCGCTCGTGGGCCTGTCGCGCATCGTCCTGCACGCGCACTGGCCGCTCGACGTGTTGGGCGGGGCGGCGCTCGGCATCGCCGTGTTCGCCGTCGCCGCCTGGTGGCAGGAGCGCTATCCGCTGGACGATATCGTCCCGGGTGCGGTCCCGGCGCCCTGGCGCGTGTGGATCTATCGCTGGCAGAACCTTCTGCCGTTCGCGCTCGTCCCCGCACTCTTCGTGACACCGCCGCTCGACGTCGCTGGGACACCCTGGGACGTCGCCCTCGACGTGATCGGCGCGGCGTGCATGGCCACCGGCCTGGCGCTGCGACTCTGGGCCGCCACGCATCGCGATGATCGGCCGCTGGTGCCGGCGCGGCCGCCGACGCGGCTCGTGACGAGCGGGCCATACGCGTTGATGCGGCACCCGCTGGCGCTGGCGAACCTCCTGACGGGGGTGGGCGTCGCCCTGATCGCGGAGAGCGCGCTGGCGCTCGTGGCCCTGCCGGCGGGGCTCATCGCGATGTATCGCGTCACTACGCCGCTGGAGGATGCGTGGCTCACCGAGCGATTCGGCGCCACATACATCGACTACTGCGCACGCGTACCCGCCGTTCCGCGTCTCGGCCTGGAAAGCATGGCCGCGGTGTGGTCGGCGATCCTCGCGCTGGGATCGATCTCGTGGCCGGCGCTCGTGAGCCGGCTACCGGCCGTGGCCGCCACGCTCGCGCTCGCGGCGGTCGCCGCGCTCAGCGAGCGGGTGCCGCACCTACTTCGCTAGCGCCCGCTGCATCGCGTCCACGATCTGCTGGATGTCGTTGGGCTTGCCGACGATCTCGATGGCGCCGGTCTCTTCGTCGGCCAGACGCGCGAGGTGTCGTACGTTCGTCGTCGTGATCACGACGGCGCGGCCCCGCATCGCCGGCAGCGAGCGTAGCTGCTTCACGAGCCGCCAGTTGTCGTCGTAGGGCGGCGCGATGTCGATGACAAGGCCGGCGGGCTCGTGTGCGCGCAGGAAGTCCTCGAAGCTCGCGCGGCCGGCCTTGACGTCGGGCAGGTGAATGGCCGCCGTCGTCCAGCCCGCGCGCTCGAACGCCAGGCGCAGCAGCTCGATGATGTCGTCGCTCGTGTTGGCGATGCCGATCACGACGCCAGCCATAGCGCCGATGGTACAGGCCTCCCTCGCACGTCGGATATCTACGTATTGACCTCCTTTCCGAGCGGCACTAGAGTCGCCCCTACGGAACTCACGGTTACCGTCCGGAAATTGCTGGAGCAGTGCCCAGGCGAACCGCTCTGCGACGCCTGCCTGGCTTTTGCCTGCTCGGTCAGTCTCAGCGAAATGCGCGTCGTTACAACCGCCGTCGGGCTCGATGTGCCGTTTGTGCGCGACACGGCGACGTGCGTGAGCTGCCGCCGCCAGACGACGACCCTCTGCCTCCGCCCGCGCGCCGCCGACACGAAGTGCACGCACTGCAGCCGCCCGCTCGAGCCGGGGGAGGATGTGGAAGTCGTCGATACCGACCGATTCCACCGCGCCTGCTGGCTCCGGCTCATCAGCGCCGAGACCGTGCGCAGCGCTCGAGCGCTCAGCCGTCGATCTCAGGAGCTGATCCGCAGAAGTCGTGAGTTGACGGGGCTCAGACCCCTGGAGAGTGACGCCGAGACCGCCTGAGTCGCGCCGTTATCGCCGCTTCGCCGCGTTTGTCCCGTCTCGTATCGGAACGTTCGATTTGACGCCACGGTAGGCACCTTTACCCTCTGAGAGCGCATCTATACGCGCAATTACTGCGCTCCCCGGAGGGGATCGATGAACCGCCGCGTCTTTCTGAAATCGGGTCTTGGAGCCTCGGCCGCTCTGGCTCTCGGTATCGCGCCGAGCCGCGTACGCGCGGCGGAGCCGCCGACCGCCGGCAACCCGTGGCGAAAATTCGAGGCCGTGACCCGCATCGAGGTCGCCAACCCGACCGGAATCACGCGCGTCTGGGTGCCCCTTCCGCTGCTGACCGACACCGACTACTTCAAGCGCGCCGGCGACACGTGGACGGGCAACGCCGGGACGGCACGGCTCGTCAAGGACGCCAAGTACGACAGCGGCCTGGTGTACGCGGAATGGCCGGCGACGGAGAAGGCGCCGGTGCTCGAGGTCACCAGCCGGTTCGCAACGCGTGACCGCGCGATCGATCTCTCAAAGCCGCCGGCGAAGCCGGTCCGCGAGGACCGCGTGGTCCTCGCGCGCTATCTCGAGCCTACGAAGCTTCTCCCCACCGACGGCATCGTCCTCGAAACGGCGGACGGGATTACGAAGGGCATTCCGACCGACGCCGACAAGGCGCGCGCCATTTACGAGTGGATCGTCGAGAACACGTTCCGCGATCCGAAAGTGCGCGGCTGCGGGCTCGGCGACATCAGAGCCATGCTCGAGACCCGCAATCTCGGCGGCAAGTGCGCCGACCTCAATGCGCTGTTCGTCGGGCTGGCGCGGGCGGCGAAGATTCCCGCGCGCGACGTGTACGGCGTGCGCTGCGCCGACTCCGCCGAGTTCAAGAGCCTCGGCAAGGGCGGGGACATCTCGAAGGCCCAGCATTGCCGCGCCGAGTTCTACGTCGACGGCCACGGCTGGGTGCCGGTCGATCCGGCCGACGTCCGCAAGGTCATCTTGGAAGAAGGCGGCGGCCTGCCGGCCGGGCTTGCCGACCCCAACGCGCAGCGCGCCCGCGCCAAGCTGTTCGGCGCGTGGGAGATGAACTGGCTTGCCTACAACTACGCGCACGACGTGAAGCTGCCGAATTCGAATGAGGCGCTTCTGCCGTTCCTCATGTACCCGCAAGCGGAAACGGCAGAGGGCCGCAAGGACAGCCTCGATTCGGCGAGCTTCAAGTACCAGATCACGTCGCGCGAGGTGACCGGCTAACCGCCCCTCACAAGCGCGTCGTCAGATCGACGAGCCACGCGGGCATGAGGTCGAGCAGGCGCGTCTCGAGCGCCTTGTCGACGCCCGTCACGCTGAGCACGCCGACCAGCACGAGCAGCGCCCCAACCGCCGGCTTGCCGACCCGCGCGACATGCGCGAGTCGATCCGGACGTCCCATCAGCCGTCGTGAGCCGTACGCCAGGAGCAGTACGGGGAGCACCGCGCCGACGCTGTAGGCCGCCATGACCGCCGCCGCGGCCCCGAGCGAGCGGCGCTGCGCCGCCAGACCGATCGCCCCACCGAGCGTGGGCCCGCCGCACGGTGTCCACAACGCGCCGAGCAGCGCGCCGACCACGAACTGTCCCGCCAGCCGCTGCGGCGTGAACCGAGCCAGCATCTCGGCGGCGCGCGTCACGACGGGGCTGGTCACCCGCGTGAGCGCCACGTCGACGCGCGCGATGAGGAGCACCGCGCCGACCACCACGAGCAGCGCGCCGGCGACGATGCGGACGAGGTCGCGATCGAGGGTGAATCCGAGCAGCGCGACCGCGAACCCAAGAGCTGTCGCCGAGAGGGCGAGGCCGGCGGCGAGGACGAGCGGCCCGAGTCGATGGCGCTCGACAGAGCCGGCGATCACGAGCGGCAGCAGCGGCAGCACGCATGGCGACAACGTCCCAAGGGCGCCCGCTGCGAAGCCGAGAACGCAGGCGGCGGCTATAGCGCCTTCGAGAACAGCGCGCGGATCTCGGCGGGGTTGGTGCTGAACGACGAGCGTGCGCGCTCGGTCTTTCCGTTGAAGGCGACCAGGGTGCTGCGTTCCGCCACGTTGAGCTCCTTGAGCGTCGCCTTGTCGCCATAGTCGACGACGAACACCGTCACCGGCTTGAACGCCGGGTCCGAGAGGAGCTGGCGCAGGATCGGCTCCTGCTGGCGGCAGGTCACGCACCACGAGGCGTGCACAAACACGACGATGGGGCGGTTTTCCGCCTGCGCGGCGGCAAACGCTGGCTTGGAGAACTCCACGAGCGGCGGCGCCGGCGCGGCGACCGCCAGCGAGACCGTGACGACCATCAGGAGCACCGCGATCAGAATCAATCTCGCACGCAACGTGGCACCTCCGACGAGGGCTCAGCGTACCATGACCACATGACCGCGCTCGGGGCGCTCGTGCGACGGCACCCCGATCGCACGGTCAAGATCGTCCTCGTCGTGCTGGCTCTGGTGTGGTTCGCGCCCGCGCTACGCCCCGGCTACACGCTGGCGCCGCTCGACAACCTGTTCACCACCGCGCCGTGGCGTGCGATCGCTCCCGCCCCGCTTCACCCGGATCCCGCGCTGGACGACGTCACGCACGTCTTCCATCCGTGGACGCTCTGGTCCGCGCGGGAGATTCGCGCCGGGCGGCTGCCGCTCTGGAACCCGTACGCCTACGCCGGCGCGCCGTTCTGCTCCAATCCGCAAACGGCGTGCGCGTTTCCCCTGACGTGGTTGGCGTGGGCGCTGCCGCCGGCGCTCGCGCTCACGATCCCGGCGGTGCTCAAAGTCATCGCGGCGGGCGTGGCGATGTACTGGTTCTTGCGCGGGCTCGCGGTGCTGCCGCTGTCGGCGTTCGTCGGCGCGACAGGGTTCATGTTCTCGACGACGCTCATCGCGTGGCTGCCGTGGACCATCGCGAGCACGATGCTGTTCCTGCCGCTGCTGTTCGGGCTCGTCGAGCGGCTGCGTGCGTCGGTCGATCGACGCGTCGTCGCCCTCCTGGCGCTCGTCGTCGCGCTGGATCTGCTCGCCGGCTATCCGCAGGCGACGCTGCAGGCATTCGCGGCCACCGCGGCGTGGACGCTCGCGCGCGCGCCGTGGCGCACGGGCGCCGGACGGTTCCTCGCGGCTGTCGCCGCGGCCTTCGCGCTCGGCGGCGCGCTCACGGCGGTGCAGGCACTGCCCGCCATCGACTATCTGCGCGACAGCACGGTGTACGCCTTCCGCAGTACCTGGACGCCGCCGCTCGCCGTGCCGGCGCGCGCGCTGGTCACGGTGCTGATGCCGTACTTCTTCGGCACCGGCGAGCAGACGTGGTCGATGTGGCAGTTCAACATCACGTCGACGTACGTGGGCCTGGTGCCGCTGATCGCGCTGCCGTTTGCCGCGCTCGCGTGGCGGCGCTCGCCGACGACGTTTTTCGCCGGGCTCGCCGTCGCCGCCGGCCTCGTCCACTACGGCGCGCTCGCCGCAGTCGCGCCGACGCCGGTCATCGCCTTCGGCAGCAACCTGCGCCTGATGCCGATCCTCGTGTTCGCGCTCGCCGCGCTCGGGGCGCTCGGGCTCGACGCCGTTGCGCGGGGCCAGACCGGCGCGCACGCGCTGACGTCGCTGCGCGTCTGGTTCGTCATGCTGACCGCAGCGGGACTGGCGGCGGTCACGCTCGCGTCGGCCGAGCCGGCGGCGCTTGGCGCGCAGCCCTCGCTGGCGCTGCAGTATGTGGGCGCGCTTGCCGGACTCACGGTCGCCGCGTGGCTGCTCCGTCGCTGGCTTGCCGACGCTCGCGCGCGCTGGGGCATCGCGCTGGCGGCCGTGCAGCTGGCGACGCTGGCGCCGCTGGCGACATACTTGCCCGCGCGCGACGCCAGGCGGCTCTACCCCACGCCGCCGGCGATCGCGTGGCTGCAGCATCACGCGGAGTCGGCCCGCGTCGTGATCGCGGGTCAGGTCGGACTGCTGTACGGATTGCGCCAGGCGCACGGATACGACGGGCTCTCGCCGCGGCGAATCACCGACCTCGCCGGGCCGATCGGTACCGGCGTCGCCGCCGCCGCTGGATTTCGTGAAAACACCATCGGGCTGCACGGAAGCGAGCCGCTGCCACCGGTTTCTGTGTTCCTCGCTCCGACGCGCGAGCTGCTCGGCGTGCGGTTCGTCGTGCTCCCGCCGGGCGCCGCATCACCCGAGCCGCGGCTGCGGGCGGTCTACGACGCCGCCGACGCGCGCATCTTCGAAGACCCGGCGGCGCTGCCACGCGCGTTCGTCGTGCCACGCGCACGGTGCGCGGACGAGCGCGAGGCGCTGCGACTGTTGCGCACACGTGCGATCGCGCCGACCGACGAGGTCCTGCTAGGCGACTGCATCCCACCGCCCGCCGTTGCCGCGCCAGGACAGACGCGCGCTGAGGCGCGTATCGTGATCGACGAGCCTTCGCGCGTCGTCGTGGCCGCGTCGAGCGAGGCGCCGGCCTGGCTCGTGCTGGCGGACACCTGGTTTCCCGGCTGGCGCGCGCGCGTCGATGGCGCGGACGTCGCGCTCCGGCGCGCCGATCACGCGTTTCGCGCCGTGGAGCTTCCGGCTGGCCGCCACGAGGTCCAGTTCGCCTTCAGGCCGCGCGGGCTCCGCGCCGGCGGCGCCGTGACGCTTGTGGCGCTGCTGGTCGTCGCCGCTATGTTCATCCCGCGCCGTCGCCGCGGGCTCGCCGTCGCCGTCGCGTCATTCGTGCTCGCGGCGGCGCCAGCCGATGCCGCGCTGCCGCCGCCACCGTTCGAGCTCACCCTCACGCCGTCATCCGTCGATGCGGGCGAGGCCGTGGCGATCGACATCACGCCGCACGCGGCCGCCGGCGGCCCCTGGGACGTCTACGTCACCTGGGTCTTCGCCGAGCGCGCGGCGTTTCTTAGGCCCGACGGCGCCTGGGTCCCGGACCCGGTGCCCCTCCGCGCGCGACTTGCCGCCGGTCAGCGCGCCCGGGCGGTCTGGACGCGCGCCGCGCCGCCGGCCGACGTCACGCTGGCGCTCCTCGCGGTACCCCCGGGCGCGGACCCGCTCGACCGCGGGGCGTGGAGGCATCGGCCGGCGTTGGCGCGCCTGCGGGTTGCCGTGCCGGCCGAGCAACGCCTGCCGCGCCCCTGGACGACGCTGGGGGCCCTACTTGCGGCCGCCGTCGCGGCGACAGCGCTGGTGTGGGGGCGGACCCTTCCTCGGCCCTCGCCGCGATGATAGAATCGCGGCGCCATGGCCCAGAGACTCCCCGAGCTGGTCGGTCGCGCGATGATCGATCCGGACTTCCTCGCCGATCTGCAGCGCACGCCCGACTCGATCCTCAAGCAGTACGAGCTGACCGATGACGAGCGCGCAACTGTGCTCGCCGCGCTCGCCCGGTTGGGCCAGGGCTCCGCGGGGCAGCGCGCCGCCGCGCTGCGCACCGCACTCATCCGGCGCGTGGCCACGTAGCCTCGGATCTCCGCAGTGGGCAGCTCGGCCGACACGCTCATCTTTCTTCGGAGCGTGCGACTGTTCCGCAACATCGAAGCGCCCGAGCTCGGGATTCTCGCCGACAGCCTGCGCGAGCGGCCGCTAAAGCGCGGCCAGATCCTGATGCGCGAGGGCGACACTGGCGAGGAGATGTTCCTGGTTCGCTCCGGCTCGCTCGTGATTTCCAAGGCCGTGACCGGACGCGTCGAGCAGGTGCTCGCGCGCGTGGGCCCGGGCGACTTCTTCGGCGAGATGGCGCTCTTCGACCGCTCGCCGCGCTCGGCCACCATCCAGGCCGACGCCGACACAACGTTACTGACGCTCGACCGCGCTGCCCTCACGAAGCTCACCGAGGTCAGCCCGCGCGCCGCCGCCGCCTTCTTCGAGTCGCTGGTGCTGATCTTCATCGAGCGCCTGCGTGCCTCCGGTGATCTCGTGGCCGAGGTCACGCGCTGGGGCCTCGAGGCGACCGGCCTCGACGTGGAGTCCCGATGACGGAAGAGTCGAGCGCACCGCGACGCGCGCGCCTCGAGCTCGTCGTCCGCCGCGACGCGGGCGACGAAAACTTCGAGGTCCGCCAGATCGGCAGCGGCGTGGCGTTCATCCAGTCGCGGCCGCAGCGCCTGCCGAACGGATCGTTCGAGCTGGCCGAGGTCGCCTCGCGCGTCGACGGTCAGCACTCGTTCATCCTCAAGAACACCGGAACCGACCGCTTCCTGCTCCTGTCCGAGGCCGAGAAGTTTCTGTGGGAGCAGATGGACGGCCACACGTCGCTCCAGCAGATCGCCACCGCGTACGTGCTGCGTTACGGCGAGTTCGACTTCGACATCATCCCGAACCTGATCCGCAAGCTGCAGCGCGCGCAGCTCTTGACGATGACGCCGACGTCGCGGCTGCGCCAGGCCCTCGCGCGCCACCGCCGGACGCCGGTCGCGAAGATGGCCGAGACCGCGCTGTTCGCGCTCGAGCGCATCAACATCTCGAGCAACAACGTGCAGCCGATGTTCAACCGGATCTATCGCTGGGGCGGCTTCGTGCTGTTCACGCCCTTGGCGGCGCTGACGTGCGCGCTGCTCGCCGTCGCCGGGCTGATGGCAGGCGTCTACCTCTGGCCCGACGCCGAGCGTGTGGTGTCCGGTTTCGGCGGGCACGCGCTGATGGCCGTCCTCTCCGTGAAGCTCTTGTTCCTGCTCACCGTGGGCGCGCATCAGCTCGTCCACGGGTTGGCGCTCGTGCACTACGGCCGGCGCGTGCGGGAGTTCGGCTTCACGTTCCTGCACGGCTTCGTGCCGACGTTCTATGTCGACGTGACCGACATCTTCATGGGCAGTCGCCGGGCGCGTGTCGTGACGGCCGTCTCGGGCGCGCTCGTGCACCTGGTGCTGGGCTCGGGATGGCTACTCGTCGCGCTGTGGGCGCCGATGGGCTCATTCGTACAAGCCTTCGCCGCGGCTTCGGGCGTGATCCAGCTGCAGGCGTTCGTCGTGGCGCTCTATCCGTTCTGCTTCATCGAGATGGACGGCTACCACGTGCTCGTGGACCTGCTCGGCATCCCGACGCTGAAGCAGGACGCGATGGCCTACGCGCGCGCGGTCATTCGCGGCCGGCTTCCTCGGCGGTTCACACGTCAGGAGGCGCTGTTCGCGACCTATGTCGTCGTGTCGACGATCTCGGTCGCGGCGTTCATCGCCTTCAACGTGTGGATGATCGTTCACGCGAGCTAACGCTCACCCCCCCGCGACGGCGAGCCTCAGCGCCTCGGCGCCTTCGGCGATGGCGCGCGCGTCGGGCGCGGGCGGTCCCGACACGTCGAGCGCGGCTGCCTGGACATCCGGCGCCTCGGCGGCCAGCGCCGCCTGAGCACGGGCGCGCAGCGCGTCGCCGACGAGGTCGGCGGCTTCGCGAAGCGCCACGAGGGCCAGCGCCAGCGCATCCGCGCGCGGCCGGCCGCGCACGGCGTCTTCGAGCGCGCGCCGGAGGCGGTGTGACAGCGTCACCCGGGCGGCGCTCGTCGCAATCAGGTCGGCCTCGACCGGCCCCCACGCGAAGTCGAGGTCGCGTGCGGCGACGGCGAGCCACGGCGCCAGAGCAGGAGCGCTCGTCGCCTGGACGATCGCCAGCAATCCAGCGACGACCGTCGGCGGCAGCGGCACGACATTCGGCGGATCGGCGGGCGCGGGGGGCGTCTCGAGCACGCGGCCCTCAGGAGCGAGCACCACGTGGTCTTCGAGGACGCGGCCGAGTGCGACGAGCGACGCGCGCACGGTGTCGCCGGCGTCGCGGACGGCACGTGGCGCGAGTCGGCGCACGCCCTGCCAGTCGGGACGATAGTACGCGCGTCCGCCTGCCACGATCTTTTCGATGCGCTCCCGCCGCTGTACCCAGACGCCGCGCTCGATCGCGACCTCATGCGGCGCCGGCCGCCACACGAGCGCGCCCGACGCGAACGCCGTGCGCGGATCCTTGACGTCGGCAGGCTCGAAGCGGAACGACTCGAGCAGCGTGAGAAAGAGCGCTTCGGTCGGCCAGGGTCCGTCGTAGCGGAGCTCGTCGACGCCTTGCTCGCGCGCGAGCGCCGCGAGCAGGTTGAAGATCGCGCTGCCGGCGCCGGCGGGCAGGCGCGCGGGCTCGGCGAGCGGCGGAATGCGATCGATGCGGGTCCAGTCGAGGGCCGCGAGCCGCGTCAACGGCGCGTCATCGCGGCTGACGAGATCCGAGGCGCCCCACGGGCCGGGGGAACCCGCGCGTGGCTCGATCGCGAGCCAGCCGCCGTCGGGTAGGCGCACGCGCGCGTGAGCGAGACCACCATCCCGCTGCCACTCGAGAGCGCTGAGCGCGACACCGTGAAGGTCGTGCGCGCCAAGCGGGCGCCCATCGGCGTCGCGGCGCATTCGCGTCGCGTCGGCGGCCACGAGGCGGATGATACAATGCCGCCGGTGGTGACGATGGCCGCGGACGACATAGTCTGGCGATCGGCCGTCGAGTGCGCGGTCCTGATCCGGCGCAAGGAGCTCTCGCCGGTCGAGCTCACCGAAGCCGTTCTCGCCCGCATCGACGCTCTCAATCCCCGACTCAACGCGTTCTGTCTCGTCGCGCACGACGTGGCGCGTCGTCTCGCGCGCGAGGCGGAGATCGCAGTGATGAAGGGCGAGCCGCTCGGCGCGCTGCACGGCGTGCCGTTCTCGGTGAAAGACGTCCTCTTCACGCGCGGCATGCGCACGACCGGCGGCTCGCGTCTGTACGCCGACCTCATTCCGGAGGTCGACGCGGTGTCCGTCGGACGGCTCAAGGCGGCCGGCGCGGTGCTGCTCGGCAAGACCACGACGTCCGAATTCGGTCACAAGGCGGTGACGGATAGCCCGCTGTTCGGCGTGACGCGAAATCCGTGGGGCGTCGAGCGCACACCGGGCGGCAGCAGCGGCGGCGCGGCGGCCGCGGTGGCGAGCGGCTGCGGGCCGATCGCGCTCGGCAGCGACGGCGGCGGCTCGGTCCGCATTCCGGCGGGGTTTTGCGGGCTGGTCGGCGTCAAGCCATCGTACGGGCGCGTGCCGCTCGGCGCCGGCTTCCCGGGCTGGGATCACGTCTCGCACGTCGGCCCTCTCACGCGCACCGTGCGCGACGCGGCGGCGGTGCTCGACGTCATTGCGGGCGACGACGACCGCGATCGCGAGTCGTTGCCGCGCGAGCCCGGCTCCTACCTCGAGGCGTGCGAGCAGGGCGTGAAAGGCCTGAACGTCGCGTGGGCGCCTGATCTCGGCTCTGCGCGCGTCGATCCCGACGTGCTCGAGCTGACCGGCGATGCCGCGGCGGAGTTCGAGTCGCTCGGCTGTCACGTCGAAGTCGTGAATCCCGGCTGGGAGAATCTCGAAGAGGTCTTCACGACGCTGATCGCCGCGCAGTTCTACGCCGCGTGGTCCGACGAGCTGCCGGCCGCCGAAGCGCGGCTGGATCCCACGCTCGTGAAGCTTGTTCGACGCGGCGGCAGCATCACCGCCCGTGACTACCTTCGCGCGCGCGCCCGCGTGTCGGAGTACTGGGAGGAGGTGCGCGCGTTCTCCGAACGCTTCGATCTCTTGCTGACGCCGACGACCGCGGTGGCGCCGTTCGCCGCCGAGGGCCGGCCGCCGCGCGAGATCGACGGCGAGTCGGTCTCGGTGCTCGGCTGGATGCCGTTCACGTACCCGTTCAACCTCACCGGCCAGCCTGCCGCGTCCGTGCCCGCGGGCTTCACCGCCGATGGCCTGCCGGTCGGGCTGCAGATCGTCGGCCGACGGCACGCCGACCGTGCGGTGCTCGCCGCCGCCGCCGCGTACGAGACGGCGCGACCGTGGAGCACGCGGAGGCCGGCTCTGTGACGGAGGAGCCGGCTCCCAAGCGCGGCCCCGCCACCTGGAGCGAGACGACTCGGTGGGCGGTCGCGTCGATCACCCTCGCGCTGTGCCTCCTGTTCGTTATCTGGCTCGTCGTCACGGATGCTCCGCTGGTGCGGTTCCTCGTGCGGCTCTACCAGGACAAGCACTTCCTCAAGGAGACGGTGCGCGCATGGGGCGTGTGGGCGCCGCTCGTGTTCGTCGCGATCCAGGCGTTGCAGGTGATCATTTCCCCCATTCCGGGAGAGATCACGGGGCCGGTGGGCGGCGCGCTCTTCGGAACGCTCTGGGGCGTCGTCTACTCCACGATCGGCCTCACCGTCGGCACGCTCATCTGCTTCGCGCTCGGGCGGCTGTGGGGCGAGCCCTTGATCCGGCCCTGGCTCAGCGAGCACCACTGGGAGCGCATGAACTTCGTCATCGAGGCCGAGGGCGCGATCATCTGCTTCCTGCTCTATCTGATCCCCGGCTTTCCCAAAGACATCCTCTCCTACCTGTTCGGCATGAGCCCGATGCCGTTCTGGGTGTTCGCGGTCGTCTCGACGATCGGACGACTGCCGGGGACGTGGGTGTCCTCGTACTTCGGCGCGCACGTCGGCGAGCAGCAGTACATCTACGCCATCGCCTTCATCGCGATCATCGCCGCCGTCTGCCTGCCGCTCTACTACTATCGTGATCGTATCGTCGCGCGGCTGCGCCGCCGGAAAAGCGCTTGACAGCCGGGGCGTCCGCTTCTAGCATGCCCGGCACGCCATGAGCACCGTGATCCGGTGGTTGGACTTCGGGTTTTTCTACTTCGCCGAGGTCCGCCCACCGGCTCTGACCTAGCGTTCAGAGAGCCGCGGGCGGACCGACGCCCGCGGCGATGACTCCACTCCGAGGCCGCGGGCGACGAGCCCGCGGCCTTTTTTTCGTCTGTGCCGGCCGGGGTGGAGGAGAGGGAGAACCATGATCATCGTCTTGAAATCGGGGACGTCGGACCGGGAGATCGCCGACGTCGAGCGCCGCATCGCGGCCATGGGCTACCGGCCACACACGATCCGCGGCGAGCTGCGCACCGTGATCGGCGCCATCGGCGACGATCGCGGCAAGGAACGACTGCGCTCGCTGGAATCGCTTGAAGCCGTCGAATCGGTCACGCCGATCCTGCAGCCGTTCAAGCTCGCCAGTCGCGAGGTACGCAGTGCCAACACCGTCGTGCGCGTCGGCAACGCGGCCATCGGCGGCCGCACCATCGCCGTCATGGCCGGCCCGTGCTCGGTCGAATCGCGCGAGCAAGTGCTGGAGGTCGCCGCCCGCGTGAAGGCGGCGGGCGCCAGCGTGCTGCGCGGCGGCGCGTTCAAGCCGCGCACGTCGCCGTACGCGTTCCAGGGGCTCGAAGAGCAGGGGCTCAAGCTGCTCGCGGAGGCGCGGCGCGAGACCGGGCTGCCGATCATCACCGAGGTCATGGAGCCCGACAAGGTCGACGTCGTCGCCGAGACCGCGGACGTCTTGCAGATCGGCGCACGCAACGTGCAGAACTTCTCGCTGCTGCGCAAGGTCGGCGCGGCCGGCAAGCCGGTACTGCTCAAGCGCGGCATGTCGACGTCGATCCAGGAGTGGCTGCTCTCGGCCGAGTACGTGCTGAGCGGCGGCAATCCCAACGTCATCCTGTGCGAGCGCGGTATCCGGACCTTCGAGACTTCCACGCGCTTCACGCTCGACCTCAACGCGGTGCCGGTGCTCAAGAAGCTCACGCACCTGCCGGTCGTCGTCGATCCCAGCCACGGCACCGGCCACTGGGAGTACGTCGAGTCGATGGCCATGGCCGCAATTGCCGCCGGCGCAGACGGCCTGCTCATCGAGGTGCACCCGAAGCCCGAAGAGGCCCTGTCCGACGGCCCGCAGTCGCTCAAGCCGGACAAGTTCGCGGCGCTCATGACGCGCGTGGCCCGGGTGGCGCGAGCGGTGGATCGCGACGTGTAAGGCCTATAATCTTCGCGGTATGTCTCTGACAGAGTTCCTGCGGCAGTGGCAGGGGGGGCGGCTCGCCGCAGGGGTCTTTCTGTCGATTGCCCTGCATCTGGCCTTGATCTTCCTGGCCATCGGCGTCGGTCTTCCGATATCGCGTTACGACGTCAAGCGAGGCGAGCCGCTCATCGTCGAGCTGCCACGCGCACCCGACTCGCCGCCACCGGGGCTCGGCGGCCCGCCCGCCTCGCAGCCAACGCCTCCCCGCGCGGCGCCACCCTCGCCGCCGCGGCAGGCGCCGGCGGCGCCGCCACGTCCGGCGCCAGTCGCGCCGCCGCGGCCCGAATCTGTCGCCGCGCGTCCCGAGCCGCCGGCGCCGCGGCCGGAATCGGCCCCGCCACGGCCCGCGGAGAAGGCCCCGGCCGTATCAGAACCCGCGCCGCGGTCCGTCGCTGCGAAGCCGGAGCCGCAGCCGCAGCCGGTGACGCCGTCCGATGCCGGCACGATCCCGGTTGCGCCGCCGCCGGCCGCCGAGGAGCCGCGGCCCGCGCCGCGCGCGACAGCCGATGCGGCGCCCGCGCACCCAGCGCCGGCTCAGCAGCCGCCGGCTCAGCAGGAGCCGCGGCAGCTCGCGGCGCTGCCGCCGGCGTCGCAGCATGCAGCACCGCCGCCGCCGAACGCGCTCAGCGCGCTACGCCGCGGCGGCTCGGGCGGAGCGGGCGGAAGCGGTGAGGGGCGCGCGGGGTTCGAGGGCGAGCCGATTCCGCTCGACTCGGCCGATCCGCGCTTCAGCGACTATCTCGAGCGCGTGCGCCGGGCCATCAAGGAGAAGTGGGGCTATCCGTGCGTGAAGAACGACGCCACGCGCGAGTGCGAGTACAAGACCACGCAGCTCGTCGTCGAGTTCGGCATCGCCAAGAACGGCAAGGTCCCGTACGTGGCCGTTCTGCGCTCGTCCGGCTATCCGATCTACGACGATTACGCGGTCAACGCGATCAAGCTCGCCGACTTCCCGCCGATCCCCGACTCGTTCAGCAAAAAGGGCGAGCGCATCACGGCGACGTTCAGCTACGTCGTGCAGGCGTCGCTCACCAACATCTTGCGGTAAACCCTTGTCGTTGCTGGACCTTCGCTTGACACTCCGACGCGGGCACCTGTAGCATGAGCCGTACTTTTGGATAGGCTCGTAGCTCAGTGGGAGAGCGCCTCTCTGACGCAGAGGAGGTCGGCGGTTCGAAACCGCCCGAGCCTACCATTCATCTCACTTCCAGGAGTGTATGGCCGTCTCTGAAGAAGATCGTCATCTCCGGCTGACCGGCGAGTTCGACTGCGAAGCGACGCCGCTCGCGACCCTCCGTCATTCCACCTCGCACGTCATGGCCCAGGCCGTGAAGCGTCTGTTTCCCGAGGTCAAGGTCGCCATCGGCCCGGCCATCGAGGACGGGTTCTATTACGACTTCGAAAAGTCGGAGCCGTTCACGCCCGACGACCTGACGCGCATCGAGGACGAGATGCGCTCGATCGTGAAGGCCGACCTGCCGTTCGAGCGCAAGGAGCTGCCGCGCGCCGAGGCGATCACGTTCTTCCGGCAGCGCGGCGAGCGCTTCAAGGTCGAGATCCTCGAATCGCTGGACGCGGTGAAGGTGTCGCTGTACACGCAGGGCGACTTCATCGATCTCTGCCGCGGACCGCACGTGAACTCCACCGGGCAGATCCGGTTCTTCAAGCTGTTGTCGGCGTCCGGCGCGTACTGGCGCGGCGACGAGAAGAACCCGATGCTGCAGCGCATCTACGGCACCGCGTGGCTCACGCAGGAGGAGCTCGACAAGCATCTCTGGCGGCTCGAGGAGGCGAAGAAGCGCGACCACAGAAAGCTCGGGCGCGAGCTCGACCTCTACATCTTCAACGAGGTCTCGCCGGGGGCGCCGATCTGGCTGCCGGGCGGATGGACGATCGTGCGCGAGCTCGAGCGCTTCGTGCGCGAGAATCTCGACGCCGCGGGGTACCAGGAGATCTCCACGCCGATCCTCGTCAACAAGAAGCTCTGGGAGCAGTCGGGGCACTGGGACTATTACCGCGAGAACATGTTCTTCGTGGAATCGGAGGAGCAGCTCTTCAGCCTCAAGCCGATGAACTGCCCCGAGTCCACGCTGGTGTATCGGCACGCGCTGCGCTCGTATCGCGACCTGCCGCTGCGCTTCTCCGACATGGGACGGCTGCACCGCAACGAGCGCTCCGGAACGCTCACCGGTCTGTTCCGCGTGCGTCAGTTCACGCAGGACGACGCGCACGTCTACTGCCGCCTGGACCAGGTGCAGGCGGAGATCACCGCGATGCTGGGACTGGTGCGCGAGTGGTACAAGCCGTTCGGCCTGGAGCCGATCTTCAAGCTCTCGACCCGCCCGGAGAAGTCGCTCGGCACGGATGAACAGTGGCAGGTCGCCGAGCGCGGGCTCCAGGACGCGCTGCGCGCCAACGGGCTGGTGTTCGAGCTCAACGCCGGTGACGGCACGTTCTACGGCCCGAAGATCGACGTCGACATCCAGGACGCGCTGGGACGTCGCTGGCAGATCGCTACGATTCAGATCGACTTCCAGCAGCCCGAGCGCTTCCGCCTCGAGTACATCGACAGCGACGGCCAGCCCAAGCGGCCGGTGATGGTGCACCGCGCGATCTTTGGCTCGTTCGAGCGCTTCGTCGGCATCCTCACCGAGCATTATGGTGGTGCGTTTCCGACGTGGCTTGCTCCTGTCCAGGCGCGTGTGATCCCGATTTCGGAGAAGTTCGGGGACTACGCGCGCACGGTGCACGAGCGGCTCCGCGCCGCGCGCGTGCGCAGCGAGCTCGACGACCGCAACGAGAAGCTCGGCTACCGCATCCGCGAGGCGCAGCTGCGCAAGGTCCCCTACATGCTCGTCTGCGGCGGCCGTGAGGCCGAGCAGGGTACGGTGAGCCTGCGCCACCGCAGCGGCGAGGATCTCGGCGCCATCCCCGTCGACCGCGTCATCGCCGACCTCGCGCACGAGATCGCTGCGCGCGCCCCCAGCCTAACCGTGGGCCGTTCGTGATCGAGCGGCCTGGCTCCCGCGCTTCGCGCGCGCGGGCGCCGTTCACCATCGCGCACGTCTAGGAGACGTCTATCAGCAAAGCACAAGAAATTCGCATCAACGAAGGCATCCGCTCCCGCGAGGTGCGCGTGGTCAGTGCGGAGGGCGAGCAGCTCGGGATCATGCCGACGCCGCAGGCGCTGGAGACGGCGCGCACCCAGGAGCTCGATCTCGTCGAGGTCGCGCCGGAGGCGCAGCCGCCCGTGTGCCGCATCATGGACTTCGGCAAGTACAAATACACGCAGTCGCGCCGGCTGAAGGAGGCGCGCAAGAAGCAGACGACGATCCAGGTCAAGGAAGTGAAGATGGGCCCCAAGACCGAGAAGCACGACTTCGACTTCAAGTTGAAGCACGTGCGCCGGTTCCTCGAAGAGGGCCACAAGGCCAAGGTCACCGTCCGCTTCAAAGGGCGCGAGATGGCGCACACCGAGCTGGGCTGGAAGATGCTGCAGAAGATGGTGGAGGCGGTGCAGGACATCGCGGTGACCGAGAACAATCCGCGCATGGAAGGCCGCATGTTGCATATCATGCTGAGCCCGAAGGCCCAGCATTGAGCCGCTACGGAGACCGGAGACCGACATGCCGAAGATGAAGACGAAGCGGGGCGCGCGCAAGCGCCTGAAGCGGACCGCGTCGGGCAAGCTCGTTCGCGCGGGTGGCTGGAAGCAGCACAAGCTGGAGGCCAAGCAACCCAAGCGGCGGCGCCGCCTGCGCAAGTCCAAGGTGATCGACGCCGCCGACGCCGCGCGGATGCAGGTGCTGGTCCCCTACCTATAAGAAGAGAACCGAGAGGAGCAGGTCGATGCCACGGGCGAAGGGCGGAGCGAAGACGCGCCGACGGCGCAAGAAGATCCTCAAGCAGGCGAAGGGCTTCGTCGGCGGACGCCGCAAGCTCTACCGCACAGCCGCGGAGACGGTGCTACGTGCCGGCGCGTTCGCATACCGCCACCGCAAGCAGAAGAAGCGCACACAGCGCGCGCTGTGGATCGTGCGGATCAACGCGGCGTGCCGCGAGGCGGGGATGTCCTACTCGCGATTCATCGCCGCGCTGAAGCGCGCCGGCGTGCTGCTCGATCGCAAGGTCCTCGCGGAGCTCGCGGTCAGCGACCCCGCCGCGTTCGCCAAGCTCACCGAGACCGCGAAGGCCCAGGCGCGCTGACGGCGGTGGGTCACCCGCGCGTCGACGCCGTGGCCGACGAGGCGCGCGCCGCGATCCGCGCCGCCGCCTCGGCCGCCGAGCTCGAGGCGATCCGCGTCCGCTACCTCGGGCGCTCGGGCGCGCTCACCGAAATCCTCAAGAGCCTCGGCACGCTGCCGGCGGCGGAGCGGCCGCAGGTCGGCGCCGCCGCCAACGAAGCCAAGCGCGAGCTGGAGTCGCAGCTGGACGCGCGCCTGGCGACCGCGCGTACCGCCGAGCGGCAGCGCCAGCGTGAGCGCGAGCGAGCTGACCTCACGCTGCCCGGCCGCCGGCCGCCGCGCGGCGTCGTGCATCCGCTCATGCGCGTGCGCGACGAGATCGTCACGATCTTCACGGGGCTCGGCTTCTCGGTGGCCGAGGGCCCGCAGATCGAGACCGACGCCTACAACTTCGAGGCGCTGAACATCCCGCGCGATCATCCCGCGCGCGACATGCAGGATACGTTCTACCTGTCACCAGAGACGCTCCTGCGCACGCACACCTCGCCCGTGCAGATTCGCGCGATGCGTGCGCAGAAGCCGCCCGTGCGGATCATCTGTCCGGGCGTGGTCTATCGCCGCGACGCCGACATCACCCACTCGCCGATGTTTCATCAAGTCGAAGGCCTCGCCGTGGACCGCGACGTCACCATGGCGGACCTCAAGGGCACGCTCGACCTCTTCGCGCGCGAGATGTTTGGCCCGCGCAGCAAGATTCGCTTCCGGCCCTCGTTCTTTCCTTTCACCGAGCCGTCGGCGGAGGTGGACGTCGTCTGCTTCCTCTGCGCGGGAGCGGGGTGCCGCGTCTGCAAGCAGTCGGGCTGGCTCGAGATCCTCGGCTCGGGCATGGTCCATCCACAAGTCTTGAAGAACGTGGGCTATGATCCCGAAGACGTCACCGGCTGGGCGTTCGGCATGGGCATCGAGCGGATCGCGATGCTGAAGTACGGCGTCGACGACATCCGCCTGTTCTTCGAGAACGACTTGCGCTTCCTCAATCAGTTCGCATGAAAATCTCCTACGGCTGGGTGCGCGAGTTCGTGGAGACGAAGCTCTCCGCCCGAGACGCCGCGGACCGCCTGGTGAACGCCGGCGTCGAGGTGGCGAGCGTCACGCCGCTGCTTCCCGAGGGGCTGCGGGGGGTGATAGTGGGCGAGGTCGAATCGATCGAGCGTGAGCTCGGCGAAAGCCGGGGCCACCGGCTGGTGCTGTGCCGCGTGCGCGGCCGCGGCACCCAGCGATTCAGCGTCGTCTGCGGCGCGCCGAATACGCGCCCGGGCGTCCGCGCGGCGTTTGCGCCGCCCGGCGCCACGCTGCCCGGTTTCGGCGCCGTCGGCGCCAAGAAGGTCCACGGCGTGGAGTCGCAGGGCATGCTCTGCTCCGAGCGCGAGCTCGGGCTGGGGAACGAGCACGAGGCCGGTCTGTTGCTCGTGGATGGCGACGCCTCCGTCGGCGCCGATCTCGTGCAGGCGTTGCACCTCGATGACCACGTGCTCGAGATCGAGATCACGCCGAACCGTCCGGACTGCCTCTCGGTGCTCGGCGTCGCGCGCGAGCTGGCGGCGCTCACGGGCGCGAAGCTGCGGGCGCCCGCGATCAAGCTGCGCGAAGGGCGGGAGCGTGCCGCGGACCTCGCGCGCGTGCGCGTCGAGGCGCCGGACCTCTGTCCGCGCTACACCGTGCGGGTCATCGACGGCGTGCGCGTTGGGCCGTCCCCCGCCTGGATGCAGTCCCGCCTGCGCGCGGTCGGGCTGCGACCGATCTCCAACGTCGTCGACGTGACGAACTACGTGCTCTGGGAGCTCGGCCATCCGCTGCACGCCTTCGATGCGGCGCGGATAACGGACGCGACGATCGTCGTCCGCCGCGCGCGTGCCGGCGAGCGGTTCACGACGCTCGACGGCCAGACGCGCACGCTCGACGGCTCCATGTGCGTCATCGCCGATCCCGAGCGCGCCGTCGGCCTGGCCGGCGTCATGGGCGGGCAGAACAGCGAAGTGAGCGAGCGCACCACGCGCGTGCTCCTCGAGAGCGCGTACTTCGATGCGGGCACGACGCGGCGCACGTCCCGTGCGCTGGACCTCAAAACCGACGCCGCCTATCGGTTCGAGCGCGGCGCGGACATCGAGGGGCTGCTCGACGCCTCGGCGCGGACGAGCCAGCTCATCGCCGAGCTCGCCGGGGGCGTCGTCGCGCGCGGCGTGATCGACGTCTATTCGCGCAAGCGCCGTCCCGTCCGTGTGCGGCTGCGCATGACGCGCGTCAAGCGCGTCCTCGGTGTCGCCCCGCCCGCGGCACAGGCGCGTCGGATCCTCACCGGCCTCGGGCTCGGCGTCCGTACGCGCGGCGCGGACCTCGACGTCACCGTGCCGAGCTTCCGCCGCGATCTCGCCATCGAGGACGATCTGGTCGAGGAAGTCATCCGCGTGTGGGGCTACGAGCGCATTCCCACCACGGTGGGGCGAGTGGCGGTGGCGCTCGCACGGGACAGCGACCGCGGCCGTCAGGAGGGCATCGTGCGCGAGGCGCTCGTCGGCGCCGGCCTGAGCGAGTGCGTGACGTATGCGTTCAGCGATCCGGCGCGGGCCGGCGCGCTCGGTGCCTCGGCCCCGCTGAAGCTGCTCAACCCGCTGTCGCAGGACGCCTCCGCGCTGCGTGCACACCCGCTCGAGGGGCTGCTCGGCGTGGTGGCCACGAACCTGCGCCGCCAGCAGCCGAGCGTGCGCGTGTTCGAGATCTGCCGGACCTACGAGCGCTCGCTCGGCGGCGACACGGAGACGGCCGAGCCCCGTTGGGTGGCGCTGGCCCTCGCCGGCGCGCGCGCCGACGCCGCGTGGCACACGCCGCCGATCGCGGCCGATGTCTTCGACGCCAAGGGGCTCGCCGAGCTGGTGGCCGCCGAGTTCGGGCTCAGCGTGCAGACGCGGGCGGGCGGCAAGCTCTCGGGATTCGAGCCCGACTCCCATGCGACGCTGCTCGCCGGCGATCATGCGCTCGGGGAGTTCGGCGAGGTCGCGGCCGCGACGCGCGAAGCGTTCGGCCTCGACGCCCCGGTGTTCGCCGCCGCCCTGGCACTCGACGGCGGGCTGCCGCCGGTGCGCCAGACGCCGCGCTATCGCTCGCTCGCGCGCTTCCCGGCCGTCCAGCGCGACATGGCCTTTGCGCTGGGCGAGCGTCCGGCGAGCGCGGACGCCATCGCCGAGGCCATCCGCGCAGAGGCGGGCGCGCTGCTGCGCGGCCTGGCCGTCTTCGATGTGTTCCCCCTGCCGGACGGCCGCCGCAGCATCGGCTTCCGCCTGACGTTCCAGGCGGACGATCGCACCCTCACCGACGAGGAGGTCAACGCGATCCACGGGCGCGTCGCGCGCCGCGTGTGCGACGCGCTCGGCCTCACCCTGAGAGGCGCATGAGCGACTCCATCGCCGACCGGCTCACGCAGCTCGAGGCGGCCGTCGGACGCGCAGCGGCGGCGATCGCGCGGCTGCGCGAGGACAACGAACGCTTGCGCCGCGACAACCGGCGACTGGAAGACGAGCGCAAGCAAATGCTGACGCAGATCGACGCCGTGCTGCGCGACATCGCCAAACTGGATCTGGGGGCATGACACGCCGATGACGGAACCCGCGCGCATCGAGCTGAAGCTACTGGGGCAGACCCTGGTCCTCCGCAGTGAGGCCGATCCCGCCTATCTGCGCTCGCTGGCGACGTTCATCGAAGAGCGCGTGAGCACGATGCAGCGCGGCGGGGTGCGCGACCCCGCGCGGGCGCTGATGCTCGCCACGCTCGACATCGCCGACGAGCTGCACCGTTCGCGTGACGAGCGCGAGCGCCTCAAGGACGCTGGCGACGTCGAGGCGCGCTTGGGCGCGCTCGTCGAGCTGCTCGACCGCGTCGCGCCCGAGCCGCCGCGCCGCGGCTAAAAGCGCGTCGTCGCTGGCACTGCCGTTGCTCCGACCCCTCCTGGGGCGAGCTTCGCCCGAAAGGAGCAACGCCATGCTGAAGACGCTCATCGCCGCCGCCCTGGCGGCGTTCATCATCCTGCCCGCCTCGCTCGCGTCGGCGGCGGATGAAATCCGGCCGCATCCCGGCGGGCTGGTCCAGGCCGAATGGCTCAAGGGCCGTCCGGTGGTCAACGCCCAGAACAAGGACATCGGCAAGATCGAAGAGGTCTGGTTCGATCCCAAGGACGGTCGCGTCAAGGAGCTGATCGTGTCCGTCGGCGGCGTTCTGGGGATCGGCGACAAGCAGAAGGTCGTCGACTACAAGGACGTGCGGATCGCCTGGGAGAACCAGAAGCTGGTCCTGCGCATGGACGAGAACGCGCTGCGCCAGGCACGGCGCTACGAGGGCCCGCAGCCGGCTGCAAGCCCCCGATAGCGCTTGACGTCCGGTTCGCGCACGGGTACACGTAGCGTGTCCCTGCGCTGTTCGTGATGCCGGAGGGAAGTTTCAACCTCGTTTACACAACGGGCGTCGAGCGCGAGAGTGGTGTGCAAGCCCCTCATCGAAGGGGAAGCCTGAAGCTCTCCATCCAAGACGCCCACCTGGACATACCAGGTTCGAAACACCCCGGCACACGGCAGAGGCGGGGACTTTTCGTTCGCGCATTTGACTCTGCTCGCACCCGCCACCTATACTCATCAAATCTGACGCGTACTTCGATAACACTGAACGGCCTCGTACGAGAGGACGGATGATGGATTCTCTGGTCTGGTTTGACTCGGTCATCGGCCTCCTTGCGCTGTTCATCGGCTTCCTCCTCCATAAGTGGTTCACCGACCGCCGTCTCGGCGACGCAGCGACCGCAGCGAAAAGGATCGTTGACGAAGGTCAGCGCGACGCCGACGGCATCCGCAAAGCGGCCGAGCTCGAGGCCCGCGAGGCGTCGCTGAAAGCGCGCGGCGCGCTCGAAGAGGACGCGCGCCGCTCCGAGCGCGAGCTCAAGCAGATCGAGGGGCGCATCCTGGCGAAAGAAGAGGAGCTCGCCCGCAAGCTGGATCAGCTCGACCGCCGGCTGACCGAGGCCGCCGAGAAGGAGCGGGCGCTCGTCGGCCGCGACAAGGCGCTCGCCGACCGCGAGGCGCGCGTGGCCGCCGCCGGGGACGAGCAGCGGCGCAAGCTGGAGGCCATCGCCGGGCTCACCGCGGACGAAGCCAAGCGGCAACTGCTGGGCCAGATGGAGGAGGAGGCCCGCCGCGAGGCCGCCCTGCTCGGCATGCGGCTGGAGGAACAGGCGCGCGAGGTCGCGCGCGAGAAGGCGCGCGAGGTGCTCGCCACGACCATTCAGCGCCTGGCCCCGGACTACACGGTGGAAACGGCCGTCTCCGTCGTGGACCTGCCCTCCGACGACATGAAGGGCCGGATCATCGGCCGCGAGGGCCGCAACATCCGCGCGCTCGAGCAGCACACCGGCGTCGATCTCATCGTGGACGACACGCCGGAGGCGGTGCTCATTTCGGCCTACGACCCCTACCGTCGGGAGATCGCACGGCTGGCGCTGCAGCGTCTGGTCGCCGACGGGCGTATCCACCCCGCGCGCATCGAGGAGGTCGTCAACAAGGTCAAGCAGGAGATGGACGTCCACCTGCGCGAAGAGGGCGACAAAGCCTGCTTCGAGGTCGGCGTGCACGGTCTCCATCCGGAGCTGGTGAAGCTCGTCGGCCGGATGAAGTTCCGAACGTCGTACGGCCAGAACTGCCTGCAGCACTCCAAGGAGGTCGCCTGGCTGGCGGGCATGATGGCCGCCGAGGTGGGCGCCGATCCCAAGCTGGCCAAGCGCATGGGGCTCTTGCACGACATCGGCAAGGCACTGACCCACGAGCAGGAGGGCAGCCACCCCGAGCTCAGTCTTCAAGTTTTGACCAAGTACAACGAGAGCCCTCAAGTGATCAACGCCGCGCTCTGCGGCCATGAGGACGTCAAGGCGGAGACGGTCGAAGCGGTGCTCGTGGAGGCCGCCGACGGTATCTCGGCGGCGCGCCCAGGCGCGCGGCGCGACGTGCTGGAGTCCTACATCAAGCGGCTGGCGCAGCTCGAAGAGATCGCGCTGTCGTACAAGGGCGTGGACATGTGCTACGCCATCCAGGCCGGCCGCGAGCTGCGCGTCATGACGCGCGCCGACGTCGTGACCGACCTCGACGCCCATCAGCTCGCGAAGGACATCTCCAAGCGGATCGAGGCCGAGATGCAGTATCCCGGGCACATCAAGGTCGTGGTGATCCGCGAGACGCGCGCGGTCGAGGTGGCGAAGTAGCGCATGAACGTGCTGATGGTCGGTGACATCTTCGGCGAGTCGGGCCGCGCCGCGCTGACCAAGCTTCTGCCGCGGCTGCGCGACGAGCACGCGATCGACTTCTGCGTGGTGAACTGCGAGAACGCCGCGGGCGGGTTTGGCGTCACGGGCGCGATGGCCAAGCAGATGCTGGAGCAGGGCGCGGACGTGCTGACCTCCGGCAACCACATCTGGGACAAGAAGGAGATCGTCGAGTTCATCACCAAGGACAATCTCTTGCTGCGGCCCGCGAACTTCCCGGCCGGCACGCCGGGCGTCGGCCACGTGACCATCAAGGCGGGCCCGCATCGCGTCGCGGTGCTGAATCTCATGGGCCGCGTGTTCATGAACCCGATCGACTGCCCGTTCCGTAAGGCGGACGAGATCCTGCCCGAGCTGCGGCGCGAGACGCCGATCATCCTGGTCGACATGCACTGCGAGGCGACCAGCGAGTCGCAGGCGATGGGCTGGTATCTCGACGGGCGCGTGAGCGCGGTCGTCGGCACGCATCGCCACGTGCAGACCGCGGACGAGCGTGTGCTGCCGGGCGGCACCGCCTACATCACGGACCTCGGCATGACGGGCCCGACCGAGGGCGTCATCGGCGTGGACCGCGACATCATCCTGCAGCGCTTCCTCACGCAGATGCCCGTGCGCTTCGAGCCCGCCAAGGGCCCGGCGGCGCTGCACGGTGTCGTGATCGCCATCGAGCCTGAGACCGGCCGCGCTACGGACATCCGTCGCCTGCGCGTGGCCGCGTGATCCTCCACGGCAAGCCCGTCCAGGAGCGGGTGCTCGCGGAGGTCAAAGCCGGCGTCGAGCGGCTCCAGCAAACGCGCGGCGTGACGCCGACCCTCGGCGTCGTGCTGATCGGAGAGGACCCGGCCTCGCAGATCTACGTCCGCGGCAAGAAGCGCGCGGCGGACTCGGTGGGCATCGCGACGCGCGACCACCTCTACCCGCAAGGGATCGGCCAGCGCGATCTCGAGGAGCTGCTGCGGGGGCTCAGCGTCGACGCCGCCGTGCACGGCATCCTGCTGCAGCTGCCGCTGCCCAAAGGGATGGACGAGACCGCGGCGCTCTGGGCCATCGACGCCGAAAAAGACGTCGACGGGCTGCACCCGACGAACCTCGGCCGGCTGCTCGCCGGCGAGCGCGGCACCGTGCCGTGCACGCCCGCGGGATGCCTCGAGATCCTCGATCACTACGGCGCCAAGCTCGAGGGCGCCGAGGCGGTGGTCGTCGGGCGCTCGCGCCTGGTCGGCAAGCCGCTGGCGCAGCTGCTGCTCGCGCGTCACGCGACGGTCACGATGTGCCACACGCGCACCCGTGATCTCGCCGAGCACACGCGTCGTGCCGACGTGCTGTGTGTCGCCGCCGGCCGGCCGCGCATGATCACCGGCGCCATGGTGAAGGACGGCGCGTGGGTGATCGACGTCGGCGTCAATCGCCTGGATACCGGCAAGCTCGCCGGCGACGTCGACTTCGACTCCGTGGCCGCGCGCGCCGGCGCCGTGACCCCGGTCCCCGGCGGCGTCGGGCTGCTCACGGTCGCCATGCTGCTGAAGAACACGCTGGCCGCGGCCGAGCGCCAGGCCGCGCGCTGACGCGGCCGTGGCCGACCGCGTCGTCTGGAGCGTCTCCGAGCTTTCGCGCCGCCTGAGCGCCACGCTCGAGGAGCGCTTTCCCACCGTGTGGGTCGAGGGCGAGATCAGCAACTTCAAGGTCTACGGCTCGGGCCACGCGTACTTCACGCTGAAAGATGAGAACGCGCAGCTGCGTGCGGTCTTGTTCCGCAACCGCATGCGGCGCATCCGCTTCGAGCCGGCGGACGGGCTGCACGTGCTGGCGTTCGGCGCCATCGAGCTCTATCCGCAGCGCGGGGAATTTCAGCTCGTGGTCGAGCTGCTGGAGCCGCGCGGGCTCGGCGCGCTGCAGCTGGCGTTCGAGCAGCTCAAGGAGCGCTTAGGGCGCGAGGGCCTCTTTGACCCGGCGCGCAAGCGCCCGCTGCCGCGGTTTCCGCGCAAGATCGGCATCGTGACCTCGCCGCGCGGCGCGGCGCTGCACGACATGCTGCGCGTGATCGGCCGGCGCTTCGGCGAGATCCACGTGGTGCTGGCGCCGGCGAAGGTGCAGGGCGACGGCGCCGCGGCGGAGGTGGCGCAGGGCATCCGCGAGCTCAACGCGCTGGGCGGCGTGGACGTGATCATCATCGGCCGCGGCGGCGGGTCGCTCGAGGATCTGTGGGCGTTCAACGACGAGATGCTGGCGCGAACGATCGCGGTGAGCAAGATCCCGGTGATCTCGGCCGTCGGCCACGAGGTCGACTTCACCATCGCCGACTTCGTCGCCGACGTGCGTGCGGCCACGCCGTCGCAGGCGGCGGAGCTGGTTGTACGCGAGAAGCGCCTCGTGGCCGACTCCGTGGGCGAGCTGGGCCGCCGGCTCGTGCGCGCGATGCACCGCCGGCTCGAGGCCCAGCGCGCGCGTCTCGAGGCGGTCCGCGAGCGCCGCGTGCTCACCGATCCGCACCGCCCGCTGCGCGATCTCACGCGGCGGCTCGACGACGCGACGGCGCGGCTGACACGCGCGGCGCGCGCGTCGCTTCGGCACGCCGCGCATCGCGTTGAGCTGGCCACCCGCGATCTGCGCGCGCGCAACCCCGTCGCACGCACGCGCCACGATCGCCGCCGTCTCGACGACCTGGCCGGCCGACTCGACCGCGCGCTCGCGCGCGGCGTCGATCGCCGGCGGCATCGGGTGAACGGAGTCGCGGGCCGGCTGAACTCGCTGTCGCCACTGGCCGTGCTCGGCCGCGGCTACAGCCTGACGCTGACGGCGTCGGGTGAGATCGTGCGCAGCGTGACCCAGGTCGCGGTGGGCGACGAGATCGGCGTCATGCTGGACGAGGGACGTCTCGAGGCCCGCGTGACCGAGAGGAAGGAGCACGATGAGCGACCTGAAGTTTGAGGATTGCCTGACGCGGCTCGAACAGATCGTCACCGCGCTGGAGGCCGGCAACCTGCCGCTCGAGGAATCGCTGAAGGTCTTCGAGGAGGGTGTGTCCCTCGCGCGGCAGTGCACGAGGTATCTCGACGACGCCGAGCGCCGCATCGAGATGCTCGCGAAGGACGAGAGTGGCGCGACCACGACCCGGCCGCTGAACTGGGAAGAGGAGGAACGTTGAGGTTCGACCTCCCCGCGTATCTGGACGCGCGCCGCGCGCTGGTGGACGGAGCACTCGACCGCGTGCTGCCGTCCGAAGAGGCCGTCCCCGTCAACCTGCACCGCGCCATGCGCTACAGCGTGCTCGCGCCCGGCAAGCGGCTGCGGCCGACGCTGGTCATCGCGGGCGCCGAGGCCGTCGGCGGTGCCGCGGACGCCGTGCTCGACACCGCGTGCGCCCTCGAGCTCATCCACGCGTACTCGCTGATCCACGACGATCTGCCGGCGATGGACGACGACGATTACCGCCGCGGGCGCCTCACCAATCACAAGGTCTTCGGCGAAGCGATGGCAATCCTCGCCGGCGACGCACTGCTGACGCTCGCGTTTCGCCTCGTCGCCGACAACGCCGCGCGCCTGGCCGATCCGCGGATGATCGCGCGCGTGGTGGCCGACGTCGCCGACGCCGCGGGGACCGACGGCATGGTCGGCGGGCAGGTGGTGGACATCGAGTCCGAGGGCAAGGATGTCGGCCCCGACACGCTCGAGTACATCCACCGCCACAAGACCGCCGCGCTCATCCGTGTGTCGCTCACGGCGGGCGCGACGCTGGCGGGCGGGGGGACTGAGCAGGTGGCGGCGATCCGGCGCGCGGGGGAGGCGCTCGGGCTCGCGTTCCAGATCGTGGATGATATCCTCGACGTCGAAGGCAGCCTCGCGGAGCTCGGCAAGACCGCCGGCAGCGACGTCCGCAAGAAAAAGGTCACGTACCCGGCGCTTCACGGCCTCGACGTCTCCAAACGCAAGGCGCGGGAGCTGGTCGAGGAGACGAAGCGTTGTCTGGCGCCGCTCGGACCGCCGGCCGAGCCGATCCGCGCGCTCGCCGACTTCGTGTTCGAACGGAGGTCCTGAGGATGTCCGCCATCACCGGCGTCTACGCACGCGAGATTCTCGACTCGCGGGGCAATCCCACGGTCGAGGTCGAGGTCCAGCTTGAATCGGGCGCGTGGGGCCGTGCGGCCGTGCCGTCCGGCGCCTCCACCGGCAAGCGCGAGGCGGTGGAGCTGCGCGACGGCGACGCGCAGCGCTATGGCGGCAAGGGCGTGCAGCAGGCGGTGCGCAACGTCGAGGAGACGATCGCGCCCGAGATCGACGGCATGGAAGCGAGCGAGCAGGCGGCCGTCGACCAGGCGCTGCTCGAGCTCGACGGCACGCCGAACAAATCGGCGCTGGGCGCCAACGCGATCCTCGCCGTGTCGCTCGCGGTCGCGCGCGCGGCCGCCGACGATGCCGGGCTGCCGCTCTATGCGTACCTCGGCGGTGTGGGCGGGCGGCTCCTGCCCGTGCCGCTCGTGAACGTGATCAATGGCGGCGCCCACGCCGACAACGGCATCGACTTCCAGGAGTTCATGCTCGTCCCTGCGGGCGCCGACTCGTTCGGCAACGGGATCCGCATGGCGGTGGAGGTCTTCCACGCGCTCAAGGAAACGCTGAAGGAAAAGAAGCTCGGCACCGGGCTTGGCGACGAGGGCGGCTTCGCGCCCGCCCTCGGCAGCAACACCGCCGCGCTCGACTTCCTCATGCAGGCGATCGAGCGGGCAGGGTACCGTCCCGGTGACGACATCGCGCTGGCCCTCGACGTCGCGGCCAGTGAGTTCGCGCAGGATCACGGCCGCTATCGGCTGCGCCGCGAGGGCGTCACGCTCGACGCGGAGGAGCTGATCTCGCGCTACGAGGCTATCGTGGAGCGCTATCCGATCGTGTCGATCGAGGATGGCCTGGGCGAGGACGATTGGGCCGGCTGGGCGCTGCTCACGCGCCGTCTCGGCGGCCGCGTGCAATTGGTCGGCGACGATCTCTTCGTCACCAACCCGGCCGTCATCCAGCAGGGCATCCAGAAAGGCCTCGCGAACGCGGTGCTCGTGAAAGTCAACCAGGTCGGCACACTGACCGAGACGCTCGACGCCGTCGAGCTCGCCAAGCGCGCCGGCTACGGCACCGTGATCTCCCACCGCTCCGGGGAGACCGAGGACACGTTCGTCGCCGATCTCGCGGTGGCCGTGAACGCGGGGCAGATCAAAACCGGCTCCGTCGCCCGCAGCGAGCGGACGGCGAAGTACAACCAGCTGCTGCGCATCGAGGAAGAGCTCGGGCACGCCGCGTCGTGGCCCGGGCGCAGCCTCTACTCCCGCACCGCGCGGTGAGCCGCGGCCTGCGGCGGTTCGGCGTCGCCGGCCTGGTGCTGATCACGGTCACGCTCGGGGTATATGGCACGCGCGCGGTGTTGAAGGTCTCGGAGATGCGCCGCGAGATGGACAGCATGGAGCGCGACCTCGTCACGCTGCGCGCGCGGACGGAAGCGCTGACGAAGACGGTGGAGCAGCTCCGCAACGATCCGGCCTACATCGAAAAGCTCGCCCGCGAAGACCTGGGCTACGTGCGTGAGGGCGAGACCGTGCTGAAGTTCCCGAAGTCCGACGCCGGCCGATAGCCCGTGGACTGGCTCTGGGGGACGGGCTGGTTCTGGTTCGGCGTGTTCATCACCGCGATGCTCATCAACGCGCGCGCGGCGTTCAAGCTGCTCGTCGACTGGAAGGGCATGCTGACGACGTGCCGCTTCGTCGAGGCCGCGTACGCGCGGCTTCCCGAGCTGCCGGACGAGGCGGCGCTCGAGCGCGCCGGCGCACCCGTCTTCATCCATCTGGTGCCCGCCTGGGAAGAGCCCGCCATCGCGGAGACGCTCGGGGCGCTGCTCGCCTCGCGGTACCCGCACACCCGACTGCACGTCGTCGTCGCCACGAAGGAAAGCGAGGAGGCCGCCCCGCATCCCGGCATGGTCGCGCCGACGGCCGAGCTCGTACGGCGCTTTCGCGAGACGCTGCCGCCGTGGCAGCAGAAGTCGCTGTCGGTGGTCGCGATGCCGGGCGCGGGACGCAAGGCGCACCAGCTCAACTGGGCGCTGCGACCCGAGGCGCTCGGCCTCACGCTCGGCGAGGGATACGACCCGCGGCGCGTCTACGTCGGCGTCAGCGACGCCGACTCGCTGCCCGATCCGAACGTGTACCGGTGGATCGCCGCCGAGGTGCTGGCGGGCCGCGGCGCGCCGGCCTATCAGGGCGTGACGCTCTCGCTCGCGAACTTCGACGCCCACGACACGCGCGGGCGCGTCTGCGCGATCCAGCAGTCGTCGATCTTCATCCGCGTCTCGATCGCGCGGCTCATCAACGAGGTGCGGCGGCTGCGCTGGTTCGCTGCGCTGACGGCCCGCGCGCCGCGGCTGGCGCGCGCGCTGCGGCCGGTCTTCGACTTCTGCTTCCGGCGCTCGCAGATCTGTCTCGGCCACAACCAGTTCGTGCGACTCGACGTCCTGCAGGCGGTCGGCGGCTTTCCGACCGCGGGCGCGACGGAAGATTCCACGCTCGGCTACGCGATCGCCGCCCGCGGCCTGTTGCTGGCGCCGCTGCCGATGCTGGAGCTCGTCGACTTGCCGGAGGCGACGGAGAAGATGGTTCGGCAGAACGCGCGCTGGTACAAGGGCGTGCTCGACGATGTCCCGTATCTCTGGCGCGTGTGGCGCGCGGCGCCGACCGCGTTCAACGCCGCGCAGCTCTGCCGTCACGTCGGCAACAAGGTGCTCGAGTGGCCGATCGCCGCCGTCATCTATCCCGTGGTCGGCTTTCTCGGCTGGCACCTCGCGTACCGCTTCAGCGACCATCCCGTGCTCTTCGCGCTCGGGATCGCGTTTCCGTCGATCTCGCTCGGGCTCTCCATCTGGGTCGGCGGCGTCGTCACCCAGGACTGCATCGAGGACGTGGCACGCCACCTGGACCGGCCCGTGGACGTGCGCCGCACCACGCTGGCGCACAAGTTCGTCGGCACGTTCCGGTGTCAGACGTACTGGCTGCTGGCCACGCGCGGCGCGTGGCGCGTGCTGTGGGCGCTCGGCACGCGGGGCCGCTTCGAAGCGCCGAAGACGGACCGCGTCACCCGCTAGCGCGCGGAGCGGTGAGTTCGCGGGTGCCGGGCGCGAGGCTATAATCCAGGCATGCCTGGCAAAAATCGAAAGCGCGTGCTGCCGATCTCGCACGAAACGCGCCCGTATCGCACCGAGATGACCCCGGTGGCGTTCCTGCGACGCAGCGCCTACGTCTTTCCGGACAAGGTCGCCATCGTCCACGGCGAGCGCCGCTACACGTACCGGCAGTTCGAGGAGCGCGCGAATCGTCTGGCGTCGGGGCTGCGCGCAGCCGGCCTGCGCCATCTCGATCGCGTGGCGTTCATCTGTCCCAACACGCCGGCGATGCTCGAGGCGCACTTCGGCGTACCGGCCGCCGGCCTCGTGCTGGTCCCGATCAACACGCGGCTCAACAGCGACGAGATCGGCTACATCCTCAAGCACTCGGGCGCGAAGTTCGTCTTCGTGGACGCAGAGCTCGAGGCGCTCGTCAAGCCGCTCGATCTCACCGGCGTGCGCGTGATCCGCGTCGACGACACCGGCGCGCCAGGGGACCCGTACGAGGACTTCCTCGCCGGCGCATCGCCGGAGCCGTGCGAGCCGTGGCTGAAGGATGAGGAAGAGACGATCTCGATCAACTACACGTCGGGGACGACGGGGCGGCCCAAGGGTGTCATGGTCACGCATCGCGGCGCCTACCTGAACGCCGTCGGCGAGCTGCTCGAGACGGGACTGTCGTTCGACGCGAAGTACATGTGGACGCTGCCGATGTTCCACTGCAACGGCTGGTGCTTCACCTGGGGCGTCACCGCGATGGGCGCCACGCACGTGTGTCTGCGCCGCGTGGAGCCGAGCCGCATCTGGGACCTGATCGACCGCGAGGGCATCACGCACTACTGCGGCGCGCCGACCGTGCAGATCGGCATCGTCAACGATCCCAAGGCGCACACGCTGCCGCGCACGGTGACCTGCGCAGTGGCTGGCGCGCCGCCGTCGCCGACGCTGCTCGGCAAGCTCAAGCAGCTGGGCTTTCGTCCCGTGCACGTGTACGGCCTGACCGAGACGTACGGCCCGCACACCGTCTGCGCGTGGGACGCCGACTGGGACCGGCTGCCCGCGGACGAGATGGCGCGCAAGGCCGCGCGTCAGGGCCAGGGCTACGTCGTGTTCGATCTCGTGCGCGTGGTGGACGAGCACATGCAGGACGTCGCGATGGACGGCGAGACGCTCGGCGAGGTCATCATGCGCGGCAACAACGTCATGAAGGGCTACTTCGAGCAGCCCGACGCGACGGCCGACGCGTTCCGCGGCGGCTGGTTCCATTCGGGCGACATCGCCGTGTGGCACCCCGACGGCTACGTCGAGCTGCGCGACAGAAAGAAAGACATCATCATCTCCGGCGGTGAGAACATCTCGACGATCGAGGTCGAGCAGGCGGTGGCGCGCCACCCGGCGGTCATGGAGTGCGCGGTGGTGGCGATTCCGGATGAGAAGTGGGGCGAGCGGCCGAAGGCTTTCGTCACGCTCAAGCCCGGCATGAAGGCCACCGAGGCGGAGGTGATCGAATTCTGCCGGCAGCACATCGCGCACTTCAAGTGCCCGGCCGCCGTCGAGTTCGGCGACCTGCCGAAGACCTCGACGGGCAAGGTGCAGAAATTCGTGCTGCGCGACCGGGAGTGGAAGGGCCGGGCCAAGCGGATCAACTGATGCCGATCGAGCAGCAGCTGACCGACACGCTGACCCAAGCCATCCGCAACAAGGACACGCGTACCGCCGACGTCGTGCGCATGCTCAAGACCCGGCTGCAGGAGCGCCGCACGGCCAAGGGCTTCGCCGGGCAGGTGGACGACGCGCTCGTGCTCGACGTCATCGGCGCCTACCGCAAGCAGCTCCAGAAGGCGCTGGCCGAGTACGACAAGCTCGGCGAGCGCGGCGCGGCGCAGGCCGCCCAGCTGCGGTTCGAGATCGAATTCTGCGAGCGCTTCCTTCCCAAGGGACTCGACGACACCGCGCTGCGCACGCTCGTGCAGGAGCGTGCACGCGCGCTCGGCGTGACCGACCCCAAGCAGGTGGGTCGTCTGATCGGCGACGTCATGAAAACCCACAAGGGTCAGGTTGATGCCGCCGATGTGAAACGGATTGCAGAGGACCTGTTGAAGGCCTGACACGCGCGGTCCTGCCGCTGGTGTTCCTTTTGCATTGGGACCAAAGGCGAGGAGGACCAGCCATGCACAAGCTCGCCACTACCGCACTCGCGGTGGCCCTGGGGCTCGCCTGGAGCGCCCTGCCGGCCATCGCCGCAGGAACCACGACCCCGCCGAAGGAAGACAAGAGCATCAAGGAGAAGACGGCGGACACGTGGGACAAGACCAAGGAGAAGACCTCCGAGGCCTGGGACAAGACCAAGGAAAAGACGGTCGAGACCAAGGACAAGGTCAAGGAGAAGGTGAGCGGCGATAAGGACAAGGCCGAGAACAAGGCGGAGCGCGCCAAGGACAAGGCCGAAGCGAAGGCCGAGCGCGCGAAGGATAAGGCGGACGCCAAGGCCGACACCGCCGGCGACAAGATGGACCGCGCCACCGACAAGACCAAGGCCAAGGCGCGCGAGATGAAGGACAAGGTCGCTGCGAAGATGGAGAGCAGCGAGGACATCCGTCAGGCGCAGACCGCGCTGAAGGACAAGGGCCACAACCCTGGTCCGATCGACGGCATCCACGGCCCGCGCACGTCGGCCGCGCTGCGCAACTATCAGAAGGCCGAGAACATCAAGGTGACCGGCCGTCTCGACGACGACACCCGCACTCATCTGCTGGGCAGCTCGGCGTCCAGCCGCACCAGCGCGACGACGCCGTCGGCGTCGCCCGTGACCAGCCAGCCGTCGGCGCCGGCCACCCAGCCGTCGACGACGGGCGGCGCGTCGGTGGACAGCAAGCCGACGGTTCCTCCGGCGAGTGGTCAGTCTCCGTCAGCGCCGGCTGAGAAGCCCGAGAAGACGCAGAAGCCGTAACGCTAACGACTCACTGACTTACCGCGGGGCCGGCGTTCGCGCGCCGGCCTCGCGTTGTTTTTTTGTGAGGATCGCGCCATGACTCGACTGTTCCCGGCGCCCTGGGCTCCCCGATTGCTCAGCGTGCTCCGAATCGGCGCCGCGCTGCTCTTCATCGCGCACGGAACGCAGAAGCTCTTCGGTGTCCCCGGGACGCGGCCGCCGGTTGAGCTGATGTCGCAGATGGGCGTGGCCGGCGTGCTCGAGACATTCGGCGGCTTGCTGATGCTCCTCGGCCTTTTCACCGGACCGATCGCGTTTCTGCTGGCCGGTGAGATGGCCGTCGCTTATCTCATGGCGCATGCCCCGCGCGGCGCGTGGCCGCTGCTCAACGGCGGCGAGCTGCCGCTGCTCTATGCGCTCACGTGGCTATTTTTCGCGGCCGCCGCCCCGGGGCCGTGGAGTCTCGATGCGCTTCGGCGAGAGCGAGCGCCCGAGCGGCGAAGCACGCAGCGCCTCGCCGCGTAGTGCTGCGAAGGACTTTATCGAAAATGGACGGACCAATGCCGGGTCGCGCTTGACTCGGTGGAAGCGGTCGGGTACGTTACCTCGGTCACCGCGGGGTGGAGCAGCCCGGTAGCTCGTTGGGCTCATAACCCAAAGGTCGCTGGTTCAAATCCAGCCCCCGCAACCATCGAAAACGAGGGGTTAGCGGACGCAAGAACCGCTAACCCCTTTCGTTTACCCAGACTTCACCCAGGAATTCGCTTCTGCTCCCAGCTCGGCGGCGGCAATTATGCGGCGTGCTATAGTCCGATCCACTCGTCGCTCCAGCATAAGGCAACCACAGGAATCATCCAGCGAGCGAGCAACGCAATGCCGGACAGCCCGAGAAACCCACTTGCCGCCGGCCGCGACGCCCTTCAGCGTCACGCTTGGCGCGAGGCCTTCGAGCAGTTGCGCGGCGCGGACTTTGCGGAACCGCTGCCGCCGGAGGATCTTGAGCTGCTGGCCGAAGCCGCAGGGTGGGTCGGCCGGCTCGACGAGTCCATCGCAGTGCGGGAACGTGCTCACGCCGCTTACCTCGCCCGGGGTGATCGGCGCCGTGCGGGCTTCATCGCTCTCCTGCTGAGCCACGACTATTTCGCCAAGGGCCAGAGCTCGATCGGGAACGGGTGGATCAGGCGCGCTGAACGACTCCTCGACGCAGAGCAGAACTCGATCGAGTATGGCCATCTGCTGAGGGCGCGCGGTCTCTTGGCCAGTGAGCCTGATGAGGGCTTGGCGCATGCCCGAGCGGCGTACGACCTGGCGACGCGCTTGGGAGACCGCGACCTGGCCGCCTTGGAGCTGCAGGAACAGGGACGGCTCCTGGTCGCCAAGGGCGAGGTGGCCGAAGGGCTGGCGCTCCTCGAGGACGCCGCCATGCACGCGGTCAGTGGCACCCTTGGTCCGCTCGCTACGGGCGATATCTTTTGCAACGCCATCGATGTCTGCCGTAAGCTCGCCGACTTCGGGCGCGCCAGCGAGTGGACCGACGCCGCGCGCCAGTGGTGCGATCGCGAGGGCATCCTCGGATTTCCAGGCGTGTGCCGCGTGTACCGGGCCGGCATCCTGCGTCTCCGGGGCGCGCTGACGGACGCCGCGCGCGAGGCCACGGATGCCTGCGAGGAGCTGCGCCCGTACTCTGTGAGCGCAAGCAGTGAGGCCTTCTACGAGCTCGGCGAGGTCCGTCTCAGGCTGGGTGAGCTTACGGCGGCCGCTGAGGCTTTCAGGCAGGCGCACGAGCTGGGCCGAGATCCGCAACCCGGCTTGGCGCTGCTCCGCCTCGCGGAGGGTAAGGTCGAGGCCGCTCGCACGGCGATCAAGAGCGCGCTCGCCGACGAATCCCGAGATCGACTCGCCCGGAGCCAGCTCCTGCCCGCGCAGGTGGAGATCGCACTGGCCGCCGGCGACCTCGACGGAGCCCGCGCCGCGGCCGATGAGCTCGAGGCCATCGCTAACGTGTACGCGACGCCCGCGCTGAACGCGGCCGCGCAGTGCATGCGCGGCCAAGTCCAGATCGCGGCAGGCGAAGCGGCCGGAGCGCTGCGGAGTCTCCGCGCGGGCTGTCGTCTCTGGCAGAAGCTGGACGCCCCGTACGAGACGGCGCGAGCCCGGATGGCGTTGGCCACTGTGCACCGCGCCGCGGGGGATCTGGAGACCGCCGCCCTCGAGCTGACGGCCGCCCGCTCGGCTTTCGAGCGGCTGGGCGCCGTGCTCGACGTCAAGCGGGCGGTGGAGGCGCAGGCCAGTGCGGCAAATGCCCACTCGGCCGAGCCGGAGCTGACGCGCGCGGAGACTCGCACATTCATGTTCACCGACATCGTGCGGTCGACCCAACTGGTCGAGGCCATCGGGGACGAGTCGTGGGCGGATCTCGTCCGGTGGCACGACCAGACCCTCCGCGCCATCTTCGCCACCTATGGCGGCCAGGAAGTCGATCATGCAGGCGACGGCTTCTTCGTAGCTTTCTCGGCAGCGCGCCCGGCGATCGAGTGCGGCATTGCCATTCAGCGAACGCTCGTCGATCACCGCCGGAAGGCAGGCTTCGCCCCGCAGTTGCGCATCGGCCTTCACACCGCCCCGGCGCAGCGGCAAGGTAACGCGTATCGCGGCAAGGGCGTTCACGTCGCGGCCCGCATTGCGGCGCTCGCCGAGGCCGGCGAGATCCTGGCGAGCCGCGACACGCTCGCGTCCGCGCCGGCGGGGATCGCGCTGTCCGCCCCGCGTTTCGCCACGCTCAAAGGACTCGCGGAGCCGCTTGAGATCGTTACCCTCGGCTGGCAGTAGCGGAGATGTGCAGCGCACGGTTGCTGAAAGGCCGTCACCGCCGCCCCAGACGCTACCCAGGAAGTTGCTCCGACGAAAACCAAGGAGGCATAACCCAAAGGTCGCTGGTTCAAATCCAGCCCCCGCAACCATGAACGACGAGGGGTTAGAGGACGCGAAAGCCGCTAGCCCCTTTCGTTTGCCCAGACTTCACCCAGGAATCGGTGTGCACGTCGTTCGGCAAACAAATCCGGACTGCTGGCGCGGGCGGATCAGGTGGTCGAGTAGGTGATAGCCTTACACCGGGTCGATGCGGAACACGGGGTAACGTTCGGGAATGGCGTCGAACTCCGATGGCTTCGGACCATAAGTGAGCGTGTCGCGCACACCGCTCCACGGAGGAACCGGCTGCGGGTGACGGCGATTAGCGCCAAACGGCTGCGCCGCATAGGGAACGCCTTGCACGTATTCATGCTCTCGGCAACACTTCCACGAACCTCACCGGACCGCGTCCTCACAACAGGGTTCACGCGTGTACCTGTTTCCATTTTGACGTATGCCGCGTCGAGCCGTAGCGGTTGCGTCCGTGCTCGACTTCCTCGACTATGACGCCTCTAGCTCGGTCGGTGCGCTGCGTCTGAGGAGGGACGGCCATGGCCGATATTCCCGAAACTCGCTACGCCAAAAGCGGCGACACCCATATCGCCTATCAGGTGATCGGCAGCGGACCGCTGGACGTCGTCTGGGTGCCGGGCTTCGTGTCGCACGTGGAGGCTCAGTGGCAGAACCCGGCGCAGGCGCACATGATGCGCCGGCTCGCCTCGTTCTCGCGCCTGATCGTCTTCGACAAGCCTGGGACCGGGATGTCGGATCGCCTCGCGGCCATTCCGACGCTCGAGCAGCGCATGGACAATGTGCGAGCGGTGATGGACGCGGTTGGCTCGGAGCGCGCGGCGTTCTTCGGCATCTCCGAGGGTGGCCCGATGAGCATCTTGTTCGCGGCGACGTATCCGCACCGGACCTCGGCGCTCATTCTCTACGGAACCTATGCGCGACGTATGTGGGCTCCCGATCATCCCTCTGGACGGACCGAGGAAGAGATGCGGCTGATCCTCGAGCGCATGGAGCGCGACTGGGGCAAGGACTTCCATCTCGAAATGTGGGCGCCCAGTATTGCGGCAAACCAGGACGCGCGCCGTGCGGTCGCGGCATACCTCCGGCTCGCGGCAAGCCCGGGTGCCGCCGTCACCACCATTCGGCTCACCTGCGAGATCGACGTGAGGCACGTCCTTCCGGTGATCCGTGTTCCCGCGCTGGTGGTCCACCGCGTGGGCGATCGGGTGACGCGCATCGAGCAGGGGCGCTATCTCGCCGAGCACATCGCGGGCGCCAAGCTCGTCGAATTGCCCGGCGACGATCACATGCCGTGGGTCGGCGGCGGCGACGCGATCATCGACGAGATCGAGGAGTTCCTGACCGGGATTCGCCCCGCGGACACGGACCGGGTGCTGGCGACGATCCTCTTCACCGACATCGTCGGCTCGACCGAGCGGGCGATGGCGCTCGGGGATCGCCGTTGGCGCGAGCTGCTCGAGCAGTATTACGGCGTGGCCCGCCGCGAGCTCAGCCGCTTCCGGGGCCGCGAGATCGACACGGCTGGCGACGGGCTCTTCGCAGCGTTCGACGGCCCCGCCCGCGCAATCCGGTGCGCCTGCCGGATCCGCGACGAGGTCCGCTCGCTCGGCCTCGAGGTGCGCAGCGGGCTCCACGCCGGCGAATGCGAAGTGGTCGGCGACAAGATCACGGGCATTGCGGTCCACATCGGCGCCCGCGTGGCGGCGGCGGCGGCCGCGGGTGACGTCTGCGTGTCCAGCACCGTCAAGGACCTCGTGGCTGGCTCCGGGATCGGCTTCAAGGATCGCGGAACGCACGCGCTCAAGGGGTTGCCGGGCGATTGGCCGC
>Ga0114129_10000410_pt1 | contig 50569 bp, 38 predicted proteins | sample RhiMetdeltSRZDD1_FD_80071 | JGI IMG/M metagenome (GOLD analysis project Ga0114129, IMG submission 80071) | Populus rhizosphere microbial communities from Tennessee, USA - Rhizosphere MetaG P. deltoides SRZDD1 (version 2) (version 2) | ecosystem: Host-associated > Plants > Roots > Rhizosphere >...
ACCTGTCGCCCATCGGGCCACTCCAACGTCGGCCACCACGACATCAACGCCGTCCCTTTCGGCGTGTCAGTGTCGAGTAGCGTGACTTTGAACTGCGACACGTAATGCCCGGGGCTGGAGCGTTCGATTGCGGCCGACGTCGGACTGACGCGATGCGCGACAGGTCGAACCCGCGCCGGAGGCAGCGCAAGGATTGCCGTGCCACCTTCGCACCTTGCGAAGTGGCGCGGCCAGCGTCAGGTCGCAATCCTGCGCGGACGCAGGCAGCGGGTTCGAGCGTCATGTCCGCGGAGGCCGCGATCGAACGCTCCAGCCCCGGGCGCTCTCGGTAGCCAGCGAGTGGGAATGGGGCGAGGGTGCTCTCGGTGAGCGCGTTGCTGGGAGGTCTACGGGACCAGAAATCGGGAATTTTGGATCACGAAAGTCCAATGGGACGAAGCCTGCGGCCGTTGGGACCAATACCAAGATGCAGTATCCGGCCCAGCGCTCAAAAACGCGCCAAATCCCTGAAAAAACACCGATTGACCCGGGCGCATCCGGCGCGTAAATTGCCGAAACTAGCACGGCTCTTGCTTGTCACCCGTGCACGACCGCTCGTGGCCCGCGAGCGACCGTCCATCACAAGCGGATTCCCGTCCGCTAGGGTCAGGCCCGGAGGAGGACCTTAAATGAATACTCGACTGCTTAGGGTGGGGCTGTTTGCGCTCATCACCGCGCTCATCAGCGTGCCCGCCTTTGCACAGGCCACGTCGTCCATCGTCGGCGTGGTAACCGATTCTGGCGGCGGCGTGATCCCAGGCGCCACGGTCACAGCAACCAACGACGCCACGGCCGGCGTCTCGACTGCGGTCAGCACGGCCAACGGAACTTTTACGATCCCCGCGCTCAACCCCGGCAAATACACCGTGACGGTTGCGCTGCAGGGATTCAAGAGCGCAGTCCTGAAGGACGTCGAAGTCACCGCCGGTACGCCGGCCAACGTCAAGGCCGTGCTCGAGGTCGGCGGCTTGACCGAGACCGTCGTCGTCGAAGGCGCGAGCGCGGTCATTCAGACGCAGTCGTCCGCGGCGTTCTCGAACGTGACCACCAATCAGATCGCCAACCTGCCGGTCGGGTCACGCAGCGGCCTCGATTTCGTGACGTTCCTCCCCGGGGTGCAGACCGCAAGCGGAAGCCGCGATTCGATCGTCAACGGGCTGCCGCAGAGCTCGATCGCGATCACGCTCGACGGCGTGAGCATTCAGGACAACTACTTGAAGACCACTGACGGATTCTTCGCACGCCTCAGCCCGCGTCTCGACGCCGTGGAAGAAGTCACGCTGGTGGCGGCCGGCAACGGCGCCAACGCGTCGTCGCAGGGCTCGACGCAGATTCAGTTCACCACGCGCTCGGGCAGCAACGTGTTCTCGGGCAGCGCGTACTACTACTACCAGAACGACGCGCTCAACGCGAACAGCTACTTCAACATCCGGCGCGGGCTGCCCAAGAACGAGTTCGTGCAGTACCAGCCTGGCGTGCGCGTGGGCGGTCCGATCAACATCCCGGGCCTCTACGACGGCCGCGGCAAGGCGTTCTTCTTCGTGAATTACGAGGAGAACCGGACGCCGCGCACGATCAACACGAACAGCGACTTCCTGACGCCCGAGGCGCAGTCCGGCATCTTCCGCTACACCGGCACGGACGGTGTGCTGCGATCCGTGAATCTGTACAACCTGGCGGGCACCAACGGGCAGACGTCGACGCCGGACCCGATCGTCGCGCAGTTGCTGAACGACATTTCTGCGGCGGCCAGCGGCAAGCTCGTCGAGCCGATCGACGGAAACCCGAACGCGCAGCGCCTCCGGTTCCAGCAGGACGCGAAAGGCGTCACGCGGTACCCGACGGTCCGCGTGGACTACAACCTTTCGAGCGCGCACCGGCTCACCGGATCGTGGACGTTCAACGATCTCGTCTCCGACCCTGACACGACCAACACGCAGCAGGCGCGGTGGCCGGGCTTCCCGATTCACGGCGCACAGATCTCGGATCGCTACATCTTCACCACGGCCCTCCGGTCGTCAGTCTCCACCAACATCGTCAACGAGGTGCGGTACGGGATGAGCGGTGGCGCGACGATGTTCTCGCCGGGCCTCGAATCGGGGATGTGGAGCGGTCCGCTCGCCAACCAGGGCGGGTTCGCGCTCGGCATCAACGCGGCGGGCTTCGCGCAGACCGGCGGCAACAACACCGGCATCACGAACGCGGGCACCGGCGCGGGCTACTCCGCCAGAGAGGCGTCGACGAAGTTCATCGAGAACACGTTGAACTGGCTGAAGGGTTCGCACAGCCTCGGCATGGGCTTCAACTACACCCAGGCCGACGTGTGGCTCCTCAACGAAACGCGCGCGCCGTCGATCAGCTTCAGCGTGCCGAACGGCGATCCGGCGCTGGCGATGTTCAGCGCGGCGAACTTCCCGAGCAGCAGCAGCAACCAGCGGAACGCGGCGCGCGACCTGTACGCCGTGCTGACCGGTCACGTCAGCCAGATTGGCGGCACCGCCCGGCTGGACGCGAGCACCGGCAAGTACGTCTACAACGGCAGCGGCCGCCAGGAAGGCCGGCTCCGCGAGGTCGATCTGTTCATCCAGGACAGCTGGAAGGCGAAGCCGAATCTGTCGCTGAACGTCGGCGTTCGCTATGCGGTGCAGATGCCCTTCTATGCGAAGAACAACAGCTACTCGACCTCGACACCGGACGGCGTGTTCGGCGTCTCGGGGTACGTGCCGGGCTGCGACCTGAGCAACGCGACGCCGGAGACCTGCAACCTGTTCAAGCCGGGAACGCTTCCGGGTTCGGTGACGACCTACCAGAACTTCCCGGAGGGCAGCGGCGCGTATGACACGGACTGGAACAACTTCGCGCCGAGCGTCGGCGTGAACTGGACGCCAGGCGCTGAGAACGGCTTCCTCCGCCGCATTCTCGGCGAGCCGGGCGACACGTCGCTCTCATTCGGTTGGGCCCGTGCCTTCGAGCGCCACGGCATGTCGGACTTCACGGGCGTGTTCGGCAACAATCCGGGGCTCACGGTCGGCGCGAACCGGAACGTGAGCAACGGCAACCTCGGCACGTTGCCGCTGCTCTTCCGCGACAGCGCCCGATTGGGCGCGCCGGCGACCTGCACCGGCGCGATCACGGTCGCGTGCGTCCCCGAAGAGCCGACGTATCCGATTGTGGCGACGACGAGCGGCAGCGTGAACATCTTCGACCCGAACCTCCAGGTCCCGTATTCGGATTCCTGGACGGTGGGCTGGTCGCGCGCGCTCGGCCGCCGATCCGCCTTCGAGATCCGCTACATCGGCACGCGCAACCGCGATCAGTGGAGGAGCTACAACTTCAACGAGTCGAACATCATCGAGAACGGTTTCCTCGATGAGTTCCAGAAGGCGCAGGCCAACCTCTACGCGAACGCGGCGGCCGGACGGGGCAAAACCTTTGCCTACTTCGGTCCAAACAGCGGCACGTCGCCGCTGCCGATCTATCTCGCGCACTTCAGCGGGACGAACTACAACCTCGGCGGCAACTGCGACAGCGCCGCAGCGTGCGCGACGATGTACTCGAACAGCAACTTCGCCAACGACAACTTCATCAACGCCCTGTCGCGGTTCAACCCGCTGCCGTTCACGCCGGCCGGCACGAACTCCGACTCCGGTCTGCGCGGCAGCGCCACGCTGCGGAACAACATGCTGCTCGCCGGTCTGCCGGCGAACTTCTGGATTGCCAATCCGGATGTCAGCAACGCGAACGTCACCGGCAACGGCGGGTTCACGGACTTCAACGGCCTGCAGATGCAGTTCCGCCGCCGCATGTCGGGTGGCCTGCAGTTCGACGTGAACTACGCGTACGGCAAGGCGTACGAAGCGGTTCGCTACTCGTTCCGCGTGCCGATGCTGTCGACGCGCAACACGGGCGGCGAGGGCGACGTGACGCACGCGATCAAGAGCACGTTCGTCTACGAGCTGCCGTTCGGCCAGGGCAAGCACTTCGCGACCAATGCCGGCGGCGTGATGGATCGCATCATCGGCGGCTGGCAGATCTCCGGCACGGCGCGCTTCCAGACCGGCGAGTTGATCGACCTCGGCAACGTCAATGTCGTCGGCATGAGCCTCAACGAGGTGCAAGACCTCTTCAAGGTCCGCTACACCGGTCCGGGCAACACGCCGATCTACATGTGGCCGCAGGACATCATCGACAACACGATCAAGGCCTACAGCCGCGACATCAACGGCTTCACGGCCGGTGCGCCGACCGGACGCTACTTCGCGCCGGCGGGCCTCGATAACTGCATCGAGACGATCGCGACCGGCTACGGCGACTGCGGTCTGCGCACGCTGGTCATTCAATCGCCGTGGGTGCGGAATCTCGACCTCAGCCTGGTCAAGGACGTCCGTCTGTCCGGAAGAAAGACCTTCCAGTTCAGAATGGACTTCCTCAACGCCTTCAACTTCGTGGATCTCAACCCCCAGGATGGTGTCGGCGCCACGACGCTGGCGGACTGGGAGGTCACCGGATCCAACGGTCCGCGCGTGATCCAGCTCGTGACACGGTTCAGCTGGTAGGCTCGATGTAGGTCGGCCCGTCAGGGCCGACATCACTCGCAGGGCGGGGCTTTCAGCCCCGCCCTTTTTTTCTCCCCGAATTCTCCTGCGCCGATCCGATCTCAGCTTGATAGAGTGGGAGATGGCTCCCCCGACAAGCGAGAGCCGTTCTCCTTGCGAACGGCTCGAGAAAGGATCTCGATATGCGTGTCAGAGAGTTGATGACACAACCCGTTTACAGCTGCAGCATTGAAGATCGCGCCAACACGGCCGCACAGATCATGTGGGAGCATGATTGCGGCGTCGTGCCCGTTGTCGACCAGGGCGGACGCGTCGTCGGCGTGTTGACGGATCGTGATTTGTGCATGGCCGCGCATTTCCAGAACCGGCCGCTGACCGACATCGCGATCGCGAGCGTCATGGCCCAGCAGGTCTGCACCTGCCTCGCCGAAGACGACGTCGTGGAGGCGGAGCGGCTCATGGCCGAACGACAGATTCACCGGCTGCCGGTCGTGAGCAACGACGGCTCGCTGATCGGCATTCTGTCGCTGGCCGACGTCGCGCGTCAGGCCAAGGGCACCACGAGCGGCCGACGCGACGATGTGGTTTCGCAGATTGCGAATACGGTCTCGGCCATCTCCGAGCCGCATCGGACGAACGCGGCTGGGTCGCGGGCGCACTGATGAGGCAATGAGGCAATGAGGCAATGAGGCAATGAGGCAATGAGGCAATGAGGCAATGAGGCAATGAGGCAATGAGGCTTGGACACTGACTCGCGCCTCATGGTCTCATCGCCTCAAAGCCGATTGCCCGCGGACCGTCAGCTCGCGCGGGCCTGCACCTCAATCGCCAGCGAGCCGCGGAGCGCGTTCGAGACCGGGCACCGAGCCAGGGCCTCTTTCGCAGTTTTCTCGAAGGTCGCCGGGTCCATTCCCGTCAATCCCTCAGTCACGACTTCAAGATTTGATGTCGTGATCTTGATTCCGGCGTCGCTCTTGTCGGCGATCACTGTGCACGTCACGCGAGTGGCCCGCGTCGAGGCGCCGGCCTTCGCCAGGGCGCCGGCGACGACCATCGCGTAGCACGTCCCAAGCGCGGCCGCGATCAACTCTTCCGGGCTCGTGCCGCCCTGGGGGTCGCCGATGCGGCGAGGGAATGACACGGGCAACGTGAATGCGCCGGTTCCGGCCTTGAGCTCGCCGGCGCCCTCCATCAGATTCCCCTTCCAGTCAACGGTCGCGTTTCGTGAAAAAGTCGGCATCGTTACTCCTGAAAAGCGCTTGTATTGGTAATTGGTAATCGGTAATTGAAAATCTTTCAGTTCCATTACCAATTACACATTACCAATTACCAATGCTCTATGCTGCCGCTGGCCGCGGTTTCCTCTTCGCCGTCTTCGTCGTCGTCGAAAGCTGCACGATTACGCCGGCGAGTGAAAGCGCCAGCCACAACGCCAGAATCCACCAGCGGCCGGGCATCGGATCGAGCGGATACACGACCCACACGTCGCGGGCACCGGCGCCGGCGACCGTCGATCGCCCGGTGAGCGCCAGCACGCCGACGATGAGCGTCCATGCGCCCGCGATGGCGGTGCCGAAGACGACAACGTAGCGGACGACGGAGAGCGCCACCAGCGCCCCGACCACGCAGACGAGCACGAGGACCAGCGTCGGCGGGTCGCCGCCGGCGGCGACGCGCCACACCCCGTTCAGCGCCAGCGCCGCGAGCCCTGCGCCGACCAGTCCGACGCCGAGAAAGTAGGCGGCGACCATCAGCACGGCGCCCACGAGTCCGCCGACGACGGCGGCGAGCACCAGGTACCACATGTTGGCAGTGCCCATCGTCGAGGTGGTGATCATCGCGCCGAGAAAGAATCCGTAGAGTCCGAGGACGACGCGGAACAGCCGGTAGCCGGCGAAGCAGGAGATCAGCCCGCCCACGGTGAGCACCAGCGCCGCTGGCGCTGCGTAGCGGACGGGCAGCATCGAAAAATCATATATCGCGGTCGTTCCGACACGCGAGAGTATGATTCCGCGCGTGCGCCGGGCGATCCTGACTCTGCTTGCCGTCGCCGCCGGCGGGGCGCTGCTCGTCTGGCAGATCGATCGCGTCGGACTCGATCGGATCGCCAGCGGCCTCAGCTCGGTTGGCTGGGGATTCGCGGCGATCCTCCTGCTCTCGCTGCTGCGATTCGTCGCGCGGTCGATGGCGTGGACGACGCTCATCGGACAGAAGACGTCGATCGCGCGCGCCGTGGCGGCGACGATAGGCGGCGATGCGCTCGGCAACATCACGCCGCTGAGCCTGCTCGTCAGCGAGCCCGTCAAGGCGATGTACCTCGACGCGGGTACGGGGTCGTCGCGGTCCCTGGCGGCGCTCGCGGCGGAGAACTTTTTCTACAGCGTCTCGGTAGGCATCTACGTGACGCTGGGGACCGCGGCGATGCTCCGCGCGTTCTCATTGCCCGCGGAGATCCATCTCGCCGGCTTCGTGGCGCTCGGACTCATGGCCGCCGTGCTGGCCGCCGCGGCGTGGACCGCCTGGCAGAAGCCGGCGCTCGCGAGCGCGGTTCTGTCGCGGTTGCCGTTCGCGAGACTCTCGGCCGTCGTCGATCGCGTCCGCGATTTCGAAGAGCGGACGTACGGATCGGCCGGCCGCGAGGGCGGCCGCCTCGCCGTGGTCTTCGCGTGCGAGACCGTGTTCCATCTCCTGAGCTTTCTCGAAGCGTGGCTGACGTTGTGGTGGATCACCGGCGTCTCGGCGCCCCTCGCGGCCTTCGTGCTCGACACGTTCAACCGCGTCGTCAACGTCGTCGCCAAGATGATCCCGTTCCGGATCGGCGTCGATCAGGTCACATCGGAAAGCGTCGGCGTCGCGATCGGTCTGGCGCCGGCGGTCGGAACGACGGTGTCGCTGATTCGGACGGGGAGGATGGTGGTATGGGCGGTGGTTGGACTGGCGCTGCTTGCGAAAAGAAGTCTGGGAGCCAGGAAGCCTGGGAGCCAGGAAGCTAGGAGCTGAGTTGCCGTCGCCTTCCTGGCTTCCGAGCTTCCAGGCTTCCAAGCTTTCCGGCTCACATATCTCTTCTTCCCTCCAGCGCCCTCGCCATCGTGAATTCATCGGCGTAGTCGAGATCGCTGCCGACGGGAACCCCCATCGCGATTCGTGTGACGCGCACGTCGAGCGGCTTCAGGAGCTTCGCCAAGTACAGCGCGGTGGCTTCTCCCTCGACCGTCGGATTCGTCGCGACGATCACTTCCTCGACACCGCCCTCACCGACGCGCGAGAGCAGACTCTTGATCTTCAGATCGTCGGGTCCGACGCCCTGCAGCGGCGCGATCGCGCCCATCAGGACGTGGTATCGCCCCTTGAACCCGCGGGTCTTCTCGACGGCGGCGACGTTTTCCGGCTGCTCGACGACACAGATCAGGCGGCGATCGCGATCATCGGCGGTGCAGAAAGAACAGGGATCGACCTCGGTGATGTTGCTGCAGATCGAGCAGTAGGTCACGCGTTCCTTGACGGAGAGCATCGCCGCGGCGAGCGCGTCGACTTCCTCACGCGGAGTTTTCAGGATGTAGTACGCGAGGCGCTGGGCGCTTCGAGCGCCGATCCCGGGCAGCCGCTGCAGCGCCGTCACGAGATCGGCCAGCGGATCCGTCCGCGGCATCAGGACATTCCGGGCAGGCGCAGACCGCCCATCATCCCCTGCATCTGGCTGGCCAGCGCCTCGTCGACCTTCCGGTGCGCGTCGTTGACGGCGGCGACAATCAGATCCTGCAGCATCTCGACGTCGTCTTTCGAGACGACTTCGGGATCGATCTTGATCTGCTGCAGCTGCTTGTGCCCGCTCACGACGACCGTCACCATGCCGCCGCCGGCCGTCGCCTCGATGCGCATGTCAGCCATCTGCTTCTGCAGACGCTCCTGCATCTGCTGCGCCTGCTGCATCATTTTTTGAATGTTCATAAAACTGTGTCACCACAATTGTGATTTGGTGATCCAGATCACCACGTCACAGTTTCTGATCTTTTATCTCCACGACTTCCTCGATCTCGCCGCCAAAGACGTCGAGGACCGCCTGCACGCCGGGATCGGCCTTGGCCCGCGCGTGGAGACGCGCCTGCTGCACCCGCGCGGGATCTTCAGGCTCGGCCGGCGCCGCCATCGGCGCACCTTCCCGCGTGACGATGGCAATCTTACGGCCGCTCATCGCGTGCGCCAATTGCTCGAGCCAGGCGCGGCGCACTTCGAGCTGCGCGCGCAGGCCCTTGTGCACCGGCGCGAAGGTAAAGACGACGGCGTCGCCCTCGGCCTCCACGGTCTTCGCCTGGGCGATGACCATGTGGTAGAAGCTCTTGTTCTGATCGCGGATGGAGGAAAGAAGACGGGTCTTGAGATCTGTCGGTTCCGGGGTTCCGGGGTTCCGGTGTTCCGAGGTTCTGGCTGACCCTGTCGAGGATCGCGATGCGCCCGCCGTCGGTGTCGAACTTCGAACTTCGAAGTTCGAAGTTCGCAGTTCCCCCTGGGCCTGGGGCCTGGGGCCTGGGGCCTTGACACTTCCGCTTTCCAACCCACCGATGAGATCGCTGAGCGGCGTGAGTTTCCGCAGGTGAATCCATTTCACCAGTGCCATCTCGAAGTGGTGCCTCGGTTGTGATGAAGCGCGGATGCCGGTTTCGGCGTCGGCGATGAGATCGAACGCGCGAATCAGATCTTCCCGCGAGTACTGCTCCGCGAGCGCCTGCAGCCGATCCGCCTCGCCTTCCCCGGCGATTTCCGGATCCGAAGCCCGCGACGGATCGATCTTCACGACCATCAAGTCGCGCATCAGCCTGGCCAGCTCGCGACAGACGATGCGGAGGTCGTAGCCGGCCTCGACGACGGTTCCGGCGAGACGGAAGACGGCGGCGACGTCCTCGCGCGCGACGGTCTCGGCGATCTCGAACTGCAAATCCCGGCCGATGAGCCCCAGCACGGTGCTGACGTCGGCCGACGTGACGCGATCGCTGGTGAACGCCAGGATCTGATCGAGCGCCGAGAGCGCGTCACGCATGCTGCCTTCCGCGGACCGCGCCACCAGCGCCAGCGCCGCATCGTCGATCTGCACCTGCTCACGTGCGGTCACGGTTTTCAGCTGATCCCGGATGGCGCCGAACGGCAGCGTCTTGAGCTCGAAGACCTGCGACCGCGACTGAATCGTCGCCGGCACCGAATGGAGATCCGTCGTCGCCATCATGAACTTCACGTACGGCGGCGGCTCTTCAATTGATTTCAGGAGCGCGTCGAACGCGCTCTTCGAAAGCCGATGGACCTCGTCGATGATGAAGATCTTGAACCGATCGCGCATCGGCGCGATGGCGAGCGGCTCGACGATGACCTCGCGGACGGCGTCGACGCCGGTGTAGGTCGCGCCGTCGATCTCGAGGACGTCCATGTCGCGTCCGTCGGCAATCTCGAGGCACGCGTCGCACTTGCCGCAGGGCTCGGTCGTCGGCCCGTTCACGCAGTTCAACGCCCGCGCCAGAATCCTCGCCGTCGTCGTCTTGCCGACGCCGCGCGGACCCGCGAAGATGAACGACTGCGCCAGCCGCCCCGAGGCGATGGCGTTCCTGAGCGTCTCGACGACGCCGCGCTGGCCGATGACGTCTTCGAATCGTTGCGGGCGCCACTTGCGGGCGAGAGCGATGTGGGGCATGGAGTTGGAAAAACTTCGAACTTCGAAGTTCGAACTTCGAAGTTAACAAGTGCTTTTCACTCCCTACGCGTCCGACCGCGGCCCGGAGGGCCTGCGGCACAGCACAGAATCGACTTAGCGCTGCTGCCTTCCGGCCCTGACGCGGTTCGTCGGCTGAACTTGCACAGGGTCCGGACCGCGGTCCGGCGCGCAGAGTTGGAGCGCCGGCCAGGTCTCGCTGCACGGCCGCTCAATCGGCAGTCTAGCATGCGGCAGACGCGGCCGCGGGGCCAGGACTGCGCGATAGACTTCTGCGATGCCACCGATTCGCGTCTGCCTCGCCGGCGCCACCGGCTGGGCGGGCTCGGAGTTGGCGCGAGCGATTGCCCGGACGTCGGACGTCGCGATCGTCTCCGCGGTGTCGCGAACGCATGCCGACCGCCGGTTGGGCGACGTGATCGGCGAGCCGCGTTTGACCGGTGTCATTCAGGCCTCCGCGGTCGAGGCGCTGACTATCCCGTGCGACGTGTTCGTCGAGTACACCAAGCCGGACAGCGCCAAACGCCACGTCCTGGCGGCGCTCGATCACGGCGTGCATGTGGTGGTCGGCACGTCAGGCCTCACGGATGGAGATTTCGCGGAGATCGACACCGTCGCACGCAAAGTGACACGTGGCGTGCTCGCCGCAGGCAATTTCGCATTGACCGCGGTCCTGCTGCAACGGTTTGCCGAGGCCGCCGCGAAGCTGATTCCGCAGTGGGAAATCATCGACTACGCACACGACGACAAGATGGACGCGCCGAGCGGCACGGCTCGCGAGCTCGCCGCACGGTTGGCGAGGATTCAGACGTCCGGCCCCACAGTTCCGATTGATAACACCATCGGTTCGCGAGAAGCTCGCGGCGCCACGATTGCGTCATCGCAAGTACACTCGGTCCGGCTGCCCGGATACGTCATCAGCCTCGAAGCGCTGTTCGGAATGCCTGATCAGCGGCTGACGATCCGGCACGATGCCGGCAGCAGCGCCCGTCCGTACGTCGACGGCGCGCTGCTCGCGATCCGCAAGGTCTCGACGCTCGTGGGTCTCCATCGCGGCCTCGACGCCGTGCTCGATTCGTAGCGCCGATTTCCCAAAACCCACGACAGTAGCGCGGATTGATTCCTAAATCCGCGACAGTGCTACGATCTGAACAGAGGCGCACGATGCCGATCGAAAGCCAGAAGGATCATCTCGAAGCACTGCTCGACGAGACGATCGAAGAGACCTTTCCTGCGAGCGACGCGCCAGCCAATACCGTCCAGACGGGCATCCGTGTGGGTACTCCCGCAGCCCTGAGCGTCGTGGACAATCGAGACGCCAGTCAGTTCGAGCTGCACGTGGATGGCCAGACCGGGTTCCTTCGCTACCAACGGACGCCTAGCGCCCTGACGCTGATCCACACGGAAGTCCCCGAATCGCTCCGGGGACGCCATCTGGCTGATCTGCTGGCGAAGGCCGGGATCGAAGCCGCGCGCGCCGAGGGGCTCACCCTGATCGTGCGTTGCCCGTTCGTGCGCGCCTACATGCGGAAGCATCCTCAGTAGAGACCCTCTCTCTTCGGTCCGCGTTCGCGTGCCAAAAGCCAAGCAGACATGAAGGGCATGAAGGCCATGAAGACTGCACTGACCTGGCGGCCGCCTGCGGCGGCGAGGCGGTGAGTGCGAGACCCGCGACCCGACAAGACCAAGACCTGGGGTTTCGTGTTGCGTCTTGTCGGTCGCGGGTTCCCGCGCTCACCGCGCTCATGTGTGCTTTGCTCTTGGCCAGCCTGCTAGAACAGCCGGCCGATGCCGATGTAGTACCGCCAGGCGCCATCGACGCCGAAGCTGCCGCCGAGGATCACCGGCCCGACCAATGTGTCGGCAATCGCGCCGACACTGAAGTCGGTCTTGAATCGCGCGCTGTCGATGTCGTCGAACGCGGACCCGCCTTCGATCCAGCCGCCGAGAAAAATCCCGCCGCCGAGAAAATCGGCGAGCCGTCCCACGCCGCGCAGATACCCCGCCGAGACGACCGCGTAGTGATCGCCCCGCACTTCGCCAGGCGCGTACGCCCCGAGCCGCAGCGGCGCGCCCAGTTGGAACTGCTCCGTCGGCAAGGGATGTCCCGACGTCGTGCCGGCGCCGCCCGTCACGAACAGGCGATCGGTGCGCCGGAACCGCCAGACCTTCGAGCCGCCAATCTCGGTTTGCGTGATGCCGTCGTTCGATCGATTCGCGGCCACTTCGGGCGGCGCATCTGGTGAGTCGGCGATGTAGTCGATCCGCGCCGCCGCCCGCATGCCGCTCGAAGGGACAACCGCGCTGTCCTGAACGTCGTAGCGCCACTCGAGCCGCGCGCGCGATTCTCGTCCGTGCAGCTCCGGCAGCCCCGGATCACCCGTCTCGACAGCGGCATCCAGATCTCCGAGCGAGAGCAACAGCCGCAGATCGCTGTCACGTCCCAGGTTGGTGCCGATCCCGAGCGCCGCCAGAACCCGGTCCTCACTGTAGCGCGCCACCACGACGTCGTCGCTGACGAACGACAGCGTCTCATGACGCGCCAGACCCGCGCCGGTGATGAACAACGACGTTCGGCCGAGCGGCCGATACAGCTCGGCGCCGAAGCTCGCGCGGGCGCCGACGGCACCGTCCACGCGCAGCTTTGAACCCGATCCAACGAGATCGAAGGTGAGGTACCGCGCGGCGAGCTGGAACTCGAAGACATCGCTCGCGGTGTTCTGCAGGCTCAACCCCAGCATCAGAAAGGGCGGGGCAAACGCTTTCGGTCGAGCGTCGACACGGATGCCGGGGCGGCCATTGGCCTCAGCCAGCTGCCAACCTACCGTTTCGTAGTGATCGAGTCCGGCGAAGGTCTCGAGTTTCGCTTCGAGCACCGTGACGTCGAGTGGCGTACCGATGAGTGGAGCCAGCGCCAATTCAATGCGCGCGCGATCGGACGTCGTCGCGCCGTCGACGGCGATGAATTGCGGCGATGGCCAGTCGATCTTGCGGCGCCGCAGCCGGTTCTCCAGATAGGCCGTCCACTCGGCATCGCCGATCGCCAGCGGCAACAGTTGATCTTTCATCGCCTCAGCGGCCCGATAGCCGGCCTCGGCGAGCTCCGCGTTCTTCCGCCAATCGAGGCTCCCGAACGTCTCCAGGGCGGGATTGATCACGATGTCGGCTGACTTCAAGGCGTTTCGCGTCGACGCCTGCATCATCACGTCGACGGTCTGGCCCATCAATGCCAGCATCGACCGGTTCACGTCGCGCGTGCTGCCCATGAATCCGACGTTGATCGCAATGACGACGTCGGCGCCCATGCCGCGGACGACATCGGCCGGCACGTTGTTCATGGCGCCGCCATCGACGAGGACCATCCCGTCGCGCTCGACCGGCGGAAAGATGCCGGGCAGCGACATCGTCGCGCGTAACGCCGACGCGAGGGATCCTCGCGCCAGCACGACCTGCTGGGCGGTGACGAGATCGACGGCAACCGCGCGGAAGGGCGTTGGCAGCTCGTCGAAGCTCGAGAGCCTCGTTTCGTAGGGACCGCCGATGCGCGTCAGCAGGAAATCGACCTGCTGGCCGTTGTTGAGCGCGACCGGCAGCTTGAGGCCGCCCTTGACGCCGAACTCGATCCGCGACGGGTAATCCCGCGCGTCGTTCTTGCGCCGGATGTTCTTGTAGCGGAACGGCGAGAAGCCGAACATCTCGTCCCAGTCGACGCGCGCGAGCATGGCCGCCAGTTCGTCGGCCGACATGCCCGATGCCACCGCGCCACCGACCAGCCCGCCCATGCTGGTTCCGGCGATGACATCGATTGGAATGTGATGCTCTTCGAGCCAGCGCACGACGCCGACGTGCGCCAGACCACGCGCGCTGCCGCCGCCGAAGGCGACGCCGACGCGGCGCCGTTGTTGCTGATTGTCCGCCCGCGGCGTGCGCCGCGACGGAGGCGATCGAGCCGACGAGTAAGACGACCGCGAAGCTGCGCAAGCGACGATGACGAATTAGAACGGGTTGGGGGCTCTCTTCGCGGGTGTGACCTTGACGAACAGCGACTCGTAGTACGTCACATCGACCGTGTCTCCGGTCTTCAAACCCTGAAGCAGCCCCGGCTCACGAACGGCCAACGTCATGGCCGGTTCCTGACCTCTCTTGACCCGGACCGTTCGGCCCGTCATGTCGAGCGACTCGATCCTGACGGTGTAGGTCTGCTCGCGCCGTATTTCCGATCCCGCTGTGCGGTCTTTTCTCGTGACGGTCGTCTGCGGATCTGGTGAAGCCGCGGGATCGCCAGGTTTCCGGACGCGGACGACCGTCGCCTCGAAGTACGTCGCCGACACCTGATCGCCGACCTTCAGGCTGTCAAAGCCCTCCATCTGTTCGGGCGCTCTGACGGCGATTTTGGCCTCCTGGGCGTTCCTCAACGTGACGATCCGGTTCGTCTTGTCGATGTCGACAATGGTGGCTGTACGCGTGACGGGCTTCGACTCAGCGGCGGACTGCTGCGCCACGAGCGGAGCGGTCGTCACAGCCAACAGGAAAAGGTAGCCACTCACCAACTTGATAGTCATCGACGCCTCCGGTCGGGTCTGATTGAACCACGGCTGCAGCCGGCCGTGGAGTAGGAAAAGCACAGCTGACCGGCATCGAGGACACCTGAGCCGTGGCACAGCCCGAAAAAGTGGCCTGCTGCGCAGCATAGCGCTCGATCCCGGCTGGCATCGGGATTGCCCTACTGGTCGGCATGGCTTTCATTCTCCGTCGTACAGGACTCCGTTTCGCGGTCGGCGTGGCCGCCAGTCTGACGTTCGCGGTGCCGACAGCCGCGCAGACTCGCATCGATCCCGACAAGAATCGATTCTCCCCGGCCCAGGATGTCGAGCTGGGCAGACGCGCGGCTGCGGAGATCCGGCAAGAACTGCCGATTGGCCGCGATCGACAAACGGAGAACTACGTCAGACGGATCGGCGAGCGCCTGGCCGCGGCGATTCCGGGCAGACTGCAGCAGCCACTGTTCCGCTACACGTTCCAGGTCGTCGATCGCCGGGACATCAACGCGTTTTCGCTCCCCGGGGGTCCGATCTTCGTGAATCGCGGCATGCTCGACGCGGCGAGAAACGACGGCGAGGTCGCGGGCGTGCTCGCGCACGAGCTCAGTCACGTCGTGCTCCGGCACGGCACTGCGCAGGCCACGAAGGGGCAGCCGTTCCAACTCGGTGCGCTCGCCGGCCAGATCCTCGGATCGGTCGTCGGCGGCCGGACTGGAGCCGTCATCGCGAATGGATCACAGATCGGGATCGGGACCTATTTCATGAAGTACAGCCGCGAGTACGAACGACAGGCGGACCTGCTTGGCGCGCAAATCATGGCGCGCGCCGGCTATGATCCGCGCGACATGGCGAACATGTTCCAGACCATCGCCCGACGCAGCGGCAATGGCGGTCCGGAGTGGTTGAGCGACCATCCGAGCCCCGGCAATCGCTACGAGGCGATCAACCGCGAGGCGGCGCTCCTTCGCGGCCGTGATTCGTCGACGCGCTCCTATCGATGACGCGCTCGTGCAGCAGACCGGCGCGCGCCCAGCGCGGCCTCACTTCCGCCGCGAGAGGTTCTTGCGAATGCGGCTCACGGTCTCCGGCGTCACGCCGAGGTAGGACGCGAGCATGGATTGAGGGACTCGCACGGCAAGTGACGAATAGACTTTGAGGAATTCCAGGTAGCGCTCTTCTGCGGAGGCGCTGAGCGAGCTCACGATCCGCTGATCCTTCGCCGCGGAGTGACGCTGCAGTCCCGCCCGAAACGCGGCGGCATATCCGGCCACTTGCGCAATCAGCCTCTGGTGCGACGGGCCGTCGAGCAGCAGGAGCTCGGAATCCTCGATCGCGTCGATGAAGTACGGCGACGGCGCGTTCGTGTGGAGGCTGGTGGAATCCGCCAGCCACCAGGTTTCCGGCGCGAACTGCACGATGTGCTCTTTGCCTTTCGCGTCGATGATGTAGTTCCGCAGGCAGCCGCTGGCCACGAAGGCGGCATGCCGGGTCACGTCTCCGCCACGCTGGAGAAACTCTCCGGCGTCCAGATGTTTGTGGAGCAGCGCACCCCGGATCAGATTGAAATCATGGTCGCTGAATGTGGCTCGCGCGTCGAGGTACGCACGAAGCACCTCAAACGCGGCTGCTGCGTCGCCCTGGCGCGCCTGATCGGGCGGCATCGATCTCGACCCCGGAGCATTACATCACGAGCCGAGAACGTACAATTCATCATGTCCGACTACGTGATTCGGCCGGCGGCGCCGGGCGACCTTCCGGCGCTGACGGACATTTACAACTACTACATCGTGCACACGCCGATCACCTTCGACTTGCGCACGTTCACGCCGGACGAGCGGCACGCGTGGTTCGACGATCATCGCGCGTCCGGGCGGCACCGGCTGCTCGTCGCCACCGACGCGCGCGGCCGCTGCCTGGGTTACGCGAGCACGAGTCCCTGGCGTCCGAAGCCCGCGTACAGCACGACGGTCGAGTCGAGCGTGTATTGCCATTCGGACGCCGTCGGTCAGGGCTGCGGGACGGCGCTCTACGCGGCGCTGTTCAAAGCCCTCGAGCGCGAGGACATCCAGACGATCGTCGCCGGCGTCTGCCTGCCCAATCCCGCGTCGGTTTCACTGCATCAGCGATTTGGGTTTCGCCCAGTCGGCGTGTTCCACTCGGTGGGACGGAAGTTCGATCGGTACTGGGATGTGGCCTGGTTCGAACGTCCACTCCGGATCGATTAGCCCGTATTACGATCACGCGACCGGTGCGTGAGGTCCCCCCGCCTGGCTGGAGAGACTGATGCCGTCACCTTCCGACCGGTACGTTGAAGTCGCTCGACTCTTCCGTGACGCCGCCGGGCCCGACGCCGCGACGTTTGCGCCGGCCACCGCCGACGATCTCATGGCAGCGCAGGACGCACTCGGCGCCCGGCTTCCCGACAGCTATGGCTGGTTCCAGCTGGAATTCGGAGACGTCCGCCGGGGCCCGCTCGAGATCTACACCGTGCGACCGTCCGAGCCGCCGTACCTCAATATCGTCGGCATCAATCTCGACGAGCGACGCGACGCTCGTCCCCGGCTTCCGGCGCACCTCATCGCCTTCAGCGACAACGGCGGAGGCGACTTGTGCTGCTTCGACTCATCCGCCTTTCGCGACGGCGAGTGTCCCGTCGTCTGGTGGGATCACGAACTGGATGAGGGTCAATCGCCGGAGCCGGCGGCGCCCTCGTTCCTCGACTGGATCGAAGCCGAGCTACGCGAACGCGCCGCCGAAGAGCCGGGCTCGCTGCTCGACAGCCTGGGGCACGTCCATCGCGCCTGGCTGAGCGAGTGGTTCAAGAAAAAAGACTAGCAGCCGCGAGAGTGATGTCGCGATGCCCCAACTGTTCGGCGGAGCTTGCAGACGAGTATTGCCCTCGGTGCGGCCAGCGCCGGATCCAACCGCAGGAGCTGTCGGCTCGCCACTTCTTGCAGGAGGTGGCTGACGAGATCGCGAACTTCAGGGCGAGATTCAAAACCCTTCACACGCTGCGCGGACTGCTGACTCCGGGTTTGCTCACGGCGGAGTACCTGGCAGGCCGCCGTCAGCCCTATCTGAGTCCTTTCAAGACATACCTGGTCTGCGCGGCGATTTTCTTTCTGTCGGCGCCAGCGGCTGGATTCTCGCTCGCCTCGATGCTCGACGCCGATCAATCAGGCGTGCTCCGCGGACTCGTCTCGGCGCGCGAGGCCGCGCGACAACTCGATCCTCCCCTCTTCAACGCCCGATTCGATGTTCGTGTGCAATCGGTGTACACGATCACACTGGGCGCCGTCAGCATTGCCTTCGCGCTGATCCTCCAGGCGCTGTTTTACAAGCAGCACAGGTCGTTCGGCGCGCACCTCATTTTTGCGCTGCACTACATCTCGTTCATGTATCTCGTCACCGTCGCCTCGGGATTCGGCCGTCGGCGTGGCCTCTCGATTGACGCGGCCGTGTTGGGCGGGTACGCGCTGATTGTGTCGTATCTGATCCTGGCGTTGAAACGTGTCTACGCGGAATCGACCTGGGCTGTGGCGGTGAAGGGGGCGGCGCTCATCCTTCTCACCCTCGTCCTCAATAACCTGGCGAGCTTCGTGGCCATCCGGCTGACGCTCGCGCTCGTGTGAGCGACAGGAGAACGACAACGCCCGCAGTGGTTCGATGGTTCGATCATTGTCGCGCGGGCTCGAACAACTCGATTGGATTGCCGTCCGGATCCTCCAATTGGATTTGTTTGCCGCCAGGACCGACTTCCATCTCGTTGCGCAGGCGGAGCCCTGCTCGCTTGAGCGACTCGATGCATCGGGGCAAATCAGTCACGCGAAGGACAATTCGATTCCAGCCGCCTGATTCCTGCCGACGTCCGTCCGGCATGGGGGCTCACATCGCTGACTTGATATCGAACGCCGTGAAAGCCGCGGATGAAGGATACGAGAGTCGACGATCAGTCCTCGCGAATGCCGGCCAGCGGATCGATGGTGGTCGCGCGATGCGCCGGCAGGACGCACGCCGCGAGCGCGACCGCCACCATCACAGCCACGGACCCGGCGATGTTCGCGGCGTCCGTCGGGGTGAGACCAAACAGAAGATCGGCGATCGCGCTGGCGGTCAGCCGGACCAATGCGACAGCCGCAAGGATGCCTGCCACGAGGCCAACACTGAACACGACCGATGCTTCGCGCAGAGACTCACGAATGACGGACCAGCGGCCGGCGCCGAGTGCTCTTCGGATCGCCAGCTCCTTGGTCCGCTGGGCGACGGTGTAAGACGCAACCCCAAAGATCCCGACCGACGCGAGCAGAAGCCCAAGCACGCTGAAGAACGAGCTGATTGCCGCGACCATCCGCTCCCTCGCGATGTCCCGCTTGACGTCCTCCCCCATCGCCCGGATCCCGACGAACAGACGTGGATTCACGCGCTGCACGGCGTCCCGGATCGCGGGCGCGATCGCTGCCGGATCGCCGGTGACGCGGACAAGGATGGAATTCACGCGATCCGGCTCCGGCCGCGACATCTCGTACATCGTCGGGCGGATCTCGCTGCGCACGTCGAAGATCCGCACATCCCGAACGACGCCGATGATCGCCGGCGACTTCACCAGCACATCGTCGTTCGGATAGTAATGTCTGGCGAACGCCTCATTGACGACGTACACGCCGCGGTGCTGATAATCGGAGGCGTTGAACGTCCGGCCGCGCACGACGCGAATGCCCATCGTCTCGAAGAAATCCGGGCCGACTTCGGCCGCGTCCCAATTGTCGTCCCGGCTGAGATCGAGCCCGGGAAGCCTGATCGCCATGCGCGCGAGGCTGCGGCGCATCAAGGGATTGCGTGATCCCGACACGGACTTGACGCCGCCGATTGCGGCGACCCGCTCGCGAAGCAGCCGGTACACGGCGCCCACCTCGCCCTCGCGGTCTTCCTCGACGTCGACGCTGCGCACGTTTCGCGCGCCATATCCCGCAAAGCGCGTGTCGATCGACACCTGCAGCAGCCGATCCGTGCTGAACCCGAGATCGAGATTCGAGAGGTTCCGCAGCGTCTGCACGAACAGCCCGGCGCCCACGAGCAGCAGTACCGAGAGTCCTACTTGACAGCTCACCAGCACGCGGCCGAGTCGCCTCGCGCCCTTCGCCGGCGTCGTTCCCTGACTCGTCCTGAGCGAGCCGCTTAGATCGACGGCCGTTGCGCGCCAGGCGGGAGCGAGCCCGAACAACAGGGCGCTGAGCAAGGACACGCCGGCGACGAACCCCAGAATGCGCGCGTCGGGATGAAACGCGAGGCTGTCGGGAACCGCGGGCAACGGGAGCATCGACAGAATGATCGATACGCCCCATCCCGCGAGGCCGAGGCCGAGGACGCCGCCCATGGCGGCAAGCAGCGCGCTCTCGACGAAATACTGCAGGACCAGGCGCGACCGGCCGGCGCCGAGCGCGGCGCGCACTGTCAGCTCACGCCGGCGCGCGCCGCTGCGGAGGGCCAGCAGATTGCCGACATTCGTGCACGTCGTGAACAGGACAATGGTCACGAGCGCCATGAGCGCCAGCAGCGCGCCCTTGTACTGCTCGCGCAGCGGAGAGATTCCCTTGCCCGCCGGCACGAGCTCGGTCTCCACGACTTGATCGGGCGGAAGCGCCCCGCGAAATCGCTGCAGGACATGTTGACGGAAGTACGCCTGCATCGCGTCCTGCGCCTGAACCGGCGTCACGTCCGGCTTCAGACGCGCGACCATCATGAGATCGCCGCCGTTGGGCGACACGGTCCACACGTCGGGCGAGTTTTCCACGAGGAATCCGTGAAACTGCGAAGGCGCGACGCCAACGATCGAGTGCGGCAATCCGTTCACAGTCAGCGTTCGACCCAGCACGTCCGGGCTGCCGTCGAAGCGCGTCTGCCACAAGCTGGCGCTGAGGATTGCCACCGGCCCGTCCGATGGCGCCGGCATCCGGCCCACGATCGGCGACACACCCAGGGCTCGGAAGAAGTTTGCCGAGACGAGCTCCACTTCCCGGGTCGGCTCCGTAACGCCGTCGATCGCGACGGTGGGTCTGTCGAGCCGCCAGAAGCCGACGACGCCGGCGAAAATCTGATCGCGGGCGCGAACGTCGTCGAAGACCGTCCGATCGAACGATTGCAGCCCCTTCTTGAAGCCGCCTGGAATGATCGGGATGACGTTGACCTGCACGAGCCGGTCAGGCTCGCGCACCGGCAGCGAGCGAAGCAACAGGCCGTCCACGAGACTGAACAGCGCCGTGTTGGCGCCGATGCCGAGCGCCAGCGAAAGCGTGACGATTGCCGTGAACGCCGGCGTCTTCCGGAGCATCCGGACCGCGTAGCGGACATCCTGCGCGAGCGCGTCGAGGAGCGGCAACCCGCGCCGGTCGCGGTGTTGCTCGCGGAGCGAGGCGGGACCGCCAAGTTTTCGGAGGGCTTCTCTCTTCGCGTCGGCCTCGGAGAGACCGCCGCGTGAGAGATCCCCGGTCAGGAGCTCCAGATGCGTCGTGAGCTCCTCGTCGAACTCGCGGTCGAGCTTGTCATTTCTGACAATGGATGTCGCCTTCGACCAGATGATGCGAAGCCAGGGTGTCATCGGTCACCGTCCGATCGGTCAACCGCGAGAACCCGTCCCATCACCGCCGCCACGCGCTCCCAGGTCTCGGTTTGCGCTGCGAGCTGTTTCGCCCCCGCCCGAGTGATGGAATAGAACCGGGCGCGGCGATTGTTCTCCGAGACGCCCCACTTCGAGCGAATCCAGCCGCGCTCCTGGAGCCGGACCAGCGAGATGTAGATGGTTCCCTGGTTGAGAATGAGGTGGTCACCGCTGATCTGCTCGATCCTGCGGGCAATGCCGTACCCGTGCAGCGGTCCGAGTGTGGCGAGCGTTCGCAGGACCATCAGGTCGAGGGTGCCCTGCAGAATGTCGAGTTTGTCCCCCATCGGACACTCCTGTGGACGATCCACAGAAGGCTATGGCTTGCTCATGTGGAATGTCAACATGTCTCTATGAACGTGTCGCCTGAAAGCTTGAGAGCCGGAAAGCCTGAAAGGCACAGAAAGACATGAAGGGTATCAGGCAGGCCGGATCTTTCGATCCAGCCTGCCAGGTGTGTTTGCCTTTGGCCTTTGGCCTTGGGCCTTGGGCCTTGGGCCTTCAGTCGCTAGAACCTCAGGCCAACCGAGAACCGGAACGTGCGCGGCGTCGTGTACGCAAACCGGCTCGTCGCCGTGCCGAAGTTCGGACCGTAATCCCAGTTCACGCCGCGGACCGGCGTGTCCGTGAACGGGTTGAAAGTCACGAACCGCGAGGTCGTGCCCGGCGTCAGCACCGTCGTGTCGAGCCGCTGCAGGTTGACGCCGCCGGCGTTGGCGGCGCTGCCGGTGCCGAACACGGTGCTGCCGCACGCGCAGAGCTGGAACTGATTGAAGAGATTCAGAATCTGCGCCTGCGCGAAGACCTGCATCCGGCTCGCCCGCGGCACGCGGTACACGTAGTTGAACGCGAGGTCGGTGCGCTTCTGCCCTTCGGTGTGGAACTCGTCGCGCGGCCCGAAGAAGTAGGTCGTGGTCGTCGACGCTGGCGGCGTGAGATAGACGTTGCCCGGATTCGTGACGTACGGCCTCGGATCGACGCCGTTGGTGTTCACGGCGCCGTACGGCACGCCGCTCTCGAGCGCCTGCAGCACGCTGATCGTCAACCCCGGCGCGAAGTGCGGGTTGTAGTTGACCCAGATCCGGGCGCGATGCCGCTGATCGACGGCGAGATCGCCGTCAGGGAAGTTCCACGACGCCTCCTTGTATTCCGGATAGCGGTAGTCGAACGGCACGGGTCCGCTGGCGACGTTCTCTGCATCGAAATTGCCCCACGCTCTGGACAGCGTGTAATTGGCGCCGATGTCGAGCATTGCGCCCAAGCGATACGTGCCGGTGAACGTGCCGCCCGCGTAATCGCGCGACAACAGACCGTCAGGCGCGTTGGTGATGAGCGTCAGGTCGAACTCCTTGCCGGTCGGATCCGAGACGCGGCCCGTCGTCGTGTCCGCCTGCCGCATGTAGAAGTCGACGTAGTGCCGGAGGAGCGCGTCAGCTCTCAACGACGCGCGCGAGCCGAACTGCCGGGAGACACCGGCCGCGTATTCCCACGCGCTCGGCGAGGAGAGCCCGGCCTTGATCTGCGGCGTGACGCCGGGGATCGTGGGCGCGCCGTTCAGCGGCAGGTTCGGGCCGCCGTTCGCGAAGAACCAGTCGAAGACCTGCTGGATCGCGTCCGCGGTCGGCACCGGCGTCGTCGTCCCGGAACCGTTGATGCTCGCGCCGCGGTAGATGAACATCTGGGTCTGCGGGTTCCCGCCGGCGGCCGACGAGTCGGCGACCGGGTTGGAAATGGCCGCGATGTACTTGGCCACGCTGCCGGTGATGTTCCACTTCCCGTTGCCGGCCGGATCCCAGATGATGCCGAACCGCGGGCTGAACCCGCGGTCCTTCGCGACGAGATTGCCGGACTGATCCGTCCCGTGGTTCTTGTCGAAGCGGATGCCGACATTGGCCGTGAGGCGATCGCTCACGCGCCAGGTGTCGTTCAGGAACACGGAGTGCGTCCAGAAGTTCGTCCCCTCGCTCTCCTGGGTAATCGGGTTCCACTGGATCGTCGTCGTCCCGTCGCCGAGGAAGATCGGGTAGATATCGTTCTCACCGGCGCCGTTGCCGGTGAGGATCGTCCCGGCGCTGAGGATGCGGTAGTCGCTGCCCGACTGATGATTGTTGGCGTTGCGGATGTCGTTGTACGAATCCCAGCCGAACACGAGATTGTGCGATCCGAATCGCGGCGTCGACAGGAAATACGAGCCCTTGGCGAAGAAATCCTGGTTGTCACGCAGCTCCGGCGTGCAGACGCCGCAGAACGTGTCCGACCACCATCGCGTGCCGCCGCGGCCGTTGTCGATGAGGAGCGTGCCCTGGATGAGATCCTGCGTCTTGGCGCCGGACCCGATGAACTCGAACGTGCGCTTCGAGACGAGCGCCTCGACGATGAAGTTGGGCTTGATCAGGCCGGTGTAGGTGCCGGAGTAGAGCCGCTCCGGCAGCTTTCGCGTGCCGAGGCTCCGCAAGTCCATCGTCAGGTTCTGATTGAAGCTGTAGTTGACCTGCGAGCGATCGTGATGGTTGTAGTTCACCTGGAACCGGTGATTCGAGTTTAGCGAGTACGTGCCCTTGACCTCGTAGCGGCGCTGCTCTTCCCGGAACTCGTACGGCACGTTGGTGCCGATGAGCGTCCGGCCCGCCGACTCGTCGCGAAAACGGCCCGAGGTGAAGAACCAGAGCCGATCGCGCGACACCGGACCGCCGACGGTGTACTCGGTCGTCGGCACGACGTTATCGATCCGCGGCTCGGGCGTCGTCGCCAGGCGCTCGGTTTCGAACGGCGTCAGGGTCCGCCATTTGTCGTTGTTGAACGACTCGCGCAGACTGCCCGAGAGGGTGTTGCCGCCGGACTTCGTGATGATGTTGACCACGCCGCCGCTGAACCGGCCGAACTCGGCGGACACGCCACCGTTGGCGACCGTCGTTTCCTGGATGGCGTCTTCGATCGCCGTGTCGAAGGCCTGCCCGCGGACGTTCTCGTTGATGCTGACGCCGTTCAGGAGGAACAGGTTCTCGTAAGTGACCGAGCCGCCGAACGAGAACGCGCCCGCCGGCCCCGTGGGATGGACGCCCGGCGCCATCAGCAGGATCGAGTTGAGATCACGCGAGGTCGGCAGCTTGCCAATCAGGTCCTGCGAGAAGTTCGTGGCAATCTGCGCGGTCTTGGTCAGTGGATCCGCCGAGCGTCCGACGACGGTGATTTCCTCGCTGACGGGCGCCACACCGAGCGTGACCTCCAACGGGAGGACCTGCGTCGGCGCGAGCACGACGTTGCGTGTTTGCGTCTGGAATCCGGCCAGGGACACCGTGATCGTGTACGCGCCCGACGGCAATCCCGTCAGGATGTAATCGCCGTTTGCCGACGTCACGGTCTCGCGGGATCCCTGAAGATTCGGTGACTTGGCGGTGACCGTCGCGCCCGGCAGGGCCGCGCCCTGCGTGTCGAGCACGCGTCCAGAAATGGTTCCGGTCGTGGTCTGCGCCGATGCGCCCACGCCGATGGCCAGCACGATGATGGCTGCCAGAACGACTCGAACAGACATACTTCCTCCACGCCGTTCGTCCGTGTGAAAGCAGGACGACCAGCTCGCTGACTTGCCGTTCTCCGAGGCAGTCGGAAGGAAAAGCAAGCGGGACGCCGATCCCGCGATCGGTCAGTCGGCGGACGCTGTCGATGACGCTCGAATTGGGAAGAACTTCAGGATTTCAGGTACGGGAGGTTACGCGTCAGTTGCCGGAGAGCGGCTTTCGTACTCACGCGTCGCGGCGTTCGTTTTGTTCGTTCCGGAACGATCGATGGAAGCCGTGGAGTTTTGGATCCATATCGTTGGTCGAGCGGACCGGCAATGTGGATCAGCGTGTAAGCTGGGATCGTGGCTGGGGGAATCAGGCTCCGCCTCGAGCTGCTCGGCGGCTTTCGCGTGTTCACCAGCGGTCGGCTTGCGGCCCGCGTCCCGGGTGCCCGCCAACAGGAGCTGATCGCTTATCTCGTTCTGCACGGGCGCGAGCCCGTGTCACGTCAGCGCGTGGCGACTGTGCTCTGGCCGGATTCGACGGATGCGCAGGCGCTCACCAACCTCCGGCGCGAGCTCCATCATCTCCGGGAGGCGTGGGGTGAGCTCGACAGCCTGATCGACGCTGCGCCTCGAACGCTTGCCTGGCGCAGTGAGACGACGGCTGTGGACATCCTGGCTCTCGAGGCTGCCGCCATTCAGGGTCTCCGTCTCAACGGCGATCGCGCGGCGCTCGAAGCAGCCGCGCAGATCTACGCGGGCGATCTGTTGCCCGATTGCGCGGCCGAATGGATTGACGGCGATCGGCGGCGCCTGCAGGATCGCGCGCGAGCGGTCCTGGCGCGCCTGATCGATCTGCTGGAGCGCGACCGCGCGTTCGGCGACGCCATCGAGCGCGCGCAACAGCTGCTCCGGATCGATCCGCTCGACGAGCCCGCCTGGTGCGCGCTCATGCGCTGTCATGCGCGCCGCGGCGAGCGCGCGACCGCGCTGCACCTGTACCAGCAGTGCGCCGCGCTCGTGAAAAAGGAGCTCGGCGTCCAGCCGAGCGCCGCCACTCGCGCTACCTACCGCGAGATTCTCGACCTCGATGCCGATGCGTCCGCTCCGAATCCGAGCCCCCTCGCGGCGTCGTACGCGCTGGTCGGCCGTGATGCCGAGTGGCGAACGATCGTTCGCGCGTGGCGCTCAGCGGAATCCGGACGGCCGCAGCTGTTCCTGATCCGCGGCGAGGCCGGCATCGGCAAGACGCGCCTCGCCGAAGAGCTCGTCGACTGGTGCCGCGCGAAGAACATCAACGCCGCCTCGACACGCTGCTATCCGGGGGAAGGCCGCCTCGCATACGCCCCGATCGCCGCCTGGCTCCAGAGCGCGGCGATGAGCGCGACACTCGGCGCCCTCGATAGCATCTGGCTCACGGACATCGCGCGTCTGCATCCCGGGTTGTTGACGTTGCGCCCGGAAGTCGCGGCGCCGGAACGGCAGCTCGAAAGCTGGCAACGCGTGCGGTTCTTCGAGTCCCTGGCGCAGGGCTTCCGGCATGCGGTGCCGCTGGTGCTGGTGGTCGACGACCTGCAATGGTCGGACGCCGAGACGCTCGAGTGGCTGCACTATTTCCTGCGGTCGAGCGCGGAGAGCGCCTGCCTCGTGGTGGGCACGGTACGCACCGAGGAGGAGCACGACAATCAGCCCCTCCGGCGGCTGATTGCGGATCTCGAACGCGACGAGCGACTGACGGTGCTTCCGCTCGGCCGCCTCGATCCGGCTGCGACGGCGCAGCTGGCCAGCGAAGTCGCGGAGCACCCATTGGATGCCGCGTCCGCGTCGCGGACTTTTCAGGAGACCGAGGGTCATCCGCTCTTCATCATCGAGCGCGGGCGCATGGATGAGCCGGCGAGCGGGACGACGGCCGGAACGGGACGTCCGCGCGTCCAGTCGGTCGTCGCCGCGCGGCTGGCGTTGCTCTCGGAGCCGGCGCGGGGCGCCGCGGAAGTCGCCTCGGCGGTCGGCCGCGATTTCAGCTTTCCAGTCCTCGCCCACGTGAGCGATCTCGAGGAGGATGCCCTCGTCGCCGCGCTCGACGAGCTCTGGAGGCGGCAGATCGTCCGCGCGCAGGCGGGCGAACGGTGGGACTTCACGCACGACCGGATCCGGGAAGTCGCGTACGACGGCATCGGACCGGCGCGCCGGCGGTTGATCCATCGGCGCATCGCGCACGCCATGGAGCTGCTCTTCGTCGAGCGGCTCGACGAGGCATCCGCGGCGATCGCGATGCATCTCGAGCGCGGTGGTCAACAAGGGCGCGCGATTGATTTCTACGCCCGCGCGGCCAATGTGGCGGCGCACGTCTCCGCGAACGAGGAAGCGATCCGCTGCCTCACGCAGGCGTTGACGCTCCTCGAGCGTCTGCCGCCAGGGCGCGAGCGCGACGATCGCGAGCTGGCGCTCCGCGGTCCCCTCGCGGCCGCGTTGAGCTCGGCGCGCGGCTACTCCTCACCCGAAATGGAGCAGAACCTCGATTGCGTGTTCGAGTTGTTTCGCGCCGACAACGAGCCACGTGTCGTCGTCCCATGGCTGTGGGCAGGCTTCAGCGTCAGGTACGTCCTCGGTGACTTGCGGGCGGCGCGTGAAATGGCCGAGCAGGCGCTCGCGCGCGGCGCCGCCGACCGGTCGACGCGCTGCGAGGCGCATCTGTCCATGGCCGGGACTCTCATCTCCTTCGGTGAGCTCGAGCCGGCGCGGCGTCATTTCGACGCCGCAGTCGAGGCGTACGACTACTCGAATCCGCGGCGGTCGCCGCTGGGACCGGACTTGGGCGTGTTTGCACAGGCCTGGTCGTCGCACGCGCTGTGGCTGCTCGGCGAGGACCGTCTGGCGGTCGAACGAGCCTGCGCGGCGATCGCGCTCGCCGAAGGCCGCGACGATCCCTTCAGCCAGGCGCTCGCGCTGGCCTATTGCGCGCTCCTGCATCAGCTGCGACGGGATGTCGAGCAGGTGTTGAGTTTTGGGGGCGCCGCCGTCGCGCTCTGCGAACGGCACGCGTTTGTCTACTACGACGACTGGGCGCGGACACTCGTCGGTTGGGCGCGCGGGCAGACGCAGCCGGACGAAGGGATCGCCATCATTCGTCCCGCGCTCGAACGCCTCGACGGCAGGCGCGCGCTGGGACGCCGGCCGTACTACCTCTCGCTGCTCGCCGAGACGCTCGCCCGCGGCGGCCAGTCGGAGAGCGCACGCGCCACGCTGGAGGCCGCGTTGACGAGATCGATCGAGGGCGGCGAGGTGTGGTGGCTGCCCGCGCTGTACCTGCAGAAGAGCCAGCTGGCCTCGTCGCCAGCCGACCGTGACCTCGCGTTCGGCCGCGCGCTGGACCTGGCGCGCGCGCAGGGCAGCCGCGCCCTCGAACAGCGGATTCTGGCGGCTGACGCCGGAACGGTTGCGCGAACGCTTGCCGAACGCCCGACCTCCTAGGCTGTCTTCCTTTGGAGGTACCCATGAAACTCACCCGTTTCGTTCTGGTCGTGCTTTCGGGTCTGACCGTCGTCGCAGCGGCTGCCGGCACATTTGCGCAATCGGCGCACACCATCGTGCCGGCCGACAAAGTGCAATATGCCGCCGCGCCGCCTGTCCTGCCTGCCGGCGCGCAGCTCGCCGTGCTCGAAGGAAACCCGGCCGAAAAAGGCACCGTCGTGATGCGACTCAAATTGCCCGCCAACTACAAGATTCCGGCCCACTGGCACAGCACTGCCGAGGCCGTGACGGTGTTGTCGGGAACGTTCAACGTCGGGATGGGCGACAAACTGATGGTGAAAGAAAGCCAGGCTCTGGCGCAGGGCGGCTTCCTGTACCTGCCGGCCAAGATGCGTCACTATGCGTGGACATCATCGCCGACCGTCATCCAGCTCAACCTCGAAGGTCCGTTCGACCTGAACTACGTCGATCCCAACGACAACCCGCAGATCAAGAAGTAACAAAGGAGAGGCCATGGCCACGCTGCAGATCGATCAGTTGCGCTCGAAGGTTCGCGGTCCGATTGTCGCCCGTAGCGACGCCGACTATGACGTCGTGCGTCAGGTGCACAACGGGATGATCGACAAGCGGCCGGCGCTCATCGTCCGCTGCATCGATGTCGCGGATGTGATGGCGGCCCTCGACTTCGCTCGCGCGAACGGCTTGCTGACGTCGATCCGCGGCGGCGGCCACAACGCCGGCGGTCTGGGTCTGTGCGACGACGGCCTCGTCGTGGATCTGTCGCTCATGCGCAACGTGCGGGTCGATCCCGAGGCCCGGGTGGTGGAGGTCGCCGGCGGCTGCGTCTTTGGCGACGTGGACCATGCGACGCATCCGTTCGGTCTGGCGGTGCCGAGCGGCTTCATCTCCACCACCGGCGTCGGCGGCCTCACGCTCGGCGGGGGCATCGGCTATCTCACGCGGGAGTACGGATACACGATTGACAGTCTCCTGTCAGCCGACGTCGTCCTGGCCGACGGCAGTTTCGTGAAAGCGGACGAGCGCACGAATCCGGATCTCTTCTGGGCGCTCCGCGGTGGCGGCGGTAACTTCGGCGTCGTGACGTCGTTCCGGTTCCGGTTGCATCCGGTCAAGTTCGTGTACGCCGGTCCGACGTTCTGGCCGATGGACCAGGCGACCGACGTGCTGACCGCGTATCGCGATTTCATCGTTGGCGCGCCCGAGTACGTCAACGGCTTCTTCGCGTTTCTCACGGTTCCGCCGTCGCCGATGTTTCCCGAGCACCTGCACATGAAAAAGGTGTGTGGCGTCATGTGGGTCTGCACGGGTCCGGCTGCGAAGGCCGAGGCCGCGACGAAACCGATGCGTTCGGTCGGCACGCCGCTGCTCGACCATCAGGGCGAGATGCCGCTGCCGGTGGCCAATAGTCTGTTCGACGGGCTGTATCCGCCGGGATTGCAGTGGTACTGGCGCGCCGACTTCGTGAAGGAGTTGAGCGCCGACGCGATCGCTCGCCATGCCGAGCACGGCGCTGCCCTGCCGACGATGCATTCGACGATGCATCTCTATGCGATCGACGGCGCGGCGCATCGCGTCGGGCGGGACGCGACGGCCTTCAGCTATCGCGATGCGAACTGGGCCGAGGTGATCGTCGGCGTCGATCCCGACCCGGCGAACAGGAACACGATCACGACGTGGTGCAAAGAATACTTCGACGCCCTGCATCCGTACTCGGCCGGCGGCGCCTACGTGAACTTCATGATGGACGAGGGCCAGGAACGGGTTCAGGCGTCGTTTCGCGACAACTACGACCGCCTGAGCCGGATCAAGGCGAAGTACGACCCGGCGAATTTCTTCCGGGTCAACCAGAATATTCGCCCGGCCGTAGCTGAACGGGGTCTGACCCCGGTCTGACCCCGTTCAGCTACGGCGTCTTGGCGGAAAATATCGCGTCGTCGATCGGGACGTTGTGCTCCACCTTGTCGAGCTTGATCGTGATCGTCTGTAGGGCGTTGGTGTTCGTCACGACGAACGGCACCTTGACGCCATCCACGGTCCGGTAGTCGGTCGGGTCGCTCGTCTGTTCCAGTTGGCCGGCGTCCGGCGAGCTGATCTTGGTGACCGTCCGGACGATCAGATACGTCTGGGGGTCGAAGAGGATCCGGATCACCGGCCCGGTCTTCGGCGTGACGAGCAGCACAATCGCATCCTTTCCTGCCACCTGCTCCTTGGGCAGCACCTCGAGCTTCGCGCCTTTCTCCTTGTACGTCGACAAGGGAGTGGGGAACGCGTTGTTGCGCATGTTGTCCAACTGATTGCCGGTGATCTGGTTATCGCCTTGCAGCGAGTTCAGCGTCCAGCCGGCGGTGCCGTCGAACTTCTGGTCGAGGACCATCTTGTCGTTGCCGCCGATCGCGGACAGGTCGAGCTGCATGTACGCGCGCGTCTTGTTCGGCGCTTTCAGCGAGATCTCGATTGGGCCGGACAAGTTGCCGGCCGGCGTCGAAATAGTGACGGTGCCGGTCGATTTTCGTGACGTGAGTTTGGCGAGCGCGGCTCGCCCGCCCACCGCGGCTAGATGTTTTTCCACGACTTCATCCGCGGTCTGAGCGGGTGCGCCTCTCAACATCGCGGGAAGGACCAGGACACAGAACAGGGCTGGCGTGAATCTGATACGCATGACCACCACTCTCTCACAGGATCGACGGAGGTGTGCGATGGCTTATTCTCGTCCGCAGCGCCAATGAAACGCCTGGGTGTTCTCATTGTCGTCGTCGCCGTCCTTGCCGGCCTCGCCACGGCCGGGACGCGTCCTGCGTGGCAGGACGACGTACATATCCGCGTGGATACCCGGAACTTGCGCGGCTCTCTCCGCCCCATCTGGACGTGGTTCGGCAACGATGAACCGAACTACGCGTACATGCGCGACGGGCAGAAGCTGCTCGACGAGCTGGCCGCCGCCAGCCCCGTGCTTGTCCATTTCCGCACCCACAACCTGCTCACGAGCGGCGACGGCACCGCCGCGCTCAAGTGGGGCTCGACGAACGTGTACACCGAAGACGCGACCGGCAAGCCGGTCTATGACTGGACCATCCTCGATCGCATCCTCGACACGTACCGCGCCCGCAAGGTCCGGCCGTTCTTTCAGCTGGGTTTCATGCCGGAAGCGCTGTCGAGCCGGCCGCAGCCGTACCGGCACTTCTGGAAGCCTGGCGACAACTACAACGACATCTACACGGGCTGGTCGTATCCGCCGAACGACTACGCGAAGTGGGGCGAGTTGATCTACCAGCTCGGCCGGCACGTCGCCGCCAAGTACGGCCGATCCGAAGTGGACGAGTGGTGGTGGGAAGTGTGGAACGAGCCCGACATCGGGTACTGGCATGGGACGCCGGAAGAGTTCATGAAGCTGTACGACTATGCCGCCGACGGCCTCCGGCGCGCCTTGCCGAACGCGAAGGTCGGCGGGCCCGAAGTGACGGGCCCCAACGGAACGCGCACGCAAACGATCCTTCGAACCTTCATCGAGCACTGCCTGCGCGGCACCAACTACGCGACAGGCGCGACGGGATCTCCTCTCGACGTCGTGACATTCCACGCGAAGGGTGCACCGCAGGTGATGCCTGATGGACACGTCCGGATGAATGTCGGCAACCAGCTCCGCGCCATCGCGAACGGCTTCACGATCGTTTCGTCATTTCCAGAGTTGAGACGCATGCCCATCGTCATCGGCGAATCGGATCCCGAAGGCTGCGCGGCCTGCCCGGTCCGGACCAACCCGTCGAACGCGTATCGGAACGGGACAATGTTTTCGAGCTACACCGCCGAACAGCTCGCGCGAACGTACGAGCTCGCCGAGCGGCACGGCGTGAATCTTCTCGGTGCGGTTTCGTGGGCGTTCGAATTCGAGGGCCAGCCGTATTTCGACGGCTTCCGTGATCTGTCGACGAATGGCGTCGCCAAGCCGGTGCTCAACGTGTTTCGAATGCTCGGCCTGATGACGGGCGACCGCGTCGCCGTCGAGAGCAGCGGGGCGCTGCCCCTCGACGACGTGCGCGACCGCAGCGTCAGAGGCGCTCCCGACATCTCGGCGCTTGCCACGAGCGACGCCCGCTCCGTCAGCATCCTCGTCTGGAACTACCATGACGATGACCTGCCGGCGCCGGACGCGCGGATTGCAATGACCATCGACGGCCCGCCCGACGGCCGCGCGACGTTGACGCACTATCGCGTCGACACCAACCACAGCAACGCCTACACGGTGTGGAAAGCGATGGGCTCGCCGCAATCGCCGACAGCAGCGCAGCGCGACGCGCTGCTCAAGGCTGGCCAGCTGCAGATGCTCGGCGCGCCCGAACGTGTCGTGATTGCGAATCGGCGGGTCGTCGTTCCGTTCTCGCTGCCGAGACAGGGCGTGTCGCTGCTGCGGCTCACCTGGTAGCCATTCCGGCGATCGCGGTCCGCTCGCGCGATGCGGGTCAGTTCACGGACAGCAGCGTCTTGATCGCACGGCGCTCGTCCATCGCGCGGTAGCCTTCCGCCGCCTGATCGAGCGGCAGCGTCAAATCGAACACTTTGCCGGGATTGATCTTTTCGTAGAGCACCAGGTCGATGAGCTCCGGAAGGAAACGGCGCACCGGCGCGGGTCCGCCGTGGAGACGGACGTGCTTGAAGAACAGCTCGTCGGCATTCAGCGCGACCCCGTGCGGGACGCCGACATATGAGAGCGACCCACCCGGCCGGGTCGCGTGAATCGCCTGCATCATCGACTCCTGGGTGCCGACGCACTCCAGGACGGCATCGACGCCGACGCCTTTGGTGAGCTCCAGAATGCGGGCGACGCCTTCGTCGCCGCGCTCGCTCACGATATCCGTCGCGCCGAACTCGCGCGCGAGCTTCTGGCGCGGCGCGTGGCGGCTCATCACGATGATCCGTTCCGCGCCCATTTGCCGCGCGGAGAGCACGGCGAGGAGGCCGACGGCGCCGTCGCCGACGACCGCGACGGTACCACCTCGACGGACGGTCGCGGCGTCGGCGGCGAACCAGCCGGTGCCCATGACGTCGGAGAGCGCCAACAGGCTCGGGATCATTTCGCGGGGAGGCACATGCGCCGTGGCGACCAGGGTGCCGTCGGCGAGCGGGATGCGTAAGACGGGCGCCTGCGCCCCGCGGACGGGCTCTTTCTGCCGGCAGGACGTGTGATAGCCGGCGCGGCAGTGCGGACAGCTGTTGTCGGAGGCGAAGAACGACCCGATCACGAACTGGCCCGGCTTGATCGACGTGACCGCGCGGCCGACCTCCTCGACGATGCCGCAGTATTCGTGCCCCATGGGCGTCGGTTCGGTGACCGGGCTGACGCCGCGGTACGGCCACAGGTCGGTTCCGCAGATGCACGTCGCCGACAGGGTGATGATGGCGTCGGTCGGTTGGATGATGGCCGGCTGGGCGCGCTCCTCGACGCGTATATCGCGCGGACCGTAGAGAACTGCTGCTCGCATCGCGGTTGCTCCTTCAGCGCCCCTGATACTGTTCGTCGGTCACCTTCTCCATCCAGTCGACAGCCTTGCCATCGAGCCGCTCCTGGATTGCGATGTGGGTCATCGCTGTCGCCGGCGAGGCACCATGCCAGTGCTTTTCACCAGGTGAGATCCAGACGACGTCGCCGGGCCGGATTTCCTCGAGCGGTCCACCCCAGCGCTGCGCGCGTCCGAAGCCCGCGATCACGACCAGCGTCTGGCCGAAAGGATGCGTGTGCCACGCGGTTCGAGCCCCCGGCTCGAACGTGACGCTCGTGCTGTTGACGCGCGCCGGATCAGGCGCCTGGATCAGTGGGTCGAGACGAACCGTGCCGGTAAAGTATTCTGCCGGTCCTTTGCCGGAAGGTTGTGAACCAGCTCGTTTGATCTCCATGCACCAAACATACAGTCAAATATGGAGGTCGCAGATTATTTCAGTGTCTGATCCGTGTCCTGCTCGATTTCCACAAGAAATCTTGTCCAAGAGCGATCACCACGAAGGACACGAAGAGCACGAAGGTTTTCTTGAAGATCCTTCGTGTCCTTCGCGAGCTTCGTGGTTTCAACGCTCTGGTAGTGCGTCAGCAACGTGCTAAGCCGCCCGTGTCCACGCCTGTTGCGACCAGCGTCGTCTGCTGTTGACCATTGCGACGATGCTAACGAGGACCCACAACACTCCGGCGAGCGTGAAGGAGTAGGTCAAGAGATGCGCTCCTGCGATCCCCAGTGGATTGAGGATCAACAAGCTCGACGTGAAGCTCAGGTGCATGAGCATCGATACGAACAGGCTTTCCGTGTGGTCGTAGACCCACAGCATCAGAATCCTGAACGCCGTCAGGTATCCGACGAAGACGCTCAGGGCGGTCGTGATCCAGAAAAGGGACATGGCAAGCTCACCGGCGGCCGCGTGGCTCGACCAGACGTTCGGGAACAGGTGCCAGGCGCTCCACCAGATGCCCACGATCAGTCCTGTTACAAACACACTGTGTCGCTGCCTGATCATCGGAATCGCAAAGCCCGTCCATCCCAGCTCCTCGAAAATGCCTGCCGACAACCCGACGCCGAGACCGGCGAGCAGCACCGATGTTTTGTCACTCGCGGTGAAGATGCCCGGGAGGAACGCCGGCGACCCGAGCGACAACGCGAGGAGCGTCGCGATCATCACGACCGGTGCGGTCAGAAGTGCGACAACGTACCAGCTGGCATTCAGGCGGACGGTGAACAAACGCGCGAAAAACCTGCGAAGGCCCGCCCGGCCATGGACGAGCGCAGTCATCAGGATTCCCGTCACCGCTGGCCCGGCCAGCATCGTCAGCAAGGCGTAGACGAATCGAGGATCGCTGCCCGGCGCGGTTCCCTGCATCCCACCCGATCCGCCGACGGCGAGAAACGCGCCGCCCCAGGAAATCGCCAAGGTCACCGCGAAGCAAGTGCCGACCGGGTGTCTCGTGGCAATGGTCCTGAGGCTCATGACGCCCTCCTCCTATCTGATCGGAGAGGCATGAACCTTGCCGGTCGTGAAGACACGCAGGCGGTCTGATTCACGCTTGTCGCGTCTACGTTCAAGTCCCGGCGCTGGGGAAAAGTCGACGGGCTGCCGAATTTCCGGCACAGGAGCCGCTTACTTTTCCGGCTGCTAGCGGCCGCCGACGAGCTGACGTGTCATTTCCTCGTAGTACGGCTTGTCCTTAAGGCTCGCCCGCGACGACGGGAAATAGGCGACCTTGAGCGACAGCACGTCCGGCGTGAGCGCGATCAGTGACACGGCGGCTCGCTGGTTGTTCGAGAGCCGCGTGTTGTCGATCATCGGGAAGTCGAACAGGCCAACGCTGAAGTTCGTGTCCACTTCTCCGTTGGCGACAAGGTCCAGCGTCGCCTGGTGACACTGCTCATTGCTAATCGGCTTCGTGATCACCAGGCGCACCATCACCTCGCGCTGGCGCTCGTCGAGACCGGTGACGTCCAGCGTGAACTGACGTTGGTGGGTCGACCCGTCATCCGCCTTCATCGTCAGACAGAGGCGCGACGTGGCTTCGCCAGGGTTGATGGCCGGATTCGGAACGGTGCGAGCGCCGAACATCAAGTACGCGGCCGAGTCCGGCGCTGTGAGCTTCGACGCCATCGCGTCGCCCCGCTCCACGGAACCGACATCCGCCATGGTGGTGAGCTGTCGCTCGATCACCTGCAGCGCTACCGATTCGAGGCGCTGACGCAACTCTTTATTGGTCGAACGCTCCTCGAGCGCGATGCGCCGTTCGACATCCTTGAACAGCGGCGCGATGTCCAGCGACTCGTGGAAGTTGGCGGCCAGCAGTTCCAGGCTGAGCGTCTGCTGGCGGATCACTTCCTCCGACGTGATGCGCAGTGCCGGGTCCCGCGTCATGAACGTCTGCAGGATCGAGTTGAACATGTCCTTGCGCAGGTTGCTGTCAGCCTCCTCGCGCCGTCCTTGCATCTCGATATACAGGCGGGTGTTCGTGTCCATCTGCTGACGTTCGTTCAGCGACGCGTTGAACCAGTAGCCGAGCACCAGCGTGACGAGCGGCAAGGCGAGCACCTTGACCAGCTCGATCAGCGGCCTGGCTTTGCCGCCGGCTTCTTTCTCCGGCGCCGGTGCCTGCGGCGTGTCGCTCATTGGCGGCGTTTCAACTCGAACTTGCCCTCAGCGTTCTTCACGACCGCGAAGTTGTAGAGCGCCGGATTGGGTGTGGAAAAGATCGTGGCCGACGGCTTTCCCTCATAGGTCGGCAGTGTCAGCGCGCATTGGCCCTGCTGCGGCACGTTGATGCGGTATGCACCATCGGCCGCCGTCTTGCCCTTCAACGGTGGTTCCTCACCGCACTTGATCTCGATGTCCGTGTCCTTGACCGGCTGATTGTCGGTAACGATCGTCCCGTAAATCTGTCCGGCGGACAGCACGGCCGACGCCGAGAGCGCGAACGCGAAACAGAGGCCGGCTTTGAGCGGTCTCATGGAATCCTCCCCAAGAGCCGCGTCAAGCGCTGAGCGCGGCCGGTATGTTCATTGTAAGAGACGTCACCGTTCTTCCGCCGGGACTTTCGCGGGTTTCAGGCAGGTGTGTTTGTCAGAGACGTCACCGCGGCGTGGACGTCTTCACGTAATTCGCAATCTGCGCGCCGGTCGCAAACCAGACGTCCGGTTTCGACTTCATGTAGGCGACGAACTCTTCCAGGTGCTTCATGGGCGCGCGGTGGCCGCTCAAGTACGGATGCAGCGTGAGCACGAAGAGCGTGCCCTCCTTGTAGGCGCCGTCGAATTCGTCGCGATAGAGCTTGTAGAGCAGCTCGGGCACCGCCATGCGGCCGTTCTGGCCGAGAAACGGCGTCTCGGTGAGCGTCCAATCGATCGCGAGCTCGACGAGGCCTGTGTCCTTGCCGCGTGACCGGACCTCGTACGGTTCGTCGAGCGCCTGAAGGCTGCTGTCGTACAAGAAGCCTTTCTTGAGAATGAGATCGAGCGTGGCAGCGCTGAACGCCCATGACGGCGCGCGATAGCCGACTGGCTTCTTTCCGGTGACCTTCGTGAGGTACTCGATGGCCTGATCGAGCAAACGCTCCTCTTCCGCCGCGCCGAGACGCGTCGGCGTCTCGTGAATCCAGCCGTGCACACCAATCTCGTGCCGTCCGCTCTTGATGATCGCGGTGACCATCTCGGGATGGAGCATCGCATCCACGCCCGTCACGAAGAATGTTGAGGGAACCTGGTACTTCTCGAGCATCGCCAGAATGCGGGGCATTCCACTTTCGGCGCCAAAAGCTGCGGCCGAAAGCGACGTCGGTGATGTCGTGCCGTCTCGCAGGAGAGGCGCTTCCGTGTCTGTATCGAAGCTCAGACACACGGCGACCCTGGCGCGGTTTGGCCAGACCTTGGGCGTGAGCTTTCGTCCGACGCGCGCGACCTCGACCACTTCGCGCATCTGTGACTCGGTCCACAACGTGCCGGGCTGACCGCCGCCACCTCCGGCCTGCTGAGCCTGAAACGTCGACGACGTGGCGAGCGCGAGCAAAGCAACGACGAGACTTCGGCGAATCATCGGAACGACCTCCACTTTGCTATGTCACCGACTTTATATACGGCCGGGTGACCGATGTATCACAGGTCCTTTCAGGGACTGATCGCCAGAAACAGGTAGGCGGCGAGCAGCGCGAGGTGCACACCGGCCTGCAGGAGCGTGGCGCGTCCCGGGACCACGGTGAGGACGGTCACGATGCACGTCAGCGCGAACAGGACGATGTGAATCGGGTCGAGTCCCAGGTGCAGCCGAACGGGCAACCAGATCGAGGCGACGGCAATCGTCGGAATGGTGAGCCCGATGCTGGCCATCGCTGAACCGAAAGCGAGGTTGAGACTGATCTGTATTCGACCCCGGCGCGAGGCACGAACCGCCGCGAGCGTCTCCGGCAGGAGGATGAGCATCGCGATGATGACTCCGACGACTGACACCGGAAAGCCGGCGGCCGCGACGCCCCCCTCGATCGACGGCGAGACCAGCTTCGCATTTCCGACGACACCAATCAGCGCGACTAGCAGCAGCGCGAGGCTGGTCAATGCCGCCCGCGTCGACGGCGGCGTCGCATGCTGGTCGTCGTCGATAACGACGCCGTCGGCGGTCACCGGCAGGAAGTAGTCCCGATGCCGCCCGGTTTGCAGCGCCACGAACAGTCCGTACAGCGCGAGGGCGGTGATCGCGGCAAACGCGAGTTGCGGTGCCGAGAACACCGGGCCCGGGCTGCTCGTCGTGAAATTCGGCACGACCAGGCCGAGCGTCGTCAACGTCGCGACGGTCGCCAGGGCCGCGCCTGCTCCCTCGGCATTGAATGACACCACCGATCCATGCCGATGCCGCGTCGCCACCAGGATCGACAGACCCACGATGCCGTTGCACGTGAGGATGACCGCCGCAAACACGGTGTCTCGCGCCAGGGTTTCGGCTGCGCTGGCGCCGGCGATCATCAGCGTGACGATGAGCGCCACCTCGATCACCGTCACAGCCACCGCAAGAACGAGGGAGCCGTACGGTTCACCGACCCGGTGCGCGACGACCTCTGCATGATGGACCGCAGCGAGCACCGCGCCCGCGAGCAGGACGATGACGACGCCGACCACTGGGAGCGGAAGCGCTCTACCCCACCCCAACGCCAGGACCACGACGGCGAGAAGCGGGACGACAACGGTCCAGGAGAACAGGGCTGAACGCGCGCTTCGAGGTTTGCTCAATCGCAGGTCTCCGGCGGAGGCCGACTGGTGAAATACCGCGGGCGGCTTCCAGTATGTCGCGGGGGCGAGGCTCGAAGTTACGAAATGCGTCCAGCAGGTTGCGTTTTGGTCGTGGTCACACGCTTGCACACAGGAGACCACCATGACTCAACCCAGTGCCACACAACAAACCACCGAGCAGGCATCCAGCAAGACCGCGATTCGGCTGTTTCGGGTGAACGTTCCGGAAGGGGAACTGACCGAATTGCGCCGGCGCATCAACGCGACGCGGTGGCCCGAGCGGGAGACAGTCCCGGATGCGTCGCAGGGCGTACAGCTCGCGACGATGCAGGCGCTGGCGCGCTATTGGGCGACCGAGTACGACTGGCGCAAGGTCGAGGCGCGGCTCCAGGCGCTGCCGCAATTCATGACCGAGATCGACGGGCTCGACATCCACTTCATCCACGTCCGGTCGAAGCATGAAAACGCCTTGCCGGTGATCGTCACCCACGGCTGGCCCGGCTCGATCATCGAGCAACTGAAGATCATCGATCCGCTCACGAACCCGACCGCGTACGGCAAGAGCGCCTCGGATGCGTTCGACGTCGTGATTCCGTCGATGCCTGGCTACGGGTTTTCCGGCAAGCCCACGACGACCGGCTGGGACCCCGCCCATATCGCGCGTGCCTGGGTGGTCCTCATGAAGCGCCTCGGGTACACGAAGTTCGTGGCGCAAGGCGGCGACTGGGGCGCGATCGTCACCGAACTCATGGGCGCGCAGGCGGCTCCGGAATTGATCGGCATTCACACCAACATGCCCGGCGTGATTCCAGCGGACATCGACCAGGCGGCGTTTTCGGGTGCGCCGGCGCCATCGAATCTCTCAGCCGATGAGAAGGTCGCGTACGAGCGTTTGCAGGTCGTCTATCAAAAGGGAATCGGCTACGGCTACCAGATGGGGCTGCGACCGCAGACATTGTACGGAATCGTGGACTCACCCGTCGGCCTGGCGGCGTATTTCCTTGATCACGACGCGCGCAGCCTCGAGCTGATCTCACGCGTCTTTGCGGGAGAATCCGCCGGCCTCACGCGCGACGACATCCTCGACAACATCACCATCGCTTGGTTGACGAACACCTTTCTCTCCGGCGCCCGTCTCTACTGGGAGAACAAGTTCAGCTCGTTCTTCGGCGTCAAAGGCGTCAAAGGCGTCTCCATCCCGGTTGCCGTGAGCGTGTTTCCCGACGAGCTCTATCCAGCCCCGCGCAGCTGGGCGGAACGCGCCTATCCGAAGCTGATCCACTACAACAAACTCGACAAAGGCGGTCATTTCGCCGCGTTTGAGCAGCCGGAGTTGCTGACCGAAGAGCTCCGCGTGGGATTCAGGTCGCTGCGGAAATAGAGCCGCCGCCATCTCGCGCGACTTGGGATGTAGCGGAGCGCCCGGACCCGCAAAGGTCCGGGCTCTTCTCGCCGTACTCAGGACTTGATGCGTTACCAGCGCGGTTCGCGACGCTGCCGGCCACCGCCGAATCCGCCGCCATCCGAGCGCGCGGGCATCGGTCTCGCTTCGTTCACCGTGAGGCTTCGCCCACCGATCTGGTGCTTGTCGAGCTCGCTGATGGCGCGCTGGGCACCTGCGGTATCGCTCATTTCGACGAACCCGAATCCGCGCGCCTGGCCGGTGGCGCGATCGCGCATGATGGTGACGGCGCTCACCTGGCCGGTGCCCTCGAACAGGGTCTGCAAATCAGTTTCGGTGGTCTCGTACGGCAGGTTGCCGACGTACAGTTTGGTATTCATCACGACTCCTGCATCTCGCGGATGCATCTGATCTGATGGCAGGCTCGAGCGGAATGCTCGGACGGAACGCAGGAGAGGCGAAAAACTTCGGATCTGATGCGAAAGGTCGGTCAGCGCAGCTGTCAGAAAGCTGCCGCGACTGTACCACACTTTCGGGAACGTCGTGAGTTCCGAGTGCCGTCACTCTGACGCGTCATCAGTGTTGGGGCGGGTCCCTCCGAGCAGTTGCGCAAGTGTGGCGATTTCTCCCGGTTTGACAAGATGCGCGTCAAAGCCCGCAGCGAGACACCGCTCGCGCATGTCCGTGTCCGCGAAACCGGTCAGCGCGATCAGGTACAGCAGTTCGCGGGGAAATACCTCACGCAAACGACGACCGAGCTCCATCCCATTCATCCCTGGTAATGAGAGGTCCAGGATGGCGCATTCGGGTTGGAAGCGTTCCGCCACGGCGAGGGCACTCGGGCCATCCCTCGCGATCACGACCTCATGACCAAACGTGCGGACGAGTCGGGCCAAGGACCTGCCGACTTCCTCGTGATCGTCCACAATCAACACCCGTCGCTGGTGTTGCGTCTCGATCGTTGCCGGTGGCCCTCTCAACGGATCCGCGGGCCGTGGACCGCCCGCTTCGTCCGGAACCAGAAGGGGCAGCCAGACGACGAACTCGCTCCCTTTCGCGAGACCGCTGCTGACGGCCTCGATGTGACCGCCATGCAACTCAATTACTCGACGCGCAACGCTGAGTCCCAGCCCCAGTCCGCTGCTGGCGTCTACGAGCGTGCCGCGCGCCCGCTTGAACGGCTCGAATACCTGCTCCAGATTTTCGCGGGCGATGCCGATGCCGCTGTCACGCACGCTCAGCACGGCACGATCGTCTCGCTGCTCGAGCGTGAGCGTGATCTGGCCGCCCGGGTCGGTGTACTTCGCGGCAGTCTCCAGCAGATTGGTGATGACCTGATTCAGCCGACCGGAATCACCGTTGACGAGTACCGGAGTCGCAGGAAGAATCAGCGAGAGCGCATGGTGGCGATCGTGAATGACCCGGTGGACCGCCGGCGTCGCCTCGCGGATGACCGACACGAGATCGATGGGTTCACAACGGACCTCAATCAGGCCACGACCGATGCGCGCGACGTCCAGAAGCTCGTCGACGAACCGCAGCAGTCTGTAAGTCTCCGTATCGATGGTGTCGAGCAGTTCGGCGACCGCCGGCTCAGGGTTACCGAGTTTCAACAAGTAAATCGCATGCGTGATGGGCGTGAGCGGGTGGCGCAGCTCGTGACCCAGCATGGCGAGGAACTCGTCTTTCCGCTCATTGGTCGCGACGAGGCCGGCCGTGATGCCGGCGCGAACCGTGACGTCACTGAAGGCGAGCAAGACCAGCTCGGCACGTTCGGCGTCGCCGGGAAGGTTCCTGGCGTTCAATAACATGACGCGGCGGCCCTGGCGGGCGAGTTCGACCGTGACTTCGTAGTCCTCCATCGGGTGCGCGCCGCTTGCCAAGTGGCGCAGTCGCTGACGCAACTCCGGAATGTTCCAGCGACCGGCATCGATTTCGTGGAGCCGCCGGCCTTCGGCCTCCTCCCGGGGGACTTCCAGATCCAACGCGAACGCGGGATTGATACGCAGGATTCGCTGCGCGCTGTCCAGGACCGCCAAGGGCTGGCGGACGGTGTCGATAATGATGTCAGCATACGAACGCGCGCGTTCGGCGCCTCTCCGCGTGTCCTCGAGCTCCGCGTTCAAGGCTGCGAGCTGCTGGTTTCTGTGGCGCAGCTCGTCGATCGTGGTCGTCAGCTCCTCGTTCGTCGACTGCAGTTCTTCCTTGGACGTCTCGAGCTCTTCGTTCGTGCTTTGAAATTCCTCGTTCGCCGACAGCACCTCCTCGTGAGCGGACTTCAGCTCTTCCTCAACCGCTCCGTGCTCTTCAATCGCGGCGCGCAGGTAGGTGCGCAGGCCCGCGTTGTCGCGCTCCAACTCGACGAGGCGGCGGTCCTTGTCAGACTCAGGCAGAGAGGCCGCGGCTGCAGGCGCCGCTGCGCTCGGCGCATGGCGTGCCCCATCGTCGAACAGGATCAGGAAGGTCCGCGCGGCCGGCGAGCTCTTCAGCGGAATGATCTCGACGCGCACCGCACGTCCATCCTCCATCCGGACATCCTGGTGGAACGGCATCCCGGTACGGCTGGTCTCCTGAATCGCGGGGGTGATGTGAATGAGCAGTTCGGGACGTACGACGCGACGAAGATCGAAGGTGGGGGCGCCGCCGGCGGGCTCGAGATACGGGCCGATGTGGCCTCGAAACTGCAGGATGGTGAACGCGTGGTTGATCACGAGACTCGCAGGCGCGAACCGTGCCAGCAGCAGTCGATCGGCTTCGCGCAGCAGCGACTCGGTGTCCACGTCGAGCGCCGTGTCCTTCTTCTCAGATGTGAGAGCCGAAGAATCCGAGACCCGTATGAGCGGCATGCCGGAGCCGCCGTGATGGGCGGGCAATCGGCGGTACACCCGGAACCGTTTGTCGACTTGCTCGAACAGGTCGGAGGACGGCCCGATGCTCTCCGCGGGCCCAAACATCAACATGCCCTCGGGGCGAAGGGCATAGTGGAAGATCCGCAGCACGCGCTGCTGGACGGCACCATCCAGATAAATGAGGAGATTCCGGCAGCTGATGAGATCCAGCCGCGAGAATGGCGGATCGTATGTCACGTCCTGCCGCGCGAAGAGGCACAGATCGCGGACTTCCTTGACCACCCGGTACTCGTCGTTCTGCTTCGTGAAGAATCGCCGGAGGCGCTCAGACGAGACGTCGTGCAGAACAGCTGCGGAGTACACACCCACGCGCGCTTTCTGCAGCGCCGTCTCACTCACATCCGTACCGAAGATCTGGATCCTGGCTACGGGCGCGGAGTCTCCGAAGTATTCCAAGAGGGCAACGGCGACCGAGTACACCTCCTCGCCAGTCGCACATCCTGGCACCCAGATTCGGAGTGACCGTTTACCCGACAGACCTTCGCACACTGACGGAAAAACGTATCGGCGCAGCGCATCGAAGGACTCCGGATCCCGGAAGAACTCAGTCACGCGAATCAAGAAATCCTGGTACAGCGCGGCCAGCTCGCCAGGGTCGTCGTCAATCACCTGGCGGTACTCCTCGAGGCCTTCGATCCGTCGCAGTGCCATGCGCCGCTCGAGGCGACGCCAGATGGTCGTTCGTTTGTAGTGGGTGAAGTCGACGCCGTGCGCGGAGCGCAGCCGGAGGAAGATCTGCCTCAGGGACGCCTCATCCGTGCCCGGTGCGAGGTCGACGTTCGTCTGTCCGGGTGCGGCCGCTGCGGACGAGAGTCGGTGCCCGACACGGACGAGCTCGTTGGCTATCTCGTTCGGACGCAACACGAGATCGATGCAGCCAGTCTCGATGGCGTGCCGAGGCATGTCCGGGAAACGCGCCGTTTCAGGGCTTTGCGCCACCGTCAGCCCGCCGGCCCGCCTGACCGCGTGGACCCCCGAAGAGCCGTCGGAGTCGCCGCCAGAGAGCACAACGGCAATCGCAGTGTCGCGACAGGTTTCTGCCAGTGACTTGAAGAGGGCATCAATAGGCAGAGACCGTTCAGGCGGGTTCGGCCGAGGGCTCAAATCAAATCGGCCATCAACCACGGTGAGGATGACATCGGGCGGGATGACGTACACATGATCGGGCAGCACCACCTCGCCCGAGAGCGCGACCGACACCGGAATCGCCGTCTTTTTCGCCAGAATGTCGGACAACAGGCTTTCGTGCCTGGGGTCGAGATGTTGAACGACGATGTAGGCCATGCCGGTCGCCGCCGGAAGACCGCCCAGAAGCTCGGCAATTGCTTCGAGTCCTCCGGCCGAGGCTCCGATACCCACGATCGTCATGTCAAGTGAGGATTCGCAAGTCCTCAATCAGCGAGTATATGCGCCCACCCTGCAGCCTGGTGCTCAGAGAGCCCGCAATAGTGGATCATGGATCATGATGAGCACCACCTCTTCCGGCACCCGCCTCCGATGGCTCTTGATCGCCGCGGTTTTCTCGACTGCGGCAACCGTCGCGACCGCCCAGCAGCCGGTCCTGCCCACCCGCCCGGAAAGCGCGCCGCTCGACCAGGTCATCCCGGTCGATCCGAAGATCTCGGTGGGCACGCTCCCGAATGGCCTGCGCTACTACGTGCGAGCCAACCGGCAGCCGCAAGCGCGCGCCGAGCTTCGCCTCGTCGTCAAGGCGGGTTCCCTCCTCGAAGACGAGGACCAGCGCGGGCTCGCCCACTTCGTCGAGCACATGGCCTTCAACGGCACGCGGCATTTCCCCAAGCAGGACATCACCGTGTTCATGCAGGCGCTCGGCATGCGATTCGGCGCCCACGTCAATGCGCAGACCAGCTTCGACGAGACGACGTACGAGCTGCAGATTCCTACCCGCGACCCGGCGGTCATCGATCGGGCGCTGCTGATCCTCGAGGACTGGGCGCATCAGGTTTCGTTCGATCCCGACGAGGTGGAGAAGGAGCGCGGCGTCATCCTGGAAGAGTGGCGCCAGGGTCTCGGCGCCGAGATGCGCATTCAGGAAGCGCAGTTGCCGGTGCTCCTGAAAGGATCACGGTACGCCGAGCGCACCCCAATCGGGCGGCCCGAGATCATCCGCACCGTGAGCAACGCGCGCCTCAAACAGTTCTACGCTGACTGGTACCGCCCGGACCTGATGGCGGTGATTGCCGTCGGCGACTTCGACCCGGCCGCGGTCGAAGCGAACATCAAGGCGCACTTCGTGCCGATTCCCGCCGTCGCCGCGCCGCGGCCCCGTCCCAAGTTCAACGTGCCGGATCACCCGGGAACGCTCTACGGCGTGACCACCGACCGCGAGGCCCGCGTCACGACGGTCGGGATCTTTCACAAGGCGCCAGCCCGTGACCAGCGGACCGTCGGCGTGTACCGGCAAGTGATGGTGGAACGGCTGTTCAGCGGCCTGCTCTCGGCCAGGCTGGACCAGATCGCCCACACGCCTGGCGCGCCGTTTCTCGCGGCACAAACGTCCCGCAGTCTGTTCGTCCGATCCGCGGAGATCACCGCACTCAGAGCTCTGGTGAAGGACGATGGCGTGGCCAGTGGTCTCTCAGCGCTCCTCGCCGAAACCGATCGGGTAGCGCGCGACGGCTTCACCGCCACAGAACTCGAACGAGAGAAGCTCAACAACAAGCTCGGTCTCGAACAGGCGATGAATGAGAGGGACAAGAGTCCGTCCGAGCCGCTCGCGGCCGAATTCATCCGCAACTTCATGGACGATGAGCCGATTCCCGGCATCGTCTACGAGTACAGGATGTACGAGCGGTTCCTTCCAGAGATCACGCTCGCCGAAGTCAACGCGGTCGCCAAGAACTGGATTCCGGACGCGAGCCGCGTCGTCCTCATAAGTGCGCCCGAGCGAGCCGGCGTGACACCGCCGACCGAAGCGACGCTCGCGGCGATCGTCAAGGAGGCCGGAGCGCGGACGCTCGGGGCATATGTCGACAGCGGCAGCGCCAAGCCGCTCCTCGCGACGCCGCCGACGCCGGGGACGATCACGACGACCTCGACACGCGACGCGATTGGTCTCACCGAATGGCGGCTCTCGAACGGCGCGCGCGTCGTCCTCGTTCCCACGACGAACAAGGAAGACGAAATCCTGGTCAGGGCCGTCAGCCCAGGCGGCACATCCTTGGCCAGTGACGCTGACTTCATCGCGGCCAGCACCGCCGACGACGTGATCGGGCAAAGTGGCTTGGGGACATTGTCCCGCCAGGATCTGGCGAACGCGCTGGCCGGCGCCAACACGGCTGTCAGAGCCGAAATCGGGGATACCGAGGAAGGGCTGCGCGGCGGGTCCTCGCGCCGGGATCTCGAGAAGATGTTCCAGCTCATCTATCTGACGTTTACGGCGCCGAGGGCGGACCGCGCCGAGTTCGACGTCTTCACCAGCCAGTTGAAGACGACGCTCGCGCACGAGGCCGATGAGCCGGAAGCGGCGTTCGAGGACACGCTGTCGGCCGCGCTGACCCAGAACCACGCGCGCGGACGCCGGATGACGGCGGCGCTCGTCGATCAGATGAACCTCGACACCTCGTTGGCGTTCTACAAGAACCGTTTTGCCGACGCCAGCGACTTCACGTTCGTGTTCGTCGGAAGCTTCGACCTCCCGACGATCAAGCCGCTGGTGGAGCGGTATCTCGCCAGCTTGCCGGCCACACACCGGATCGAAACCGCTCGAGACGTCGGCATGCACCCGCCGGAAGGCGTGGTCGAGCGGCAAGTCGTGAAGGGCTCGGCGCCCAAGAGCGAGGTGGCCATTGTCTTTTCCGGACCGTTTCAAAACGACGAGGGCCACCGGATCCTGGTCGGCACGATGGCCGCGATGCTCGCCGGCAACCTGAATCGCACGTTGCGCGAAGACCTGGGCGGGACGTATGGCGTCAGTGTCGCACCAACGTTCACCAGGGTTCCCGCCGGCGAGTACCGTGTCGCGATCAATTTTGGCTGCGACCCCGCCCGCCTCGCCGACCTGACCAAGACCACCTGGGAGCTGATCGAGCAATTCAAAGAGACGGCCGCCTCGAGCGGCCAGGTCGCCGAGGCGCGCCTGGCTCTTCTGCGCGACCTCGAATCGAACCTTCAGCAGAATGGCTACCTGGTCAACCGGCTCGCGTTGAAGTACTTGTCTGGCGAGGACGTCTCGGAGGTCTTCAACCCGCGCGCGCTCTTCGATCAGCTCACGCCGGAAGCGATCCGCGACGCGGCGCGGCTCTATCTGAACACGAAGCGGTACGTGCAGGTGACGCTGCGGCCTGAGAAGGAATAGCGGCCGACTCGAACCAGTAACGATCACTCGGCCGACGGAGAAGAGTCCCGTCGGCATCCGGCAGCACCAGGCTGGTCAGAACGCAGCGACTCGTTCCACGAACCAGAAGCTCGCGAGGCCGCCAATGGCATACGGCGCGATGCGCCAGAGCCATGCGGGTTGCGACAATCGAAGCCGTTGCCCCGCGCGCCAGACGGCTGCGATGACTGCCAACACAGCTCCGACAAACAGCAACTGCCCAATCTCGACGCCCACATTGAAAAACAGCAAGGCGATCGGAATGGACGACTGCGGCAAGCCGACCTGCGCGAGCGCGCCGGCAAAGCCGAATCCATGCAGCAGACCGAACGTGAAAGCCACGACCCACGGGTAGCGCTGCGTGACGCTGTAGCGGCCTTGCCGCATGCGGACGATCTCCGATGCGACGAAGACAATGCTCAGCGCAATCGAAGCTTCGACGGGGGGCCCAGGGACCTGCACCCAGCCGAGGGTTGCTCCGGCAAGCGTCAGACTGTGCGCCGCCGTGAATGCCGTGATGGTCACGAGCAGCCGTCGGGTCCCCTGCACGAGGAGCACCAGAGCGAGCACGAACAGGAGATGATCGAACCCGGACAGGATGTGTTCAGTCCCGAGGATCGTATAGGTCCTGACCACTTCCAGCCGGCCAGGGCTGCGCTTGCCGACGAAGCGTGGGTGCACAGGCACGATGCGCTCGAGTTGCACGGTGCCGTCGAGACGCACGAGCCGCGCCAGCACATCGATCCGAGTTTCCGAAAGCTGCGAGAAGACGATCGCCTTCCCGTCGAGCCCCTCCGGCACACGGATTCGCCAGCGCTGCACCGTGATACCGCGCGAGAAGGTGCTCCGCACCGGCGTCAGCGCCTCGGTTCCGTTGGGGAACTGTGGCTTCACCTTGAGCGTGGTGGACTCGTCGATCGCGGGGATCTTCCAGAGAACGTCGTACGTGTCCTGGTCCAGCTGCGTCAGCTGAAGGTAGGCCGGCTTGAACTCGTCGGCGCGAGTGGGAACCACCCCGTAGACCAGCAGCGCCACCGTCACCAGCAGGAGAAAGCGCTTGCTCATCGCCGCTCCGTGGACGGTTTCGCCTCGATGCTGACCTCATATCCGCGGCGCATCTTCGTGTAGGCATCGTTGCGCGCGCGCTGGCGGCGGTCGTTCTCCCATTCGCGCACAACCTGGTCACGCACGGCGGCGAGCTCGGGTGCGGCGGCCGGCGTCCGAGCCGAGACACGCACGTAATGCGCGCCGAAGCTCGACTCGATCGGCCCCGCCCAATCGCCGATCGGCACCTTCTCGAGCGCTGCGGCAAAGGAGGCACCGAAATCGCGCGCCACCAGATCGGCAGGGGTTTGGGTGATTCGATGCGGAAGCAGTGTCCGCATGCCGAGTTCATCAGCGTCGGTACCGTTGCGCAGGGCCGCGCGCGTGACGGCCACCGCCCGCACCACTTCAGGACCGGACGTGGATTGTCCGAGAAAGACCTGCTCGAAGGTGAGGATGGCCGGCTGCACGAAGCGCGCCTGGTTCGCCGCCAAGTACGCGGACAGATCCGCGTCGGTCGGTGTCCGTGTCGAGGCGTCTTCCTCCTCGATCAGCTCTATCTTCTGCCGGACTCGACGTTTCACGACGATGTCGTCACGCTCGAGCCCAAGCTTCACACCTTCGCGATACAGGATCTCATCGCGTACGTACGACTCAATCAAGTGGTTCAACTCGGTGGTGGACGGTTCGCGACCTCTCGCCGCCACGTGCTGTGTGACGAGGTCGTCTACCACTCCCTGAGTGATGACGATGCGGCGCCCGCCGGAATCGCCGGGCGCGATCCATCGATAGGCGCCGAAGAGCGCGATGCCGATGAGCAGGAAGTGCAGCATCGGCTCGCCGAGAAGTTTTCGAATGTGCATGCGGATTTCCTGAGCGCCCGCGTTCCGATGACGCGAGCGTCCCACCTCTACTTTGGCGAATACCAGATGGGCGACGTGAACGCCCGCTCCTGCGTCGTCATCGGCACCTTCGGGTCCGTGATCTTGATCTTGAAATACGCCGCGTCGTACGCGGTCCAGCGCGGTGTCGGGATCTCGAGGACGCGCGCGTAGTAAACCGCTCGGACCGCCGGATCGAAGTCCGGGTCCTTCCACACCGTGACCAGTTCCGGATCGCCGATGGTGTTGGTCCACGTTGCGGTGGCGACGTCCACGGTGTTCCCGACCGGGGTCAGCTTGCCGTTGACGATCTTGCGGCGGTCCTTGTTGCCCCAGACCACGTCGTAGATCTTCTCTTGCGGCTTGCCGTCCTTGCCCAGCCATCCCTTGATGATCTGGATGCGGTCGAGGTTGCCGCTGAACCTGTCTTTGAGCGCGGCGACGAGGAACGTCGGCGCCTTGCCGGGTGGCGCAGCGGGAAGATCGCCGCCCATCGGCACACCTTTCGCGTAGCCGGCCACCGCGGGCGTGCGGGTGGCGTCGGCCGCCGTGAAGTCGTAGCCGCCGAAAAACCGGACGATCATGCGGGGACCGCTCGTCGCGTAGGTCTCGCGGCGCATCATCGCGTCCCACAGCTCCGCACGCGTGTTGCCGGTCGACCAGACGGCGGTGTATCCGGCCGCCGTCATCTCCCAGCCTTTCACGATGCGGTTGGGGCCGAAGTTCATCGCGTCCTCGTCCCACCGATCCGGCCGGGGCTCGGCACTCGGGAATTTGGCGAAGA
>Ga0114129_10000411_pt1 | contig 50559 bp, 39 predicted proteins | sample RhiMetdeltSRZDD1_FD_80071 | JGI IMG/M metagenome (GOLD analysis project Ga0114129, IMG submission 80071) | Populus rhizosphere microbial communities from Tennessee, USA - Rhizosphere MetaG P. deltoides SRZDD1 (version 2) (version 2) | ecosystem: Host-associated > Plants > Roots > Rhizosphere >...
CTGGAGTTCCGACTTCTGCAGACGTCCGAAAAGAGCCCCGAGGTCTTCAAAGAACTTCGATCCGAAATCACCGTTCTCCTGCTCTGCCGCAGGAACCCGGCGCGCTGTTTGCGCCTCGCCCGCGATCGAAACAGTCAAGATGAAGAGCCAGCGGGCAAGATGTCTAAGGAGTCTCACAGGCCGAGCACCATAATTCATAACGCAACCACGATGAAGATTCTGACCCTGAACGATTACGTCGCAGGAAATAGACGCACGCTACCACCTATCGTTAAAGGTTGCACAAATAAGTTCTGCGGCAAAGGCTTATCGCCCGAAAAGAAAATATGCCCTCGACCATCGGAGCTGTTGCTCAACGCGCCCTATTCCCCTCCTCACGAGAAGGGGAATGTGCCACGTTACAACCTTCCTTTTGCTCAGAATTCCTAGTAGAGTCTCTGCGATGAAGGCCACCATCGCGTTTGTTTTCCTTCTGGCCGCGGCTTTCGCCGTACCCGCGGCGGGACAACTCGCTGCACCGAACGCTGCGGGAGTCAGCTTGGGGCACATCCATCTTTATGTCAGCGACGTCCCCGCGCAGCAGAAGTTCTGGGCCGTGATGGGCGGCGTTCCCGTGGCGAATCAGCGGCTGGAGATGATCCAGTTTCCCGGCGTCTTCATCCTCGTCCGCAAGGCGGAGATCAAGGGCGGTACCGTCGGTTCGATCGTGAATCACATCGGCTTCGTCTGGAAGGATCTGCCGGCCGCGATGGCGAAATGGCAGGCCGCGGGATACAAGATTGAGCAAGCTGGGGATCCCAACCACGGCTTCATTCTTGGTCCTGACGGCATTCGATTGGAATTCTCCGGAGATCCATCCCTCCAAGTGCCCGTGAAGATAAATCACGTCCATCTTTATCCCCAGGACATTCCGGCGATGAAAGCCTGGTACGCAAAAGTCTTGGGCGGCGTTTCCGGAAAGTGTGCTCGCGGCGGAGCGCCCGATGGAATCGACTGCGTCGATGTCCCCGGCGTCAGTCTTGCGATGTCGCAGAGTGAAACAAAGCTCGATCCCACCGCGGGCCGTTCGCTGGATCACATCGGCTTTGAGGTGAAGAATCTGCCCGAGTTCCTTAAGCGGATGGAAGCCGAGGGCGTCAACATCACTCAAGGGCTAACCGCGAGCAACTTCGTCAGCACGATGCGCGTCGCGTTCATTACCGATCCATGGGGAACCAAGATGGAGATAACCGAGGGTATCGCGCCCTAGTCTAGTGAAGCCATGAAGCGTCTCCTTTACGCAATTGCTGTTCTAGCTGTGAGCGCCTCACCGGCACTCTTACCAAGCAGAGTCGCTGGGCAGACTGCCGGAATAGCGCCTGCGGCGGCCGTGCAGAATCCACATCAAGCCTATCAAGTGATGTTGAATACGTATTGCATCTCCTGCCACAACAGCCGCGCGAAGATCGGCGGCTTGGCGTTGGAAGGCCTGGATCTTCAAGCCGCGGCGGACAACGCGGAGGTCTGGGAGAAGGCGCTGCGCAAGCTACGCGGACATTTGATGCCGCCGCCCGGCAGTCCTCAGCCTATGCAGAAAGATGTGGACTCGTTCGTCGGCTGGATGGAGAACACGCTCGACACCCATGCGAAGGGACCAAAAGCGAGCCGTGTTCCGATCCAACGTCTGAACCGCACAGAGTACGTCGCGTCGGTGAAGGCGCTGGCAGGTGTGGACTTGAAAGCGACGGACGTGCTGCCACAGGACGGCCAGGTCGATGGATTCGACAACATTGCCGCTGCTTTAACTGTATCGCCCGCGTTCCTGAGCCAATATGTTGCCGCTGGGCGGCAAGTCGCGAAGCTAGCCGTCGGCAGTCCCAATCCAACTGTAGCGAGTACGAAGTATGCCATCGCCGCCAATTCAAACCCCGATGTACCCCTGCCTTTGGGCACACGTGGCGGCGTAGGTTTCAAGCACAACTTCCCCGCCGATGGCGAGTATCGCATCACGATCAACGACCTCGGAGTGGGCATATACGCCTCCACGCTTGAGAATCAGAGCACGCTGGTAATCATGCTCGATGGCAAGATTGTGTTCCGACAAAATATCGGCGGACCGGAGGACTGGCCGCTTCATAGCAAGGGGCCCAAGGGACGCGCGCAAATCATGGAGCGTTTCTCGAAGATTCCTGTCCAGGCCGAAGCCGGTGTGCACGACGTCGTCGTGGCTTTCATCGACCGTTCGCATGTGGAGTCTCCCCACAATATCGCCGACCCCTTCTTCGACGTCCTGACGCTGTCCTGCTCTTGCGCACCCCCAGGGCGGAGGAACCGTCTTGTCGACGGCGTTGTGATCAGCGGACCCTTTAACCCCAGTGGTGTTTCGAGAACTCCCAGCCGCGACCTCATCTTCGTCTGCGAGCCGAACGCCGGGGAAGAGTCCTCTTGCGCCCATCGGATTACGGAAAACTTCGCACATCGCGCGTTCCGCCGGCCGGTAACCGCAGACGAGGTGACTCGCCTCATGCGGTTCTATGAAGCCGCGCGCAAAAGCGGGGGAACCTTCGATCAGGGAATCGAGCAAGTCGTGGCGGCCGCGCTGTCCAGCCCAAATTTCCTCTACCGGGGGATTTGGGGAACTCCGGTTGGTGGGCCTAATGACGCAAACACGGAGCTCGCTCTCACCGACCTTGAACTAGCCTCGCGTCTTTCCTTCTTCCTCTGGAACACCGGTCCCGACGAGGAACTGCTGAGTCTCGCGGAGTCGCGCAGCTTAACCAAACCCGGCGTGCCATCCGTTTTGGAAAAACAGGTGAAACGCATGTTGGCGGATCCCAAGGCCTCCAGTCTGGTCACCAATTTTGCGATGAAGTGGCTGAATCTCGACAGCCTGGAGTCCGTGAAGCCCGACCCTGTGTTGTTCCCGGGCTTCAACGATCAACTGCGGCATGATTTTTATACCGAGGCGGAAGCATTCCTCAGCAGCATCCTCTTGGAGGATCGTAACCTGGTGGATCTCCTCACCGCCGACCACACGTTTTTGAACGAGCGCGTGGCTCGCCATTACGGTATCACGGGGGTCTCGGGCCCGCAGTTCCGCAGAGTCACACTCACCGATAAGGAGCGTTTCGGCCTGCTGGGCAAGGCCGCTGTGTTGATGCGGACTTCGTATCCCGACCGCACCTCTCCAGTACTGCGTGGAGCATGGGTGCTCGATAAGCTCATGGGCACGCCCCCAGCGCCGCCTCCGCCGGATACCGCGACCGACCTCTCTCAAAAAGCAGGCGAGCAGCCGAAGACGGTAAGGGCGCGGCTCGAGCTGCATCGGGACAAGTCGACCTGCAAAATGTGCCACGGCGTGATTGATCCGACTGGTTTGGCTCTCGAGAATTTCGACGCGATTGGGGCCTGGCGGACCGTCGACGGCCAAGCGAAGGCGCCGATTGACGCCAGCACGGTGCTGCCGAATGGAGTCGCAATCAATGGTGTGGAGGAACTCAGGGCGCAACTCGTCGATCGCCCTGCTACATTCGTCACTGCCGTAACGGAGAGGTTGATGATGTACGCCATCAACCGCAAACTGGAACACTTCGATATGCCTCAGATTCGTTCGATTGTTCGCACGGCCGCGAAAGAGAATTACAAGTTGTCTTCCATCGTTTTGGGAATCGTCAACAGCGACTCCTTTCGTAAGCAGGCCGCGGAAGTGGCCTCAAAGTGATCAAGATCGAAGAACAACGAAATACGCGCGGTCATAGACCGCGCCTGCAGTCGGAGTCTTAAGAAACCGATGTTTATCACGAAGAAACATATTTCGCGGAGAGCGGTACTGAAGAGCGCCGGAGTGACTTTGGCATTACCTTTTCTAGACGCAATGGTGCCTGCTCGCACAGTTCTTGCTCAAACAGCAGCGGTCCCGAAGTTGCGAACCGGCTTTTTCTACATGCCCCACGGCGCGATCATGTACAACACCTCTCATGGCCCCGCCATGGACAAATGGACGCCCAGCGGCTCCGGCGCCGATTTCAAACTCAGCCCGATTCTCTCCTCCCTCGAGCCGTACAAGAAGTACATTTCATCTTTCGGAAATCTCGAGAACGCGGCCACAGCCGGCTCGGTTCACAGTTTCACTCCTTCGACGTGGCTCAGCTGCACTCGTCCGGACACCGGCCGTACCAAGGCACACATGGCCGTGACTCTTGATCAGGTGATCTCGAAGATCATCAGTCAGGACACTCCTCTGCCCTCACTGGAAGTGTCATCGGAAACGATCGTTCAAACGTCGGCGGGTAATAACAGCATTTATACGACTCTGTCGTTCCGCGACGCGGATTCGCCGCTCCCGATGGAAACCAATCCGCGCAAGGTCTTTTTGCAGTTGTTCGGGGAAGGCGACACGCCGCAGGAGCGCGCAACGATCAGCAACCAGACCAACAGCATCCTCGATCTGATCCTGGACGACACAAAGAAGCTGCAAGGCCGGCTCGGAAGCGGCGACCGCGCCGTTCTGGACGGGTATCTCGAAAGCGTTCGCGAGATCGAGCGGCGGGCGCAGGTGGCGGCGGCAAAGGATCTTTCGACACTTAAGATTCCCAATGCTCCCGTCGGTGAACAGGAAGACTTCGCCGAGCAAGTCAAGTTGATGTTCGATCTCATCGCACTTGCGTACCAGGCCGACCTCACCCGCGTCGTTGCGTACGTCATGGCCGCGGAGGGAACGAACCGCACTTACAACCACATCGGAATCTCGGATGCGTTTCACCCCATGTCGCATCACGCGAACGATTTGGAGAGGCTCAACAAACTGGCAAAAATCCAGGCCTGGCACGTGGAGAAGTTTGCAGAATTTCTCGCCAAGATGGCAGCGACACCGGACGGACAAGGAACATTGCTCGACCACTCGATCTTCTTGTTCGGGTCGAACATGAGCAACAGTGACCTGCACAACAACTATCCGGAACCGAACATCGTCGTTGGTGGTGGGAACGGAAAAATGAAGCTCGTCGGCCAGCACCTCGTGCTGCCTGAGAAAACGCCGATCGCGAATCTCCACCTGACGCTGCTGCAGAAGGTAGGAGTAGAGCGCGACAAGTTCGGCGACAGCACAGGCACGATTTCGGAGATCTAACTGTAGAGCGGTCTATGACCGTGGAAGGAATTGGTTGGCATTAGCCGATATTCCCCTCCTCACAGAGGAGGGGAGGACGCGACATCAAGAAAAATGGTGCGAAGCCACATTATCTGGAGCGGACGGGGTGGTCGCTCACAAGCTACGTTGCGCTTGTGAGCGACCACCCCGTCTGCACCGCTTCGGTAGCTTCGCGACATTTTCTTACTGGCGCAGCCACCCCTCCTCTGTGAGGAGGGGAATACTCGCCTGCCTACACAATCGGAGGTTAACTTGGATCGCAGGGAATTACTGAAGTCTGCGCTGGCCGGAACGGTGGCGGTAGGCTTCCCGTCGCTGCTTCGTGGACAAGAGACCAGCGTCAGTCGCTTGTCGGACAAGTTGACCGTCATCGATGGCGGTGGAACGAACGTTGTCGCGTTCTCGTCAACGGAGGGTCTAGTCCTCGTCGATAGCGGTGCGCCAAACAATGGCGGCCAAATCGCATCTGCTTTGAAAAACTTCGTACCGAATGCGAAAGTCACCACACTCTTCAATACGCATTACCATTTGGACCAGACCGGCAATAACGAGCAGTTTGCTTCACTCGGCGCAAAAATCATCGCGCACGAGCACACGCGACAGTGGATGTCGTCCGACTACTGGGTTCCGGACGAAGATCGCTATGAAAAGGCTCGCCCAAAAGCCGCCCAGCCGACCGAAACTTTTCGTACTAGCGGCTCTTTGAAAGCAGGTCCCGAACAGATCGACTATGGCCATCTGCCCCTGGCCCACACTGATGGCGACATCTACGTCTTTTTCAGGGCGTCGAATGTTCTGGCTGCAGGAGACGTTGCCTCTCCGCTTCGCGACCCGGCTCTGGATTCCTTTACCGGAGCGTGGATCGGCGGCCGGCTGGACGCGATGGACACGATTCTCAAGCTGAGCAATGAACAAACGAAGATCGTACCCGCGGCCGGTCGCCAAATGACTCGAGCCGAATTCAAGGCTGAGCGCGACATGATGGAAGAAGTTCGAAGCCGCTTGTGGAAGCGGACTCTGCAAGGAGACAGTCCCAAAGATATGTCGGACGCCGGCGTTCTGAACGGATTGCCTCGAACCTGGAAAGATCCGTACAAATTCCTGTATGACGCGGCCAAGGGGATGTTTGCTCACCATAACAAGCTGGACCCGAGTGTTGTGTAGGGAGGCACGAGTGAAGCGCTTCTTCATCTTCGCCGTCTGCAGTGTGATCACTGCCTCCTTGCCATTTCTGGCGCAGACTCGGCAGGGTTCTCTTGCCGCTCTGATTCAAAAGGGCGATCGCAAGGCCGCGCTCGAGAAGATTCGAGCGGGCGCGGATGTGAACGAAGCGCAACCCGACGGCACCCGTCCGATTCACTGGGCAGTCTTCAAGGTCGACTACGAACTGCTCGACGCTCTGATCGCGAAGAAAGCGAAAGCCGACGTCACTAATGAGTTCGGAGCCACACCGCTCGCCGAAGCCGTCAAGGTCGCCGATGCCCGGATGGTGAAAACGCTGCTCGATGCCGGTGCAGGCGTTGAGGGCGCCAATCTGGACGGTGAGACAGCATTGATGCTGGCAATCAAGACCGGCGAATTACCTATCGTTCAAATGTTGATCAATGCCGGCGCAAACGTAAACACGGTGGAGAAGGAGCACAATCAAACACCGTTGATGTACGCTGCTGCGGCTAAGAAAAATGCGGGGGAGATGGTCAAGCTGCTTCTCTTCAAAGGCGCCGATGTCAAGCCTCGGTCTTTATCCTACGATTGGCCAAGCCACATTTCGGAAGAGCCTCGCGTCCAGTATCACCCCTTCGGCGGATTGACAGCCTTACTGTATGCCGCACGCGACGGCTGCTTGGACTGCGTCGAGGCGCTGATCGCGAAAGCCGCCGACCTGAATGTGCCGACGCCAGAAGGCGTAACACCGCTGATGATTGCCCTCGATAACGACAACAACGATATCGCCAAGCTCCTGCTCGATCATGGAGCCAATCCCGGGGTGTGGGATTGGTATGGACGCACGGCCCTTTATATCGCCGTCGATAGAAAGGCTGGCGGCAGCAGCGGTGGCGGCTTGAAGGTTGTGGTGGACCCTAGTCATTCAGCGCGCTTTTCGGCTATGGACGTCATCAAGGCTCTACTGGCTGCGAATGTCGATCCCAATTCCGAGCTCCGTATGCATCGCCCCACGCGCGGCGGCTACACCGGACGCTTCAGCGAACCCTTGCTGGATACGGGAGCCACACCTTTGCTTCGGGCGACCATAGCTAACGACATGGAAGTCGTTCAAGCCCTTCTCGCCAAGGGCGCTTCACCCAATATCAACGCGATGGGTGTCACACCATTCCTGGTCGCGGCGGGTGTCGGAGGCGGCCCGCGCGGAGCACCCGGAATTACAACTGGACCAACAAGAGACGCTGGCGAGGCTTTCGCGCTCATGGACCTGCTTCTTCAGCATGGTGCGGACGTGAATGCTCAAGTCACCGGTACAAAGACATATTCCATGCGTATCGCCCGCTCGCCCTCCACGAACGAAGGCATGACTGCTCTTCATGTGGCGACCCAGGCGGGCAGGGTAGATCTCGTTCGCTACTTGCTGCAGAAAGGCGCCGATACTCAGATCGTCGATAGCAATGGCCGCAAAGCAATCGATTTGGTCGCTGCCAGTGCGGGCACCCCCGCTGCTCCCGCGAATCCTTCGGCGGCAGTTCCAGCCGCAGGTGTGCCGGGTGCGGCCGGTACAGCCTCTGCCGGTCCCGGCGGCGGTCGGGGCGGTCCTCAAGGTAGAGCCGCAGCCGCCAACGCGGCCGAGATTCGTGCTCTGCTGGAGAACGCAGCCTCCAAGAAGTAATCTGAGTTACGGCTTAGTGCCGCCGGCATGGCCCTCGCCGAAATCGTCTTGTCATCATGGCTGTAATTACAACTTCGATTACAGCCTCGATCTCTTATTGTCGCCGGGTTCAAGTCTCAGCCGATTCCAATGCGACGCTTAGAAGATTCGGGGCGACCCACCACTTGCAAGACCGTGGAAGGAGAAAAGCTGGAGCGTGACGTGAACTTGGCGAAATCCGGTACTATCGAGCTCAAGGTAATTGGCTATAGACCGACAGAGCTTTACAGCAGCTGGCGTTCTGTCCCACTAGAGTCAGTGATGGCAGTTTTATAGGATTCAATTTTCCCGCGTCTGACTACTTCACCGTCTTCGGCGGCTTTACGCTAACCTCGGTGCTATCGAAAGAGGTTTTAGCCACAAAAGCACAAGAACACAAAATTATGTGTTTATGTGCCTTTTGTGGCTTCTTCTTAATGGCCGCATACGCCGCTTCACATCAGACTCAATTACGCGTCGCGGTCCAATTGCTGTTCTTGGTGCCGTTTTTCAGCGCGCCGTTGATCGTATTGCCCGCAACATGGCCGCTATATTGATTGCCTCCAACTTTAAACGAGATATCGTCACCGCGCAGCTTCGCCTCCGTAATGCTTGTGTTTTTACCTGCGACGCTGATCGTCCCGGAAATCTCCTGAAAAGTTTGATTGAGCTTGAGTTCACCTTCCGGAAAACGCCATGTTCCTTCGACTTTTGCGGGCACGATCCAAAGCAGGGCGTTGCACCAATTGGAACAGTTCTCCGTAACAGAGCTTGTATCGTCGGGCTTCCAATCGCCCATCGTGAAGGTATTCGATACGATCCGAGTGCCCGCCTTGAGATCGAGGATCTTCGGCCGCAGTTTCAGATTGATGTCCGGCAGCAGAAACATCGTGATAACGGTCGCCTGTGAGAAATCGGTCTCGAAAAGATCCGCTTTGACGAATGTCGTCCGATCAGTTACTCCCGCCTTGACAGCGTTCTGTTTCGAGAGTTCGACCATGTCTGGGTTGTATTCAATGCCGAGGGCTCGAGCACCGCGCTTGGCAGCAGCGATCACGGTTCGACCATCGCCGGAACCAAGATCGATGATGTAATCCTGCGAGGTGGCTTTAGCTAAATCCAGCATCTTCTCTACCAGCCCTTGCCCAGTTGGGACCCACACAACATCCTTGCCTGGCTGACCAACTTGCGGTTCAAACTGGGTTTGGGCGGCCTGACCCGCTACAGCTCTGGCAATCAGCAACAAAGACAGCAGAAGAAATGCCTGACGGAATTTTGTGGCATTCATGCTCGGTTCTCCTTATCGCCTGGTTTTGTTCAGGACTATTCCCCGTCAATTGACTGGATGGGCGAAGAATATAGCCTCAGGTGAAGAATGGCAACCATGTTTGATTCAATGCGGTTTCACCGTCGCGCGGTCCTCGCTTTGAACGTAACCTCTTCGATGACGCGTACTCAGCGTCAAACCTGCGCCGACAGTGGCAAGTACAAGCAGGCCGGACGCCGCATATGAAGGGAACCACAGATCCAAGCCTAACAGGTGGTCCAGAGAGAACGCGCCGGCGCCTGTCCATGCTACAGCCCCTGCGGCCACAGCGTACAGAAACGGCAACTCAATACCGTTGCTCATCGCAAAGAATCCGTTCTTCACGTGCACGCTGATCATCGCGACAAGCATCGCGGACATAACAGCAGCGCCGCCTACTGGCGTGAGCAGGCCGGCAGCGATGAGGACGCCTCCGCCTAGTTCACTCAAACCCGCGGCAATTGCAAAAGGAACGCCAGGGCGAAATCCGATAGCCTCAAAAAAGCCACCCGTTCCTCTGATCCCGTGTCCGCCGAACCAGCCGAACAGTTTTTGAGCACCATGAGCCGCTATGGCCAGGCCAAATGCCAGTCGGACAAAAAGTATTGCGGTATCCATGACTCTTCTCCTTTTTATTGTCAGAAGTTGATCGCACCCATACGGCCAGACTGGTAATCTTCGAACGCTTCCCGAATCTCGTTTTGGGTGTTCATGACGAATGGGCCATAACGCGCGATGGGCTCATTCAGAGGCAGCCCCCCGATCAGCAGCACGCGGCCGGCAGATTGGTTATCGCGCGGCGCTTCAATCCGCACTTCCTCCCCGCCTTTCGAGAACGAAACCATGTGTCCTCTCGGGACCGGCGCCGCACGGTCGCCGAAAACGAGAGAGCCATCAAGGACGTATGCGAAAACGTTGAAGTCCGGACCGACAGGCTGAACAACGTTGCCGCCCGGCTTGAGGTTGAAATCCAGATAGAAAATCGGCGTCCGAGTTTCAATGACTGCGCGAGCGCCGAGAGATTCACCCGCTATCACGAGCACGTCCACTTTCCCATCAGGAGTTCTGGCTGAGGGTATCTTCTTCGCCGGAATTTCCTGATAGTTGGGACGGATCATCTTGTGCGCTCGTGGAAGATTGACCCAAAGCTGCACGCCGTGAAGCGTTCCACCGGTCTTTTGGAATTCCCGTGACGGTTCCTCGGCATGGATAACGCCTCTGCCCGCCGTCATCCACTGCACGTCTCCCGTGTTGAGTTTTCCCTGATGACCTTGCGAGTCTTTATGGCGGAAGCTTCCCGACAACATGTACGTCACCGTTTCAAAACCCCGATGCGGATGATCCGGAGCTCCCTTCGCTTGTCCGGGCAACACATCCATTGGGCCCATTTCGTCGAATAGAAGGAACGGGTCGAAATCGGCCAATATTGGAGTCGGGAATGGCCTGTGCACCAGAAAGCCTCCACCTTCGAGCGTGGATATGCCTTTAATGACATTGGAAACCGAACGAACCCTCATAGCGACCTCCTATGATTACTTTAAGTAACTGGTTGTATTTGTAAAGTAGGCACTATAAAGTAAGTAGGTGAGGAGATAGTGACATGCGCCGATCGCAAACACTCCCAGAACGCTGTCCGAAGCCAACCCATGAGTTGCTGCAGCTTTTAACTCGACCGTGGACGATGCACATCCTGTGGGTGTTGAACACATCAGGCCCGACGCGGTTTGGCGTACTTCGCCGCCAGATCGACGGAATTTCGTCACGCCTGTTGACGGAGCGGTTGCGGGATCTCGAAGACAAGGGGTTTGTCTTCCGCGATTACAAGCCGACGATCCCACCTGCCGTGACTTATGGCTTGACCAAGCGGATGCAGGAAATCGGTGCAGCTCTCGATAAGCTCGACGAACTTGCTCAAAAATGGCAGCAGGAAGACTCTAAACGAATCAGACGGAGAACTAAGGGTGAGCCCCTGTAGCGCCCGCCAAAGCCGCCGATAGAAAAAATATTTCCTAACGATATTCCAGATCGGCGAGCGGCGAATGCTAATTGCTAATCGGCCGGAATCACAGCCTGCGTCCTCATCCAGCGATCAGCACTCACCGATCGCCGATTTGGAATATCGTTAAAAAATCCGATGCATAAAAAGTCCAGCATGAGGTGGGCAATATCGTGACACGATGGTTATGTTACGTTCTTAGATTCAAGCGACGCGCTTAGGCGACGATCGGTTTTTCCTCGACTGTCCTTCGATGTAATCCCTCAATGCGACCGCGTTGTTGTGTTCCGAATCACGCGAACTGTAAAGGAGAGTAACGGTTCCCTGCTTGGCAGCGGCCATAAGGGGTTCGAGGGCACGAACATTGGAACGCAACTCTCGAAAGTATCTCTCCCTGAAATCGTTCCACTTCTTTGGATCATGACTAAACCACTGTCGTAAGCTGCTACTCGGAGCGACGTCCTTCAGCCACGCCTGCATCTGGAGATCGCTCTTCTTGATACCTCGCGGCCACAGCCGCTCTACTAGAAACCGAGTCCCATCATCGTCGGCCACGGGATCGTACACGCGTTTCAGTTTGATCATTGTGACCCTCTGATTTCATTTTGCACTGTCCGTATCGGCATGCTTTCCAATGATCGATCGACTGCAGATTTGATGCCCGTGCCAGACGAATCCGGTCTCACGAAATTAATTCGATGCGTTCGTCGGTGGCTTGAATCCGCTCAGGTCGGCGAGTTCGCTAAGACCGATCACGCCTTCGATGCGCCGGTCTTTGATGATCCATGTTGGAAAACTCTGAATGTGGTTTTCGAGACATTCTCGAGTTAGAGGAGCGCTCGGGCTTCCTGGTTTGCATTCAACAAATGGCAAGCGGTCGGCCGCGGATCCAAAGTATTTCTTTTGCGTCTGGCAATGTTCGCACCAGGAGGCTCCATACATTTTTGCGCCGATGGCCGTCAGATGGTCCGCGAGTGGACGCGCGATAGGACTTTCGGGAACCGTCGGCACCGCCACGTATTGCAGGTGCATCACAAAAAGGAAAACCGCCGCCGCGGGCACGATCCGCGTGAGCCATCGCCGCCAGGCGAAACCAGGCAGATCCGCCGGACGCTGGTACGTTGTGAGCGCCAGGGCCGCCAACATAAGACCCAACGATGTCAGGCAATATGGGCACGCGGCTTTCAAGACGGTCAAGGAAATCGTTGTTAAGTAAAGGCTGAAGCTGACGCCAAAAGCCGCGGCGATCCATGCGTATCGCCAGTGCGTATCGGCGCGCCTGATGAAAGCGATGCCGCCGAGGCCGGCATACGCGAGGAATCCCCAGAGCGCTGTCGGCAGGCCGAAGATCTTCGACCAGTGACTCGTGAGCACCACGTCGCACCCGGCACCCGCCGAGCAGCCACGAACCGAAGCGCCGATCAGGGAGGTGTAGGTCAGATACCCGGTTAACAGCATTCCAACGATGGCGATGGCCAGCAATGCCCAGTTCGGCGACGTGCGGAGCGAGGCCTTATAAATGATCGCCCGTTCGCGATTCTTCTTCGATCTCGATTTCTTACCCATGCGGCTTAGGATACTACCTGAGTTTGGGAGGCTGTTGCAAAACGTGGAATCCGTCGCTGTGAAGCTGCGAGACCAGTTCCCAGGGGCTCTTCTGCCTACATCATCGCAAGGAGGGTGGCCGCGTCGTCGCGACCGACCTCAGCTTGCGGCTTTTGGGTGATCTACTGCTTATCCCAAACAATAATATTGTTGACCTTCTGACCTTGAGGATTCGTGCCGGTCGTGGTGAGCGTTCGAGACTTTCCATCCTTAGCGTAGACGATCCGGGACGTAGTTGTGACTTTACCGTCCTTCTTGTTTGTTTGTTCAAAGGTGTTGTCGTCAATTTTTTTCATCGACGTCATATCCCTGTTCGGATCGCCCTTAACAGGAGCATCCTTCCCGTCATATTTCACCGAGTAGTCGTAGTGAATGGACTTACCGGTGTAATCGACAGCGTCCACGGTAACTTTGATCCCACCCTCGCTGGCCTCGTTCTTAGCAGTTGTACTCTTCGGGGCCAGGTTGGGTGGGTCATATTTCGACTTGGTCAGGTTGATCTTCCAGGTGCCGACGTTGGCGTCCGCCGCGAACACGGAGGCGACGATCAGCAGCGCGCAAGCGACACCAAGGGCAAAGATCGCAATGCGATTCCTGTTCATAGGTTCTCCCTCTTGTTTGTTAAGGTGCTTGAATGGAAGGCATTCTACACGCAAGAACGGAGCCGCTATAGATTAATCGACGGCCCAACCTTGAGCGGTTACACTGAAATGCACGATCCGGCGGCGATCGTGCGTCAGCACAACAAAAATGAGCAGAATCAACGACCCGAGCCCGGATCGAGTAAAATGGGACGCTCGAGGAGCAAGGAGAAATGAAGATGAGATTAGCTAAAGCGGCGTTGCTGCTTACGCTAGCGGCGGTGTCGGGCTGGGCGCAGGTCAATGCGGGCGAACAGAAACCCGAGGCCGTCCTGCCTTTCAACATGACCACCGTGACCACGTTTACCCTGCCATGGCGGCTGGCATTCCTGCCCGACGGCCGCATGCTGATCACCGAAAAGGTCGGGCCTGTATGGCTGGTGACCCAGCAGGGAGAGAAGACACTGGTCGCCAATACGCCCCCAGTCTATTGGCAAGGCCAGAACGGCATGTTGGGCGTCTTCGTCTCGCCCACTTACGCCACCGACCAAAGTATCTATCTCACTTATGTTGAGCCGGGTGATTACGGCGGCGGCCTTGCGCTAGCGCGCGCCAAGCTGAATGCCGGCGCGACTCCGGTCAGACTGGAAAAATTGGAGGTCCTGTGGCGGCAGATGCCCAAGGGCAAGGGCGGACAGGAAGGCGGGCAGATTGCTTTCTCGCCCGACGGCCAATATCTGTTCCTCACGGTTGGCGACCGCCAGCGCTTCACCCCCGCCCAGGATCCCAACCAGCCAGAAGGGAAGATCCTGCGTCTGACGCTGGATGGCAAACCCGCCCCCGGCAATCCCAACTTCGGCAAAACCGGCGCTGCCACGATTCCCCTCATCGATCCGCCCAGTGATACCGAAGCCGCCAAGACCGCGAAGGTGGTGAGCACCTATACCTTCTCCAGCCCGAATCAGACTCTGGCTGAAACGTGGACCAGCGGACACCGCACGCCGTATGGCATGGCTTTTTCACCCACCGGCGAGTTGTGGGAGGTCGAGCATGGCCCTCGCGGTGGCGACGAGTTGAACCTGATCGAGAGGGGCAAGAATTACGGCTGGCCGCTCGTCTCCTACGGCCAGAACTATAACGGCGTGCCGATCGCCAGCCCGGACACGCAACCCGAGCTGACCAAGCCGGTCATCTATTGGGTGCCGGTGATCGCGCCGGGCAATCTGATGTTCTACACTGGCAAACAGGCCTTTCCGGAATGGAACGGCAGCGGATTCATCGGCGGCATGGGGACCCAGTCGCTCAACCGCATCATCTTTGACGGCAAGGGCGGCGCGAAGACGGCCGAGCGCTGGAACGTGGGCAAACGCATTCGCGATGTGGAACAAGGCCCCGATGGCTCGCTCTGGATGCTGGAAGACGCCAATGTCGGCGCCCTGATCCATCTGACGCCGAAGTCTTCGAATTAGGCGAACAAGAGCAAAGGGCGAAAGTTCTCGAGGCTGCGATGTCCTGCGAGCACCGCGCCACGGGGCGATCGCCCGTTTTTCTGTGTCTAAACTGTGTCGCGACGAGACTCCGGGAAACGCGGCCATTCCGCCAGCGCGACGAACCACAGCAGGATTAGGTTTCCGAGCGGCAGGATGATCACCAGCCCTAGCCACGGTGAAAATCCCAATCGTCGGCAAATCCGTGCCGTGGGCCAAATGACCACAATGGCACCGACCGCTAAGATAAAGAAGAGTATTAGCAGTTCCGGCATTCCGATACGTGTCATCTTTCAGCTCCTCCCCGAACTTGAGGGCGTGAACGAATTGGTTGGGATAGGCGATATTCCCCTCCTCCGTGAGGGCATTAACATACCTGAAGCGTCCTTTCGGTTGCGAGTTGTGACATCGCACAACAATTCCAACTCACAACGGACAACCGCGGTCGATGCGTCAACTATATTGATGCCTTCAGTGAGGAGGGGATTATTCGCCTGCATTCCGCAATGGTGCGGAAGCGCGAAAGGCCAGGTACGTCCAACTCACCTCGCCGGAATTGCCAAAATGAATCGTTCCCCATCGGAACTGACGTTCTTCCACTGCGAGGGGTTTCCCGGCAAAGGCCCCTGCAGCTTGAACAACAGCCGCGGCGTTCCCACCTGGATCGTCGGATTGGTCGTAACGTCCACGGCCATGACCTCCCAATCGCGCGTCATGAAATACATTTCCTTCCCATCCTGCCGCCAATTCACCATGCCGAGCGCGCCGTTCTTTGAAACTTGAACAGGCGCTCCAGGCGGTGGCGCGTCCGGCTTACTTCCATCGAATGGACGGACGTAGACTTCCATTCTCTCAACATTCTTTTCGTTGGAAAGGTACGCGATGTGTCGGCCATCCGGAGAAAACCGTCCTTGGAGCGCATCGTAGTCCTCGCGCAGCCACTCGATTGCCTTACGGTCCAACGCCGGTTGAGTATTGGCCACCGGCACGAGCAAGATGACACCGGTAAAGAATGTAACGAAGTTTCCATCGGGCGACCAATCGGTGAGGACCATGCCCGCACCTGGAGTGTATCGAAACAGCAATTCTTCTTCGCCCGTGCCGTCCGATGATTTTTGATAAATGCCGGCGTAGCTCTGACGCGTCGAAACGTATGCGACCTTCGAGCCGTCCGGTGACCAGATCGGCGCCTGATCTGGCGGTGTATCGTTCGTAACAGCGCTACCTTTTCCGGTAGACAGATCGTACGTCCAGATGTCTTGATTGCCGGTCTGCGGGTCATTCCTCATTACAACCACGCGTTTTCCGTCCGGGGAAATTCCGGGTTGGAGGTAGAGGCCGGGCGAACCGACGGTGCTTACAACTTTTCCTGTGCGATCGTACACCGTCAGTTGCCGCAGTTGCGGCGGAGGAACCGCAATGAGAAGGCGTTCACCGTCGCGACTCATCATCGCGGCTCCCGGCGCCAGACCAATTGCGTCCGGAACACGGAAAAGGGCCTTCGGTTTTTCAAATTCGAAATCTGGCGAGATCGTGACGGGAACTGCCATGATGGACCGATCCGCAGCCAAGTAATACAGTTCCTTTCCGTCTCTGCGCCACGATGCCATGCCCGTAGCACCGTCGGAAATCTGCCAGGGCCCGCTGGCGGGCGCCGTTCCCGGCGCCGCTACCGGATTGAAGGGCCGAACATAGATCTCGTTTTTGCCGGACTGATTCGAGATGTAACTAATGAATCGGCTGTCGGGCGAAAAGCGGGCGCTCTGCAGCTGAAATTGGCTACGAAACATTTCGATTGGTTTTCGCTCACCTGCGCCGTCAAGCGGCAAAGCATACAGCGCGCCACCGCCAAGATCGCTCGAGAAGAAACTCAGATAACGCCCATCCATCGACCAGTCTGTTATCGAGATCGGTGCCGACGCCTTGTGCAGGAGCTCTTCTGTCCCATCTGCATTTGAAGGTCTTCGGAAAATTCCAAACGAGCCGTCCCGCAATGCAACGTAGGCGATCTGGCTGCCATCGGGTGACCATACCGGCGTGGTTGCCTGCTCTCTGGATTTGCTGAACGTGATTTGCGGGCCTTTACCTGTTGCCGTATCCAGTAGCCATAGATCGTTCGCCTCTTTTTCCAAATCGGCTTTGATGACAGCGATGCGCGTGCGATCCGGTGAAAGGATCACTTGGTTATAAAGATCCCGCGATCCGACCCGCTCCACTTCTTTTCCCTCGCGATCAAACAAAGTGATCTGTCGTGCGTTGGCTTGCATGATCTGCGCGATGACCTTTGCTCTTTCCTCGGGGTCTTTCGGAAGCTGAGCTTGTGCAGAAAGTGCAGCCAACATTAAGGCCGCAGTCGTGCTCGCAATCCAACTTGAACTCTTCATGGCATTCTCCTTGTCTCTCCATACGGAGTACCGGTCGGAATGTTTCCAGAAAAAGAGACACCGGATGGCTGGAAAAGGTTTCCACAGAACCACACCTAAATCCCGCATCAAAAAGCGGTTTTCATTTAACGTCAGACGCGGCCGCGGCGGCAGCATTTTTCTTAGACCAGAGCTCCGTCCACGCGCCGTTCTCAGTTGCCATGGTGTCCTCGCACTGCTGAATGAATTCCTGATCCGTCTTCTGCTTGCCAGTCCATTCATCTTTGAGCAGCATCAATCGAAGGGCGGTACTTTGATACGTAGCGGCTAGCGTTTGATACTGTTGGTTTTTCAGGTGGGCGCTTATCGACGCTGTAATCGTCGCGACCACAGCCGCCCATGCGGACACTGCAGCGCTCGTCGCTCCGAGCGCCAACAGCACGCCGGCCGCGCCTAATACAGTTGTAGCTTTTCGGCAGAAGTCGGCTTTATGTTGGTGCTCCGCCGCGCGCCGCGTATACCACTTGACTTGTTCGTCGACTCGCTCGGAGATGTACTGATCGACAGTCAATTGGGATAGCGCCTCCGGCTTATCATCCGGCGGTCTTGGTTCGACGTCTTTTAGGTCATCCTCCAGTTTCTTCACCCGTGCCACCAATTGCGTGACACGGTCGGCGTCACTAAACGGGGGGATAGACGCACGGAACAGAAAAATCCCCGACTTCAGCGATTCAGCTGCTGCGCGTGCTCGTGTCCATGTCCGCACCTTGTCACCTGTCATAGCCTGCTTGGCCAGGTAAGCAGCTAAAGCCACGGCTGCTGATCCCAGGATGCCAGGCGCTTTGTACAGCCAAATCAGCATGCCTTCTTTCGGGGCAGCCGGCATTAGCTGTTGTCCAAGCGTGGCCAACACTGCGCCGACAATGGCCAACCAGAGACTCTGTGTCGTCAGCCGGTCAATAACGGCTTTGTGATAGGCAGAAGTGCGAGCCCATTTTCGGTAGGCCACCCAAGCACCACTTGACGATCCGGTCGGAAGACTGGACATTTTGGTTCCCCTTTGTGATGGTGCGAATCTTTTTTTGGGGGACTACAATAGCCGAAAGTTGATTAGGATTCAAAACGCAAGATACTTAATCCGAGTAGTTGCTGGAGAATGTAATACAGTCGAAACCCAAGACAGCCTAACCCACGGCCGAAACGGTTTGTATTCCAAGCAAACGTATCTGTCAAACGCTCTGGAGGTAGTGTGAAACCCAGTGCTCCAACAGTAATTAAATTGAACAAAAAGTTTCTGGAAGACCACGCGGACGTATCTCTCGCCCTGTCCCTTCCGCCTGCTCTCGCGACGGCGATTCAGGAGGGTAAGGAGATACCGCCCGGTGAGTTCATCCTTGGAGACATCAAGGCTACGGCCGGTGGTGACGGCAAAGTTACGTTTGGAGGCGGTGATACTAAAAGCAAGGTGACATTTGGGGGTCACTTGGAAGCATCGTTTAGTATGGGTGTTTTTGTCGATGCAGCGAATGCTGTCAAAGCGATCGCACCCGGGTCGGAATTACCCGACGGTTTGAACCTTGCGGACTCCGCGATGACACGCTATGTGCTTGTTCGTGCCGCTTACAATGTCGATGCCACCGCTAAGGGTTCGCTAGCTTTGGGCACAGGTGCCAGCGCGAATTTCGGAGTCACCGGTTCAAGCAGCGGTCTGTTTGTGGTCCTTCACCGTTTCGACGACACCGAGAAAAGGCCCGCGCTGCAAGTGTTCGAAGATACGTTTTCAAGCTGGGCGCTGCCACGGCAAATCGATGACAAAGACGATCTGAAGCCGGGAACTTGGATCATCGCAGAGGTGGACGGCTCCGTCGCTCTGACAATGGGAGTACAGGCGGGCTATGACTTTTCGTGGATACGTGAAATCAATGATGGCGCGCTGAAAGGAGATATCGGTCTTCGCGTCCAACTAAACGCGAGCACGGCCTTCGGCTTTGACGCCAGCGGAAAGTATGCCGTCGTACTGGGCCGTGAAGCCCAAGACGAAGTTATCCGGCTTCGATTATTCAAGATGGTGAAGAAAGGTTGGAGTTTCGCGGCGAGCGCCAGCGTCGGCATTCAGGCCGTTTTGCCGGAGTTTTTGAAAGAAAAACGGAAGCCCGAAGAATTGGTCGCCGCAATTTTCAGACTGAATAAGAATCAACTCATCGATGACCTGAACGAAGCTCGTACCTTCGTTAATTCTAACGTGAGCTTGAAGGACAAGCTGGCAGGACTCTTGATGCAACTGGGCGGCAAGGCCATTGAGGAAAGCGCAGGCCTCAGCCAGGGTGATATCCGAGACATTTTTGAAAAAGGCCGTGCGAGAGTATTGGATCTAATCGGCAAGCTGGAGACGCTCACACAGCACGCCGGTCACGACCTCACGAGCTTGCTGCTGTCATTTACGTCGCAGGATTTCACCAAGCTCGAAGAAGCCCTGAGGACAATTGTGGCGAGCGGCAATGATGATGCGCTGCTAAAACGAACCCTTCGCGATCTCCTGAACAAAGCGGGATTCGACCGAACACCCATAGGTCGCCTCGTGGATGCACTTCCGCGTAGCGCTCTTGCCGCTGTTACCGATACGGATGCGGCGAGGCACGTTCTTTCGGTCGCGCAACAAACCCTGGACATCATCACCGGCAAAACTCTTCAAGATGTGATCGACTTCATCAACTCGAAAGTCCACCTCGACAACGTGAAGGCCGTCGTCACGCAGACCGATTTCGACAAGCTCGATAACTGGTTGAAGGCTCGTCTTGCAGACTTTCTCGGAAAACAGGAAGCGCTGATGGCAGACGTTCAGAAAATTCAAGACGGCATCAAGCATATGTTCGAGGCCGCGGACAAATTTACTGAAATGGCACTGTCCGTCGCCCGGAAAAAACAGGAATTTTCGTTCGCTGCAACCTATTCCCGCAGCACTACGCGGACGGCTCTGATCGACGTCAGCTTCAACCTGGCGAAGCCAGGGACCGTGGAGATCATGAAACGAGCGGTCAATGGCGATTTTGCCGACCTGTTCCTGAATGAAGTGGATGGAGTCAGCATGCGCGAAGCGGAACTGACACACAGTATCAAGCGCAACGTTTCAAGCGAGCTTACATTCCCGTTCGGATCGATCGGCAGCGCGAACCAGACCGTTTCTTCTGCCAGGCTGCGCATCGTTGAAGATGGCGGCCGCGTCCTTGTGTACACGCTGGAGACCGATGACGAGAACGAAGAGCGTCGCCGGTTTTTCGGAGCACCGAGCGGTAGAGACAGTACCCTGACTATCGCGGCCACAATGCCACTGGCCGTAGGCGGCGGCGTCAAGGTCTGGAAGGAAGGCACATTCTCGTACACCTACGAAATGAGGCGCGCTGTGGTCCGCATGCGAGTGTCGCAGATGCAGGAAGAAATCGGGCCGCTTGTCAGCACATATTTGCCGTCGAATTTTTCGGGCGAACACAGTTTTCCGGAATGGGTCGCCGATCTCGACAAACTGCTGGATGAAAAAGACCCGAATTCGGGCACTCACGATATCGGCGACACATTAGTGTCGCTGACCTTGAGTGCTCCTTCCTCGTACCTTCGCGCATGGAACAAGTCTCCCGACGACGACAAGGATCCGATTTACATGCAGCTCTCCCTGAACCTTCAGGCCCAGCTAAAGAAGGTTGTCACATTCTTCTATTTCTCGGATCCCTCACACTACGCCGATCTCTCCAGTGCGGCACCGGTCGTTGTGTACTCGTCTCTGCCGCTCACCACGTCGATCAAGTTGAACGGCGACGGCGCGGTGGAACGATTCAACACGAATCGCGAAGTGTATTGGGATCAAGTCGACACAAAGGAACTTCGGGCGATGGTTACTTCGGAGAAGACACGCGATCGCCTCGCAATCCGGATGACGGCGATCGCCGCAATGTTGCGGGGCATACCCGATCTGGCGAATATTGCGAAGTTTTACGATTTTAACCAGGTCAATTTCAACAATATCATTCAGGATGCCTTGCGCAAGAAATTCGTCAGCAGCACGAGGCCGGAGTTGCTCGCCAACCTCGTCGACGTCGAAGCAAGACTCGTCCACAATGCTGTGGGCGCCGGACTGAAGATGGCACAGTTCCGGAAGAACAGCGCAAAGGAACCCGCCAGAGCGCTTCAAAAACTGGCCGAATTTGGTGAAGATCTTACGAGTACGTTCAACAGCCAGTTTGCCGGAAGCCCGTTCCTGTCCGCGGCTGCCAGGCCTCTGGGAACTCTGTTGTTCGTCGAAGCCGCGCGAGCGTTCGATCCCGTCCTGACTAACGGCAGGTTGGCGGCGATGCTCAATATCAAGGTCATCCAAAGCGGTAAACTCAGCATCAACGATATGCTCGCGGGGAAAATCACTTCCCAGCTTTTGTTACACGAGCAGCCCTTTGTGGAGGCGTGACCGGTGAGAAAAGGGTGCGCTATAGTAGGCGCCGCGAAGCTAGCAGGGAGGTTGCGTGGCCACAATCTACGTCTCGTATCGTAGTACCGAAGAGCGATTCGTCCGAGCGGTGGTGAGCAAGCTCGAACAGCGGCACGACGTCCGCATCGACTACAACATGCCGGCCGGTGTCGACTGGCGGTCACATCAGATCGAGGACCTGCGCACCTGCGACGTTTTCCTCGTGTTCGTCTCCCGGGACACGCGGACCTCAGACTTTCAGAATTCGGAGATGGGCGGCGCCCGATTTTGCCAGGCATATGTCGACAGCAAGACGCTGATCCCAGTCTTGATCGACCGCGTCGAGCCGCCGCGGCCGCTGGCCAATCTGGACTGCCTGGACTCGAGCCATCGCGACGTCGATATCACCGCCAAGGACATAGAAGCCGCGATAGCGCGGCGGTCGCGCCGGATTCGACTTTTCATCAGCCACGCGCACCGTGACTCGGAGATGGCCGCGCGCCTGGTCGATGTCATCACCGCCAACGTGGACGTGCCAGAGGGCGAGTTGCGCTGCACATCGGTTCCAGGCTATCAGCTGGACCTGGGTGCCATGGCGCCGGACGTGCTGCGCCGCGAGCTCGGCTCCGCGCTGTGCGTAATCGCGCTGCTGACCCCGAACAGCCTCGCCAACGATTGGGTCCTGTTCGAACTCGGCGCTGCCTGGGCCAACGTGAAAGGATCAATCCCCCTTCTCGCGGGAGGGCCGGAGGACAGGGACATCCCGGGACCGCTCCGCGGCGCCGCGGGCGGACAGCTGAATAACCCGGACACCCTTGATCGACTGCTCGACCAGCTGCAACGGACGCTCGGCTGGGCGGCGCGATCCGGACTGGTCGCGCCGAGCAAGCGCCGCGAATTCGTCGAATACATGCGCACCAAGACGTTTGCTCAGGACCCAGCCGACGGTGAGCTCAAGGCCGGCTTCGCCGCCAAGCGCGCGCGTATCGGCGCGCGGCAGGGACTCCTGCTCGACTACCTCACCAACAAGAGCACGGGGCGAGCGTATCTGACGCTGGACGATCTGGCCGACAAAGTGGCCGGCAACGGCAACGAGCTCTATTACCGCCTGGAACAGCTGCGGCTGCTCGGGTTTGTCAACAAGGTGGATCTAGGCGAGGCCGCCGGCGAGCCTTCATTTGGCTGGGCGCTTTCGGAGAAGTATCGTCGCGACATCGGGCGCTGAGGGTTCGGACCTAACAAATGAATGCTCATCGCTCATAGCGTCAGTATTCATTTGTTGTCTTCCGTCCTCGCCAACCATTAATCACGATTGTTACCGATCTCCAAACCTCACATCAGTGCCTTCATAATTGTCAGCAGCAGTTCCTTGAGGGGAATCTCGAGCAAGACCACCACCAGAAGTGGTAAAGCGGTCGGTATGACCACGCTCGCCAATGCAAGTTTGCCGATCGGGATTATCTGCATCTCCCGCACCCCCTCGTCGATCGATAAGGTATCGATGAGGGGTCCCAGCTCCGGTGCGGATGACACCGGATCATCGGGAACTTCCTCGCCCTCGACCCACCGCCGTTGCACCAAACGGCCATAACGGCCCACAAGAACTCCGTACGTCAGCTCGGCCCGACGCTTGGCCTGCGCCAAAGGACGAATAAAGACCATTAGCGGCCCGAGGAATATCAACGTCGCGATCACCAGGATGGCGATCATGGGGGCTTGGAAATCTTTGAGCTTGGCGCCGTGATACATCTCTTGATGGGCGGCAAAGGAAGCGAATACTGCGGACAGTGCAAATAGCACCGGAGCGAAGACGATTGGGATTCGTTCCAGAAAACCCAGACCGCCATGCCTGTCCGTGTGGCTGGGCAGGATCGCCAGCGGTAGCCGTGCGATTCCAAGAAGCAGCAGGAAAAGTAGCACCAGGCGCCACAGCCATGCGAGGACAAGGGCCATGAAAATCGGCCGACTCACGTAGAAGAACCAAATGCCCCCGAAGCCCAGCGCTTCCGGCTGTCCGGCCGTAACCCAGGACCATTCGAGCGCGTGGCTGTTTTTCGGAGTCAGGACTGTGACGGCTAAGACGACTCCGGCTATCAGAACGATGGATAACGTCTGATCTCTGAATCGGGCGATCCGCTTGACCAAGCGTTCAAAATCAGGCTCGGCTTTCGGAGGAACCACACCCGACGTTAAGAAATAAGGAACCAGGCGGCTGATCACATCGTGCGCTAGTCCTTCAGCGACGATGAAGAGCGGGATCGCCACAAGACAACGCACTTGTACGCCGAAATGCTTGAGCAGTGGCTCGACGTCGCCGCCGAATATGCGGTGTCGCAATGCGGCCCACACGGCTATAGGCAGCCATGTAAAGAGAGCCAGGAACGTGGCGCGGCGGGCAACTCCAAGCCCGGTCGCGGGGATCAATCCCAAGGCGCGCTGAAACCGAAAGTAGGGATCGCCTCGAATCAGAGAGAGAGCCAAATAATCCTTGTCTTCTGATTCTTGAGCAGTCACGGACGTGGCGGTTGGCGACGCATGGCGGCTAGTATACCGCTACGTGTTAACTTGGTCGTCGAATTATCGGGCAATCCGCTGATTTAGATTGCATGCCCCGCAGTTGATAGTCGCCGATCCAGATCATAAGCCGCGCTGATGAGCGCCAGGTGGGTGAAGGCTTGCGGAAAGTTCCCGAGATGTTGCGCGCGCGGTCCGAGCTCCTCGCCATACAAACCGACGTGGTTCGCGTAACCCAGCATCTTCTCCATGAAGTGGCGTGCCTTCAGGAGGTCGCCCATCCGTGACAGACATTCCACATACCAGAAGGAACACATCGAGAACGTGCCCTCCCCGGGAGGCAAACCATCGGAGAACGCGTCATCGATACGGTACCGATAGACGAGCGAATCAGTGACGAGAGACTCCTCGATCGCGCGCAACGTCGATAGCCAGTGCGGGTCGGTCGGCGAGATAAATCGGACGAGCGGCATGAGTAATGATGACGCGTCGAGGACCTTTGCGCCGGGCGACTGTACGAACGACTGACGAGCCGGATTCCAGAACCGCGTACAGATGTCGTCGTGAATAGCATCGCGGTCCACGTACCACCGCGCGAGTGGCGCCGGAAGCGAGCGACGGTTAGCCATTCGGATCGCGCGATCGATCGCGACCCAACACATCACCCTCGAGTAAAGGAACTCGCGCCTTCCACCTCGGACTTCCCAGATGCTTTCGTCGGGCCGCCGCCAGTTTGTACATACCCAATCGACGAGTCGCCGCACATTCCTCCAGAGGTCGAAGGAAATCGGCGCGCCGTACTTGTCATAAAGGTAGATCGCGTCGAGCAGCTCGCCGTAGATATCGAGCTGAAGGTGATTGACGGCGCTGTTGCCGATCCGAACGGGAACTGAGCCCATATAGCCGGCCAGATGGGGCAACTCTTCCTCCGGCAGTTCGTGTCGCCCGTCGACGCCGTACATCACTTGTAACGAGCCGTCGGGCTCCAGCTCTGCGCATCGCGCTTCGACCCATTTCATAAACGCGGCCGACTCGGCCGTATAGCCCAGTCTCATTAGCCCATAGAGCGTGAAGGACGCATCGCGTATCCACGTGTAGCGGTAATCCCAGTTGCGCGATCCGCCGATTCGTTCCGGCAAACCGAACGTCGGCGCAGCGACGATCGAGCCGTGCTGCTGCGAGGTGAGCAGTTTTAGCGTGAGCGCCGACCGCAATACCATTTCGCGCCATCGCCCGCGATAGGTTGCGTGGCCTGCCCAAGCCCGCCAGAAGTTGGTCGTGGCCTTGAACGCCTCCGTTACATAATCGGCGCCGCCGCATGGAGTCGGGACTCCGTCGGCGAGACATTCAAGGACAAACGACGCCGTCTCACCGAAGCGCAAGACGAACCGTGCAGTCGCGTCGGCTCCTTCGATCTGCACCGGTACCGAACTGCGTAAACGCATCGCCGTTCCGGCACACAAAAAAACAACGCCGTCGTCCGTACGCTCGATGGAATGAGTCGCGCGTCCATAGTCGAACCGTGGCGCGCATCGCATGACGAAAGGTACGTCGCCTTGCACGGCCTTGGCGCGTCGCACGATGTTGTGCGGTACACCGGCTTCAGCGACGGGCATGAAGTCCGATACCTCCGCGACACCCTCGTCATCGAGAAACCGCGTGAGCAGCACGTTCGTGTCGGGAAGGTACAGCTGCTTGTGTGTCGCGTCATCGAATTCGGCGGCGAGTTCGAAGGATCCACCGCGATTAGGATCCAGAAGCGAAGCAAACACGGAAGGCGAATCAAAAGAAGGTGCACAGAGGAAGCTGATGGTTCCATCGACTGCAACGAGCGCGACCGTGTGCAGGTCGCCGATAACAGCGTGCTCCTCAATCCGGCGATACTGAGCCATATTCCTCGTTTATACGTGTAGCACGATCGCACAGGCTACACGCCAGGAATCTTGAATTGCGTAAATCACCGTTTGCTCGATTCTTGAAATTAAGGAATTCGGCTACCCTTGAGCTCCGGCTGAGCGCATTAGTGCCGATGCCGGCGATTGCCGAACCGTCACGGTTTGCCAGTTGATGCCGGCATGCGAGAAGAGCCGGCGAAGTGCGTATTCGATGTTGTGTGCGCTGGATCCTGACGCCGAAGCTTCGATCTCATAATCGACTTTGTTGCCAGGACTACTGATCTGGTCAAACTCGAAGTGCAGCGCAACCACTGCTTCCTCATACGGAACGTTGACCGGCCCCAGGTGGCGCCGCAGCCGTTTGCGCCAGCTCACGCGCCGCAATGGCTGCTTTTCGGTAGCTGCGACGACTTCGGAAACTGCCGGCGGTAGCGGACGCCCGAGCCTACGCTCGAGAACGGTGATGGGAGAGAGGCTTCCGGCAAGGATGTCCGCCGCCCAACGGCCGTCGATTGCAGCCACCTGCGCCTCCTCCCGCTGCGATACGGGTTCGCCCGAGCCGCACGCGGTCTCCAGGACCACTGCAAAGCGCCCGGCCTCCTCCAATACTTCCAGCCGGTATCCGTTGCGGTCCAAAACGCCGTCGTCCGTATCGAAGATGTGCGCAAGCCGAATAGTGGCCGGGGGCGCTGCGTCCGCTGAAAGTTTAAGGACCAGAGAATCGAAGACGTCTGCGTCGTGAAGCTTGACGCGGTGTGTGCGCACCTGTAAGTCGGCTGCGGGCGCTGACGCTGCCGATGCCGCATCAAATGCATGTTCATCGTTCACCACGTCGGGTTCAGTCTCTCCACCAACTCTCGCCATCAGATCGCCAATGGCTTTGGCGAACGCCGCCGATCGTCGCCGCTCCGAGGTCGTCGCCGGAGCCGTCTCCGCCAATCTCGCCCCCACTGCGGACCACAGGGCCTCAAACGCCGTGGTCGCGGCATCTTGTCGGGCAACCACCGCCAGGGGCATTCGGCGGACGCTCATTTGCTCGACGATGCTGGCATAGGGTACATGCGCCGAGAGGAAAAATTCAGGTTGTCCCAGAGCCCACTCGGAGATGTCCCGGTGCAAGGATTTGCGTTTATCGACCATGCTGAGAAAGGCCGCTACCTTTGTTGCCTTTCTGCGATGTCCGAAGTGCTCGACGAGTTGCGCCAGCGTCCGAAGTGACAACACGGTCGGAATGGTAGGAACCAGCACCAAATCGGCGGCGCCAAAAACGCCCTCACTCAGCGTCGAGAGGCCCGGCGGACAGTCCAACAGCACGTGCGTATACCCGCGGCCAAGCTTCTGCAATACTTCGGCCAGGTCCCGGTGTGGCCGGTCCAGTCGATGGAGGAACCGGTCCAGATTGCGGTAAGCGAAGTCCGCCGGCAGGAGGTCGAGGTTGTCGTAGTCGGTGGCTTTGATGGCTTCAGTCAGCGTATCGATTTGCCGTAGCGACTTCTTTCCGAAGCCTTCCACCTCTGGATGCACACGGAACGCGAAGCTCGAAGCCGCCTGCGCATCGAGATCCCACAGCAGAGTTCGCGCGCCCGTTGCGGCAGCGAGGTAGGCCAGGTTGACGGCCGCGGTGGTCTTGCCGACGCCGCCCTTCATATTGTAAACAGCGACCACGATCACTGTGAGGCTCCTACTGAACTGGTTCGCTTAAACAACCGGCTAAAGTTAGCCCGGATGTCGTCCTTGCAAAAGCGTGACAACTCACCAGAGACTTGGGCGCGGAGTGAGGCCCCGCGGTGGTGTGCATTTTCTGCGAGGCGTCCAAGTGTGAGAAGCGCTCCTGAATCTCCTCCGCCGGCGTCGGCCAGAGCCCTCCCAGACTCGAGCAAGTGTCGCTCATGCACCTGGGCATCATTGAAGTCGCCCAGGACAGTCTGCACTCTCTTGAGGCTGTCGATTATCCGATCGAGATCACGGCGGTCGTGCAGCGAACGCGTCGCGTCGATCAGGTAACGCAGCTTCTTTGCGCTGATCCGCACCTGGTGTATTGCGCTCGGTGGAGTTTTGTCATCGATCGCCATAGCCTCATCGACCAGCCGGCGGTAGAGACGCCAGACACGTTTTGAGGTCACCTCCATCAGCGGATGCGCAGCCTCCTCCGCTTCGCGTACTCCTGGCGGCGCGCTTTCCAGAAAGGTACGCCAGCTCGCGAAAAGGTTCCGATAGCGGTCGCTTTCGAGAAGCCGCTCCAGCAGGCGATGTTCGTGACGCTGCTTCCGGCCGAGGAACGCGAGGAGCGCCGGCAAATCGTCGGGTGGAAGACCTTCGGACATCCCGCGAAGGCTGAGCAGCAGCACATCCAGATCACGCGTGGGGTTAGTGGCCTGGGCTAGCCAGCGAAACTCGTTACGGAAGTGCGTGACCGCATCCGGCGGGAAGACGTTTTTGATCTGTCCGAGCAGCGATCGCGTGCGGCGCAAAGACACGCGATAGTCGTGCAGGAACTCGGTGTCGATGTCGGCGCGCATACCGGGCTCGTTGGCGACCATGATGTCGAGCAACGCTTGGTGGATCTGACGGGCGCCGGCGTCTGCACGCACCGACGGAACAAGCGCGACATCGAACCGCGACAGCTCGCGAGGCAGCGACGCGCCCGCCGCCTGAAGGGCGATCACCTGCAGGTCGGCGAGGGAACGCTCCAGGCCCGGACGGCTCTCGATGATTCGAAGCAACCGTTCGTAAGCCGCATCATAGCCTCTCAAAGCGGTCAGGGTAACCATCGTCGGAATACAGTGCCAGGGGCTGGTGCGCCGCGGCGTCCGTGCACGCCCACCCTCGATTCGAATCCGCGCCACCGTTTTGCGGGCGTCGTCGAGAACGTCGAGCATGCGACCATGTATCTCGACTTCTACTTGCGGAAGGAGCCTGCGCACGTCAATGATGGGCTCCAGACTGTTCCGTAGCGGGCCGCACGGCAGATCCCATGCGAACTCGACGGGTTTCCTCACAGCGACTTCCATCCGAACCTGCCGGTCTCGCGGCTGCCACTCTAAGCGTGCACCTCCGTCGCGGGAGCGTGCAGCCAGCCGGCCGCCTGCTGCAGTGATTCGTCCATTGATGGTGTCCAGCAGCACCAGTCTGTGGCGAACGATCGGTCGCTCGCGAGCCGATACGAGGGCTTGCAAGCTGTAAGCAATAAGCTCAGGCTGGGCTCTCTCGTCGATCGTGTATTGGGCTTCAGAGTTCAACGGCGTGTCCCGTCATGGAGAGAAGCATTCGTCGGGCGGGAGAAATGGCTCTTTCGGGAGTGAACAAGGCGTTTGACCAGGTGGAGAAACGGCTGCAGATCGGCTCGAACGAGCGTGACGGCCTTATCGACCTTTATCCATCGCCGCCGCCGCAGCCTCGCTTCCAACCAAGAGTCGAGCACAATGGTCACATGCATCAAGTAGACCTCGACCTCATACTTTTCGTTGTCTCGCCTGAAGCGGTAGCGGCCCAGCGGCCTGCGATTCAGACGGCCGATCAGGCCCGCTTCCTCCTCCGTTTCTCGGATGGCTGCGTCGCGCGACCGTTCGCCCTCATCGAGCGAACCTTTGGGGACGACCCACCGTTTACCACCTGGAGTCGTCACGAGGGCGATTTCGATACGGTCGTCGCGGATGCGAAAGGGGATCACTGCTGCTTGGCGATACAGTCGCGCCATTTTTACCAACTCTCCGGTACGGGCCTCGCGGACTTCGCCGCCGACCAGTAGTGCGGCGCAGGCGGCCCTTGGCAAAAAATAGTGTCAGTCGATTGCGGTTTAAAGCATAGCGTCGTGCCGCAATCCACAACCTCGCAATTTTGTTCACGCGGATGTTGCTTTACCCTTTGGTCATTTCTGGTCCCAATCGAACTGATTTTTTAGCGTCGTTCGCGCACGGAAGCTGGACTCGCCTTGTGGACCGTCAGGTCTGACTACTTCTCATTTCGAGTGATAGTGTTTTTTGCGGTTTTGGATGTGAACCGCTCGAATGCGGGCTCGCTCAAGCTAGTGCCAAAAGGTTAGACTTCTTTCCCTTGGTTTAGGGAACACCGCACTCAATCACAATATGAGACAACTCGAGACACTTCTGGGCCTCGTCCTCGCCGCAGTGGTCCTGGCCGCGTTGGCTCGTCGGGTCAGAGCGCCGTACCCCGTATTCCTAGCGCTCGGTGGAGCACTCCTCGCGTTTGTGCCGGGCGCGCCCGCGTTCACTGTACCTCCTGAACTCGCCCTTGCACTTTTCATCGCGCCCGTGCTGCTCGATGCGGCATATGACGCATCGCTGAGAGATCTAAAGGACAACTGGGTGCCAATTGCAAGCTTGGTTCTGTTTGCTGTGGGATTGACAACAGTTGCGGTCGCCATCGTCGCTCACACCCTGGTGCCGGAGATGCCTTGGGCAGCCGCGATCGCGCTCGGCGCCGTGGTCGCCCCACCCGACGCCGCTGCCGCGACAGCCGTGCTCCGGCCGATGCGGCCGCCGCACCGCATCCTGACAATCCTCGAAGGTGAGAGTTTGCTGAATGACGCGAGCGCGCTGCTGATCTTTCGACTTGCCGTCGGAGCCGTCGCAGCCAATGGTTTCTACATTGGCACGGTTGCGCCAACTTTCTTGCTGGCGGTGGCCGGCAGCCTTGTCGCGGGTTCGGCGCTGGGCTGGATTGCCCTCCGCTTGATGGACGGTGTGCAGCATGTGCCGACCGTCATCATTCTTCAGTTCGTCAGCACGTTCGGCGTTTGGATACTAGCCGATCACGTTGGCCTGTCAGGGGTGCTCACAATGGTGTGCTACGCCGTTACCCTGGCCCGGACTGGGCCTGAGCGCACACCCGCACGCGTACGCATACCGAGCTACGCTGTATGGGAGACGGCCGTTTTCGTGCTGAACATCCTGGCGTTCATCTTCATCGGCCTGCAGATTCGCCCGATCTTCGAGAGCCTGGACGCCACGGACCGTGTGCGATATATCAGCGTCGCCGTTACCGTCCTCCTCACCGTCATCATCGTGCGCGTGGCCTGGCACATGTCCTTCAATACAGTAATCAGATGGCGAGACCGCCAGTTCGGGTTTCATCCGCCACGGCCGATGCTGCGGCCAACTATCGGGAGCGGCTTGATTATTTCGTGGGCCGGCATGCGGGGAATTCTCTCTCTCGCGGCAGCAATGGCGCTCCCATCGGAGTTTCCGTATCGCGGCCTGATCGTGCTGACGGCGTTCTCTGTCGTGCTCGGTACCCTCGCGATCCAGGGACTGACGCTCAAGCCTCTCTTGCGCGCGCTCAATTTGCATGACGATGATCCGGTGAGCCGCGAACTGAATGCGGCGCGTGAACGCGCGTTGCGTGCTGGACTCGCGACGGTCGAGAACGACCGATCGCCGGTTGCGGATGCAATACGGGAGGAGTTTACGACGCGTCTAGTACCCGTGCCTCGTGACGCAGGCACTGCGGGACTCTCCTCGCATGGCCAAATCCATCGTGCTGCCCTTCAGGCGGCTCGCCAAGCCGTTCTCGCCATGCGTGCGAACAACGAGATCGGCGACGATGCCTTTCATGCGATGGAAGAAGAATTGGACTGGCTCGAAATGGCCGTCGGTAGTGAGCCGGAGTGAAAACCGAAACCTTTTTTCATCGGGATTGTTCGAACGGTCAGGTCTACTTCAGCCCTGCCGCTCGCAGAGCAGGAAGGGGCCCACAATGATGGCCCCTTGCTCGTACAACAAATTCAGACCCAGATCACCGCAAATTGTTCACGCACGAAAAATACCTCCGCGTTCCTCTTCAACAGTTAAATGTGTCGTTGTCTTGTGGACGTCGAACAGAGCCGACATTCTAGGGAACGCCGGAAACTAGTTGCAAGTCGCCTCGGAGCATTTCGATCCATGATTTCAATAGCTTATGGCTGTGCATATCCTGTGCAGAGTGCTGTGGAAATAACGTGCAAAGAATTGCATCAGAAACGGGAGAATCGCTGGCACTCGCGTCAGACTGATGATGACAGCTCAGCATGCCTGTGAAATTCCTGTGCAAGATGTGTGGATATCTCGGAACTCAGACGCACGCCAGAAGCAGTTCTGAAAAATTTTTCGTCACATCCAACATGTGCCCGCATCGGACGCTTATCGACCGCAGCCCGCGCGTTGCCTTGTAACACCTGCGGTACCCTTCGAACATCGCTTTGAGCTTTTCCGTTCGGCTCACTCACTCTAAAATTATCGGACGTTCACTGGCACACTACTGTCCCTAAACTTAGCCCGGCTCCATTCGGAAGAAATGAGGAGGTCCTTATGGTGGAGTTTGATCCCGGACCGGTTCAGGATCCTTTCCGTACGCTTGCTTCTACCTACCCCGACTCGAGTGCCTATCCATTTGAGGATTTTCGTGTGGAATGGGGGCCGATTTTTCATCGTGGCCGCCTGGACGGCACTGCACGAGTACTATGCATCGGCCAGGATCCAGGCCAACACGAGAATCTGCTGCGGCGCATTCTTGTTGGTGAAGCTGGTCGTCGCGTCCAGGGGTATCTCCAAAAGTTGGGAATCACTCGAAGTTACGTGATGATCAATGCGCTTCTTTATTCCGTCTACGGATCGAATGGTGCCAAGTATCTCGATGATGTTCCTGTCGCGAATTATCGGAATGAATGGATCACAGCCATAATGGCTCCAGGCCGGGTGCAGGCGGTTGTGACGTTCGGTCAAATGGGGCGTAAAGCGTGGGATCTTTGGAAACTGACCCCGGCTGGTTCGGCATCGACAGTTCCCGCACAACACCTGATACATCCGACGCAACCCGAATCGGCGGGCAATACGAACGCTGAGCGAGCGGAATTGACAAAGGCAATGCTCGCCCAGTGGAATACCGGATTGGCGGCGCTGCGCCCGGCGATACAGTCGCCAGACCAGCCGATTCCCAACACGCTGTACGGCACCGCGTTCGTGGATACCGACAAAGTCGACATTCCGTCTTTCGATCTGCCTGCCGGAATTCCGGCATGGATGTATGACAACGACGGCTGGGCGACGCGCGGCTTTCCTAGCAAGCTGCCCGGAGCGGACACCACCGCGGAGAAGGCGCGTCTGAAGCGATCGGTGCTCGTGGTGCAAGTACCGAAGGGGATCATTCCATGAGTCCGAAACCGAAGTCTCCCATTGATCCCGCGACGCCGGGAAAGCTTATCTTATCCGGCCGCATCGTCACGATGAATGCTTCCAACGAGGTCATCGCCGACGGCAAACTCTATTTGAAGGACGGATCGATAGCGGCCGTACTTCCCGGAAGCGCGCCGCCGCCCGGAGAATTTGCGGATGTCGATCCCATTTCAACGCGAGGCACGATCTTCCCCGGTCTCATTGAGCTGCACAACCACCTTCCCTATAACGTGCTGCAGCTGTGGCAGGTTCCGAAGAAGTACGCAAACCGCGATACATGGGGTAACGCTCCCGCGTATGGATCGTTGATTACGGGTCCAATGCGCGTTCTCGGTTCTTCACCGGAGCTGATGCCGGCCGTCGTCCGGTATGTCGAGGTTAAGGCACTGCTTGGAGCAACGACGACTTCACAGGGTATTGCGCTTTTCAGCAACGCTGGTTCGCGCCGGTACTATCGCGGTCTCATCCGCAATGTCGAGAATACAGCGGACGCTGAGTTACCCGATGCTCTTGGACGAATTGCCGACGTGGACGCTTCGGATGCGTCCAGTTTCCTGGCTCGATTGAAGAAAACCAAATGCCTGTTGCTTCATTTGAGCGAAGGAACGAATCCCGCAGCGCACAAGCACTTCGAAGCACTTCATCTACAGGGTGACGAGTGGGCTATTGCGGAATCTCTAGCCGGCATTCACTGCGTCGCACTCAAAAGAGCCGACTTCGATGTGATGGCGGATCGCGGCGCTTCGATGGTTTGGTCGCCATTCAGTAATCTGCTCTTGTACGGCGAAACTGCGGATATGCGCGCGGCATCAGCAGCCGGAATGAAAATTGGGCTCGGTTCGGACTGGGCTCCGTCCGGAAGCAAAAACATACTTGGCGAGCTCAAGATTGCCTGGATCGAGTCGCAGCGGCAAGGTCTCGACTGGTCTGCCCGGGACATCGTTGCTCTTGCGACTCGAAACGCCGCCGGAATCCTGAGGTGGCAGCAATTCATTGGATCGCTGGAGGTGGGCAAAAGAGCAGATCTGTTTGTGATTGATTCACAGTCCGGAGATGCCTACGATGCGCTACTCAACAGTGACGAGAGCTCGATCAGACTGACCGTCATCAATGGTATACCGCGTTTTGGAACGTCTGCCTTGATGGAGCAGCTTCGGGTTACGGGCGAGTCTTTGCGCGTCGGCGCCTCGACGCGCATTCTGAACCTGGCGCAGCAAACCTCGGACCCTGACGTGGGAAGGATCACTCTCGCGGAAGCGAAGGAAAGTCTCACCACCGCGCTTACTAATCTGCCGAATCTCGCTTCAAGGACACTTAGGGAGCCGGTTCGAAGCGCAGCTTCGAGCCGAGCGACGCTTGCTTCTGAACCACGCCAGTGGTTCCTCGCGCTCGACGAGCTTGAGGACACCGGCACCACGATGCGACCCCGACTACCGTCGGGCGGCGTACCAACGGGCTTCACGCCCCGTTCCGTTGGTCCGAGGAGTGCAGCCGAGCTGACACCCAAGAAGCTCGATCCACTCACGGTCATCGGCGACGAGACGTTTCTCGATCGCGTCCAGGCAGAGACCGTGCTGCCCGATGGAATTGCGGCCGCGCTGCGAAGATTGTATGAGTGAACATACAAAAAGGAACTTCGCGGATTCTTAGTCCGGTCGCACCAGTTTTATCGCGGCCGGGCGCGCTAATAGATAATGATTGGCGCGCCACACCTCGCCCATCCCTCCGGCGCCGAGGCGCTCAACTGAGCGGTACGCTCCCAAGGCACGGTGTTGTTTGCGATCACGAAACCCGTCACGACCGGTACCGAGCTGACCGACGCCAAGGTCGCAATGACAGTTCGGCGAGAGGAGCTCGGTACCACAACGGTGAAGAGTAGGGTCCAAACCGCGACCCATGGGAGACCCACCCAACGCGCATTGAAATCGAGCACGGTTGGATCGAGGAATTCGGCCGCCGCGATGCCATAGCTGCTGGCCACCTCGAATCCGAGTCCGATGAGACGACAACACGGACGGAGATTTGGGGATTACGCGTCTGAGCGGCAACGACGAGTGCGATGGCAATGGAAATCACTCCCGGCGCCCAGGAGACAAAGCTCGAGAAAAGATGTGCCCGATGCTCGGAAAACAGCACGGCCGGAAAGTACGCTGCCATGAAAAAAACAAATGCATAGAGCAGTGCGAGAACCCGCAATCGGCGGGCGGACTGAGAGAGCAGATCGGGCGGGAGCCCCGAGTCGTGACCTCGCAGGCCGACGTCACTAAAGAACAGCGATTCTTTGAAATCGGGAGCGTTCAAATTAGGCGCCGCTTTTCCTGCCTGCATCGCGCCTATCCTAGCAGGCTTGTCTGCAATGTCCTACCTGACAAACCCTGAGCGGTTATTTCGTAGACGAAGCTCTCTGGACCGCCGGCATCGCGCCTTGTCGATCCCACACGGACAGCGCCTATTTTTTCCAGTGCCTTCTGCGACCGCAAATTTTGTGGACCAACAAGAAAGATAACTCTGCTCACAAATTGAAAAGCGTGCCGGAGCATGAGCCCTTTCAGTTCGCGGTTATAGATGCCGCCCCAATACGATCTCGCCAGGAATGTCCAACCGATTTCGATCTCGCTTTTCTCCGCGTCGTATCCATAGAACCGCGACGAACCGATCACTTGCCCGTTCCTCCGATCGATGACGATCATCGCTCCACCTGATTCCAAGGCTTCGCGGAAGAAATCTACGAATACTTCTTTCTTGTATCGGTCCTTAGCGGGGTGCTGTTCCCAAATGAGGGAGTCTGAAGCAACGGCGTAAATATCATCGAAATCTTCGTGCCGAAGCGGTCTTAGCTCGATAAGCTCACCTTTCAAAATGGGCTGGAGATCAAATGACATTGGTGGTTACAACCATATAAACGACATTCACGACGAAATCCATCTCAGTGATAGCGAAGGGGTGCTGGTTCCGCTGAGTTTTGCATGGAAGGAGGGAAGTTATGTCTGGTGTCCTCTATCAGTACTTGTCAAGCGATCACGACAGGTTGGATGACCTGTTGGAACGCGCAACGGCAAAGCCGGGCATCATTGACGAGGAATATTATGCCGACTTTCGAAACCGGCTCCTCCGTCATATCTCAATAGAAGAGAAAATCGTGTTGCCGGCCATCGCGAGATGGCAGGGCGGGCAAAAGGCAGCACTAGCGGAACGGCTTCATCTCGATCATGGTGCGATTGTTTCTCTGATGGTTCCGCCGCCAAGCCCATCCATCATCCTGACGTTGAAGTCTGTTTTTGCCGTCCACAATCCACTCGAGGAGGACACAGGTGGCTTGTATGAGATTTTCGAGAAACTCGCCGGATCAGAGACCGATTCAATGCTGGAGGAGTTAAAATCTGCTCCCGCTGTTCCTGTGCTGCCGCACAATTCAAAGCCGGAGCTCTTGGAATTGGCTAAGCAGGCGCTTGCACGAGCCGGCCACGAATTCAAAACCGCGTGAACTAACGTCGATTACGCGTTCACACATTTTCTTGCTAAGCCTCACGAAAAATGTGGATCGATTGATCCTTTGAAGAGCACTGTTTTTTCTTTTGACCCTTCTTTCGCTTATCTGAGACAGCAACGAAACATGCCAGGCCGTTCTGTTGCGGGGCTTCAGAGACACCTTCGATATTGCAATACAGCGGGCTTCCGTCGTTCGAGGGGAAATGATAAATGCTACCTTCATTCTCGAACATCCATGCTTCATCGCTAAGGATGCCTATCCAGAGGCTTGAAGACTCCTGCGAGGTTACAAAAACTCGATTGCCCCTCACGCCCAGGCCTGTGTAGTCCGCAAAGTCGACACGGGATGGGATAGGGAGCACCGCAACGTGGTCCCAGTTCTTGTTTTTCTTTTCAAATACCTGGATTCGGCCATTTCCTCGCTCCGTGCCCTTTTTGCCGCCGGCGCAGTTATTACCCTCGCAAACTGCCAGCAAATACTGTTTGCCTCGACGCTTCACCCATGACAAGCCCTCGAAGCCTTTATTGGCATCCTTTTTAAAGTCAAAGTCGAGCCACCACTCGCCGGTTCTACGCTCAAAGTTGGAATCGTATTCGTGCACTTTGCCTCTGTACTTGAAATCGGAATATTCCGCGCACTCAACGAGGGCGTAGAAGCGCTTTGATTCTTCATCGAACGTGATGCCCTCGTAACCTGAAGGCCCGTCTCCCGTTTTCCCAAGAAGCTTGTTCCCTGTCTTTTGGGGATCCAAGTCAGCACGAATTTTGGCGATTTGGTAAAGATTGTCGAAGACGACGTAGAAGTAGCCGTCCTTGTAGATAACATCGCTTGCTTCGAAACGATCGGTTATATCGAAGAAGTCGCTAAACTTTCGCTCTGCGATAGCGACCGTTTTGACTTCTTTCACGCGTCGATCTTAGAAATCGGTGGGTGCAGGCGCGTTATTGCCGTCCCAGTCTTTAACGGTTCCATCCTTCGCTTTAAGAAAGCCGAGCAGGCAGCCATTCGAACCGTCTCGCAGCCGGTGGCAGCGCGCTTTAACGGTGTCACCCGGCTTCACGTAATCGGGGGTAACTCCCGATCGTTGCAGTCCAGTACGTCCAGTGGCTTCCAGCGCCCACATCTGAGGCTCGCCTTTTTCGTCTTTGACCTCCATGTATATCCATGAATGCGGGACAACCAGATGCACTTCCTTGACGATTCCCTCGATGTCCATGAAAGTGTCCACATATGCGCCATGCGAGTGATGCGCCCACAAAGGCAAAGTGGAACTCACAGCACAAATTGTCACGATACCAAGCATCAACTTAAATCGCATGTTTACCTCCTCTGGCCAGCGTTCGCGTCAGGTGCGTCAATACGCCCCTGACCTTCTCCCCGACCCGCTCGCACGACGCGCGGAGGCGGTGGGTATCCGTTAGAATAGTAGGATTGGTAACGAAGCCCGACACCGTTCTCGTCAAGCCATCCCAGCGATTGTTGAAACAAACCCGGTTCCGGATAATTGCCGGGCACGGTCCCTTCAATGATGTAAAGCTTGTTCTCATGCATGTAAATTCCGGCGAAGGTACGTGATTTATCCGCGTTGTTCGTGAGTTGCAGTTGATGTCCTTCGACCAGATCGACGAAATTCCACACAAACGAAGTCAGCTTGGCATCTCGTTGCATCATTTGCCACGATGCATAGACGATTGCTCCACGGAGATCGGCCTTCCAGTGTCCTTCATCCCCCGGACTTCCCAAACAGGGTTCGGCCCCGGCCGGACAGGATTTCGCTTTCTCTGTGAGGATTCGTTGCGCCTGATTGTAATCGACAACTGTGACGGAGTAGCGGCTCTGGCCTTGCGTCGCACTGTAGATTCGGGCCGGAAGATCCGCGCCCATTTGGGATCGATACGTGGTTTGAGTCACTTTCGGCTGCGTCGGAAAGTTGCACGTGAAGCGATCCTCTCGGCTGGCAAACTCAATCCATTCCTGACCGAACAACGGCCCGGAAATAAGTAGCACCAAGGCCGTCGAAATCATTTGCGTCAGTCGCATGATTTACTTCTCCTCCGATAAAGGTTGGCATCGGGTTGCTCCACTCCCTTCGGTCCCACCTCTATCGCGATATACCTTGTGACAGTTCGCACACGCATCGTTCAATTTCTCGCTGATATCCACGAAGGCGTCGAAATTTCTAGCCTGCGATGCGCGCCGGGCGAGCTTTCCGACATCTGCGAGCTCCGTAACGTAGCGTTTCCAATCCGCGCGATCCACCGGTACAGGCCTACCGTTCTGGCATTTGCGCCCTGGTGTCAGAAGCAGTGGAGCCGTCTCGGCAAGAGCAACGGCTGCCTGGTCGACTGCCAACCAGCCGGGATAAACCGTCGATCCCCACTCCACGTAATCAAAAGGAGCGGAAGCCGGCTGCTTCTTTGGCTGAGTGCCAGGATCTTTGAGTTGAACGTTAAAGATGATGTTCGCGTTTGGAAAAGCGATGGCTCTCATCAGTTCAGCCAGATTTCCCTCCGCTGGCGGAAGCGACGCGCTGCCGGATACGGAGGATGCAGCGGATCCTTGCACGGCAGGAAGTGCAATCTGAGTCAGCGCGGCTTCACGGAGTTCGGTTTGTCCGGCAGGGAACTTCCCGGCCTGAAGAATCTCCGCCACGAGATCAATCGATTGTTGTCGAGAAAGGCTGCCTGGGGAATTGAACGGCATCGTCTTCTGAATTTTATCGACCACGCTCGCGAGTGGACTTGCGCTCCAGTTGGCCATGAAACTTTCGCCGGCGAGCGGTGGTCCGCTGTCCCCTTGGAGTTTGTCGCCGTGACAAGTTGCGCACTGCGTTTGGTAAATCTGCCGGCCTCGAACTGCCTGAGCGTCGGAATACACACCATCGGTGACAGACCGCAATTGTGTGCCTTGCGCAGCAAGCGAGAAGCCTGCCACGAGCGCGTATATGGACCACAGGCGCATAAGTTTTCTCCCACCTGTCGACGTCCTGGACCTGCAAAACCGAAATCAGGAATTTATAGCCGTGAGGATAGTTGAATTGGCCGTTGGATGCCACGCCTATTTATTTCCGGCATGGGTTAGCGAAAGTGTGGGACTCCACCAGGCAACTGTCCTCATTCAGCAATCAGCCATCGCCGATGCGGGGCGGAATTCATTCTTTGGACGCTCGACGATTCACGCCGACCGTTGATGGATTGCTGACAGGTGGTTGAAACGCGATAACGTCGCCTAAAAACTCGCGACGAAGCGAACCCAAAGAACAACAACCGTTTATACTGCGATGAACCATTCAGGGAGGTTTCCATGCGCTTACTTATCCTTGCCCTGCTTTTAGTGTCCATCGTCGCCTTCGGATTTGCGCAATCGAACCGTCGCCAAGGCATTCGATATTTGAATCCATCTTCTCTGTCAACTCCAACGGGCTATAGCCATGTTGTGGAAGTCAACAGCGGACGCACCATCTACATCGCCGGTCAAGTTGCGCTCGACAAATCCGGCAACGTCGTCGGCAAGGGTGACTTCGCGGCCCAGACCAATCAGGTCTTCGAGAACCTGAAACTCGCACTTGCCAGTGTTGGCGCGACGTTCGACAACGTCGTCAAGATCAACACTTATGTCACCGACATGTCTCAAATTCAGACGCTTCGAGACATTCGCGCCAAGTACTACAGCAAGAATGTTCCCGCTAGCACACTAGTGCAAATCGGAAAACTGGCCCGCGAAGAGTTGATGATCGAAATCGAAGCCGTCGCCGTTCTGCCCGAGTAAGCACATCGATCCCTAAATGCGGGAAATGTGGTGGTTCTACGCACGGACCTCAAAGTGCACCACCAACGGCAGGGGATTTTATAGGCTGACGACACACCTCACGGTTATCAGGGGAGTTCGGATGAAACGGCGTTGGAGGAACTTTGGAGGCTGAACGAGTAACCGAAGTTCGAGTTTCCGCATATACGGTTCCCACAGATTTTCCGGAATCCGATGGAACGCTCGAATGGAACGCGACGACGGTTGTCCTGGTCGAGATTTGGTCCGGGACCACTCGTGGTTTGGGTTTCACATACGGGGATCTTTCGACCGCTGGAATTGTTGATCACGTGCTGTCGCCTCTGGTTCTCGGCCACGATCCGATGGCGATCTCGAGCGCATGGTTAAAACAACTCCGGAGGGTACGAAATTTCACGCGTCCCGGCATCGCATCGCTTGCTATTGCAGCCGTGGATTCTGCTTTGTGGGATTTGAAGGCTCGCCTTCTCGACATGCCGCTCGTTTCGCTCTTGGGCCGGGTACGCGATACCATTCCGGTGTACGGAAGCGGTGGGTTTACGTCCTATTCAACCGAACAAGTTCAGGCGCAGTTCAGGGAATGGGCTGCCATCGGCATTAAGAAAATGAAGATGAAGGTCGGGCGAGATCCTGATCAGGACGTCTCGCGAGTCAAAGCGCCGCGCGAGGCAATCGGTCCTGAACTGGAGTTGTTTGTCGATGCAAACGGAGCTTATACGCGGACACAAGCCCTCGAATTTGCCGAGCGCTTCGCAGCTTTCCGAGTGCGATGGTTCGAAGAACCCGTTAGTTCCGACGACCTTGCCTGGATTCATTTTCCATTCAGGATCCCAAATGGACTTGAACTCATGGAACGCCTGTAGAATTTGCGGACTGTACATCCGTCCCAAAAGCTCACCGCGGGCCTGACCGTCGCCGTGCTCTCCTGAGAGTGACCCGCCATACTGCACAACAAGATCAGCAGCCTTCTCTATAAACCGGCGGAAGTTTTCGATGCCTTCTGCAGTCTCCAGATCGAAGGTGAGCCTTGTGTGAACACAACCCTGTCCGAAATGACCGTACAGAGGACCCTCGTATTTGAATTCGTCCATGAGCTTCTTCAGATCGCGAAGATAGGCGCCGAGCCTTTCCGGCGGAACGGAAGAGTCTTCCCACCCTTCATGATTCTCTGGAAGTCCCGGTACTTTCGCGGAAGCTCCAAGACCTTCTTCACGCAGTTTCCACACGAGCTTCTCCTGCTCGGGATCATCGAAAAGCTTCATGCTCGGCGGATTCGGACGTTTCTTGAAGGCGTCCATGCAGCGACGGGCTTCTGCATCGGCTTCGGTTTTGTCCTTACCACCGAACTCGATCAACAGCCATCCGCCGCCCTCCGGCATCAATTGCAGTTCGGGCGGATGCATACCTTTTCTCTTCATGTACTGAACGAAAATGTGGTCAAGCGCTTCGAGTCCGACCGGGTTGAACTTCATCGGCGCGACCACGTCGTCTGCGGCTGCGAAAACATCCGGATAGCCGAGCACGAGAAGCGCGCGTGCTGAGGGATTAACGACGAGCTTTACCCTTGCACCGAGCACGAGTTCGCAGGTGCCTTCTGTACCGACCAACGCCCTCGCCACGTTGAAGCCTTGGTCGGGAAGGAGCGCCGGAAGGTTGTAGCCCGAAACGCGTCTTGGAATCATCCGAAACTCGGTCCGAATATTCTCGGCATACCGATCGCGTAATTTTCGGAGCTGCCAATAGATTTCTGCGCGTCGGCCGCCTTGCTGAAGGATATGTCTAAATTCAGCATCGCTCGTCGCTCCGACGGTCATGCGAACTCCGTCATATGTGAGCACATCGAGATCCTCGATGTTGTCGACGGTTTCTCCCGCCATGACGGAGTGGATCCCGCAGGAATTGTTTCCGATCATGCCGCCGATCGTGTTTCGATTATGCGTCGCGGGGTCTGGCCCAAACGTAAGGCCGTACGCATTCGCCCTGCGACTGAGTGCGTCCGGCACAATGCCTGGTTCAACGCGGGCCCAATGCTGCTCCGGATTCAACTCATGAATCCGATTCATGTACTTGCTGAAGTCGAAGACGACTGCGATATTGACCGTTTGCCCAGGGATGCCCGTTCCTCCGCCTCGCGCGACGACAGGTGCGCCATAGCTGCGACAAACCTGCAATGCCTGGACAACATCCTCCGCGCTTTTGGGCAAAATCACACCGATCGGGACCATGCGGTAGTTACCTGCATCCGAGGCATACATCGCGCGGTCCCCGGTGCCGAAACGAATTTCCCCTTCGATGGCGGCCTCGAGATCTTTTTCAAGGCCATTGATATCGATAAGTTCGGACTGAGGCATACCGTTCAAGATGGTTCCAGTGTTACCGGTTAATGATGTTAAGAATGTTGCCGTCCGGATCCTTGAACCACGCCACTTTCGTTGGACCGGCAACGTGGATATCGCCTTCAAGCTTTAGGCGCGGCATATCGTAATGTTCAAACGTCACACCTTTCGCTTTTAGCGCGCGCACCTCTGCGTCTACATCCTCAACCGCCCATGTCAAAGCTGTTGCTTTGTTGGTTCCGGCAAACTGGGAACGATAGACGTTAATCAGGGACTGTCCGCTAGTGAACACCGCAACCTCATTGTCTTCAGAACGAGCTTCTTTGAGGCCGAGCGTGCCGTGATAAAACTTCCGAGCCGTTTCAAGATTCTTGACTGCGATGGTAGCAACGGCGTTCGCATGGCTTAGCATCTGGGACCTCCTCAATTCTTGGACTTGAGGAATTGTGGATGCAGTTGAGTGCCCAAACTGTAGGTGCCGGCAGTGCATAATAAAAACGGTTTTTCATCGCGGTTTGACGGATAACGCTCGTTGGCAGCGATGTTGCAGTCGACTTCAATGGAGGTTTATCCAATGCCGCGAAAATATGGGAAAGCAGCCCAAAAGAGTGTCAAACGCGCGATGCACAAGCGAAAGCACGGGACGTTAAAGTCGGGAAAGAAAGGGAGTAGGAGAGTAAAAAGCAGAAAGCAGGCTATCGCGATCGGACTTTCCGAGGCTCGCAAAAAGGGCGCGAAGGTTCCCAGAAAAAAATAGGCTGGTTGGCGTACGCGACATTTCGCTCGTGCCCGGCTTGCGACTGTAGGCGCGGTCTATGGCCGCGCGTATGACTGATTCCGACAAAACGGGGCGGTCATAGAGCCTGTGAACAAATGGACGAAGTGCGTGAATCAGGCGAATAGTCCCCTCCTCCGTGAGGAGGGGAATGTTGCCAACGCAACAAATTCGTTCGCGCGGTCATAGACCGCGGCTAGAAATCGAACCGGACCATTGCTTTGAACTGCCGGTACGATTGAGATCCTGTCGCCTGGGGATTGCCTTTATCCTGAATGAAACCGAACGGGTTGGGATCATTGATGTTGAGCCCGACACTGCCGGTAGTTGTACTTGTGGGGGCAACCATGTAGGGCACAGGATGATTCAAGATATTGGTTGCGTCCAGACGCAGTTGAAAGCGCTTGCTCTCGGAAATTCGAATCATTTTGGTCAACGCTGCGTCAAAGCTCCACTGTCCAGGCATTGACAGCGTTTGCCGTCCCAGGGTGCCTCTTTTTCCGGGTTGCGGATTCTGCAGAAGGATCTGCCCGGTTTTAGCATCCGCGACCGCCTGCAGGGAGCAGTAAGCCGTGAGTTCCGTCGCGACCGCGCCGCACTGCGGGTCCGGCACCTTCGTGTACTTTCCATCCTCGAAGTAATTGCCGTAGTCGCCATTCCACCGGACCTTGCCTTTGTTCACTGAAAACGGCCCGACGACATCCGGCACGGAGTTCGCATACTGGCCTGTTGGGCTCACCGTCGTTCCGTTTAAGTAGGTCGCCGTGATGCTCGTCGGCTGACCCGAGCTCAGGTTTACGATGAAGCTGGTCTGCCAGCCTTCCACCGTGCGTGCAAGCCATCCGGAGCTGTTGCCGAACAGCAGCTTGTTGGGCCCGAGCGGCAGTGCGAATGTGCCATTGGTGCGAAAATCGTGCCGCACATCGTTCGGGTTAAGCGTGTATTCCTTCTCTCGCTCGGCGGGATTGGTATAGCTGGTCCCCGACACTTCCAAAGCTCTCGACCAGACGTAGGTCCCCTGAAAGGTGAGACCCTGCGTTGGGCGTAACGTCGTTTGCACTTGCATCGAGTGGTAGCTCGACTTACCGGAGTTCGTGTAATAGTTGGCCTGGTTGACCTGCGGATTCGCGGTGATCCAGTTAACCGGGAATAGTCCGGCGGGCACGACCTGACCTCCAGGTATAACTGTTCCACCCGGCACGTTAAACCCGTTGTTTGCACGCTTCAGCACCGTCCCGCGTTCGCCCGGCACGCCGGGAACTGCGCTTGTGCCGGCTCCATTGAACGTATTCAGGGAATTGGAGAGCGTTGCATAATCACCGGTGGCGAGGGCGTCGCGGAACGTCGAGCTGAGTCGAAGGTGCTGCGAACCACGTTGAGTGGTGCCGTTCACCGGGGCGCATAACGCGGCCGGATTTGTACGGTCGCACCCACGCACGTTGTTGTTCAGATTGAGACCGAGAAACATTTGGTCGAACAATTCCACGTCTTCTCCGCGTCGTGTTCGTTCCAGCGCATCGAACAAAGTTGGATTGTAAAAGACGTTCGGAACATTCAAGTTGTAGTTGCCGTCCAACTTCAAACCACGTGTGCCGATGTAACGGACGTCCAGAGCCAAGTTGCGTGTTAGCTCTCGCGTTACCGAGAGAGTGAAATTTTGAATGTATGGGCTCGCGAAATTTGTGTCATACGCTGAAATGTTCTGATTCGGCTTTTGCAGTGGGATCGGTTGCAGCGGCAGCGATGCCGGCGGCACCGGCACCTGGCCCGGCAAATTCCGGAGGTCGAAGTAGGTGCCATCCGGCGGGCCCTGGGTCTGAGCCTGATTCAGGAATCCCGGATACAAGAAGATGCTGTTCACCAGAGTCGAAATGTTGCTGCCTTTGACATAACTGATCTGGTAGCCGCCGCGAACGTTCGTCTTGCTGTCGCCAAACCACGGAAGCTGCCACGCGAAGCCTACGGCAGGCCCGATGTTGTTCCAATCGTTATTGTAGAGAGACTTGTGAGGGCTTGGGCTGTTCGGACCAACGAGCTCGTTGGCCATAAGAAGGTTCATATCCACAGGGTTGTCGGCGCGCAACCATTGATCGAAGCTGCGCCCGGATACGCCCAGGAGTGCGAGACCACCGCCCACCGGTACCGGCGTCAGGCCTGAACCCTCGTAAGGCACGCCGTAATATTCATAGCGAACGCCCAGATTTAATGTGAATTTCGGATGGACCTTCCAGTCGTCTTTGAAGAAGACGGAGAAGTCGTTCTGATGGGCGTCCGTCAACTTTCGCGTATGATCCAGATAACTGCTCCAATATGTGAGCTGCTCCGGATTCTCGATGTAGTAATACTGTGTAGCCCTGCCAAGGGATCCCGAAAGGAAGTAGAGAAGCTGGTTTGCCACCGTCTGGTTATTGCCGACCAGTCCTGGGAAATTGGCATTGTTCAGCGGAAACGCCTGTGTTGGATTCAAACCCGGATCCGTGGTTGTGCTGCCGTAGGCTTTTGGAATGGGCGCCGTTGGAGTCTCATAGCCCCTCGAATACGCGACCCGGAAATCCGCACCTCCCTTGAAGGCGTGCTTGCCTTTGGTCCAGCTCAGAGTGTCCGCATAGTTCCACAGCGGTGTGCTGTTTCCTTGTTGAGCGCAGCCGGTCGAGCAAGTGAAGTTGACTGCCGACAAGATGCCTTGAGTCGTATTGAGACCTACAGTTGCGGGATTGTAGACGATCGGATATCCCCCACCCTGGAGCATGAGTGACAACGGCACCTCCCGCGCTTTCTCGTCCGGCACCTCCCAGGGGGCCCAGACGTAATGCCAGTTTGCCCGGTACCCGAATCGGGCTTCATTGAGCAGATTTGGCGATAGTGTTGACGTGAAATTTGCAGTGAGCACGCGCGGACGCCGCGCAATTGTCGACAGGTATGCGCCTGGCCAAACTTGAGTCGGTCCGGAAACCGGAACGTAGTCACCATCGACCCACTGATAGCTATAGCTACCGGCTACCTTGTGGCGGGAATTGAAATTGTGGTCGACTTTAACATTGATCTGGTGATGGTCCGCTATGTAACTCGTGCCGGAAGCCACCCCCAGATCGCCCTTGCCGTGAGCGGGAAATGCCCACTGATGCAGGGCCGTGTTGAGGCCATCGCCGCCGTCGAACACGTTTGCTGGAGACATGTACCCCAGGTACCGCTGACTGAACCCACCGGGGTCCAGTCCGGTGCGGCGCGTGTCCCATGTACCGGTGGCCGTGGGCGCTGTGCCGACAATCGCATCGGAGCAGTCGGGTCGGCTGGGCTCGTTCATAACCGGCCCGAATACATTGAAATACCGCAAGCGGCCTGTGTAAGGTGTGCCGTCCGGATTCGTAGCTGGACGCACCGGATTGCCGAACGAGTCCACGGACGCTCTCGTTGGATTGGCGCTGCCGATTCCCGTCGTTACTTGTGTCGTATTGCCGTTTGCCCAGCCTTCCCAGTACCGGAAAATGCCGTTTCGTGCGCAGTCCGTTAAGACGGTCGGCCGCATCTGAGTGCGGTCGCGCTCGAACTGCTGATCCCAGAGTGTGAAGAAGAAGGTCTTATTCTTCACAATCGGGCCACCGGCATTGACTGTGTATTCATTCTGGTTCTGCCAGTCATTTTGGGCAGGGCTCCAGACGCCTTGGCGCACTTGTTTGTTGTTGAACCACGTATTCGCATCGAGAGCGGAGTTGCGGATGTTCCACGCAGCACCTCCATGAAACTGGTTAGTCCCCGATCGCGTGATGATTTGCACCTGACCGTTGCCGCGACCCAACTCCGCATCCACAGGCGTGAGGATGACTCGGAATTCGCCCACCATATCGGGATTAACGAGTGTCGTGGCACCGACTCCGTTGGCATAGCGTCCCTCCTGAACGCTAAGACCATCCCGCACGGTATTGACAGCGCTGGCGCTGATCCCGGCGAACGTTGTATTCGGCGAATTGATGCCTCCGCGTACGCCCGGCATGGTCTTCATGAGATCAAGAGTATTGTTGCTGACCAGTGGAAGGCTCCGGACGCTATCTTCGGGCAAGACCTGGCCAATCGTCGGCGATGTTTCCGAAAGTAAGGCCGTTTGTTGCGCAGTGACTTCAACGGCTTCCGTCAAAGCGCCAACCGCCAGTGTGAAGTTGTACCGAGCCGACGAGTTGGCGCCGAGCTGCACGTCATTAAAGACCTGCGTCTTGAATCCTGGGAGTTCCGCCGTCAGTCTGTATGTTCCAGGCAGCAGACTCGGAATGGTATAGGTGCCGGATTCGTTCGTAATGGCTGTACTGAGAACCCCCGTCTGCGTGTTGGTCGCCGTTACAGAAACACCAGGGATATACGCCTGCGTCGTGTCCTGGACGAACCCGCCGATGGAAGAGTTGCCGGTTTGACCGATGGCATTGCTCGCTAGAATCACCCATACAAACGCGCATTGCACAGCGCGAAACCTTTTCATGGTATGCCTCCGCGTTAGAAAAGGACCCGCCCCGTCCCCTTCGCATCAGTTTTTTTGGGATCAAGTAAGTGTGCGGGAAATATCACAGCGAAACATTGAGTGTCAAGGTGGGGCGTGCTTGTGTTCTGGGAAGGCCTGAGGGCCTGAATTTACGGCAACCCTCTTGCCAACGGTCGGCCCGTTAAATTACGCTGAATCATCACGAGACGAAGAGAGCATTTTCTGGACTGATTATGTTTAAGCAATTTTGTGTTGGTTTGGTATGTCTTCTGCTTCTCTCAACTAAGCCGGCCATAGCTTCTGAAGCAGACGCGATCGCGATTTCGCAAAACATTCGGGCTCGGCACATGCCGTACGGGATCATCATCGATCCAGTATTTGAGTCGCCCGAGAGCGAACAAATCGTAAGCTACACTCACTGTGGGGACTCGGCGATCTGGACGGGTCATTATCTCGCTGCGGAGGCATTCCGCTACAGCGTCACTCGATCGGAAGAAGCACTCGATAACGTCAGAGTTACAATCGGCGGAATTGCGACACTGTTGAACGTCACGGGAACGCATCTGCTCTCGCGGTGCTATGTACCTGCGGATTCACCATACGCGCAGGCCATTATTCAGGAAGAAGGCGGACATGGCCTCTATCAAAGCCCGGAATTTGGTTATTACTGGATCGGCAACACCTCGCGAGACCAATACGCAGGTGTGTTTTTCGGTCTGGCCGCTGCGTACGATTTGGTAGACCTACCTGATGTGCGAGAGGCGATCGGGCCGATCGTCACAGTCCTGCTCGATTTCCTGCGCGACCATCATTGGATCGTCACGATGCCTAATGGGGAGGCCAGCACAACGTTCATCGGCCGTGCCGACCAGCAACTGAGCTTTTTGCAGGTCGGTCGGCACGTGAATTCCGGGCACTTTTCGACGGCGTATGACTTGTACCGATTTTTCCTTTCTTCGCAGGTCATCATTCCGATTTCTCTCGAAGTTCTGAACAACAACAGTTATTTCAAGTTCAATTTGGACTCCATCAATCTCTTCGATCTGATCCGCATGGAACGCAGCTCTTTTGGTGGGCTCTACCGTGCCGCTTATGATGTCTTGCGGCGCCACACCGACGATCATGGAAATGCCTTCTTCAACATGATCGATCGTGAGGTGAACGGACCGAACGAACGCCGCGACGCCGAGACTCGGCAATTACTGCAAGATTGGCTTTTGCGACCGCGGCGCGATACCCCTATAGATCTTCGAGGCATATATCCCGCTTGTGGAGGAGAGGACCGTGCTTGCGCACCCATACCGGTTAGTGACCGTGCGCGGACGGACTTTCTGTGGCAGCGAAGTCCATTTCAACTCGATGGAAGCGGGACGGGAAGAATTGAAGGCGCGGGAATCGACTATATCCTTCCTTATTGGATGGCCCGGTTTTACGGCGTCGAGGAACCACCGCCGCCCGATCAAGATTAAGGCGCCTCGGTTTCCCGTAAATACAGGAGCAAAGGCAGTCCGAGAGAAACTCCCACGATGAGCACCGCCACTGCGGGAAGCCACAGTTTGCTACCGAGGCGACGGCGTTCGAACGCGATGAAAACGAACAACACGACGGCGGATACCAACACGTCCGTTGCGAAAAATGCGCTGATCCGATTGGCGAACATGTCATTGAAGAACAGCGGAACATCCAATCCGTGTTCAAAAAGCCACGGAACGAACTGCGTGTAAGGCAGGATCGTGCCCGCTAGACAAAGCGCCAGGTACATACTCTTCCGGTTCATGCCCGGAGCCTAGCACTCGCCTCCTGCTCAAACAACTCGCGTCAATACACTTGGCCGGTCTGAGTCCACAATCGCGTACATGCCACACGGGCGCCGAAGCATCTTTTACTTCCTCAATGTCGCGGGCCACTTTTCATCATTGCGGGCGAACAGAGTTCATTACAGTCTCATCCAAGGAGACAAAAGCGTCGGGCTTGCCAATGAGTTATTCCTTTGAGCGCCCGCCTTGGCCGAGTATCATTCGACGCAAATAGCCCTATCACACTTCGCGCAGGGACAAACGGAGGGGGAACGTGGCCAAGCGAATAGCTCGCGCGTCGATCGTTTTGGGCCTGGCTGTCAGCGGCTTCGTCAACTGGTCGGGGGCGCAAGGGACACAGGAAGCAGTCTCTTTCACCAAAGACATCCAGCCGATACTTCAGAATAGCTGCTGGAAATGCCATGGCGAAGTCATGCAGCTTTTAAAGCTCGACTTGAGCACTCGTGAAGCCGCATTGAAAGGCGGGGAAAAAGGCCCATCGATCGTTCCAGGCAACGCTGGTGAAAGCCGGTTGTACCGCCGCGTCGCAGGAC